>Ga0224496_10000013_pt1 | contig 177846 bp, 155 predicted proteins | sample SF_Jul11_sed_USG_2_FD_168127 | JGI IMG/M metagenome (GOLD analysis project Ga0224496, IMG submission 168127) | Sediment microbial communities from San Francisco Bay, California, United States - SF_Jul11_sed_USGS_8_1 | ecosystem: Environmental > Aquatic > Marine > Sediment | place: USA...
TGCCAGGTGACAACGTGAACATGAAGGTCGAGCTAATCGCCCCGATTGCAATGGAAGAAGGTCTGCGCTTTGCGATCCGTGAAGGCGGTCGTACAGTAGGTGCAGGTGTTGTTGCCAAGATTTTTGAATAAAATCGTTGGTTTAAAATGGGTTGAGGCGGTAACATGTGTTGCCGTCTTGGTTCGAATGTGAGATGAGCGCTTTGCTCTCTCGTGTAAAAGGTATAGGCCAGTAGCTCAATTGGCAGAGCGGCGGTCTCCAAAACCGCAGGTTGGGGGTTCGATTCCCTCCTGGCCTGCCATTATTCAGGTGGGATACTTAATCAATGGCGGACCGAATTAAGCTGATAGTCGCGTTACTTCTTGTGGGTGGCGGTGTCGGTGCGTTTTATTATTTCTCAGATCAGTCGTTGCTGGTGCGCGTGCTGGGTCTGCTCGCAATTATCGGTGTAGCAGTTGCCATCGCGTTACAGTCTGATGCAGGTCGTGGTGCGTGGGCGTTCTTTAAAGAAGCGCGCACTGAAGTGCGTAAGGTAGTATGGCCAACACGGCAGGAGACCTCTACAACGACGTTGATGATTTTTGCTGCGGTTATCGTGATCGGGTTGTTCCTGTGGGGAGTGGATACTCTGTTGTTGTGGGGTGTTCAGGTATTGACCGGACAAGGGAGTTAGTGCGTATGGCACTGCGTTGGTATGTGGTACATGCCTACTCTGGCTACGAGAATCATGTAAAAAAATCCCTGGAAGAGCGTGTTGCTCACAGTGGAATGGAAGATAAATTTGGTCAGATCCTTGTGCCGACGGAAGAAGTCGTCGAAATGCGCGAGGGACAAAAGCGCCGTAGTGACAGGAAATTTTTCCCTGGATATGTGCTGGTGCAGATGGATCTCGATGAGGAGACCTGGCACCTGGTTAAGAGCGTGCCTCGTGTTATGGGGTTTATTGGCGGTTCCGCCGATCGTCCTGCGCCAATTACTGAAAAAGAAGCCAATGCCATTCTTCAGCGTGTTGAAGAGGGTGTTGATAAGCCGCGTCCGAAGATACTCTTTGAGCCGGGCGAGGTGGTACGTATTACAGATGGTCCGTTCAATGACTTCAATGGTGTTGTTGAAGAAGTGGACTACGAAAAGTCGCGGTTGCGCGTATCGGTGTTGATCTTTGGTCGTTCAACGCCGGTTGAACTTGAATTTGGTCAGGTCGAGAAAGGTTAAATTTTCTCGCCCTGGTATTTTCATCGGGGAGCTGATTCCGGTTATGCCGGGGAGATTGGCGCTATCACCCAATAAGGAGTAAATCATGGCTAAGAAAATTCAAGCCTATATTAAATTGCAGGTGAAGGCCGCTCAGGCCAATCCCAGTCCGCCTGTTGGTCCTGCTTTGGGTCAACACGGTGTTAACATAATGGAGTTCTGTAAGGCATTTAATGCTCAAACACAGGGCATGGAGCCGGGTTTGCCGACTCCAGTTGTTATTACAGTTTACAGTGATCGTAGTTTTACCTTTATTACAAAGACGCCTCCGGCCTCTGTAATGATCAAAAAGGTGTTGGGTCTGAAATCGGGCTCGAAGACTCCAGGTCGTGAAACGATAGCCACTATCACTCGCGCACAGCTTGAAGAAGTAGCGAAAATTAAGGAGCCGGATATTACAGCGGCTGACATGGACGCGGCAGTGCGTACAATCGCAGGTAGTGCCCGTTCCATGGGTATCAAGGCGGAGGTGTAAGATGGCTAAGTTATCTAAGCGCGCAAAAGCGATTCGTGAAAAAATTGAAGCTGGCAAGGTTTATGGCTTTGAAGAAGCTGTTTCCGTGCTCAAGTCTCTGCCACCGGCGAAGTTTGCTGAATCTATCGACGTGGCGGTTAACCTTGGCGTAGATCCTCGTAAATCTGACCAGGTTGTACGTGGTTCTACAGTATTGCCTAACGGTACAGGTAAAACTGTTCGCGTGGCGGTATTTACTCAGGGTGCAAATGCTGAAGCTGCTAAAGCGGCAGGAGCTGACATCGTTGGTATGGAAGACCTGGCTGACGAGGTTAAAAAGGGCAATATGAATTTTGACGTGGTTATCGCTTCTCCTGATGCGATGCGCGTTGTTGGTATGTTGGGTCAGATTCTTGGTCCGCGTGGTCTGATGCCTAACCCAAAGGTTGGCACTGTTACGCCTGATGTGGCGACTGCGGTCAAGAATGCTAAGGCTGGTCAGGTACGTTACCGTACTGACAAGGCAGGCATTATCCACTGCTCTATCGGTAAAGTTGGCTTTGAGGCCAATGCGTTGAAAGAAAACCTGGCAGCACTGTTAGGTGATCTTCAAAAGGCAAAGCCAAGCACTGCGAAGGGCATTTATATGCGTCAGGTTACGGTGTCATCTACGATGGGGCCTGGCTTGCAAGTGGAAATCGGCTCAATAATGTAAAGGCTTTGGGTTTCACTGCGCAAGCAGTGAAACCGTCAAAGACCGCAGGTGTCATGTTTTCATGACTTAATGGATTGCCGGCCTGCGTAGACGGGTGTTACCCAGAAACTATTCTCGGGTCCTCGTTAAAAAGGGGGCGCGTTATTTGTCAAGGTTTCACCTTGCCAGATTTTTCGTGCTTTATTTAGTAAGGCGATACCTCAGGAGGTAAGTCGCATGGCTTTATCACTCGAAGAGAAGAAAGCCATTGTTGCTGAAGTAAGTGGCGTAGCTGCAGATGCATTTTCTGCGGTGGCTGCTGAATATCGTGGTATCACAGTAGAGCAAATGACCGAGTTGCGCAAAGAAGCGCGCAACAGTGGTGTTTACCTGCGTGTAGTCAAAAACACTCTCGCTCGTCGTGCCATCGAAGGCACTGAGTTTGAGTGCATGAAGGACAGTTTGACTGGTCCTCTTATTTTGGCTTTTTCACAGGAAGACCCTGGTTCAGCTGCACGAGTTATTGAAAAGTTTTCCAAAGAAAACGACAAGCTCGTGGTGAAACTGGTTTCGATCGGCGGAAAATTGCTAGGCCCTCAGGATTTGAGGACTGTTGCAAGTCTACCAACCCGAGATGAAGCAATTGCTCAGTTAATGTCTGTGATTCAGGCGCCAATAGCCAAGCTTGCCCGCACGCTTAATGAAGTGCCTGGCAAACTGGTTCGTACGCTTGCAGCGGTTAAGGACGCCAAAGGCGCCTAACTTCACGTAACAGGTTTTATTTTATAGGAGAATATCAATGGCAGTTTCTAAAGAAGACATTCTGGAAACGATTTCAAACATGACTGTAATGGAAGTTGTGGATCTGATTTCCGCAATGGAAGACAAGTTCGGTGTAACAGCTGCTGCTGCGGTTGCGGTTGCTGCTCCTGCTGCTGGTGGTGGTGCCGCTGCTGCAGAAGAGAAGACTGAGTTTGACGTTGTAATGAGCAGCTTTGGCAGCAACAAGGTTGCCGTTATCAAGGCAGTTCGTGGTATCACTGGCCTGGGTCTGAAAGAAGCGAAAGATATGGTTGAAGGTGCACCTTCTACTATCAAGGAAGCCGCTTCTAAAGATGAGGCAGAAAGCATCAAGAAGCAACTCGAGGAAGCTGGGGCTTCTGTCGAGCTCAAGTAACTTCACGTTCATATGCGTGAGGCGCTTGTGCTTCGCATAATGGCTGGCGACGTTTTATGTCGCCGGCCTTTTTATGCTTGTACATGCCTGTAATTGGCGCATAGTCGGGCAAGCAAAGCGTGTTGCTAAGGCAGCATGAATTTATCTCTCTCAGGAATGGCAACGAGGCAGTCTAATGGCGTACTCTTTTACCGAGAAAAAAAGGATCCGTAAGGACTTTGGTAAACACCCTGACATTCTGGATGTTCCGTATTTACTCGCAATTCAGCTGGATTCCTATAAGGATTTCCTACAGCAGGAAACTGCACCGGACGGTAGAAATACAGTTGGTTTGCATGGCGCATTCAGTTCGGTTTTTCCCATCGTCAGTTATACCGGAACGGCGGCACTGGAATATGTAAGTTATCGTTTGGGTAATCCCGTGTTTGATGTGAAGGAATGCCAGCTACGCGGTCTTACTTATGCGGCCCCTTTACGAGTTAAACTACGCTTGGTTATCTATGATAAAGAAGCTGGTCCCGATGCCAAAGCAGTAAAAGATATTAAGGAGCAGGAAGTGTATATGGGCGAAATCCCGCTCATGACACGTAATGGTACCTTTGTTATCAACGGCACAGAACGCGTTATCGTATCGCAGCTGCATCGTTCACCGGGTGTGTTCTTCGACCATGATCGTGGTAAGACGCACAGCTCTGGTAAGCTGCTCTATTCCGCAAGAATTATTCCTTATCGTGGTTCATGGCTAGATTTTGAATTCGATGCCAAGGACTGCGTATTCGTACGCATAGACCGTCGACGCAAACTTCCGGCGACTATTCTTTTGCGTGCACTTGGGTATGACACCCAGCAAATGCTCGAAATGTTTTTTGAGACGGACACCTTTCATTTGTCGCAAGACGGCGTAGAAATCGAATTGATTCCTGAGCGTCTCAGAGGACAAATACTGAATTTTGATATTTTGTCACCCAAAGGCGATGTTATCGTCGAAGCAGGACGTCGTATCACTGCGCGTCATATTAAGGATATGGATGGCCTTGGTATGAATAAACTGACGTCGCCGGTTGATTTGCTGATCGGAAAGGCGCTTTTCCATGACGTCGTTGATGCTTCAACGGGTGAAGTTATCGCCGAGGCAAATGCCGAAATTACTGAAGAATTGCTGCAAAAGATGATTGATGCGAGTGTAAAAGATATTCGTACGCTCTACACCAATGATCTTGATCACGGTCCTTACATTTCTGAGACTTTGCGAGTCGAGCCGTCTCGCACTGAACAAGAAGCACAGGTTGAAATTTATCGCATGATGCGTCCTGGCGAGCCACCAACGAAGGAAGCTGCTCAGGCGCTGCTGCAGAATCTTTTCTTCTCATCAGATAGATATGATCTGTCTGATGTTGGCCGCATGAAGTTTAATCGCCGCGTGGGTCGCACGGAGATTGTCGGCGAAGGCACGTTATCCAATGAAGACATCATCGATGTATTGCGCGTATTGATCGATATAAGAAATGGTAGAGGAACCGTTGATGATATCGATCACTTGGGCAATCGCCGTATTCGTAGCGTTGGTGAAATGGCGGAGAATCAGTTCCGCGTTGGTCTTGTGCGTGTAGAACGTGCGGTTAAAGAACGTTTGAGTCTGGCTGAGTCCGAAGGACTGATGCCTCAGGAGCTGATTAACGCTAAGCCAGTTTCTGCTGCAGTGAAAGAATTTTTTGGTTCTAGCCAGCTTTCACAATTCATGGACCAGAACAACCCATTGTCGGAAGTTACTCACAAGCGTCGAGTTTCGGCACTTGGTCCAGGTGGTCTGACCCGCGAGCGCGCAGGCTTCGAGGTACGTGACGTACATCCGACCCACTATGGTCGCGTGTGCCCAATCGAAACACCGGAGGGTCCAAACATCGGTTTGATCAACTCTTTGGCGGTTTTTGCGCGTACCAACAAATATGGCTTCCTTGAAACGCCTTATCGCCGAGTTATCGACGGCAAGATAACTGCCGAAATCGACTATTTATCCGCGATCGAAGAAGGCGGCTATACCATCGCCCAGGCGAACGCTCCGGTAGATGGATCAGGATGCCTGACGGGAGATTTTATCTCTTGTCGTCTGCAAGGTGAATTTATGATGTCTACACCGGATAAGGTGCAGTACATGGACGTTTCGCCTAAGCAGATATTGTCAGTTGCTGCATCGCTGATTCCATTCCTCGAGCACGACGATGCTAACCGCGCTCTCATGGGATCGAACATGCAGCGTCAGGCTGTTCCTACACTCAAGGCGCAAACGCCTATGGTTGGAACCGGAATTGAAAAGACTGTTGCTATTGACTCTGGCGTAACAGTCGTTGCTGAACGTGGTGGCGTGGTGGACTCTGTCGATGCTGGCCGTATCGTTGTGCGCGTTAACGATGACGAAGCCATTGCAGGTGAAGCCGGTGTCGATATTTACAATCTGGTGAAATACAGCCGCTCGAATCAGAACACCTGTATTAATCAGACGCCGCTGGTCAAACCAGGCGACGTAATTGCGTGTGGTGACGTTCTGGCCGATGGCCCGTCTACCAGTTTGGGTGAGTTGGCGTTAGGCCAGAACATGCTGGTTGCGTTCATGCCGTGGAACGGCTACAACTTCGAAGATTCCATCCTCATCTCTGAGCGTGTTGTACAAGAAGACCGCTACACGACGATTCATATTGAAGAACTCACTTGTGTGGCTCGTGACACGAAGTTAGGCCCTGAGGAAATCTCTGGTGATATTCCTAACGTCGGTGAAGCGGCTCTATCCAAGCTTGATGAGTCCGGTATTGTTTACATCGGTGCGGAAGTAAAGCCGGGCGACATTCTGGTGGGTAAGGTTACGCCAAAAGGTGAAACCCAACTGACACCGGAAGAAAAGCTACTCCGTGCGATCTTCGGTGAAAAAGCACTCGACGTGAAAGATACCTCATTGCGCGTTCCATCTGGAATGAATGGTACGGTAATCGATGTTCAGGTATTCACCCGTGACGGTATAGAGAAAGATGCTCGTGCCAAACAGATCGAAGAAGCCGAATTGGCGAAATACCGTAAAGACCTTAATGACCAATACCGTATTCTAGAAGACGATACCTATATGCGTCTGGAAAAGATGCTCGTAGGTAAAACTGTTTCTGGTGGTCCTAAGGGATTGAAGTCTGGCAGTTCGATTGACGCGGCTTATCTCGCAGACCTTCCGCGTGATAAGTGGTTTGATATTCGTCTGAAAGACGATACCGCTAATGAGCAAATGGAAAAAACCGCAGAGCATCTCAAGCAACGCCGCAAAGATTTCGACGAAATGTTTGATGAAAAGCGTAAGAAGATCAGCAGCGGTGACGATCTTGCGCCAGGCGTACTGAAGATGGTTAAGGTGTATCTAGCCGTTAAGCGTCGTATCCAACCGGGTGACAAAATGGCAGGTCGACATGGAAACAAAGGTGTTATCTCCATGATCGTGCCTGTGGAAGATATGCCTTACGATGAATTTGGTGTTCCAGTTGATATCTGTCTAAACCCGCTAGGTGTACCGTCTCGTATGAACGTAGGACAGGTACTCGAAACGCATTTGGGTTGGGCGGCGAAAGGTCTGGGTATCAAGATCGGCCGCATGCTTGACGATGCACGCAATGCATCCGAGATCAAAGGTTTCCTCGGCGAGATTTACGAAAAGAACGGACGGGAACAGTCTATTAAAGACTTTTCTGACGAAGAAGTGTTTACGCTTGCGGAAAACTTACGCGACGGCGTACCGATGGCGACACCGGTATTCGGCGGTGCCGAGGAAAGTGAGATCAAAGCCATGCTACGGTTGGCCGATCTGCCAGAAACGGGTCAGACATATCTGTATGACGGTCGCTCCGGCGAAATGTTTGAGCGCCCTGTAACGGTTGGCTACATGTATATGCTCAAACTTAACCACCTGGTAGATGACAAGATGCATGCCCGTTCCACTGGTCCTTATAGTCTGGTTACTCAGCAGCCACTTGGTGGTAAGGCGCAGTTTGGTGGACAGCGTTTCGGAGAGATGGAGGTCTGGGCACTGGAAGCATACGGTGCGGCCTACACCCTCCAGGAAATGCTGACGGTCAAATCGGACGATGTAAACGGTCGTACCAAGATGTACAAGAATATCGTCGATGGTGATCACCGTATGGAAGCCGGTATGCCGGAATCCTTTAATGTACTGTTGAAGGAAATCCGCTCACTCGGCATCGATATCGAACTGGAACAAGAGTAGGCAACGGCGCTTATTGGGAGATTCGACCTTGAAAGATCTATTAAATTTACTGAAACAAGGCCAAGCTGAAGAGTTTGACAGCATACGCATCGGCTTAGCTTCGCCTGAGAAGATTCGTTCCTGGTCTTACGGTGAAGTGCGTAAGCCTGAAACGATTAATTACCGTACCTTCAAGCCAGAGCGTGATGGTCTTTTCTGCGCCAAGATATTTGGTCCGACCAAAGACTACGAGTGTCTGTGTGGAAAGTACAAGCGTCTCAAGCATCGCGGCGTTATTTGTGAAAAATGCGGTGTTGAGGTTACGTTGGCCAAAGTTCGTCGCGAGCGCATGGGGCATATCGAACTTGCGAGCCCTGTTGCGCACATCTGGTTCTTGAAGTCATTGCCATCCCGTATGGGCTTGTTGCTCGACATGACTCTCCGTGATATCGAGCGCATTCTATACTTTGAAGCGTTTGTGGTAATTGAATCGGGCATGACAGATATGCAAACCGGTCAGTTGCTCTCTGATGAAGCGTATCTTGATGCCATCGAACAGTGGGGCGATGAATTCACTGCCAAGATGGGAGCAGAGGCGATACACGACTTGCTAAAGACTATCGATACGCCAGTTGAGATTGCCAAGATTCGCGACGAAATCGCAGCGACTAATTCAGAGACCAAGCTCAAGAAGTTATCCAAGCGCCTGAAGTTACTTGAAGCTTTGGAAGAATCAGGAAATAAAGCTGAGTGGATGGTAATGAGTGTATTGCCAGTGCTTCCACCGGAACTGCGCCCATTAGTACCGCTAGACGGTGGACGTTTCGCGACTTCGGATTTGAATGATTTGTATCGTCGCGTTATTAACCGTAATAACCGTCTCAAACGTCTACTTGATTTGAACGCGCCTGACATTATCGTGCGAAATGAAAAACGTATGTTGCAGGAAGCGGTTGATGCCTTGTTGGATAACGGTCGCCGTGGACGTGCCATCACTGGCACTAATAAGCGCCCGTTGAAATCACTCGCCGATATGATCAAAGGTAAGCAAGGTCGTTTCCGTCAGAACCTGTTGGGTAAGCGTGTCGACTATTCCGGTCGTTCGGTTATCGTGGTTGGACCTACGCTGCGTTTACATCAGTGCGGTCTGCCTAAGAAGATGGCGCTTGAATTGTTCAAGCCGTTTATTTTTAGCAAGCTTGAGCGTCGCGGCCTGGCCACGACGATTAAAGCAGCCAAGAAAATGGTAGAGCGTGAAGGCCCAGAGGTTTGGGACGTACTCTCGGATGTCATCCGCGAGCATCCAGTTCTTCTGAACCGTGCGCCGACGCTGCACCGTCTTGGTATTCAGGCTTTCGAACCAGTGTTGATCGAAGGTAAAGCAATTCAGTTACACCCCTTGGTGTGTGCTGCCTATAACGCTGACTTTGACGGTGACCAGATGGCGGTCCACGTACCGTTGTCAATCGAAGCGCAGCTTGAAGCGCGTACCTTGATGATGTCATCTAATAATGTTCTTTCGCCTGCTAACGGCGAACCGATCATCGTGCCTTCTCAGGACGTTGTACTAGGTTTGTATTATATGACCCGCGATCGCGTTAATGCGCGTGGTGAAGGTATGTTGTTCTCCAATCCTACCGAGGTGCATCGTGCCTACCATTCGGGCATGGTTGATCTGCATGCTCGCGTAAAGGTGCGTATCACCGAGATCATTGAAGACGAGAACGGTCATAAGCAGGAAGTTAAACGCGTGGCTGACACAACTGTCGGGCGTGCGCTTTTGAACGATGTAATGCCAAAAGAAATGCCATTTGAACTGGTTAATCGCAGTTTGACGAAAAAGGCAATCTCAGGGTTGATCAATCAGTGCTATCGCCGATTAGGCCTTAAAGCAACGGTATTGTTTGCGGACAAGCTGATGTATACCGGTTTTGCTTACGCAACTCGCTCTGGCGTGTCTTTTGGCGCCGAGGATATGGTTATTCCTGAAGAAAAGGACAAGATCCTGGGTAAAGCCGAGGAAGAAGTTAAAGAGATTGAAAATCAATACGCTTCCGGTCTCGTTACCAATGGCGAACGTTATAACAAGGTTGTCGATATCTGGTCGCATACCAATGACCAGGTTGCCAAAGCGATGATGGAAAAGTTGGGCTACGAATATGTCCAAGATAAAGAAGGAAAAGCGGCTCGTCAGGAGTCATTTAATTCCATCTTTATGATGGCCGATTCAGGAGCTCGCGGTAGTGCGGCACAGATTCGACAGCTGGCCGGTATGCGTGGTCTCATGGCCAAGCCAGACGGATCTATTATCGAAACGCCAATTACTGCGAACTTCCGTGAGGGGTTAAACGTTCTCCAGTACTTTATCTCTACTCACGGTGCTCGAAAGGGTTTGGCTGATACGGCATTGAAGACAGCGAACTCAGGTTATTTGACACGGCGTCTGGTGGATGTTGCCCAGGATTTGGTCGTAACTGATTTTGATTGCGGTACGAACCATGGTCTGTTAATGGAGCCTTTGATCGAAGGTGGTGACGTAGTTGAACCGCTGAGCGAGCGCGTACTTGGTCGTGTAGTAGCTGCAGATGTATGTAAGCCAGGAACAGACGAAGTCGTTGCCCCTGCCGGTACTCTACTCGACGAACATTGGGTTGAGGTGCTGGAAGAAAATAGTATTGACCAGGTTTTTGTACGCTCGCCAATAACGTGTGAGACTCGATACGGTATCTGTGCAAGTTGTTATGGTCGTGACCTGGCGCGTGGCCACCAGGTAAATGCTGGTGAGGCGATTGGTGTTGTAGCGGCTCAGTCGATCGGTGAACCAGGTACTCAGCTGACCATGCGTACATTCCATATCGGTGGTGCGGCATCGCGATCTGCTGCTGTTAGCAGTGTCGAGGTTAAGGCGAAAGGAACGCTTCGCCTGCATAACCTGAAGACAGTAATGAACAAAGATAATCACTTGGTCGCTGTTTCTCGCTCCGGCGAAATCGGTGTCCTAGATGATTTTGGTCGTGAGCGTGAACGATACAAAGTTCCCTATGGTGCGATTCTGAAATACGGCGACGGTGAAGTGGTTGGCGCTGGTGAAGTCGTCGCAACATGGGATCCACATACACACCCGGTTGTGACCGAGGTTGCAGGTAAGATCAAGCTGCATGACTTCGTCGACGGTGTGACTATCATTCGTCAGACAGACGACATCACCGGTTTGTCCAGCATGGTCATAACTGATCCTAAACAGCGTGGTACTCATGCAAAGGATCTACGACCTATGGTTAAGCTGGTAGACGAAAAAGGTAGTGACCTGATGCTCGCGGGTACCAATATTCCTGCGATGTACTTCTTGCCAACTGGCGCGATCGTTTCTTTGAGTGATGGTGCCCAGGTAGGTGTTGGTGACATCGTTGCACGTATTCCTCAGGAGTCATCAAAAACTCGTGACATCACCGGTGGTTTGCCACGTGTTGCTGACTTGTTTGAGGCACGTAAACCGAAAGAACCCGCTATTTTGGCTGAAATTTCAGGGACCATTAGCTTCGGAAAGGAAACGAAAGATAAGCAACGTCTGGTAATCACTCCCAATGATGGTAGCGATCATTATGAAGAGTTGATACCCAAGTGGAGACACGTAACAGTGTTTGAAGGCGAGCATGTTGAAAAAGGTGAGGTGATCTGTGACGGACCCCCTGCGCCACACGATATTCTCCGTCTACTGGGTGTAAGTGAGCTTGCGCGTTATATCGTTAACGAAGTTCAGGATGTTTATCGTTTACAGGGTGTAAAGATTAACGATAAGCACATTGAAGTTATCGTTCGCCAAATGCTACGAAAAGTTGAAGTCGATAATCCTGGCGACACTCGTTTCCTCAAAGGTGAGCAAGTTGAACGAGCTAGATTGTTGGATGAAAACGATAAAATTGTCGCGGCTGGAAAGATGTCAGCAACATTCAATGAATTGTTGCTGGGTATCACTAAAGCATCATTGGCAACGGAGTCTTTCATTTCTGCAGCGTCCTTCCAGGAAACTACTCGAGTGCTCACCGAAGCTGCTGTTAGCGGCAAGCGCGATGATCTGAGAGGGCTGAAGGAAAACGTGATTGTTGGGCGCTTGATCCCGGCTGGAACCGGCTTGGCTTATCATGACCAGCGTCGTGGCCAGTCTGATGCTGGCGCGGGTAAAGTTGCATCCGAAATTCCGCAAGAAGGAACGGAACAGGTAATTAACTAGCGCCTGATCCTTTAAAAAAAGGCCGACCTAAGCAGTATCAGGGTCGGCTTTTTTTGTGTTGATTTTGTTGGTGATTTCATGCTGGCTGAAAACCCTTCGGGATTGAAGTTGTGCTTGACATCAATAGGGGGACTCTCTAAAATTGCGCCTCCTTTGAATTCGCTGGTGACAGGCGAGGTTGCTTGTTGCTTATTTTTATGCCTTGGAGTGGTTGATGGCTACAGTTAATCAATTAGTGCGGAGTCCCCGTAAGCGCAAGAGGGAAAAGACAAATGTACCTGCGCTTGAAGGTTGTCCTCAGCGTCGTGGCGTGTGTACTCGTGTTTACACAACGACGCCAAAGAAGCCAAATTCGGCTCTGCGCAAGGTCGCGCGTGTTCGCCTGACTAATGGTATGGAAGTGACTTCCTATATTGGTGGTGAGGGGCATAATCTTCAGGAGCACTCGGTCATCTTGATTCGTGGTGGTCGTGTTAAAGATTTGCCAGGTGTGCGTTATCACACCGTGCGCGGAACTCTGGATACGTCAGGCGTGCAAAATCGTCGTCAGGGACGTTCCAAGTATGGCGCGAAGCGTCCTAAGTCGTAAAGAAATATAGGGTTATCCAAGATGCCAAGAAGACGTGAAGTACCCAAAAGAGCGGTATTGCCAGATCCGAAATTCGGAAGTCAGCGTTTGACGCGTTTCATTAATATGGTAATGCGTAGCGGTAAGAAATCCACTGCTGAGCGTATTATCTATGGTGCGCTTGACCAGGTTTCTGAGAAGACCAAAAAAGACGGCCTAGAAGTGTTTGAGAAAGCTTTGGAAAACGTTCAGCCTATGGTTGAGGTTAAGTCTCGTCGTGTTGGTGGTGCAACATACCAGGTTCCTGTTGAGGTTCGTCAGGATCGCGGTATTGCGCTAGCTATGCGTTGGTTGACGGAAGCGGCGCGTAAGCGTGGTGAGAAATCTATGGGTGCTCGTCTGGCTGCGGAAATTGTTGAAGCTGCTGAAAGTCGCGGATCCGCTGTTAAGAAGCGTGAAGATACTCATCGTATGGCAGAGGCGAACAAGGCGTTTTCTCACTATCGCTGGTAGTTTTCCGGCTCTGGAGATTTGGTCGTGGCACGCAAAACCCCAATTGAGCGCTACCGAAATATCGGGATTATGGCGCACATTGATGCGGGTAAGACCACGACGACAGAGCGAGTTTTGTTTTATACCGGTTTGTCCCATAAGATCGGCGAGGTTCATGATGGCGCTGCCACTATGGACTGGATGGAGCAGGAGCAGGAAAGAGGTATAACCATAACCTCTGCTGCTACGACTTGTTTCTGGCGAGGGATGGACAAGCAGTTTGAAGAGCACCGTATCAATATAATTGATACGCCAGGGCACGTAGACTTCACTATTGAAGTCGAACGTTCACTTAGGGTCCTGGATGGAGCGTGCGCCGTTTTTTGTGCGGTAGGTGGTGTAGAGCCTCAGTCAGAGACGGTCTGGCGGCAGGCGAACAAGTATCACGTTCCACGTCTGGCATTTGTGAATAAGATGGACCGTGCGGGCGCAAATTTTCTGCGTGTCGTTGGTCAGATAAAAGATAGATTGGGGGCGAATCCAGTCCCCGTTCAGTTGCCAATAGGTGCTGAGGAAACGTTTCAAGGTGTTATTGACCTGATACGTATGAAGGCCATCTTCTGGAATGAGGCTGATATGGGTCTAACCTATGATGCCCGTGAGATTCCCCAGGAGTTTATGGCTGAGGCTCGAAAGTATCGCGAAAAGATGCTTGAGTCCGCCGCAGAGGCCTCTGAAGAATTGATGGAGAAGTATCTCGAAGATGGAGATCTCTCCGAAGAGGATGTTGTTAGTGGTTTGCGTGTTCAGGCCCTGGCAAATGAAATCGTTCCCTGTTTGTGTGGTTCTGCTTTCAAGAACAAAGGCGTGCAGGCGCTGTTGGATGCGGTGGTTAAGTATCTTCCGTCCCCGACAGAGGTGCCCGCAATTAAAGGCACGCTGGATGACAAGGGCGAGACTGTGGCGGAGCGTCACGCTGATGATAGAGAGCCGTTTTCTGCACTGGCGTTCAAGATTGCAACAGATCCATTTGTTGGAACGTTGACCTTTTTTCGAGTTTATTCCGGTATGATATCGACCGGCGACGCGGTTTTTAACCCGGTCAAAGGCAAGCGGGAACGAATCGGGCGTCTGGTACAGATGCACGCTAACAGTCGAGAAGAAATTAAAGAGGTCTGTGCCGGCGATATCGCGGCGGCAATAGGGCTCAAAGATGTCACAACTGGCGACACTCTGTGTGACATGAATAAAGTTATTACGCTGGAGCGCATGGAATTTCCAGTGCCGGTTATCTCGGTAGCAATAGAACCGAAGACAACTGCGGACCAAGAGAAAATGTCAATTGCGCTCGGCAAGCTTGCACAGGAAGATCCGTCTTTTCGAGTGCATACCGACGAAGAGTCGGGGCAGACGATAATCTCAGGAATGGGTGAATTGCACCTCGAAATTATCGTTGATCGTATGAAGCGCGAATTCAAGGTAGAAGCCAATGTGGGTGCACCGCAAGTGGCATACCGGGAAACGATACGCGGTTCGGTCGAACAGGAAGGTAAGTTTGTTCGGCAGTCCGGAGGTCGCGGACAATACGGCCATGTGTGGCTAAAAATTGAGCCTCTGGAAGCGGGCGCTGGCTACGAATTCGTTAACGCGGTAGTTGGTGGAGTCATCCCGAAGGAATATATTCCGGCGGTAGACAAAGGCATCCAGGAGCAAATGGAGAACGGGATTCTCGCCGGATATCCGGTTGTTGATGTCAAGGTGACCTTGTTCGATGGTTCATACCATGACGTAGATTCCAATGAGATGGCATTTAAGATTGCCGGCTCGATGGGATTTAGGGAAGGTGTCACCAAGGCTAACCCAGCACTGCTTGAGCCGATAATGAAGGTTGAGGTAGTTACCCCGGAAGAATATATGGGGGACGTTATGGGGGATCTGAATCGGAGACGCGGAATTGTTCAAGGTATGGACGATGCCCCGGCCGGGCGGATTATCAGAGCGGAAGTGCCGTTGGCAGAGATGTTTGGGTATGCCACCGATTTGAGGTCAGCAACCCAGGGGCGAGCCACGTATTCGATGGAATTCGCTAAGTATGCAGAAGCGCCGAATAATGTCGCTGATGCAGTGATTAAACGAGCGTCATAATTATTAACCTTTATAGTGATGAGGTAGAGCTGTGTCCAAGGAAAAATTTGAGCGTAAGAAGCCGCACGTAAACGTCGGAACGATCGGTCACGTTGACCACGGTAAGACAACGCTGACAGCGGCGATTACCAAGGTAATGGCGGAAAAGTACGGTGGCGAGTTTAAAGACTACGCAAACATCGACAGTGCACCGGAAGAGCGTGCCCGTGGAATCACGATCGCGACCGCCCACGTTGAGTATGAGTCAGCGGCGCGTCACTATGCGCACGTAGACTGCCCTGGACACGCGGACTATGTAAAGAACATGATCACTGGTGCGGCACAGATGGACGGCGCGATCCTGGTATGCTCCGCTGCTGATGGCCCAATGCCACAGACGCGTGAACACATTCTGTTGTCGCGTCAGGTAGGCGTACCGTATATCGTGGTGTTCCTGAATAAGGCAGACATGGTAGACGACGAAGAATTGATGGAACTGGTAGAGATGGAAGTGCGTGAACTGCTGTCTTCTTACGAATTCCCAGGTGATGACATTCCGGTAGTAAAAGGTTCAGCCCTGAAGGCACTGGAAGGCGACACTTCTGAAATCGGCGTACCGGCTGTAGAGGCGCTGGTAGCGGCAATGGACTCTTACTTCCCAGAGCCGGAGCGTGCGATTGATGGCGCATTCATCCTGCCAATCGAAGACGTGTTCTCGATCTCCGGTCGTGGCACAGTGGTCACCGGTCGTATCGAGCGTGGCATCGTGAACGTGGGAGATGAAGTGGAAATCGTGGGCATCAGAGATACGACCAAGACCACGGTTACCGGTGTTGAGATGTTCCGCAAGTTGCTTGATCAAGGTCAGGCGGGTGATAACGTGGGTGTACTGCTGCGTGGAACCAAGCGTGAAGACGTTGAGCGTGGACAGGTATTGTGTAAGCCGGGCTCGATCAAGCCGCACACGAAGTTTGAAGCGGAAGTGTACGTGCTGAGCAAGGAAGAAGGTGGTCGTCACACGCCATTCTTCAAGGGATATCGTCCTCAGTTTTATTTCCGTACCACAGACGTAACCGGTGCGTGTGAGTTGCCAGACGGCGTAGAAATGGTAATGCCAGGTGACAACGTGAACATGAAGGTCGAGCTAATCGCCCCGATTGCAATGGAAGAAGGTCTGCGCTTTGCGATCCGTGAAGGCGGTCGTACAGTAGGTGCAGGTGTTGTTGCCAAGATTTTTGAGTGAAACAAATGACTAATCAACGTATACGTATTCGTCTTAAAGGGTTTGATCATCGTTTGATCGATCAATCTACAAAGGAAATTGTTGAGACTGCAAAGCGCACAGGTGCGCAGGTTCGCGGCCCGATTCCTTTGCCTACTAAGATCGAAAAGTTCACAATACTGATTTCACCACACGTAAACAAAGACGCGCGTGATCAGTATGAGATCCGTACGCACAAGCGTTTAATGGATATTGTCGATCCAACAGACAAAACCGTAGACGCGCTCATGAAGCTGGATCTTGCAGCTGGCGTAGACGTACAGATTAAACTTAATTAATGTAATCGGTTGGGTAGGCTGGGTTTTGCCGGCCGCCCGGTTTTTTTAAATACTAGTTCAGTACCGATCAACCGTAATTGGTACGAAGAGGATAGAATAATGGCAATAGGTGTCATCGGCCGCAAATGCGGTATGACACGGATTTTTACACCTGAAGGTGTATCCGTGCCTGTAACCGTTATCGAAGTTGAGCCAAATCGTGTCACCCAGGTAAAGACAGTCGAAACTGACGGCTATAATGCTGTGCAGGTCACTGTGGGGACTCGCCGTGCTAACCGAGTCAACAAAGCGATGGCTGGTCACTTTGCAAAAGGTGGCGTAGAAGCTGGTCGTGGTCTGTGGGAATTCCGTCTGGATGAGCCCGCTGGTGACGACATGCAAGTTGGCTCTGAAATCAAAGTCGATAAGTTCTCTGAAGGTCAAACTGTAGACGTAACCGGCACCTCAATAGGTAAAGGTTTCGCAGGTACCATTAAGCGTCACCACTTCGCTGGTAAAGACGCAACTCATGGAAACTCCATATCTCATCGTACTCCAGGATCTATCGGACAAAACCAAAGTCCGGGACGTGTCTTCAAAGGGAAGAAAATGTCCGGGCACTTGGGTAATGTGCGTCGCACTGTGCAGAATCTTGATGTTGTTCGCGTCGATGCGGAACGTAATCTGATTTTGGTCAGAGGCGCTGTACCTGGTTCTAAGGGCGGTGATGTTATTGTGCGCTCTGCTGTGAAAGCTGGGTCCTGAGGAGATAGACAATGGAGTTAAAAGTAACCGCATACAATGGTGGCGCCGGATCCAATGTAACTGTCTCCGAAACAGTTTTTCAGCGCGACTTTAATGAAGGCCTGATTCATCAGGTAGTGACTGCATATCTTGCTGGTGCACGCGCAGGTACAAGAGCACATAAAAGTCGCTCTGATGTAAGTGGCGGTGGCGCCAAACCATGGCGTCAAAAAGGTACAGGTCGCGCCCGTGCCGGTACCATCCGTAGTCCTATATGGCGCGGGGGCGGTAAGACTTTCGCTGCTCGCCCAGTTGATTATTCTCAGAAGGTTAATCGCAAGATGCATCGCGCAGCATTGTGTTCCATTCTGTCTGAATTGGTTCGTCAAGATCGTCTGGTTGTTCTGGATAACGTATCTATTGATGCACCCAAAACGAAAGAGTTGGCAGCAAAATTAAAGGGTATGGGGATTGATAACGCGCTGATCGTATCCGCGAATTACGATCAAAACCTGCATCTTTCTTCTAGAAACCTTCCATACATAGACGCAGTGGATGTCAGTAAAGTTAATCCTGTAAATCTGATTTCCCATGAGAAGGTTTTGATGTCAGCGGAAGCGATCAAAAAATTCGAGGAGATGTTGGGATGAAAAACGAAAAATTGATCAAGCTGATTAAAGCGCCCCATGTTTCTGAAAAAGCAACAAATGCAGCTGAGAGTAATAATCAGATTGTCCTTAAAGTCGAAAAAGATGCGACTAAAAAGGAAATAAAAGAAGCTGTGGAGCTGATGTTTGACACGAAAGTCGACAAGGTTCGTGTCTGTAATATGAAGGCTAAGCGCAAAATGCGTGTCCGTGGCCAGGAAGGACGTCGTCCAGGCTGGAAGAAGGCGTATGTATCTCTGGCAGAAGGTCAGAACATCGACTTCATGAGTGCTGAATAAGACGCGAGAAGGTAAAAGACTATGGCGGTTGTAAAGGCAAAACCAACATCGGCGGGACGTCGATTCGTCGTTAAAGTTGTTAATCCAGATTTGCACAAGGGCAAGCCTTATGCTGGATTAGTGGAAAAACAAATTCAGAAATCCGGACGTAATAACGCGGGACGTGTTACCGTTCGTCACCGTGGGGGCGGTCATAAGCAACACTATCGTGTTGTGGATTTCAAGCGTGACAAAACTGGCATTCCTGCGGTTGTTGAGCGTCTGGAATATGACCCTAACCGTACTGCACATATTGCGCTGCTGAAATATGCAGATGGTGAGCGTCGCTACATAATCGCGCCCAATAATATCAAGACAGGTGACGCGATTTCGTCAGGCCCAGATTCGCCGATTAAGCCGGGTAATGCAATGCCGTTACGCAACATTCCGGTTGGTACCAATGTACACTGTGTTGAGTTAAAACCAGGTAAAGGCGCTCAATTCGCCAGAAGTGCAGGTGCTTCGGTGCAGTTAGTAGCGAAAGAAGGTCAGTACGCAATGATTCGTATGCGTTCCGGTGAACTTCGTAAGGTGCTGATTGATGGTATGGCGACAATTGGTGAAGTTAGCAACACTGAACACAATCTTCGTTCTCTCGGTAAAGCGGGTGCGAAGCGTTGGCGCGGTATAAGACCTACTGTACGTGGTGTAGCGATGAACCCGGTTGATCACCCACACGGCGGTGGTGAAGGACGTACTTCCGGCGGAAGACATCCTGTAACTCCTTGGGGTACGCCAACTAAGGGTTATAAGACTCGCACAAATAAGCGTACAAGTAAGTTAATCGTACGCAGACGCGGAAAATAAGGTAAGAGGATAAGGTATGCCACGTTCAATTAAGAAAGGTCCTTTTATTGATGCGCACCTGGCGAGTAAAGTACGCCAGGCGATAGAAACGAACAATAAGCGCCCAATCAAGACATGGTCCCGTCGTTCTATGGTATTTCCAGATATGGTTGGATTTACCATTGCCGTACATAACGGCAAACAGCACGTTCCTGTTCTGGTTACTGAGAACATGGTGGGTCATAAATTGGGTGAGTTCGCGTTGACACGTACATATCGTGGACATGCGGCGGATAAAAAGTCCAGGTAATAGGTAAGGAATTATGCAAGTTCAGGCGAAATTGAGATACGCACGGATTTCTCCGCAAAAGACCCGACTGGTAGCAGACCAGATTCGCGGAAAAGATGTTGAGAAGGCTCTACAGTTTTTAACTTTCAGTACTAAAAAAGCTTCAGCTATCGTGAAAAAGGTTTTGGAGTCAGCGATAGCTAATGCCGAGCACAATGAAGGTGCTGACATAGACGAGTTGAAAGTAAAGGCTATTACAGTAGATGAAGGTCCCGTTTATAAGCGCATACAAGCGCGCGCAAAGGGCCGAGCCAATCGAATTCTCAAGCGCACCAGTCACATCACTGTGACCGTAGCAGATCAATAAGAGGACGGTGAAATGGGTCAAAAAGTACATCCAACTGGTATACGCTTAGGAATCGTTACTGATTGGAACTCTAAGTGGTTTGCTGAAACCAAGGATTATGCTGATAACCTGATTAACGATATTCAGGTTCGTGAGTTTTTGAAGAACAAACTCAAGCATGCTTCTGTAAGCAAAATCATAATCGAACGTCCTGCCAAGAACGCGCGTATCACAATACACAGTGCTCGCCCAGGTATCGTAATTGGCAAGAAAGGTGAAGATATCGAGAAGCTGAGAGCCGAAGTATCCAAAATGATGGGTATTCCGGTCCACATTAATATCGAAGAAGTGCGTAAACCTGAACTTGATGCGCAACTGGTTGCTGAAAGTGTCGCTCAGCAATTGGAAAAACGTATTATGTTTCGCCGTGCCATGAAGCGTGCTGTTACCAATGCGATGCGATTGGGTGCACAAGGTGTTCGAATTAATGTTTCAGGTCGATTGAACGGAGCTGAAATCGCACGTGCGGAATGGTATCGCGAAGGCCGCGTTCCTTTGCACACACTGCGCGCCGATATCGATTACGGCTTTGCCGAAGCTTTGACGACATATGGCATCATCGGTGTCAAAGTCTGGATCTTCAAAGGTGAAGTTTTCGGCAAGGGCGCAGAAGAAGAAGCGCCTAGCTCCAAAAAGACGGCTAACGCCTAAGTAGGAAGGAGTTAGAGATGTTACAGCCAAAACGTACAAAATTCCGTAAAGTCCACAAAGGTAGAAACCGTGGTTGGGCTCAAAATGGTAACAAGGTGAGTTTCGGAGAATATGGATTAAAAGCCACAGAGCGTGGGCGTTTAACTGCTCGTCAAATCGAAGCAGCGCGTCGTGCCATGACTCGTCACATCAAACGTGGTGGTAAAATCTGGATTCGTGTTTTCCCAGATAAGCCGATTACAGAAAAGCCACTCGAAGTTCGTATGGGTAGTGGTAAGGGAAATGTTGAATACTGGGTTTCACAGGTTCAGCCTGGTTCAATGCTCTATGAAATGGAAGGTGTGACTGAAGAGATCGCACGTGAAGCCTTCCGTTTGGCAGCAGCCAAGCTTCCAGTAAAAACCACATTCGTAACGCGTACGGTGATGTGATGAAAGCGAGTGAACTTCAATCAAAAGATACAAATGCGCTGAAGCAAGAGCTTGAAGGCTTGCTCAAGGAGCATTTTAATCTCCGGATGCAAAAAGCAACGGGGCAGCTAGGGCAGTCACATCTGCTCGGCACGGTAAAGCGAGATATAGCTCGAGTAAAAACAGTACTTAACCAGAAAGCTAGGGGCGGTAAGAAATGAGTGAACAGCATGATACCCAGCGCACATTAGTTGGTCGCGTCGTCAGCGATAAGATGGATAAAACCATCACGGTATTAATTGAGCGCAAGGTTCCTCACCCTATTTATGGGAAGTATGTAAAACGCTCCACGAAGCTGAAGGCTCACGACGAGACAAATTCGGCAGGTCCCGGAGATACAGTTTCTATTATTCAGTGTCGTCCTCTTTCCAAGACCAAGACATGGCGTTTGGTTGAGGTGATTGAGAAGGCTAAGTAACTAGCTGATATTAAAGAAAATACTGGCTTGCTAGTATTAATATTGGGAAACTAGTTGTTTTGTGTTAGACTACGCCACCTTTTTTTTGGGTGTGTTGGTATAAGGATCGGAGAAACCGACCATGATTCAGATGCAGTCTGTTTTGGATATCGCGGACAACAGTGGCGCTCGACGCGTCATGTGTATAAAAGTGCTGGGAGGTTCCCGCCGCCGCTATGCCCATATTGGTGACATAATTAAAGTTAGCGTGAAAGAAGCAATTCCGCGCGGTAAGGTCAAAAAAGGCGATGTTTACAACGCCGTAGTTGTCCGTACTCGTAAAGGTGTTCGTCGTCAGGATGGATCTATCATCCGCTTCGATGGGAATGCTGCAGTTTTGCTGAACAACCAATTGCAACCAATTGGCACGCGTATATTTGGGCCGGTTACAAGAGAACTGCGCACCGAGAATTTTATGAAAATTATTTCTCTGGCACCTGAGGTGCTGTAGGTTTTTCGAGAGAGCTGAGAAAATGCGTAAAATCAGAAAAGGCGATGACGTCATTGTTATTGCAGGTAAAGATAAAGGGAAGCGCGGAAGTGTGATGCGCGTTACCTCCGACAATCGCGTATTTGTTGGTGGTGTCAATTTGGTTAAGCGCCACACCAAAGCGAATCCTAATATGGGAATTGCCGGCGGTATTATTGAAAAAGAAGCGTCGGTCGCTGCTTCTAATGTCATGCTTTTCAACCCGAAGACAAGCAAGGGCGAAAGAGTTGGTTTTAAAATGCTCGACGATGGCCGCAAAGTGCGCATTTTTAAATCTAGTGGCGACATCGTAGATGTGTAATGGTGAAAACTGATGGCTAGGCTGAACGAATTTTATAAAGAAAGTGTAGTAAAGAAGCTCCAAGAGCAATTTAACTACAAAAGTGCAATGGAAGTACCTCGCATAACCAAGATCACCCTGAATATGGGTGTTGGCGAAGCTGTTGGGGATAAAAAGGTTCTCGAAAGTGCGGTTAGCGATATGGTAGCGATCGCGGGTCAAAAGCCTGTTATTACCAAGGCTCGCAAATCTGAAGCGGGATTCAAGATTCGTGAAGGCTGGCCAATCGGCTGCAAGGTCACTCTTAGACGTGAACGTATGTTTGAATTTCTTGATCGTCTGATCAATATCTCTATTCCGCGTATTCGTGACTTCCGTGGTTTAAACCCAAAGTCTTTTGATGGTCGTGGTAACTACAGTATGGGTGTCAAGGAACAGATTATCTTTCCAGAAATAGATTACGACAGAATAGACAAGCTGCGTGGTATGGATATCACTATAACCACTACGGCTAAAACTGACGAGGAAGGTCGCGCCCTGCTGGCGGCTTTCAACTTCCCGTTTAAGAATTGATCAGGATACCGTTATGGCTAAAAAATCTATGATTAACAGAGAGTTAAAGCGCGCAAAAATGGTAAAGCAATATGCAGCCAAACGTGCAGCCCTTAAAGCTCAAATGACCAATGTCAATTTGTCAGATGAAGAAAGAGATGCAGCGGCGAAGAAATTTCATGCCTTGCCTCGTGACGCGAGCCCAGTACGTGCTCAGAATCGTTGTCGCGTAACAGGTCGCCCGCATGGTTTTTATCGTAAATTTGGTCTGGGCCGTAACAAGTTGCGTGAATATGCAATGCGTGGAGATGTTCCAGGTCTTGTGAAGTCCAGTTGGTAAAGAATTAGGAGAAGCACCGTGTCGATGTCAGATCCAATTGCGGATATGTTAACCAGAATTCGCAATGCACAGGCGGCAAATAAGTCCGAAGTCAGCATGCCGAACTCTAAAGCGAAGCTTGCGATTGCAAACGTCCTGAAACAGGAAGGTTACATAAGTGATGTTCGGGCTCAAGAAGAGGATGGTAAGGCCTTAATGGTTGTTACTCTCAAGTATTTCGAAGGAAAGCCTGTCATCGATATGGTTAAACGCGTTAGCCGACCAGGTCTTCGTATATATAAAGCGTCAGAAGAGTTGCCTAAGGTACAGGGCGGTCTTGGTGTCGCAGTTATATCAACTTCTAAAGGAATCATGACTGACCGTGCAGCGCGTAAAGCCGGAGTCGGTGGTGAAGTCCTTTGTGTTGTCGCGTAACAGGTGAATTGACATGTCTCGTGTAGCAAAGAATCCAATTAACATTCCCAAAGGCGTAGATGTCTCGATTAGCGGACAGAATTTGTCTGTAAAGGGTCCTAAAGGCTCAATGGGTATGGAAGTTCATCAAGCCGTTAGTGTGTCTGTTGAAGAAAACCAAATTAGGTTTTCGGCTAATGAAGATAGCGGTCGTGCAATGGCCGGAACTATGCGTTCATTGGCGAACAACATCGTAACTGGCGTAGCAAATGGATTTGAAAAGAAATTGCAGCTTGTTGGTGTTGGTTATCGTGCACAAGCTCAAGGTAAGAATTTGAATCTCACTCTGGGTTTTTCTCATCCTGTGGTCTATGAAGCACCAGAAGGAATAACGATAGAAACACCCAGTCAGACTGAGATCCTTGTAAAGGGTGTAGATAAGCAAGCGGTAGGTCAGGTAGCGGCCAATATTAGGGCATACAGACCACCAGAGCCTTACAAGGGTAAGGGTGTCCGTTATGCGGATGAACAGATTAGCTTGAAAGAAGCGAAGAAGAAGTAGGGGCGTACGACATATGGATAAGAAAACTGCACGTTTACGTAGAGCGAAAAAAGCTCGTGCGCGTATCCAGCAACTTGGCGTCACACGTCTTTGCGTTTATCGCACTCCTAAGCACATATATGCGCAAGTCATTGATGAAACCGGTAGCGTAGTCATAGCTGCAGCATCCACCACTGAAAAGGATGTTAAAGGCAACATCAAATACACCGGCAATGTCGATGCAGCGAAAGCAGTAGGAAAATTGATCGCAGAACGCGCCTCGCAAAAAGGTATTAAGAGCGTTGCATTCGATCGTTCTGGATTTAAGTATCATGGTCGTGTTAAAGCGTTGGCTGATGCTGCGCGTGAAGGCGGTCTGGAGTTCTAAAAGGTTGGGATATGGCAAATCAAGACGTACAAACATCTGTTGATGATCTTCAGGAAAAGCTGGTAGCCGTAAATCGCGTTGCTAAGGTCGTAAAGGGCGGTCGCGTATTTAGTTTTTCAGCTCTAACGGTAATTGGTGATGGCAAAGGCCGCGTAGGTTTCGGTAGCGGAAAGGCAAGAGAAGTGCCCGTAGCTATTCAGAAAGCCCTGGAAAAGGCAAAAAAGAATATGGTGGATGTCGATCTTGATCGTAAGACGCTCCAGTATCCGGTAGTCGGACGTCATGGGGCTGCTAAAGTCTATATGCAACCTGCATCGGATGGTACCGGTATTATTGCCGGCGGCGCCATGCGCGCGGTTTTGGAAGTGGTAGGCGTTCATGATGTTTTAGCGAAATGTATCGGTACCAATAATCCATACAATGTTGTCCGAGCAACTATTCAAGGGTTGGCGTCGATGAATTCTCCGACACGGGTCGCGGCTAAGCGCGGAAAAACAGTAAAAGAGATTCTGGAATAAGTTATGAGTACCAAAAAACTTAGAGTGAAACTGATTCGTAGCGTACACGGCCGACTCGAAGCGCATAAAGCATGTGTTAGAGGTCTAGGGCTGCGTCGTATGCACCACACAGTTGAAGTAATCGATACTCCTGAAAATCGCGGCATGATAAATAAAGTTTCTTACATGCTGCAGGTAGAGGAAGCCTAATATGTACTTGAATTCTATTAAACCTCAGGAAGGCTCCAAGAAAGAAGGTAAGCGCGTAGGTCGCGGAATTGGTTCTGGCCTGGGTAAGACTTGCGGCCGTGGCCACAAAGGTGTCACGTCTCGTTCCGGTGGACGTGTTAGACGCGGTTTTGAGGGTGGTCAACAGCCTTTGCATCGTCGTTTGCCAAAAGTTGGATTTAGCTCCAGGGTAGAGCGTATTACAGATGAAGTACGTTTGAACGAGCTATCCAAAGTCGATGGAGATACTATTGATCTGGCCGCGTTGAAAAAAGCAGGTGTTTTAAATAACAGCATACTGCGTGCAAAAATTATTTTGTCTGGAAAAATTGAAAAGGCTGTAACTGTGCGTGGCCTGGGAGTAACGCCTGGCGCCAAAGCAGCCATTGAAGCCGCTGGTGGAAAGGTAGAAGGATAAGCGTGGCAGATTCCCGTTCAGCAATTGCAGCGAGTATGGCCGGAGGTAATCTGGTCGAGTTAAGACAGCGACTTTTCTTTGTCATTGGCGCATTAATCGTATTTCGAATTGGCGCCCATATTCCAGTTCCCGGAATAGATCCTGTCGCACTCGCGCAATTGTTTGAACAGCAAAAAGGCACAATTCTGGACATGTTTAACATGTTTTCCGGGGGGGCGCTGGGGCGTTTGTCGGTGTTTGCTCTGGGTGTAATGCCGTATATCTCGGCATCAATTATCGTTCAGTTGCTTTCATCAGTTTGGCCAAAACTTGAACAGATAAAGAAAGAAGGTGAGTCGGGACGTCGCAAAATTACACAGTATACGCGGTATCTCACCGTGGTTCTGGCGACGTTTCAATCTATTGGGGTTTCGATTGCCCTACAAAGTCAGCGCATTGGCAATGTGTCTGTGGTAATCGAGCCAGGCCCATTGTTTGTGTTTACGGCAGTGGTCACGCTAGTCTGTGGCACTATCTTCTTAATGTGGCTGGGTGAGCAAGTTACAGAGAGAGGAATTGGAAACGGTATATCGCTGATAATTTTTGCCGGGATCGTAGCCGGATTGCCATCTGCCATCGGTGGCACTATGGAACTAGGGCGTACCGGGGAGCTTAACTGGTTTACCATTTTGTTCCTGTTCTTGATTGCTGCAGCGGTAACGTTCTTCGTAGTCTTTGTGGAAAGAGGGCAGCGTCGTATTACCGTTAACTACGCCAAACGCCAGGTAGGCAACAAATTGTATTCGGGCGGAACGAGCTATTTTCCGCTCAAAGTAAATATGGCTGGTGTTATACCGCCGATATTTGCTTCCAGTGTGATTTTATTTCCGGCAACAATGGCTGGATGGTTCGGAAGCGGTTCAGAATCGTTGGAGTGGTTAAAAGACCTAGCTCAGGCGATTTCGCCGGGCCAGCCACTTTATGTAATGTTATACGCATTTGCGATTATATTTTTCTGCTTTTTCTATACGGCATTGGTGTTCAATCCGAAAGAAACTGCAGACAACTTAAAGCGCTCCGGCGCCTTTATACCGGGTGTTCGTCCAGGCGAGCATACCGCAAAACACATAGACAACATCATGTCGCGGCTCACGCTAGCTGGCGCGATCTACATCACCGCGGTGTGTCTATTGCCTGAATTTTTGATTTTGTATTGGAATGTACCATTCTATTTTGGCGGAACGTCATTGCTCATCGTTGTGGTGGTTGTTATGGATTTTATGTCACAAATTCAAGCACATATGATGTCTCACCAATATGAGGGTTTAATGAAGAAGGCCAACCTTAAAAGCCATGGACGTAGTGGCTTACGTTAGGTGAACCAGTTGTATTGATGAGGATATAGCGATGAAGGTAAGAACGTCCGTTAAGAAATTGTGCCGCCACTGTCACGTGGTGAAACGTAAAGGCGTAGTGCGAGTAATCTGCAAAGATGCGCGCCATAAGCAACGTCAGGGCTAATGTCGGATTTCCTATTCCGGCTTGATTTAACTATTTGAAAAGAGTAGAATTCGGCGGCTTTAGCCCGTCGAAATGTGGAGATTGAAATGGCGCGTATAGCGGGTATAAATATTCCTACGCAAAAACATACAGTTATCGCTTTGCGGTCAATTTATGGTATTGGATCGACACGTGCAAAATTAATTTGTAACGCGGCTGGTATTAGTCCGCAGACCAAAGTGCGCGATCTAAATGAAGATCAGTTGGAAACGCTTCGCACAGAAGTGGGTAAATTTACTGTCGAAGGTGACTTACGTCGTGAAGTTTCCATGAATATCAAGCGACTCATGGACTTAGGATGTTATCGTGGAATTCGTCATCGTCGCGGTCTGCCATTACGCGGCCAACGCACTCGAACTAACGCACGTACCCGTAAAGGGCCACGGCGCGCCATCAAGAAATAACTAAGATTCGGAACCAGGTAAGATTATGGCAAAGGCTTCAGCAAAAACTCGTAAACGCGTCAAAAAGAATGTATCGGACGCTCTGGCACATATCCATGCGTCGTTTAACAACACTATCGTTACCATAACCGATCGCCAGGGCAATACTTTGTCTTGGGCGACATCAGGTGGTTCTGGATTTCGTGGATCGCGTAAAAGTACACCGTTTGCTGCACAGGTAGCATCCGAACGTGCGGCACGTGCAGCACAGGAATTTGGTGTAAAGAATGTTGATGTCTTTGTCAAAGGACCGGGACCAGGTAGAGAGTCAGCGGTACGCGCATTGAATCTCGTTGGTTTCAAAATTAACAATATTACGGACGTAACGCCTATTCCTCATAACGGCTGTCGTCCTCCTAAGAAACGTAGAGTATAGGCAGGAGTTAAGCTGTGGCTAGATATATCGGTGCAAAGTGTCGTCAATGCCGTAGGGAAGGCACAAAGCTTTTCTTGAAGGGCGACAAATGTTTTAGCGATAAGTGTCCTATGGAAAATCGACCTTTCCCACCGGGGCAGCATGGACAGCGACGCGCCAGATTGTCGGACTATGCAACTCAGTTGCGTGAAAAGCAGAAAGTTCGGCGAATTTATGGCGTTTTGGAAAGCCAATTTCGCCTTTATTATAAAGAGGCGGACCGCCGTAAAGGTTCAACAGGTGAGAATTTGTTGCAGCTGCTTGAATGCCGTTTGGACAATGTAGCGTTCAGAATGGGCTTTGGAGCATCGCGCACAGAAGCAAGACAATTGGTGCGCCATAACGGTGTTACTGTTAATGGTAAAAAGGTCAATATCCCCTCATACCAGGTAAAACCAAACGATGTTGTAGCCATAGCAGATGGTGCGAAAAATCAGTTACGCGTCAAAGCTTCGCTTGAAAGTGCAGAGCAACGTGGATTTTCTGATTGGGTAAGTGTAGACGCCAAAAAGATGGAAGGAACATTTAGAAGTATTCCTGAGCGATCGGAATTACCCACGGATATCAATGAGCAACTGATTGTTGAATTGTACTCCAAGTAATAATTGAGAGAGGAACTTGCATGCAAGGCGGACTAGGAGACTTACTTAAACCCCGTTTGGTTGAAGTGCAGAAGGCGTCTGATACCAGAGCAAAAATTACGCTAGAGCCTCTCGAGCGTGGTTTCGGGCATACGTTAGGCAATGCGTTGAGACGTATTTTATTGTCTTCTATGCCGGGCTGTTCGGTCACCGAAGTAGAAATCGATGGCGTTTTGCATGAGTACAGCACAATCGAAGGCGTGCAGGAAGACGTTATCGAGATAATGCTTAATCTAAAAGAATTGGCCATAATTCTGCACACGCGTGACGAAGCTACTTTGACATTAAGCAAGAAAGGTCCCGGTCCTGTTACAGCCGGTGATATTACACTTGATCACGATGTAGAAGTAATTAAGCCGGATCAGGTTATCGCGAACCTGACTAAGTCAGGCGAATTGAATATGTCTATCAAGATTGCACGTGGACGTGGCTACCAGCCCGCGAGCTCACGTGGTGGGGATGAGGATCGTCCTATCGGAAGATTGCAATTGGACGCATCTTTTAGCCCAGTCAGAAAAGTAGCCTATGTGGTCGATAGTGCCCGCGTTGATCAAAGAACTGACCTCGATAAATTGATTATAGAGTTAGAGACCAACGGAACAATTGATCCGGAAGAAGCAATTCGTCATGCAGCAACCATACTGCAAGACCAGTTGACGCACTTTATTGATCTAAAAGGAACAACTGAAGAGCGTCCGCGTCAGGAAGAGCCAGAAGTTGATCCAATACTGTTGCGGCCTGTTGATGATCTCGAACTTACAGTTAGATCAGCGAATTGCCTAAAAGCAGAGAATATCTATTACATCGGTGATTTGATTCAGCGTACAGAAGTAGAGCTGTTAAAAACGCCAAATCTTGGTAAGAAGTCTTTGACAGAAATAAAAGACGTTCTTGCCTCAAAAGGGTTGTCATTGGGTATGCGTCTTGAAAATTGGCCTCCGGCGCAAATCAAGGATCGCTCAAAAGAAACAGCCTAAAGCACACAATACGTTTTTATAGGTAAGAGACAATGCGTCATAGAAATATAGGAAGACAGTTAGGCCGTACCAGTTCTCATCGTAAAGCGATGTTACAGAACATGGCGGTATCGCTGTTCAAGCACGAAACAATCAAAACTACGGTCGCCAAGGCGAAAGAATTGCGAAGCGTAGTAGAGCCGTTAATCACACGCGCAAAGACGGACAGTGTAGCCAATCGACGTGTTGTTTTTTCCCGAATTCGCGACAAAGCAATGACTGGTAAGTTGTTTACCGATCTCGGTCCGCGCTTCAAGAGCCGTCCAGGTGGTTATATACGAATCGTACGCTGTGGTTTCCGCGCAGGTGACTCTGCTCCCATGGCAATAGTGCAATTAGTTGATCAAGCAGATAGTGCAGCCGAAACAACTTCTGCTTAGAATATTTAAAAATTCGATTAAAAGAAACGGCGCGTGTTCTACACGCGCCGTTTTTTTTTAACTAAAAAAGTTCAAGGAGCAGAAGATGATCGTGACTTTCACTGATTTTGGCTGGCGTGGACCCTATATCGGAGAGTTAGAGTTATGCCTGAGTCGTGCTAAAGTACCAGTCATCCATCTTTTTAGAGATGCCCCTCGTTTTAATCCAGGTCTTTCAGCGCATCTGATAGCGCCTTTTGTGTCAAGGTTTCCAAAACACACAGTTTTTCTTGGTGTGGTTGACCCAGGTGTTGGTACTGATTCGCGCAATCCGGTTGTTTTGTTTGCGGATGATCAATGGTTCGTTGGTCCGGGAAATGGTTTGTTTGATGTGATTGCGGCGCGTGCGACAAGTCAGGTTTGGTTTGATATACACTGGCGTCCAGAGCAGCTATCAAGTACTTTTCATGGCCGGGATCTGTTCGCGCCAATTGCCGTACATATTGCGCAAAAACATAATGTCGACACGGTTTGCAAAGAAAACAGTCTGCGCTTAGACGCGTCTTTTGGAAAAGGGATTAATCGCATTATTTACATAGACTCGTTTGGAAACTGCATCACAGGCGTAAGAGCGGAAGATCTGACCTCAGGTAGTACTATATCTGTGAATGGGCGACAAATTCGAATGATGGCAACATTTGGCGATGTTGCACAAGGTGAGGCACTTTGTTTTTTTAATTCAAGTGGACTCTTAGAGATAGCAGTAAACCAAGGTAGTGCGGAAGAAAAATTGGGATTGCGCGTTGGGTCAGATATTGAATTTATATAGACTACGTCGGACTACGCCAGCCACACTTTGTAAGTTTTACTTCCGTGTGAATATTCGAATACATTTTGCGGTGCTATACCGCTCTTTTTTACCCGGTCGAGAATTTGTTTCAAATTTATATCAGTGCTTGCATTTAGCTGCTCCAAAACTTCTTGGGGCATGATGTCCTCAATCTCTAGAATAGCGTTCGCAGGCAAGTGTACGCCGACTGTTTGTCGAGTGTTTTCCCATACTTCCACCTCTAGCGTCTTAGCCAGCGCACGCGTTGAAGTGGCGAGTATTTGAAGGTCATCAGAAATAGGGGGGAGTTGAAAATTTCGCGCTGTGTGTGCTAAATCGGCACCTACAGCTTCGATTAATAGAGAGTACCAATCTGAAAATGCTTTTATAGTTACTAGATTTTGGCAAAGTCCCTGAAATGCACGAATGAGCAAAAACAGTTCAGCGGGCCCTGAGGACCTAAACCACCATTTTTCCTCTCCTAAAAGACTATCAAGCCCCTTTTGAACATGCCAGTCCACCACTCGGAAACGTCCATCTGCGAGAAAAGGGCGAAAAAGAACCTGGCACATCATCGGTAAAGCGTGATGTATATAGGAAAGCTTTTTACCGTCGAAACCCATTGCAACAAAGCATTGCATAGGCGAGATAGGCGTTTCTTCCTTTAGTGCGATTAAAAGTTTCAGTAGGGCAAGACGCGCTGTCCGCGGTATGGGCACGGTACAACCATAATCGAGCAATATGACTTCGGGGTTATTTTGTGATCGCTTTCTGTAAAAGCTATTTCCAATATGGGGATCACCATGAATCTCGCCGTGCACAAAAAGACTTTTAAATAACGTTTTTATTAGTATGCGCGCCACCGACTGTCGTTCTTCACTTGGCCAGTTTTCGATTTCTGTAATATTTTGCCCCTGTTCCCAGCTCTGTACCAAAACCTTTTCTGAACACAGCTCCTCGTATATTTTGGGCACAACAAGTCCGTCAACGCGTACTCCCTCGCAGAACTCTTTTTGCCTCTTAGCCTCCGAGCGATAGTCTAATTCTTTCGCCATATTTTTCCGGAGTTCAAGTTTATAGTTCTCGAGATTGAATCCCCATTTACGAACTGGCCCCATGCCTGGTAAGAGACCGGCTATCTTCAATTCACCTTCAACGGCGTCTTGTATGTTGGGGTATTGTATTTTTACAGCCACTTGTTCGCCGGTCTTCAATATTGCTTGATGAACCTGACCGAGTGAAGCGGCTGCATTCGCTTCCTCAATAGACTGAAATACATTTTCCACAGGTTGCCCCAGCGATTTCTGCAGGATGGGAAGCATGGTTTCGAGTGGATAGGGCTCTATATTGTCGAGGAGTTGGCGATAGGGTGAGCCCTCTGAATCGACCAGAAGTTGTCCGACCTTCATCATAATGCCACGGGCATTGGCAAATAGATTTGCCAATGCTTTGCGCGCGATTTCCTTTTTACGGTCATCGTCAGAGAGGCGTATTTGAGCGGCAGCCAGCCCAGCCTTGCCCAAGATGACGCCGCGTTTAAAGCCTTCTAACATGCCTGGCTTATCCTGTCTTCATCTGCCCAGAGTGGTAACAGAGTCGGGATTCTAGATTCAGGCTTCTCGGGATGAAATAGGAAGCACCTATTTAGCGGCCACTGTCTTTCTCCAAAATAGTCGATATAACGTGAAGTCCAGTGGCTCCAAACGCGCTCCCTTTTGTTGGCCCAGGCCCACGTTACTGCGGACAACGCTTCAAATGTATGTTGTGTATGTTTGCTATGTATAGCGTTGCTCTCAAAGGTCCACAAAGGCTCCTTTCTGCCTTCGTCATACGGGTCGACAAAGACGCGTATGCGTTGCAAGCCTGTGCTCTTGTTATCCACCACAGGTGACTCTAGGATTATATCCAGGCGATCTCGATAGCGTTTTTGTTGTACTCTTCCCAGGCTGATGGTCAGGGCTTCAAACGACGATCCGTCACTATCTGTAATTTCCTGTACAAAGAGAAAGCCCATCAAATGGTTTTGATCGAGTAGCAGTTCATGGACCACGGAAATGACTTCTTCTGGAATGCCTATGCATTCATTTTCCAAAATACGGATTGACTCGGATATCAGTTCTAGATCCTCACATGGCCGCACTCTTAGACTTAACGTGTTTAGAACGCCGTCCTTGTTCCACGGGCGAGACCAACCATATTTCCTGGTGCTACGGTATCTTTCCATTGCCCGCATGAGCAATCGTAAGACCCCGGGCCTCTGCGTCTGTTTACTCAGGATGTCTCTGATTCCGTTGTACTGTGACTCACTGTCTATTGTGTATTCGTCTTTGGGGGCCATTACTGGTTTTGCCTTTGCTATTTATAGTCAGGAGAACGTTTTTGCGAATGTTGCAATGACGGTGCCGTATAGCGACTTTTGTCAACAAAGCGAGGGGGAATAGGTTTGCGGAGGCATTTATTACGAGATGGTAATAGCGAAAAAAATACGGAAATTAGCAGGGTGGAATTGAGCGATAGCGTTATTTTTCAATCAATTAGCTTTTGTAAAATGAATTGAAAATGAAAAACCTTATTTGAATATTAAGCCCTTCGTAAGACTGTGCTGTCTTACTTATGCCAAGTCAGTTTTTATGCAGAATTAGCTGTTGACAGGTTCTTTGGCGCTGCCTTACCCTGACCCAACAAATATTAAAAAATTCTCCACGGGGAGGGAGATATGTTTAATCCGACACAATTGGGTGCGCGTACGCGTGCACCAATCAAGGCATTTTTGTTTTTAACTCTTGGCGCAAGCTTGGCGTCTTGTTCCTATCTTGGTTATGAAGAAGCCGGTTTGAGTGAACAAGATTTGCTAATCCAGGAACTCGATAATAACCAAATGGTGTGGGCGCAATCGGGTGTATCGGCATACAGCTTTGATATCGAAAAAGACTGTGACTGTCCTGATGAAATAAAGTCATCGCAGAAAATGACTATCCAGAGCGACGAGGCTCTGGAAGATAAAGAAGAGTTAGAAGCGGAGATTGATGCGGCGGCAGAAAAGGTTCGTGGCAAGATTGTAGCGCGTGAAGGCAGCGACAATAATCGTGCGCAGGCAAATCAATCTGTGCGTATGGAAACGGTTTTCTCTGATTTACGTCAAGCCATTCAGCAAGGATCAGTAAGAAGCGTTAATTACGATTCGCGATATGGATACCCCCAGACAGTTGTCTTGAATAACCAGTTCAGACAGTCTGGCGACGATAATGGCTCTTTTAGAGTTAATGGTTCGAACAACGGCGACAATCGCTCTTTCAATACGTCTGCTGACGATGATGGCCGTGGTTTTAACAATGGCTTTACTGTCCGCACCAATAATTTTCAGGTTCGTCGCAGCGATGATGGCCGTCAAAACATTCCTCTTAGCGGGCAACTGATTCGCCAGGATAGTGATGATGCTAACCGCGTTGCTAACCCTTACTGGCTTGTTAGTAATGATGGACGCTGGAATCAATTGAATGTTTCAGGCGATTTGGACAATCAATTCAGAGGCCTGCAAAATCGCTCATTCGTTCAACTAAATGGCCAATGGTTTCCTGGCGGAGCTAGTGGTCAAGGTGTATACATTCCGAACCAATTTCAAGTGCGGACAGACAGCGATGATAATCCCTTCCGTAATAACTTGAATGGAACCTTGTATTACTCAGTTGCCAACAACACATCTTACGATCTTGATGATTTTTATGTTAGCGACGATAGAGGCCGTAATGTCTTTTTGAACGTCCCTGCGAACCTGCGCAATCAAGCACTCGCCCTTTCAGGCCAACGAGTTAATCTTCAAGGTAACTGGTCGACAAACTATCTCGATCAAAATGCGCGTTTTAGTCCTAATGCATTCAATTCATTTGTCGCCAATGTACGTTCCTTTCGCGGTATTCTGAATCGACCAAATACCTATCCCGTCCCCGGTGTTTTGCAAAATAACTACCTGCTTGTAGATGACTTCGGTGGAGTTCAGGAAGTTGAGATTCCTGCGAACCTGATCAACAATCTGGCTTATCTGATCGGTCAGCGTGTTGAAATACAGGGTTCGAATATCTATTCCGGATATTATGGACAGCAGCGTGTTTATGCGCAGTCGGTTAGGCCGCTTCAGAATATTTTCACCAACAGCGTGGTGACTGGCGTCATCAGTACCATGTTGAGCTCTGGCGGGTATAGCAATATAGATCAGGTATTATTGCAAACCGATCAGGGAACCTCGATTACCGTGCAGATTCCTTCGATCTATCGTAATCCATACAATACTTTGAGTGCAGGTATGCGCGTTCAAGTAAATGGGGCGTGGATTTCATCCGCATCGTATGGCAGCCAGGGTATTTTTGAGGCGCGGTCCCCAGTTCAGATTGTGAACTACGGATACAGCACAGCTACAACATATAGTGGTTACATCAATAATCTCGGGGCGTCCTTTGGTGGCGGCGTGAGTTGTACTGGTGCGCAAAACAACTACAGCTTCACCACTGACAACGGCCAGGTTTTGCAGTTGTACGTCAGTAATACGACACGCGTAAATGGACTCGCAAATGGACTGGTAAATATTCCTTATCAGTCACGCGTTCAGGTGTCTGGCACTATGCTCTCTCCCGGTGTATTGCAGGCCAATACGATCGATGTATACCAGCAAAACAACACAACAATTGTTGGTACCATTATTGAGATTGGTGCGCCTAGTGGAACATTTACCTGTACAGGCCAGTTGTTGAGCTATCGCTTGCTCGATCAATACGGCAATGCCTATTCGATTACTGTTTCACCTAGTAGCCAGGTGCAAGGTAGCCAGGGCACTAGCTTCCTGCGTATCGGTGACTATGTTCGTGTAACGGGTTCTTCAACCAATAACGGATATGGGTCAACTTTCTATGCGCGTCAGATCACTGCGATTTCAGTGGCGACGCCGGGAAGTGCGCTTCCGTTTCCCGGAACTATACCTGTGACCTATCCTAATCCTTTCACTGGTTCTCTGACTTCTTTCATGGGAACCGTGACTGGCTTGGATTGTTCCACTGGCCTGGATGAAACCTACATCTTTATAGATCAGTCAGGCGCGTTGTATAAGTTGCGCGTGAATATGAATCTGCTCGCAACAGGTATGCTGATCGATGTAGGTACTCAATTGTCGGTTACTGGCTCACTGGTTAATAACGAAATTGTTGCACAACAAATCAACCCAATTGCAACATTTGCCGACCCGGTCAACCGCGTTCCACTATATGGAACTATTATGTCTCTGACTAATAGCGTCCAAACAACGTGTGGATTCCCGGTCAACACCTACCAGTTCCGAACTGACAATGGTCAGATCATGCAACTACGTATAACTAACGAAGCCGCTATGCATCAGCCAACGCAATTCGACAATGGTACACGTCTCGTTGTCGTGCGTCGCGTGAGTGGTGCTAACCCACAAATCGTGGATGCGCTCGAAGTTCAATACTCCCCGATCGTCGGTGCTGGTCTGCCGGTGAACTTTGGAGTTGGTGGTCAACCGATTTCGGTCACTGGTACGATCACTTCGGTTGGTTGTACTAACGAATACTACTTCGTCGATCAAAATGGTACTGGCTATCAGTTACAGATGAACAACTCTTCGTTGCCGTCTACCGCCTTACTATCTGTTGGTACGAAGTTGAGTGTTACCGGGCAGATTCTCGGTAATCGTTTGGTGGCAACCAGCGTTTATCCGAACACTTTGCCTGTGTATACGCCACCACCACCACCGGTTTCCGGAACGATCACAAATTTGATCAATACGGTAACGCTTAGCTGTGGGGTCACAATCAATACATATAACTTCCAGAATGACAACGGTCGCGTACAACGTCTTCGCATCGGAAGTTCAGTCGGTGGATTGTTACCAGGACAAACAGCTACAGGTTCAAGGCTCTATATCTCCAACCGCATAGAGTCATTTGATGGGCAGGTGATAGACGCGCTCAGCGTTAGCCAACAGAGCTACTTTTACTGATTTGACCCCGGATGCGCTGGAGAAACTCACAGTTACTTCAGCGCGTCCACTTAGAGGTTAAATCGAATTAAGTCTACAAATATTGTCTAAGAAATCGCCCGGTATGAGAATGATCGTACCTGGCGATTTCTTCTGGCGTTCCTGCAGCGATAATCTTGCCGCCTTCGTTTCCACCCTCAGGGCCTAAGTCGATAACCCAGTCAGCTGTTTTAATGACATCAAGATTGTGCTCAATAATCACAACCGTATTTCCCTGGTCTCGAAGTCGGTGTAAGACTTCCAGTAATTGCTGTACATCATGAAAATGTAGACCGGTTGTTGGTTCGTCAAGAATGTAAAGCGTATTGCCGGTATCACGCTTGGACAGTTCTTTTGCAAGTTTTACGCGTTGCGCCTCTCCCCCGGAGAGTGTGGTAGCGCTTTGACCCAGACGGATATAGGAAAGCCCTACCTCGATCAGTGTTTGTAGCTTGCGTGCAATCACCGGTATGTTCTCAAAGAACTTCAGCGCGTCTTCCACCGTTAACTCCAGTGCCTGGTTGATACTCAGTCCCTTGTATTTAATTTCCAGGGTCTCCCGGTTATAACGTTTTCCTTTGCACACGTCGCATTGCACATAGACATCGGGAAGAAAATGCATCTCAACCTTGATTAATCCGTCGCCCTGGCATGCCTCACACCGGCCCCCTTTTACATTAAAGCTATATCTGCCGGGACCATAACCTCTTGCACGCGACTCGGGTGTGTTGGAGAATAATTCTCGTAAGGGCGTGAATAGTCCAGTGTAAGTTGCAGGATTAGATCGGGGTGTGCGTCCTATCGGACTTTGATCGATATCAATTACTTTGTCGAAATGACTCAATCCCTCGATACGTTCAAAAGGAGATGGGTCGAGACTAGCCCTGTTTATCGCTTGTGCTGCATAGGGATAAAGTGTGTCATTGATCAAAGTGGATTTGCCCGAGCCGGAAACACCAGTGACGCAGGTGAGCAAGCCAATAGGAATTTCGGTCGTCACATGACAAAGATTATTTCCACTTGCACCGATAATGCGTAGCATGCGATGTTTGTTTGGTGTCATTCGTTTTCGAGGAATAGCAATTTTCAAAGTTCCATTCAGGTACTGTCCAGTCAACGAGTTTTTGTTTGCTGCAACGGCATCAGGAGTACCTTGCGCAACGACTTCTCCGCCGTGCACGCCAGCTCCTGGGCCAATGTCAATTACATAATCGGCACACCGTATAGCGTCTTCATCATGTTCTACGACGATTACCGTATTACCAAGATCTCGCAAATACTTGAGTGTTGTCAACAAACGCTCATTGTCCCTTTGGTGTAAACCGATTGATGGTTCGTCGAGCACATACATTACACCAACTAATCCGGCGCCAATCTGGCTAGCAAGGCGGATTCGTTGCGCTTCGCCGCCTGATAAGGTATCAGCTCGTCTGTCCAGACTGAGATAATTTAAACCAACATTGACTAGAAACTGGAGTCGCTGCTTTATTTCTTTGATAATTTTTTCGGCTATTTTTGCGCGAGCACCTTCAAACTGTAGTTGTTGAAAAAAATCGTGTGCAACGCCGATAGGCATATGGGTGACCTGTGGGAGGGCATGATTGTCAATGAAGACATTGCGTGCCTCACGGTTCAGTCGAGTGCCTTCACAGTCTGGGCAAGGGTGAGTGCTAAGATATTTGCTCATTTCCTCGCGCACTGCACTGGAGTCTGTTTCGCGAAAACGTCTTTCCATATTTGGGATAATGCCCTCGAAAGGATGTTTTCTTTCGATTTTCTTGTTGCGTTCGCTTTGATAAGAAAAGCTAATTTCTTCGCTTCCGCTACCAAAAAGTACAATTTGACGTATCTCGTCGGGCAGTTCACCAAATGGTGTGTCGAGATCGAATTTAAAATGCGTTGCCAATGCATCCAGCAATGCGGAATAGAAACCGTTGCGTCTGTCCCAGTTTCGAATCGCGCCTTCGCTGAGACTTAATTCCGGGTGGGATACTACCCGCTTGGGATCGAAAAACTGTGTAACTCCCAGGCCGTCACAACTAGTACACGCTCCCGATGGATTGTTGAAAGAAAAAATTTTAGGTTCGAGTTCTTTCAGGCTGAATCCGCAGTGAGAACAGGCAAACTTCGCCGAGAAAGCTAGTTCCTTCTCTTTTTCATCGTCCAGTGATTGGATAATTGCTATTCCGTCGCTGAGTTGTAATGCCATCTCAAAAGACTCGGCGAGACGCTGTTTTATATCGTCGCGAATCTTGAAGCGATCAACAACAACTTCAATATTGTGTTTCTGATTCTTATCCAGCTCAGGGATGACATCGAGTTCGAAAACTTCGCCATCAATGCGTGCTCGCACAAAACCCTGGGAGCGCAATTCGCCCAGCAATTGAAGATGTTCGCCTTTTCGGTCGCGAACAATCGGCGCAAGCAACATATATCTGCCGCCTTCGGGGAGTTCAAGCGTATGATCGACCATCTGGCTTACGGTTTGTGCCTGTAGCACTGTGTTGTGGTCAGGGCAGCGCGGTTCACCGGCTCGTGCAAACAGTAAACGCAGGTAATCATATATTTCCGTGATCGTACCGACTGTCGAGCGAGGGTTATGCGACGTCGATTTTTGCTCAATAGATATCGCCGGCGATAGACCTTCAATATGATCTATATCGGGCTTCTCCATGACCGACAAAAATTGCCGAGCATAGCTGGACAGCGATTCAACATAACGGCGCTGTCCTTCCGCATAAATCGTGTCGAATGCAAGTGACGACTTGCCCGAACCGGACAGTCCGGTTAGTACCACAAGTTTGTCGCGAGGTATTTCGAGGTCGATATTCTTGAGATTGTGTGTTCGGGCACCGCGTAGGGTGATCTTGTCCATTGGAATTCCTGAGTCGAACCGAACCTGCTAATATACGGCGTTTCGCCGAATGATGCCAAAACGAATTATGCCGGCTTTGTTACAGGGCGCACATCAGGCATCAATAGCAAGTCAAGTTATAGGTATATTAGTGAAACAAGAACATACACAAAATGAGGATTTCGATCCGGATATCATGACCGGAACAGAAAAACGTGCATCCGTTTCACTGGCGATGATTTATTCCTTGCGTATGCTTGGTCTGTTCATGATATTGCCTGTTTTTGCACTCTATGCGCAGCATCTTGAAGGCACGACGCCCCTGTTGATTGGTGTTGCAATTGGGATATACGGTTTAACCCAGGCCTTTTTCCAGATTCCCTTTGGTATGGCGTCCGATCGTTTTGGACGCAAGAAAGTAATTGCCTTTGGCTTGCTGGTGTTTGCCGCGGGTAGTGTGGTAGCCGCCACAGCGGATAGCATGTGGGGCGTTATTGCGGGTCGGGCTTTGCAAGGTGCGGGCGCAATAGCCGCTGCGATTATGGCGCTTGCCGCAGATCTAACCCGTGAAGAGCACCGTACCAAAGCCATGGCGATGATCGGAGCCAGTATTGGATTGTCATTCGCCTTTTCTCTGGTCGCTGGTCCCGTCATCGATGGCTGGGTGGGAGTAAATGGGATCTTTTGGATTACTGCCGGTCTTGCCTTGGGCGGGATTGCTGTTCTGGCCTTTATTGTACCGACGCCAATAAATAGCCGTTTCCATCGTGACGCTGAACCCATCCCATCCCAATTTCGAACCGTGTTAGGGAATCCGGAATTGCTCAGGCTAGATGTGGGCATCTTTATATTGCATATGGCGTTGACGGCCAGTTTCGTCGTTTTGCCCCTGGTCTTGCGCGACAATCTGGGATTGGCGTCTTCTGAACATTGGAAAATCTACCTGCCGGTCTTGTTGTTGGCGTTAGTGGTAATGGTGCCCTTTGTCATCATCGCCGAGAAAAAACGGCGTATGAAACAGGTATTCGTCAGCTCGATACTGATGCTTGCGGCTGGTGAGTTTGTCTTTTTGGTGGGTGCTGACTCACTTGCTATTGTTGTACTGGCGCTGCTTACTTTTTTTATTGGCTTTAACGTGCTGGAAGCGACACTGCCTTCGCTGATCTCGAAAACGGCGCCGCCGGATATTAAGGGGACGGCCATGGGAGTTTATTCGAGTTCGCAGTTTTTCGGCGCGTTTTGCGGTGGCGGGATAGGCGGCTGGATACATGGCCAATTTGGCATTCAAGGCGTGTTTCTTTTTATTCTGATGGCTTTAATGCTGTGGTTTGCAGTGGCCGCGACGATGAAAAATCCCCGTTATCTTGCGAGTTATATGGTGAATATCGGTAAAGTCGATGATGAGACTGCCCGTCGGCTTGTTGGTGAGCTGACCGCAGTTACTGGGGTTGCCGAGGCCGTGGTGATAGCGGAAGAAGGTATTGCTTATCTGAAAGTAGATATTCACGCCCTGGATAAACAACAGTTGAAGCGTTTTAGTCAGGTGTAGTGGTGACAATCATATCGCCAATATTCGGTGCCGTTTAGACAATAGTGGACCGTCGTTGGCGCCGGTATGGTATGATGCCCGAATCTCTATTGGGATGAAAATAATAATATAAAAAATTCAATAAGTTATTATGCGAGGTGTATATGGCGCGAGGAATCAATAAAGTAATCATTATCGGAAATCTGGGTAATGATCCGGATATCAGATACATGCCAAGTGGTGGCGCTGTGGCGAATCTGAGTATTGCCACTTCAGAAAGTTGGAAAGACAAGAATTCAGGTGAACCCCAGGAGCGGACCGAGTGGCATCGAGTAGTGTTATTTGGACGTCTTGGTGAAATTGCAGGTGAATATCTGCGCAAAGGTTCCAAGGTCTATGTTGAAGGCCGTTTGCAGACGCGTAAATGGCAGGACCAAAATGGACAGGACCGTTATACAACGGAAATCATCGCTAACGATCTGCAAATGCTTGATAGTCGTGGTGGTGCAGGTGATCAAGCCTTTAGTGGCAGTGGCATGGCAAATCAACAGCCACGTGGCCAGTCTTCGGCGCCCTCAAACCGTTCTCAGCCGCAGGCAGCGCCAGCTGGAGACTTTGGCGATTTCGATGACGACATCCCGTTTTAGGTCGCGACAATCGTATAACAAAAAAGGGACAGCAATACTGTCCCTTTTTTTATTCAGTCGATATTTGCAAACGATTTACGATTAAACCAAAAAAATTATCATTCCCGGAAAACTTCCAGCCTAACTGCAGTCCGCAGTTTTTACACACGATAATTTGCCAGTGATAGCCTGGAAACCAGGTGTCTTGTGGTGTGCGTAATCCTTGCGTGCGACAGTTTTCCACCTCCGAAAAACAGGCGATATGAAAGGTGATGGCTGCAGGGTTGGTGAAGCTGTGTGTGAAATCGCCTGCTATAACAACGCGAAAATGTGGCGACGTGATTAGTGTGTTGCAAGCAATGCAGCATAAGTTGTCATTATGTTCGGAATGTAGCGACATATCTGCTGGTGAGAAAAGACGCGTGTTTCTCTCCAATATTTTTTGCTTTAAAAGATGTATTGAATTCATGGTGGTAATTGTGAATCAGTTAAATTGATTTAGTATGCGCAAAAAAATATATTTCGCAAGTAACATGTAAAGTGAAAACGTCAGAAATATATACCTTCATTCATGAATAGTAATTTTTGCATGGGTTTATATTGGTATCTACAAAACTCAACGATGCTCTTTGCGTGTCAGTTGGGATGTTATAACGATGAGGATGTAAGCCTAGCAATGCTTACTCTCTCTGCAAGGAGAAGTATGCTTGCTGCGAGTCGTGTGCTAATTCGTTTGTGGATGGTAATTGCCGAGTGTTGGGCAAGAATCTAATGATGATATGCGTGATTAGAATTGGAGATGCGGAGATAGTTTAGCGATTAAGGCATGACTGTCGTTTTTAGTCGGATTTGGATTTCGTGTAGGTGACGCGGTTACACTTTCTAACTGCTCGCGGAAAAAATTCAGTTTTCACAACACAAAGGTGCGTAGGTAAAGACTATGCGCAAAATTGGAAATACGACAGATGGATTGCCAGTAAGAAATTTACGTTCTACACTGCCAAGTATTACAGGAACGTTGTAACAAAAGGAGTTCATGACATGATGCGGCGTGAAACAACGACAATATTTTTTCTTCTCGGTGTCTTCATTACTTTTTTCAGTGCGTGTGGAGGCGGCGCGTCGGGTGATCCCGACAAGAATGAGATCATGCTTTATGTTAGTCTTGGGCCGAGTAGTCACTACCCAGAAAATGCCACTGACAACCAGGATCGAATTTTTAATTATTGGGGAAGAACCGTTAGGTTTTCTGTGCAAGGATTGGATGAAGATCTCAACAGTTCGATCAACCTGATAGCAACCAGCAATTTTGATTGGGAAGGTAGTAGTTACCAGGATGGTACGCTTTACGCAAACACCGTATTCAAGCTACAGACAAATGGCAAGTATCCTGGTGGTAGTTACAAGTTTAAATTCTATGTGGACTGGAATGACAATGCTGTGTTTGATGCAGGCGATGTGTTTATGGGAAGCTACAGTCTTTATGCAGACCAGGATGAAGATCCAAAGACGCCGATAACGAAAGTCGCAGCAGCGGATTGGGGAACACAAATCCGTTATGACGATTATGATAACTCCATCGTCGTCAACGACCCCCTGGATTCGACAACTGGCACGCCCTGGATAGTGCACAGTATTGGAGAAGGTGTGCTGCAAGTCTATTGAATCTAAGCCGTTTTCTTGCGCTTGGTCTCGGCATGCACAGGGGTTTGGGAATTGGGTGCGCCCAACTTCCTTGTTATAATCCCTGTCAGCTCCGATTCCTCAAACGCAAGGTAATGTCATGACGAATGCTTATCCGGATTTTTCCCTGGCCTATTATTCCGGCGACCGTAAAACCGGCACACTGGTGCATATTAGAAATAGTAATGGTCAAATCGAGGTCACAACACTACCGAGCGGAAAGGACTCCGGTCTCGATAAGGCCCTAAAACCAGTTATGGTAGGAACGACAGGTACTCAAGCTGTTTTGCTTGATCCGCAAAGCAAAGAGTTGAATGTCGTAAATGAATTTCCTGAAGACGCATTTGCTGCACACGTATACTCCGATCCTTATACAACACTAGACTGGTTTATGAATGATGGGGACAAGGAGACGGGTAACGATACCTTGAATTGTGGCAGTAACGGATCATCGGTGAGCGTAGTCGAAAACAGTAATTCGGGTGCGGCAAGATATCTTGGTACCGTCTGCGTAGGTCGAGGACATCATCAGGCGGCTTTTACGTGGCCATCTACAACAGTGCCCAATGCCCCCCGTCGGGCGGTTATTAGTAATCTCAAAGACGGCACTTTGAGTTTTGTCGGTAGTGACCCAAACGATAGCGCGACATTTTTAAAAGTACTTGCGACCTTGAATCTGTGTGAGCCAGATAAAGAGCAGGGCTTGCAAGCAGACGCCGTACCTAATAATGCATTCCCGCATGGGCTGGTTTACTCGTCAGTAACGGGGAAGCTTTATAACCTCAACAACGGTTACGGTACGGTGGTTGTAATTGACCCCGCGACTGCCAAGATAGAGAAGCGGATTAACTTCAAAGGTCACAGCAATCTATTTATTTCCCGCGACGGACGCTATGTGATTGGACGCGGTGCCGACAGAAAATCCGACCCGGATCATGTAATTGCAAAATTGTCGGTATTGGATGTCACTGACAATACCGTAGTAGATAGTATCAATCTGTCCGATATTTATATCAGTAAGTATTTCTTCAACGTTGATGGAAGTCGTTTGTTTTTAACTACGAGCAGTTCCGGCAGCGAAGATCAACAAAAAAATCTAAAGACCGATGTAGTTGCCTGCTTCGACATGACGGCTTTGCCCAAGTTGAAACAAACCCATGAGCTGAAACTGGGTAGTGTTGGAACACTAGATTTTCTTTCGGATGGAACGGTGTTCAGTTCCGATGGCCCGAACGGTGAAGTAGTCGTGCTGGATGGGGGAAATCTGGAAATTGTCGAGCGTATCCGAGTTAATAGTGGTCAGCCGCATTCGCGTTTATGGCTACTGCCTAATTGACATCGGAGTAATTGAGACATTAATTATTCAATTGCTGAAACAACAACATGACGTCCTTATGATTCTCTATTCGAGCAAGATCAATCGGCAGTTCACCTTGTTTGTTGCGTACATTGATATCGATACCAGCGTTGATGAGTTCAAAGGCAATTTGCCGGCTGCCATGTCTTGCTGCCAGATGTAGAGCTGTATTTCCGAGCCTGTTGCGTGCGTGAATGTCTATTCCTTCTTTGATAAGTATTTTGGCGGTTTCAATTTGTCGGTTGGCGGCGGCGAGGTGCAAAGCGGTGTTGCCCTGAAGGCTGGTTGACTGGATATCGACTCTTTTGGATAGCAAGGCGCGAATGAGTTCGTCACGACCTTTGGCCGCGGCTAGATGAAGCAGGGTTTGACCTTCAATGTCTTTAAGATGGGCGGTTCTGGAGCGGCTTAGCAATAGGTTCGTTAAGTCTGGATAATTAAAGTGTATGACATGCCACAGAGGAGGGTGTCCCTGGGTGTCTCGGGTGTTGCTGTCAGCGCCACGTATGATTAGCGTTTTCGCCAGAGCGGTATGACCGTGTTGTAGCGCGGAGACTAATGGGGTGTTGCCCGCCTTGTTCGTTTTGTCAATGTTTGCCCCACGCGCCAACAAAAATAAGGCGGCCTCTTCGTAGTTGAGCGAGACCAGGTAGAAAAAAGCCGTATTGCCTCGATTGTCTTCGGCATCGACGTTGGCTTTGTGATTTACCAATAGTTTTACCGTTTCCAGGAATCCACCTTTGGCAGCCCAAATGAGGGGTGTTTTTCCTTCATTATCACGTGCGTGTATATCGGCGCCGTGTTTTAGTAGCATCTGCGCGATATCGAGATATCCACCTTTTGCGGCATACATCAGCGGGGTGCGCAAATCCTCGTCCAGGACATCGACTTTTGATCCTTTTTTGAGCAAGGCTTCAATTGCGTTAGTTTCGCCTTTTGCAGCGGCCATATGCATCTTGTCCCAGCTCTGAAAAGGCGGGGTAGCTGCCGATACAGTAGCGCTAGGCAAATGCAATAAAACCACAAAAAACAGGGTGAAATTAGGGATTAGACTACGATTGATCTTCATAATACATGTATGAATACTATGGAATAAGCGAGTTCCAAAATTGTCAAAAAACATGTTTATACCGTATTGTGGTTCTAATTTATTCGAGGAATCTTCCGTCCAATCGGTGCAAGATTCCTGCATGGAATCGGACATTACCTGGCGAAGATGAAATAAAATTGTAAATACTTGTTTTTATTGAGAGGGGAAGGAAATTTGCCTAAAGCGTGGCAAAATTAGGACGAAATCCTATAAATGGCTGAGAAAGAAGCAAATTTGAGCAAAAACCGAAAAGAGTTCTATGCCTGTTATTACTAGACACATCGCAGTTGTCTTATTCCTGTTACTCGCGTCCCCCGTTTTTGCTGACGAGCTGGGAGATGCGAAGAATGCCTATGGCGCCGGTGAATTTGAAGAAGCGGCGGCGCTACTGCGTCCGCTCGCCCGTGATGGCAACCCGGAGGCGCTGTATCTCCTCGGTCGTATGTATGAGCAGGGAGACGGCGTAGGCAAAGATGAACAGGAAGCGCGCGATCTGTATCGCCAGGCCGCGGAAAAAGGTCATAACAATGCTGGCCAGCGGCTGGCGCTGTTTGAAAATTCCAATAGTGGTGACGAGTCCGTCGTGCTTGAGTGGTATCTGCCTTCCGCGGAGGAAGGCGATATGGAGGCACAATACAATCTTGGTTTTATGTACGAAACGGGTTGGGGTATCGGAATTGATGAGCGCAAAGCAGTTCGCTGGTACAAAGAGGCGGCGGATCAACAACACGATATGGCACAACTGCGCCTTGGCATGATGTATGTCGTCGGAAAAGGCGTGGAAAAAGATCAGGATGCTGGCGTGGAGCTGTTGCGTTTGTCGGCTGAGAATGGCAACCGTATCGCGGAGATTCTTGTCCAGGAGGTTTTTGATATAGGCGATGCCAAAAAGTTGAATGCCGAAAAACTCATCAGCGGTTTGCGTCGTGTCGTCGACGAGGGTGAGAAGGAAGCATTACGGACATTGAATGCCAGCCTAGACCGAGCCCGGTCACGCAATAGAAAACAGGAACGAGAGGCCGAGCCTGCGAAAGAGGACACACGTCGCGATACGCGGGTCTTGAACGAGCGTCAGCCAGTCGAAAGTGATGAGCGCTTGAGCTCGGCACAGCTCAATATTGCACGAGCGCTGGACAAGGGGACTGGCGTGCCTGAAAACGAAGCCGAAATGGTGCGCTGGTATATATCCGCCGCTCGCCAGGGTAACGCCGATGCCCAGTTTAACCTGGGTGTGCTCTATATGCAGGGACGCGGTGTAAATCGAGATACTCAGGAGGGCTTGCGCTGGTTTAATGCCGCAGCCAGTCAGGGACACCAACTGTCAAAAGACTATCTTCAGCTGTGGAACAATGACCCAGATAATTCCTCCCTGGGTGGATCAATTGCGGTAACATGGCTGAAAGAAAATGCCCGCAACTGGGATCTCGAAAGCCTGTTTCTACTAGGGCAGATTTACGAGATGGGACGCGGGGTTAATCAAAACTTAAATGAAGCAAAGCTATGGTATCGCCTCGCAGCAGAGGGCGGGCATCGTGAAGCAAAGCGCCGATTGGACCAGATTGGTCAAGGTGTCGCATCACCGACTACGGCTACAACAGTTATAACGACTCCTGCCGATCGGGGAGTGGGTCAAGATTCAACGTTAACGACGGGGAAGGCAGTGGCGTCTCAGTTTGACTGGTTTTGGATGATATTAGGAGTTGCCGGTATCGTCGGCCTGGGCTCAGTCGTATTTTTTCTTTTTCGCCGCAGCGGCGGTCAAATGCCGAGTTTTCAGCTGCAGCGGCCCGCTCAGAATACTATCGGTGCAAACCAGCTGCGCAGTGAAGATGTCGATTTCCTCAAGGGGCTTTGGGATGACAAGCCTGAACCCGAGAGGCCTGTCGCAGAAGTCAAAGCCAAACCCGCAGAGCCGGCGAAAGTTGCACCGGAGCCAGCAACCAATCGAGGTGGCGCGACTGAGGTGTTCAAAGCTGTTACCTGGGGCCCGGGGGGCAAGAAAAAACCGATAATTCCGGAAGACGATATTCAGTTGCCGGATATTCGCGCCTTAGTCAGTGACGAAGTAGTGCGTGACGAAGATACGGCAGTAGAAAAACCAGTCAGTGATGCTCCTCCACCTAAGGCTGTTTCAGAGCCCACGCGAGTCAAACATGTTGCACCCCCGGTACAGACGCCTCCGCCGCGACCGCCGTCTCAGCCGACTAAGTCAAGTGAACAGGGTGCTCCGGTAAAAGCCACTGAAACCAATATATCGGTTGAGCGAGTTAGGGGCGCAGGAGAAATGAGGGTAGAGCCGCCGAGGGTCAAACCGGCAGAATCACCAATTACTGGAAAACAAACCATTTCCGCCGAGGGAATTGCTGGCACCGCTATCAGTCGCGATGCCCTGGCATCCGGTAGAGTAAAAGCAGATAACTTGTTTGACGACGGTTTTGGTATTGATCGCGAGGGCAAGGTGTTGCCAAAGCGATCTGAGTCTCAGATAAGCGAAAAGCCTACCGAAGAAGCCAGACCTAGCGGACCAATAGACTTTGCAGATCTTGATCTCCATGCCATACGCCGCGGTGGAGAGTCTGTTCGGGCGCCGGTGATTAATATTAAATCTGAAGGACCGGTATCAGCTGAGAGATCATCAATTCCAAGTATAGAGAAACCTTCAATTGCACGTGGCACTTCTCGTGTTTCCGCCAACAACCTGGGTACAAGCACTACGCCGCCACCGCCGCCTCCTCCTCTTGAGCCGAGCACTCAGCAAAGCGCCCAGGTAACGGACATATCTTCCGGTGGCGACGAGAGTCGCTCGCTTGCCGAAGTGCATTTCAATATTGGTCTTATGTTTGCGACAGGCGATGGCGTTCCTAAAAACGATGTGATGGCGGCCAAGTGGTTTCGCAAATCTGCAGATGAAGGCCTGCCCGAAGCGCAGTTTCGTCTGGGCGAATTCTATTTAAGTGGAACTGGTCTGGAAAAAGACATCGACCAGGGTATGCAATGGATACGTAAAGCGGCGAAACTGGGACATACCGCTGCTATTGAGTTGCTAACCAAGCGTAACCAAGCGTAACCAAGCGTAACTACACACTTTTTCTTTCTCTTACTTTCCCATCCGCAACAAGCTCAAACCTCAACCTACACCTGCTGCGTAAGAACTGACTAAGCACGATTTTGTAGTATGCTCGGATTTTCGAGGAACCTTTTTCAAGGTTGTGACGTGTCTAACTAATTGACGGTCGCAAACTCTCAGCCACTAAGCATGAGTCTATTTAACAAGCCCAGCACAAACAAACAGTTCGAAACACACATCAGACCGCATTTGGCTGATCTGTATCGGCTGGCCTTTCGTTTGACCGGTACGCGAGAGGATGCAGAAGACCTGGTGCAGGAGATGGTGCTCAAAGTCCATAAAGGACGTCACAAGCTACAAGAGCTTGATAATCCCCGTACCTGGTTGGCGAAAGTAATGTATCGCATGTTTGTTGATGAATATCGCCGCGCGCAACGGCAGCCCGTACACAGTCTTGAGCAAGATGTAGAAGAATCAGAAATCCAATCAGTTTCGGTAGTTGATGCCGAGGAGTTAATCCAGCAACGACAACTTGTCGAACTGGTTGGCCGAGCTATTCAAATGTTGAGCGACGAGCATCGCATATTGATACTGATGTTCGAAGTAGAAGGGTATTCGCTTGCTGAAATGCAAGAGATTCTTGAGCTACCTCTGGGTACGTTGAAATCCAGATTACATCGCGCGCGTCATCGGTTGCGCGAAATATTAGAAATTCACGGAACCTTTTCTGAAGCGTCCACGTGTAAGGAGCAGAGGGTTTAAAAATGAGCTGCGATTCAATCAAAGATGTGATTATCGACTATGTTGGCGGACAACTGGACAGCGATAACATGGTACGGATTGAAAATCATATTAGTGATTGTGCTCAGTGTCAGCAAAGGGTTTTGAGGGAACGCGAAATTCGTAGAGCCTTGAGTGAACAGCCGACCGATGCTCCAGATAGTGAGTTTTTCGACAGGATAATGGATGACATTGTCCGCAGTTCTGGAGGGCACAAGCATTTTGGGTTTTGGAACGGATTTGCTACAGCAATAGCGGCAGCACTATTCGCCTGGACCGTATTTACACCGGCAACCTTAGTCAATACGGAGAACAGCGAATTAACTCAAGCTGTTGTGACACTGAACGCGCAAGTCGATCAGTTGAAAAATGTTCGGATATCATTCGACTCTCCAGCGGATTTTGAACAAGTCAGTATGTCCTTATCTCTACCAGATCATGTGGAACTGGTTGGGTATGCTGGCGAACGAGAACTAACGTGGACAACGACAATAAGCAAAGGAATAAATATATTAACTTTACCTATTATGGTTAAACATGAAGGAAAAGGGGTGCTGTACGCCACTGTGAGTCGCGCAGGTAAAACAAAAGTGTTTACCATCAATCTCGATGCGACTGCCAGACAGGAGACATTAATCGATGTCTCGATTAAAAACTTCAGTGTTTGAAAGTTACAGGGGAAGACACATGATGAAGCACACTAATTTAAATACTTTTTTCTTTGCGATGATAGGCGCGTTTTTTCTGAGTCCGGTTTCGGCGCTGGAGACGGCAGATGTCGAAGAGATCAGCGTAAGCGTAATCGAAAGCGCTCAAGATGGAATTAAAGAATTCCGTGAACTTGCATTGCCTGCACGAGCATCGACTAGTGCTACTGAACATGCCAAAGGTTTGGAAAAAGCCAATGATGTGCGCACACGCAATGCGGAAAGATTCAACAGTCGAACAGACGACATGGAAGATGGTGTTGATACTGCGGCGACTCAGGCTGAAGAACGTAAAGAGGCGGCTATGGCAAAAGCCGCAGCAGCAAAAGCTGCCGGATTGGCAAAGGCTGAAGCAGCAAAAAATCGTGCTGAAGAACAACGTGTCCGCGGTCAGGAGCGTGCTGAATTGGCGAAGGAACAGGCAGCTGAAGGTAGAGAGCTTGGTCAGGCCCGCGCCGAAGAGGCTCGACAGAAGCGTGAGGATGCTGAGGAGATCGCTACAGTCGTGAAGGAACAAGCAGAAACTGCCAAGGCGGCTGCACAGGATCATAAAGCTGCGGCGATGGAAATCGCAGAAACGGCCAAGGAGCAGGCTGGTGCGAACGCTGATGCAGCGAAGGACGCAGCAGAAGAGCATCGCGCAATAGCCAGTGAAGTTGCCGACCAGGCTCAAGCAATGGCAGACGATGCGAAAACCAATGCGGATGCTGCCAACGCAATTGCGGAAGAGGCCAAAGGAAATGCAGATGCGGCTAAAGCAAATGCTGACGCAGCCAAAGCCGCCGCTGGAGACGCACAGGCAAACGCAGATGCAGCCAAGGCCGCTGCGCAAGAAAAGAAAGAACAGGCTCAGACGCGCGCAGACAACGCAAAGAACAATCGATTTTCGGCCAACTAGTACAGCAGCCCTATTTTGGCCACCGACCCTTCCCTCTGGGAAGGGTTTTTTTATGTCGAAAGAAAAGCGCTACAATAACGTCCGTCATTTAACGGAAGTATAAAAAGATGTATTTTAGGGCTAGCATGCTCGCCATGATGCTAACAGGGATGTTTGGGTTTGCCAGTGCCCAGGGGTCAGAAGACCCGGATTACTTCCGCCTGGGCATAGACGCGTTCAAAAACAAGCAATATGCGCAGGCGATCGAACTGATGCGACTTGCGCGTGAATCAGGTGTTGATGACGAAATCTTGGCCTTCAATCTCGGCTCCGCCTTATACCGTTTGCAGGACTATCCGTCTGCGCTCGACGAATTCTCACGTATTTCGACAAACTCCCCTCTATTTCCTCGCGTTGAATTCAATCTGGCGTTGATCGCTGTAAAACGTGACAAACTGGATGAGGCGCGTGAGATATTTGTGCGCCTTGAGTCGCAAAACTTACCGACACTTTCAGCGATGGCGAGAGAAATGATAATGCGTATTGACGGGGAGCAGAGTCAGTCTGTAGGAACGCATTATCTTTATGTTAGCGTCAGTGGCGGTATTGAAGATAAGACGCTAGAACCGGAAACAGGCACGCCGGGAGAAGAGACTAATGTGTTCTCCAATATATTGCTACTCGGGTCGACATCCATACTGCCATCCCTTATTCGTCACGCCAGTGCCGAAGTCACGATGTTTGGTTTGGTGAACATGCGGCATCAAGAATACGATATCGATATGTTAAATGTGGATCTGGAGAAGTCCTTTCGCTTTTCAAACGTGTCATTAAAAATTGCACCAGGCGTTGGCGCTATGGGGATGGGCTACAAGCCGTATAGTGGAGACTTGCATATTGGAACGGAAGCGAAAATTTCGATCGCAGATATCCTTGATATAAAACCAAGGTATAGTTTTTCGCGTATACAGCACATGTCGGACAATTCTGCGGTTTCCGGGACTCAACAAAAAGTCGGTATTCAAACACAATCCGATTTGGAAGAAATACGGCTGCAAGCAGATGTCGTACTTGAGTCCAATAATCGTAATGATACTTCAGACACAACATATCGTATCTATTCACCGAAACGTATTACGGCCCAAGTTGATATTCAATTATTTCGCGAAAGACGGGCATCGCCGAAGTTTATGTTGGAATGGCGCATAAGTGACTATCCAGCAGTCTCTCACGAGAATCAGCGCAGAGACCAGCGAATCAGGTTCAGGAATGTATCAAATATAAAAATAAATCAGTGGTTAACTGCAGTTGCCGATGTCTCGTACACAGAGAATAGCTCATCTCCAAAGACTTCTTTCTCATATAATAGATGGGAGTTTGTTCTCGGGCTCGAGGGAATGTATTACTGATTATTCTATGGTTCGCCGTGTTTGGTTTCCACCTGGATACCTATTTTTTTCAGGAAAGGTGTCGGTAATATACCCCCAGCGCTGACGATAACGGCTTGGTTTGGAATTTCCATGACTTCGCCTTCCTGTTCGATAACAACAGAGTCTTCTTTTATTTCTTTCACATTGGAATTGAGAAGTACGCTTAACCGTCCTTCGGCTTCCTGGGCAGCGACTTTTTCACGATTTTTTTCTGCCGCGCGACTAAAGGCATTGCTACGATAGGAGAGGGTGACGGTGCTTCCCTGTTCTTCTGCGATACTCGTTGCGGCTTCCAGCGCACTGTTACCACCACCCACCACCAGCACATGCATTCCCTTGTACTGTTCCGGGTCAATGAGGTTATATACGACTTTCGATTGTTGTTCTCCCGCGACGCCGAGCTTCCGTGGTGAGCCGCGTCGACCAATGGCAAGTAGTACCGCCTTAGTTTCGTATTCACCGTTGGTGCTTTTTACCAAATAGCCGCCACCGGGCAGAGGTGTAATATTTTCCATGCGCTCCTGGTAGTGGATCTGGACACCGGTTCTTTGCTCTACAGCGTTCCAAAACTCGAGCAAGGCTTCTTTGTGAGTCTGGTTTATTTTAATCTTTCCGACAATGGGTAACTCCATCGGCTGAGTCATAACCAGTTTACCGCGAGGAAAGTTAAAAACGGTTCCGCCAAGAGAGTCCTGCTCGATCGTCACGTAGCGTAAGCCAGATTCGAGTGCGCCCAGGCTTGCAGAAAATCCCGCTGGACCTGCCCCCACGATGACGACATCAATTTCCGGTCCGCTAACCGAAGGTAAATATTGCTTGATGTAATCCATTGCTTCTCGCCCCTGAGTCACGGCATTACGTATTAGTCCCATGCCGCCAAGTTCTCCCGCGATAAACAGGCCTTGCATATTGGTTTCGAAATTGGGCTTGAGTGTTGGGATCTCTACACCGCGTTTTTCTGTGCCAAAAACCAGAGTGATTGCATCAAGAGGACAGGCAGCTTTACACGCGCCGTGCCCTATGCAATGTGTGGGATTAATTAGTTTCGCTTTTTCTTCGATTAGCCCTAGCACGCCACCTTCAGGGCAGGCGGTAACACAGGCTCCACAGCCTATGCATACATTGGGATCAATTATGGGATGTAGAGATGCGGGTTCCGTCAAACCGGCTTCTTGAACCTTGATATAGGTTTCCAGGCTTTGCTCACTGACGGTGTCACGGCCACGTTTATAGATATAAAAGATGATCGCGATGGGAACGCCGTAAATAAGCGCATCAACAACATAGGTAGTGAAGGTGGTCCAGATTATGGTGATGAAATCGAAAATTATCTGCATATAGGGATCAATATATAACCATTTGGCTTGGACATGGCGGACAAAGAAGTCCAAATGGAGTAATAACTGGTGCGACCTTGCAAATCATATATTTGCGTATCCGAAAAATTCCTTATGTCATGCCCGTTGTAAATTGTATCGGCTTTTTTCATCATAGAATCAAATAAAAAAACAATAATCTGCGTTTGTGGGGAGTCACTAACCTGCGTTGCCATTGGATATTCAATCCAGTCTAAATCGATTCAATGCAACGTGTTACCTGCTGGCTCATCTAACTCATTGTTTTTAGTGTTCTTAATAATAAAGACTGTTGGACTGCTTTTTCAATCGAAAAACGGATTCAAATTATTTACCGGGGGACCGATAAGAATATTAACCTCCTAATAATAATGAAAAAATACGCGGGAAGGGGACAGACATGGGAATACTTACAGACTTGCCTGAAGCAGGCAAGATTTTGGCGCGTCTGAAATTTATAAGACGTAACGCAGGCAAGTCCGGATCGGGGGAAGGGCGAGCGAGTAGTGTTAAAGAGGATGCGATACCTGAAACCGTGATACAGGAAGACAACAAAAAGTTTGGCCGTGAGGCGAAAATCGTTACCACAATATTTGCGGTGCTTGTCGCCGTACTATTGGTAACGTGGTATAGCTGGCGGGATGAGTATCTGATGAATGCTGAGGATCTGATCTATAACATGGGTCTGATCGGTGGCATCATGATGCTGTTGCAATTCGTCTATTCCATGCGCAAGCGTGTCGACAAGATGCGCCGTTGGGGCAATCTCCGTTTTTGGTTTCTGTTTCATACCTTCATTGGTTTGTCAGCGCCAACCATCATTGTTATCCACAGCCGATTTAGTATTGAGTCCGTCAATGGAGGCGTCGCGTTTTTCTCGATGTTGCTAGTGGTGATTAGCGGTATCGTTGGGCGCTACCTCTACAGCCAGGTCAACTTTGATCTAAAAACGGCGCGTCAGGAATTGAAGGAATTGCATCAAACCGTACATGCGGGCGTGTTACAGCACCATCCTGATCAACTTCGCGAAATCGAGAATATGCTGAAGCTGTTTATGCTGCACGCATTCGCTAATTCGCACGGTGTGATTCATGCATTTTCTCGGGCGTTTGGGGTGAGTATCCGGTCTCGACAGTTGTACTGGGCGCTGATTCAGATGCGCCAGATGTCTGCCCCTGGACGAAACGATGGTGCAACGATGGCAATGGACGGAACGCCAGTGTTTGACAGGGAAGAGCGACGATTACTCAGGATTTATCTCAAGTCGCTGACAAAACTGGCCCGTTACAATGCTTTTAAACATCTGTTTAGTCTGTGGCGTATCGGACACGTGCCCGTCATCTATTTACTATTGATTACTGGTTTGGCACATGTATTAGCCGTGCACATGTATTGAACAGGAGACATTATTGGGGCTTGCGCGTTATTACGGGATTCTGGCGTTAATGTTTACTCTCTTTACATGGCATGGTCAGGCAATGGCCGGTCCAATGGACCGCTTCGAACGCATGGTTATGCCGGGTAAACTGAGTACGGGGCACGTCAAGTACGAAAAAGACTGCAACAACTGCCATAAACCTTTCGAAAAAGGGGCGCAAAGCGACCTCTGTCTTGATTGCCACAAGAAGGTCAATAAAGACGTTGTTGATAAAAAGGGTTTTCATGGTCGCGTCCCCAATATCGATACCCGAAAATGTAGTGATTGTCATAAAGAACATCGTGGCAGGGATGCCGACATCGTAGCGTTTGATCGCGATACCTTCGATCATGATCGTTCAGACTTTAAGTTAAAAGGTTCTCACACCCGTTTAGGTTGTGTGAATTGCCATGATCCTAAAACGAAATACCGGGATGCAGGACAGGGATGTGTAGATTGTCATAAGACTGACGATGCCCACGAAAAGCGCTTGGGCGAAAAATGCGGCAATTGTCATATTGAAACCGTTTGGGGTGAAGCGCATTACGATCACGACAAAACCAAATTCAAACTGGAGGCAAATCACAAACATGTTGCCTGTATCGACTGCCATCCCAACCAGCGATACGAAGAAACACCGAAGGGTTGTTACACATGTCACCAGCTACGCGATGTCCATGAAGGGAATAATGGTAAGAAGTGTGAGTCCTGCCATAATGCCTATTTCTGGAACGAGATCAAATTTGATCACAATAAAGATACCAAGTATGAACTCGAAGGACGGCATGTTACTGTCGATTGCCAGTCATGTCATCGCGGCGACGTTTACAAGAAAATTGGCAAGGAGTGTATTAAGTGCCATAAGAAAGAGGATGCCCATCGGGGGTTGTTTGGCGAAAAGTGCCATGATTGCCATATTTCTCGCTCCTGGTCTAGAGCGACCTTTAATCACAATAAAGACACCAAGTTTGAATTGATTGGTGCACATCGTAAGGTTGATTGCGTCGCGTGTCATCGTGCGGACGTTTATGCCGATTTGAAAAAAGATTGCTATGCCTGTCACCGTAAGAATGATGTGCACGAAGGGCAGGAAGGAAAGGATTGTAAGCATTGTCACAATGAAAAGGGTTGGACTAGTGAAGTGTTTTTCGATCATGATCTGACACGTTTCCCACTGCTAGACAGTCATGCGGTAACTGCATGCGAGGAATGTCATTTAACGCCCGCGTTTAAGGATACCGATACCCAATGTTTTTCATGCCACAAAAAGGATGATGAAAAAATACACAAGTTGCGTTTGGGTGAGAACTGTAGTCTGTGTCATAACTCTAATGACTGGAAGAAATGGTTTTTTGATCACGACAAACAAACAGATTATAAATTGACAGGCGGGCACAAAGGGCTGGATTGTCATGCCTGTCATACCAAACCTGTAAAGAAAGAAATCAAGCTGAGTGATAAGTGCGTGGATTGTCATGAGCAGGATGACTACCACCACGGAGCCTTTGGTCGTGAATGCGCCAGATGCCACATAACAGAATCCTTTAAGAAAGTGATTATGAATTGATGTTGTCGATACGGAAAATTTATATCGTCATGTGTGTATTGCTTGCTGGACTGGGTCCAGTGCCAGTTTACGCAAGTACGATATTGACATCGGTGGATTACTCAAGTGACGAAAACTCCATCTATATCAAAGCGAATTTTGGCGACATCGTGAACTATGAAAAACACTTTCCGCGCAGCCGTGGGAAAATAATTCAAATTCAGATCAGCATGCCAGGTAAGGTTTTTACTGAAACACAATTAAAGCGTCGAGAAACCATTGAGCCGGATGAAAATGCACCATCGGTGATACGTGACATCATATACGAAGGAAACGTTAGAGGTGGTCCGTATCTGGTTTTACGGTTTTCCTCTGTGGTGACGTTTAAACTCGACGAAAGCAAGGGCTCCAAGGTATTGACGGTAACAATTGATCGCAAAGAGCTCGAGGCGTTACAGACGCCAGCTGTAACACAGCAGCCAAGCACGGATGTTAGTGAAGAAGAAAGTCGTGCAACCAGTCTAATGGATCAGGGGCGCAGAGCCTTAACTATGGGACAGAACAGTGAAGCCATTCTTTTCTTCAGTGACATACTGGGCATGCCGGAAAGTCGTTTTACGCAGGATGCCCGTGAGTATCTTGGATTGGCGCGTGAGCGAAATGGGCAATTGGATCTCGCAAAAAAGGAATATGAAGCCTATCTCAAAAGTTACGAAAAGAGTCCAAAGGCTAACACCGTCAGGCAGCGCTTGATGACGCTAGAGGCGCGTATCGTACAGATGGAACGCCGGCTGAAGGACGGTAAGCGAACCGGAACCACTTCAGTTGCTGCGGCTAGACCTGCAGATTTATTTGGCCGCGTGGCTATTCAATCGTATAACGCAGGGCTGCGAAAAGAGGGTGAATCAACACCCGATTACGCTCAAGGGCGTATTCTGGCATTTACCGATCTCAATCAGCGTTGGCGTGACAAGGACAAAGATGCGCGACTTAGTTTTAGCGGAACCATGGATTACGATCTAATCCGTTCTCGTTCCTCGTCAACAACATTGCAGGACACAGAAAAGCCCCGATACGAAGCACGTATACGCTCCCTATTCGGTGAATACAAAGGGCGAACAAATAATATACACGGCAGTTTCGGGCGTCAGTCTGTTAACAGTGGTGGTGTACTCGGTCGTTTCGACGGCGCGATGTTGGGGTATCAACTCAAGAATAAACTATCCGTTTATGGTGTTGTCGGTTTGCCGGTCGACTATGAAGACAATCTCACCCCGCAAACCAATAAGCCCATGTTCGGCGGACGCCTAGACGTCAATGAGATCGCTAAGTATTGGAAGGCGTCGGTCTACGGTATTCAGCAACAAGTTGATGGTATTCTCGAAAGACGGGCCGTCGGTGGAGATTTGCGCTATTTCTTCGAGAACAAGGTTTTTTACTCGCTGGTGGATTACGATGCTTCATATGGAGTCTGGAATTTTCTCACTGGGCACTATGGCTGGCAGGTGAACAAGCGCCTGAAACTGGATGTGCATGCAGACCGGCGTCGTTCTCCTGTGATGTTGACAAGCAATGCGTTGCGTCGGCTTTCGGTTTTAACCAGTGCTTCAGATAAGAATAAAGCCATGGGAGAACTAGATATATCCGACGAGGCTGTATTCAACAGACTGACCAATGAGTCAACAATTAAAGATCTTCTAGACGCCAAAGTTTCCGAAGCGACTATCCGACAACTGGCGCTTGATCAAACCGGAGAATCGTCGTTATATACGGTAGGCATGAACTACGAACTTCGCAAAGATATCAGCCTTATCGCAAATCTCACTATATCAAGTTATGAGGCTGGTAAAGCGCAAGATATAGATGCTACTGAGGAAATGCCTGAGGAACCCGATCCTAAAGCGATCATTGAATCCCCGTTTTTAAAGGGCGATGTTGATATGATAGGTTCTGTCCAATTGGTGCGGCGCAATATGTACCGCGAGCGGGACGTCGTGCTTGCCGGATTGAGTTTTTCCATTAACGAACGCAATAAGCGTTATACCGGTAATGTCGCATTGCGCACACCTTATAAAGAAAAGTGGTGGTTGGATTTGCGTGGACGGGCGATCTATTCAGACAACATTGAACATGGTACTCAGGCGCTTAAGGTCTCGCCCACGGCGCGTACAGAATACCGCTATGACCGCCGCCTGACCTTTGAGTTGGAGGTGGGGGCGGACTATACCCGATCTACCGGTGCTAACGAGGATTTGTTTTGGTTTTTTGGCAATGCCGGCTTTCGCTACATGTTCTAAGCAGGACTATAATTTGGCTAAAACAGGTCGATAATTACAGTTATGAATAGCGGATTTCTTAATTGGAAGAACATCATACTGGGTACGATAGCCATTCTGACTGTCGTGTCCGGTGTAAAAATGATGCAGACTCCGTCCAATATCCTGGCTGATGTGCTGGTGGCCGAACACCGAGGCAGCCTGGAGTTACAAATCAAGTTTAATATCCCTGTTCGTTATGAGGATCATACGCCCAAAAACTCCGGGCATATTGTCCAGATCAAGGTGCGTCCGGTCAGTTTTAGCGATACAGGTAAGAACGAATACTTGGGCAGCGAAACGATTCTGCCTGGCTTTGCGGCACAGGTACCGATTACTGATGTCGCCTATGAAGGCGCTGTGCCTGGCGGCCCTCTACTTACCCTGCGTTTTAGCAAGCCTGTGACGTTTACTGTTACAGAAGATGCTGATTTCTCAAGTATTATCCTTCATCTTCGACGAAGCGACAGCTAACGCCTTCGGTCTCATTTCTCAGTGTACTACTTGGTTTTAATATGTGATTAACCTCACCTCTCTATCCTTGTCGGTTGCTGTTCCCTGATTGGTTTTCAACGCTTTGGTGGGTGGGGTGAACAGCAAGACATGTCATCAACTGCGCTTTGGTGGGAGCAGAAAGTGATGCCACGATTCGAAAACCATAGGCCTGTATACAAGACTGAAGTGAAGACATGGGGAAGGGGACGACTTTGTTCACCGAATTGGTGAAGCGCCCGCATTTCGGCTTTGCGCTTTACCCGCCTTTAGGCTTTATTTTTCTCCGAAAACTGTTAGTGGCAGTTGCAATGCCTGTTTTTTTGGCCTTGCTTATGTCGCTTGCTCCAGGCGTTGTATCGGCCGACGAAATCGTTGTTCCTGCGGATTTTGACCACAATGCCACTGGCTTTCCACTACAAGGCCAGCATGAACGCATCCGCTGCGAATTTTGCCATAGAAACGAAGTTTTCCGCGGCACGCCAGTCAAATGCGATGCGTGCCATAACGATATCATCGCCCCCGGAAAACACGCCAAGCACATCCCTACGCTGGAGCAATGTAGCGACTGCCATGTGCCCTCGGGGTTTGATATCTCCGCGCGCATGGATCACTCCCGTATTACGCGGCCTTGTGGCGCCTGCCACAACGGCAATCTTGCCCAAGGTAAAACCGTCAATCATATACCCACCAATGAAACCTGTGATACCTGCCATACCACAGGCATTGCATGGAGCCCAAGTCTGTTCGATCACGTTGGTATTGTTGATGGGTGTCTGTTATGTCACAACAGCGTAAATGCGCGCGGCAAAGGCATGGGCCACATACTGGTGCAGGATGAATGTCAGGCCTGTCACACGACGCAGTTGTGGAGTGTGCCGTCCAATAGCGTCAATCATAACTTTGTAATCGGAAGCTGTGAGAGCTGTCATAACGGTGCCGTTGCCTCAGGAAAACCGGCTACGCATATCCCAACCACAGATTCCTGTGATACTTGCCACAAAGACATCGGCCGTAGTTGGCATAGTCAGGCAGGCTTTACAGAATTGCATGCGATGTTAACCGAAGGATGTCCCTTGTGTCATACCGGGGTTAGCGCGCGCGGAAAAACTATTGATCACATATTGTCGAGCGAACGCTGTGAGTCGTGTCATACCCCCACCAGTAGTTCATTTTTGGTGTTGCGTAATCCCAAACCAGACCACGCAGAAATCGTAGGGAGCTGCGTCAACTGTCATAACAACAGTCGCTCGGTTGGTAAGAATATCACTCACATCAACAGTACGAATCAATGTCAAGCCTGCCACGAAATCGTGACTTTCAGCATTGTTCCGAAAGTGGATCACAATGAAGTCCTGGGAGTGTGCGGTGCTTGCCATAATAACGTGATTGCAACCGGTAAGGGGCCGAACCACATAGCGACACAAGAGGCGTGTGATGTATGCCATGCAACCACGGCCTGGTTACCTACACAGTTCGATCACTCAAATTTTGATACCAGTAATTGCCAGAGTTGTCACAATGGCTTCCAGGCTACGGGCAAACAAACGGGACACATCGCATCGACAGAAAAATGCGATGCCTGCCATACCACAGGTGTGTCGTGGACGGTATTGTTAGTAGATCACACGCAGACGCTTGGTGATACCTGCGAGACGTGTCACAACAATGTTCTCGCTCGTGGTAAAGGACCTACGCATATCATTACGCAACAGGACTGCGGAATATGTCACACCCCCAACACTCCCTGGTTACAGAATGCGTTTGATCACCAGGGCGTAAGTGGTAATTGCGCGACATGTCATAACGGCTTGCTTGCTCGCGGCAAGTCACAGTCACACATATCGTCAACGGATGTGTGTGAAGCGTGTCATGCAATTGGAAACTGGGCCCCGTTGACGGTGGATCATACAGAAGTTGTAGGTGGGTGTGTCAATTGTCACAACGGCGCAATATCCACTGGAAAAAATAACGGACATATCAGTACCAGTAATGAATGTGGCGCTTGCCATAGTACGACGCAATGGAAACCTGCCGTACGCGTTGATCACAATGAGGTGCAGGGAAAATGCGAAAGCTGTCACAATGGAAAAGTGTCACAGGGTAAAGATCTGCAGCACATCCTTTCCACAGGTGAATGTAACGCGTGTCACAATACTACGCAGTGGACTCCCGCCATTACTGTTGATCATCATGAGGTGATTGGCGAATGTGCCACGTGTCACAATGGCACGATTGCGCGAGGAAAGGGGGCGCAACATGTGCCCACGACTGAAAATTGTTCCGCATGTCACTCGACTACATTGTGGCAGCCAGTCACCAAGGTCGACCACTCTGAAATCGCTGAAAGCACAAGTTGCTTTGAATGTCACAACGGTGTATTGGCTCAAGGTAAATCCACGCTGCATATCGCTTCAACAAATGCTTGCGAAGCGTGTCACCTGGTCGCCGCGTGGATGCCTGCAAAATTTGTCGATCATAATGAGGTTTTGGGCAATTGTGTTACTTGTCACAACGGTGTTGTGACTAGAGGAAAATCTGCGTACCACGTGAAAAGCACTGATGACTGTGACGGATGCCATAGCGTTACGGAGTGGTCGCCTGCAAAATTTGTCGATCATGAATTCATTCTTGGAACATGTGACGTTTGTCATAATGGCAGCATTGCAAGAGGCAAAGGTACTCTCCACTTTAATACGTCGAATACGTGCGAAGCCTGTCATTCAGTTACGCTTTGGACGCCAGTGATTACAGTGGATCATAGTCAGGTGATTGGAAGTTGTTTTTCCTGCCACAACAACAATCCTGTACCTGGCAAAAGCAGACTACATATTGCGACCACTGATCTTTGCGAGGCCTGTCATAACACCACATCGTGGACGCCGGCAACAACAGTGGATCACAGTGAAGTTATTGGTGAATGCCAGAGCTGTCACGGACAGGGAGGGCGCGCCGCGGGTAAGAATCCTGGACACATGCAAACGACAGATGTGTGTGGAGCGTGTCATTTCACAACAGCATGGAAGCCAGTAGTGAGTGTCGATCACAAACAAGTTCTGGGGGAGTGCGAGACTTGCCACAATGGAGATATTGCCATTGGAAAAAATCCTGCGACGCATATTCTATCTTCCGATCAGTGTTCTGCCTGTCATATCACCAGTACCTGGATAACCATACGTGTCGATCATACGCAGGTCTTGGGGGCATGTGTTGATTGCCACAATATGCCTGTGCAACATATCAATACCACCAATCTGTGCGTTGAATGTCACTCCACGACACGTTGGAGTCCAGTCGTACTAGTGGATCATGCTCAGGTGAATGGCGTGTGTTCCTCCTGCCATAATTTACCCGCAGGACATATTGCGTCGACCAATGTTTGTGATGCCTGCCATAACACCACGCGCTGGCGGCCAACAGTGGCTGTAGATCATGCCCAGGTATTGGGATCGTGTGCCGATTGCCATTTTCTGCCGGCCTTTCACATTACCGCCACGACAGCATGTGATGCTTGTCATAGAACCGAATCCTGGGTTCCTTTTACTGTTGATCACAATGAAGTATTGGGATCATGTGAAAGCTGTCACCCAGCACCCGGTGACCACCTCGCCGCTGGCGTAACAAACAATTGTCAGAACTGCCATTCAACAACGACCTGGACAGGTGCTACTAGTCCACTTCCCGGGGCAGCTGGCGCGAGCGTGTCGGGAGTATCGGCAACTGCGGCTGGTGGTGGTCATATGTAACCGTTATTATGTGCGGTAGTCTTTTTACTGAGAAAAATTTAGTTAAGTTTTAAGAGGGATGGCATGATGAGATCAGTTTGGCCTCAAGCAGTTATTGTGTTGATTTTACTGAATGCTTGTGGCGTTGTCATAGATAGTTTGGGCACGGAAAATAAATCGAGTATCAGTGTTGATGAACAGGATATCGATTTGTACAGCCGCGTGGTAGTGTCAAAACTGGATATTGATCGTGACAGCTTCCTGGTAATTCAGGAAAGTGACGCGTTGGATCTCCCGTCGACTGTATTATTCAGCAAGCGTTACCTGGCTGGGCTTTACGATGATGAGATCATCGAATTAGAGAAACCAGTTGAAGCGTCAACATCTGGTGATGGCCTGTTTTTGCTACATGCGAGTGTTTTTTCGGATACCAATGAAAACGGTGTTTTTGATGAAGGAGTAGACAAAGTAGCTCGTGACGCTTCGGGAAACGCCATAGGCACCAGTTTTCGGATGAAAGAAACGGATTTGTCGGCCCATGTTGCTGTGAGTCTTTCTTCCAACGGAAATTCGGATTATGTCTGGACAGAAGTATCAGACGTTCTGGACGCATTTGAAATCAACACAGATACGCTAGCGATTACGATGGAGGAAGGGCGTAAGTATCGGATTATAAATACGCAATCCACGAGTCACCCTCTGTCATTTCGAGATGCTAGCGGTAATATTATCTGGCGGCAAGGAGCTGGAAGTGAATTCGTAGTGGACGTGAGCGAAGAGTTTGCGCAAAATGTAGCGTCTTATCGCTGTGTAACGCATTTCCTAATGAAGGGCGGCGTAGGAATAAAATAAAAAAGGCTTTATTCATGAATTTCAATTACAACACCTTTATTTTGCTCATATTTCTTTTGGCGGCGTTTACTTTGGTGTCTGCCCAGGAATCTCCAGGAACAAATCCCGAGGCTGTTACGATGTTCCATTACAGTGGATTATAGATTCACTGAACTAGCTCGACCTTGTTGGCAGGATAACAACAAAGATTTTTCGGGGAGTGCATGAAGTCTTTTCTTTCTGGGATTCTAGCAGTTTTATCTCTGTCACCGGTCGCCTATGCCCAATCCGTTTCGATGCGTTATCTGGATCTGTTCATAGAGGGCGGCGCGACCGCTGGGTATTACTTTTCGGGCACAAGCTACGATAAAAATTTCAATACTTTCAGTTCGTATTCGCAATTTGAATTCAATCGCAATGCGGAAAATATTTTGTTAAATGATGCCTTGCTCGAGCTGCGCACAGGGCCATTACATGTCATGAATACTGAGTTCAGGATGGGGATGGGGCATTTGTCGAGGCTGACAATCCTGGATGGAAACGGCAATCTTGCGTTAGGGTCGCAGTACATACAGCAAGCACCTGTGAGCTCCACTTCCAGTCAGGACTTGAATGTCACGCGACGTCAACTCGAAGCGGAACTGATCCAATCTCAACGGGACGATGTCAATATCTATTACGCGCAGATGGCCATATCTCCTGCGCCTTATGTGTTGTTGGAAGCGGGACGTTTGGCAACACATCTGGGTTATGAAGTCAGTCCCAGTTACACCAACTGGAATAGTGGTTTTGGCCTGGTGTGGATGAAGCAGCCGACGTACTACAATGGTTTTCGGTTGTCGTATGAGTTTGAAAAGTTGAATGCCTATCTTGAATTCAATCAGGACGACAGTTTCGCACGAACACCGGCGGTAGTTGCCGGTCTGTTCGGTAAATCGGCAGATATGCGCTATTCGGCGGCATTTTACTTTTCAGACTATGGGCATAATTTGTTTGACGCCATGGTGGAATCGGGATTTGATCGGGTAACGATTGCGGCGAATATCGATGTCCATATTGTTCAAGGCTCGGCGCAAGACATAAACAACCGTGTGAGTCTTGCCGCCGCCGTCTATTTAATCCCGCATATCATGCGATTTGATTTACCACTTCGATTGGAAATAATAAGAGATAGTCAGGCGGGTATGTATGATATGAGTCGTGGATACTCTCTTACGTTTACCCCAACCGCACGGCTCGCAGAAAACTTTTTTGTACGTGCCGAGTTCGCTTTCATTTCCTCCTACAATGGTATTTTTCGTGGTCTGCAAGACGAGCTCGTTTACTATGAAAAAACCGATTACTCCCTTCAGTTCGGCTACTACTTCTAAGGCTATTCCGCTTCGCTGGAAACCGCCTCAGGCTTCGACTTGGATTTTGAATCCGTTGGTGTAAGTTGCGCTTTTACCAATTGCGTCGTTGTACGAAAATCTATTTTACCGCTGCCCATTTTCGGCATTTCTTCCAGCACGACATAGTGTTTAGGAAGTGCAATCGGTGGGAGTTTTTCAGATGCCTGTTTCTTGATCGGTGTAACATCAATTTCCGCATTTGTCGCTACAGCAATAACGGCGCCTTTGCGTGCATCCGGGATTTCTACAACACAACACTCGACGCCTTCCGGAAGTAATTCCTCAATGACGCTTTCGACATGAACGAGTGAAACCATTTCGCCGCCAATTTTTACAAATCGTTTCAGACGGCCTTTGTGCCACAAATAACCTTCATCATCGAGCAATCCCATATCGCCGGTTTCATACCAGCCGTTCTCGATTTTTAGCGAGGTCTCTTCCACGTCGCCAAAATATCCTTTCATGATATTGTCGCCGCGCGCGAGAATCTTGCCTTCTTTTCCTGGTGGCAGTGTTTCACCCGTGTCGAGATCGGTAATTTTTACTTCCACGTTATACAGCGGTCTGCCGATACTTCCGCGTTTGCTTTCACCAGGTGGATTTACGCTAATAACCGGGCTGGTTTCGGTGGCGCCATAGCCTTCGATTACCTGAATGTTGTGGTTGCGTTGAAAACTGTCAAACAACCACTCGGGCATTTTATCTGCACCGGCAACCACTAAACGTAACGATGAAAAATCGCCGGGCTTGGCGAAGCGTTCATAACTCATCAAAAAGAAGGGCGTACCTATCATGATCGTAGGTTTTTGTTCCTTGATAATTCCCGCAATCGTTTTTGCATCTAGTGGATTGGCATAGGTGACGGCGGTCATACCGAGATACACCGGCAGCCACAGATTGGTCGTGAATCCGAACACGTGAAAAAACGGCAATATCGACATCATGATGTCGTCTGAAGTCAGCTTGGTTACGTGTACGATGCCGTCCAGATTGGCCGTGATGTTTCGATGCGACAGCTCAACGCCTTTCGGCGCTTTTTCACTGCCGCTGGTAAATAGAATTACAGCGGTATCATCCGGGCTAGGGTTGGCTGTGCTGGCGATAATCACCGAGGTCGGGAGCTTGGAGCGTAGGGCTGCGCCTATTTTGTCCGTGGTACTGATGCGTTTTAGCAAGTCCTCAACAAAAATCATTCCCGGCATCTCCGGGCATCCGACTTTGCTCAATACCGTGCGCGATGTGATTACGGTGTTAAACCCACATTTTTCACGCGCATACTCGACGTTTTGTTCCGCACCGGTGGAATAATTAATCATCACTGGGATCTTGCCAGCATATTGCGTCGCGAGAACTGAAAGATAGCAACCTGCTGAGGTAGGCAACATAATTCCGATATATTTTTCATCGAAGTTGCGGACAAAGCGGGAAAGAATAAGCGAGGCGATCAAAGCCTGACTATAGGTCAAATCACGCCCGGTGGTCTTGTCGATAAAAGCCAGCTTACTTCCCTGATTTTTCGCCGTTTTTATAAACTGATGATGTAGAATCATGAACCGTGTCTCCTTTTTGGGTTACGCGATTTTTTTTCTTATGTGGGCGGATACGGTATCATTGCCAGCAAATTCATGCCAAGGATAAATTGAATGAGTGTTTCGGTCCCAGTGCAGCGTCGTAAGTGTGTTCCGGTCAAGATCGGTCAGGTCGTGGTAGGTGGTGATTCCCCCGTCATTGTGCAGTCTATGACCAATACTGATACGGCAGACGCGGTTGGGACTGCGGTGCAGGTGGCACAATTGGCCAAAGCCGGTTCGGAACTGGTACGTATTACCGTCAACTCTGAAGAGGCGGCCGCCGCCGTCCCTGAGATACGCGAGCGCCTGGATGCCATGGGAGTGAACGTGCCGCTGGTCGGCGATTTTCACTTCAATGGCCACAAATTGTTGGAAGGTAATCCGGCCTGCGCAGAGGCGCTGGCAAAGTATCGCATCAATCCCGGTAATGTCGGCAAGGGTTCAAAGCGAGATGTTCAGTTCGCACGCATGATTGAGTTCGCCTGTCGCTACGATAAGCCTGTACGCATCGGGGTGAACTGGGGCAGCCTGGATCAAGATCTGTTGGCGCGCTTAATGGACGAAAACGGCAAACTGGCGGAGCCCAGGGAGCCGGAAGAAGTGATGCACGATGCACTCATCCGTTCCGCACTGGATTCAGCGGCTCGTGCAGAAGAGCTGGGCCTGGGCCACGACAAGATCATCATCTCCTGCAAAATGAGCCATGTGCAAGACTTGATCAGCGTATACCGTGACCTGGCTGGCCGTTGTGACTATCCCTTGCATTTGGGCTTGACCGAAGCCGGCATGGGCTCCAAAGGCATTGTGGCTTCAACCGCCGCTCTGTCCGTATTATTGCAGGAAGGAATAGGCGACACGATTCGAATTTCACTGACCCCGGAACCGGGCGGTGATCGTAGCAATGAAGTCATCGTAGCGCAGGAGATATTGCAGTGTATGGGGCTACGTTCCTTTACGCCTATGGTCGTCGCTTGTCCTGGATGTGGTCGCACGACCTCCACGTTTTTCCAGCAGCTAGCCAAGGACATTCAGTCCTACATCCGACACCAGATGCCAGAGTGGCGCAAAAACCATCCTGGTGTAGAGAACATGAATGTCGCGGTAATGGGCTGTGTGGTTAACGGTCCCGGCGAAAGCAAGCATGCCAATATCGGCATTAGTCTTCCTGGCACCGGCGAGAAACCAGTCGCACCAGTTTACGAAGATGGTGTTAAAACCGTCACCCTGAAAGGCGACTCCATCGCGCAGGATTTTCAGCACATTATTGACGCCTATATCGAACGTACCTATCGCGCCTAAATACCTGCCGAAAGGCTGTGTGGTATCTCCCTTGCAATAATTCCCTTAGGAATGCCTGTTTTGTGTAGGAGTCTTAAACAAAACAGTAAGTTACAAGTGAATATGCGATACACACCAGAATAAACGTGCAAGTGATTGCCGCCATTTGGATTAAGTCAAACAATGGTGAGTTTATGCAAACACAGTCTTTTGATATGGCGACTTTTCAGACCCTGGTCGCCAATGTTTACGATATGTCGATGCGCATGGATAACCGCGAAGCCTTTCTCGAAAGGGTGGCGGATCTGTGTGGCGTTTCCACCCAGGCGCTCTTCGATGGAGGAATTGCCGAATCCCTGATGCCTAATGCGATGCTCTCGGCCTTGTTGCCGCACATCGAACAGGCCGTCAATATAGGCCAGCGTTTTCGACAGGCCGATCATCTGCAGCAAATGTCCATGCAACTCCTGGACAATCTGAGTTGTGGTGTCATTCTGTTTTCAGACGACGGTATACCGCGGGTATACAATCGGATAGCAGAACGACTTTGTGCGGATGCTGCCCTCGGTATTACGCTTGATGACAAACAGGATTTGAGTACGCTTCCTGCGATGTTAAGTCAGGCAATCCGTAATGCCAGTCCGACATATTCCAGTGAAAGCAAGGTTAGCGCTTTTCATCTCGGTGAAGGTGATGACCAATTAAGTGTTTTCGTTTCTCCTATGTCGCAACTGGAAGCATTCCGCGGCACTGATCAGACAATGATTGCGGTATGTATTTCCAAGGCCAATGTCGAAGAAACAGGGATGTCTAGTTCTTTAGTTGCGCTATTCGGTTTGAGTCGCGCAGAAACGAGATTGGTGAACGCGCTCTTGGATGGTGACTCGATAGAGCAGGCGGCGGAAAAGTTTTTTGTGAGCAAGAATACTTTACGTGTTCAACTGCGTTCTGTATTTCGCAAGACGCAAACCCGCAATCAGGCCGATTTAATGCGGCGAATTTTAAACTTGCCACTCAAAATTAAAGCAGCATAAAAAAAGATAGGCGCACCTTGGTGCGCCTTATTTTCGTAGTCCACTCTTATTTTAATTTTGCCGCAGTTTCCATGCTCTGCAGTATTGTAAATACCTGTTGGGAGCCGCTTGTGTTCCGTCTGTCTCCACTACCAGTATCAGATTGTGTCTAATAGATCGGGCTTGCTCCGTTGTTACTTTAGTAAGTTCATCGGGCACAATTTGGCCCCATCAAAACAATATCCCCAGGCGCTAATTGGATGATGTAGGTTTCGCATTTTCAATCAAAGCCAAGTACTGATCGCCGACATTACTTTGTCGAGATGTCTGATATCTATCCAAGCGTCGTCAAGTTTGTAGCGACGACAACAGGCCGGGACTTAAGTGCTGCGCTGATAAAGTCTGCAGAAAATTAAATGCAAGTAGGAGGGTGGGTTGATACTAAAGAGTTTGGTCATTGAAACCGGTTCTAACAATTCCAGCCTTGGAGGCCTCTTTGGCGCTATGGCGGAGTCGGCAGTGTGGGATCTGGATGACATTCCACGCAACGTGCTTCAGTCTCATTGTGATCGAAGAAATACACCGGCTTGAATGAGATGATGTTGTGGCAGTATTCGCAGCGATTAGACACTGGTTTATGTGTCGGTCCCTTCCCTTTTGTGATGTTGCCGTTATGGCAGTAGTAACATTCGTTGAAGAAATCGAGATGATTATTCTGGGTGTTCGGTATCCAGGTCGTGGTGGTGTGGCAGTTTTCACAACGGTCTCCGAACACGTCGTGGAAATCATGGAAGGCGTTTAGTTTTACATCATGGCAGGATGAGCAAGGTTTAGGTGCAGATATATGCGCGTTATTGAAAATGGTTCCCCAGGCGGTAATGTCATGACACAGTCCGCAGTCTGCGAAAGTTTGTGGGTGTGTGGGGGGCATGCCGGTATTGTGGCAATTTAGGCAACTACCTAGTGCCTTGGAGTGCTCCATCTTCTGTCGAGTCTGCCAGCTAGTAATTGAGTGACAGGCATTGCAACGCGTCGAGGTAGAAGGGTGTTTGTTGCCCAGTTTCTCATACTTGGTTAAATGACATTCTACGCAGCGAGAGTTTACATCGCTATGCATGCTTGAAGGTTGCGGTACCGGGCCTAGGCTTCCTTGTGTAACTTTGTCGAACAAACTATTCCCGGGAATCAGTGCGCCGGTCTTCCACGAGGATATTTTATGGCATCTGCCACAATCCCATGCGAGTTCTCTAACGATGTCTGGGTGATTGAGCGGGCCGGTGGCAATTTCGCCATCATGGCAATCTGCACAATGCAAACCCAGGCGTTTATCAGTAACTGTGACAGTGTCTCTCGAGCTGAGACCAGCGGAATTCGTTGCTGTCAATTGAAACACATAACTACCTCTGACATCGGCAGTAAAACGAGGTGTGGCTGAGTTTGCGTATATGAGATTTGCGCCACTTCCTGCAGGTCGGCTTAACATGATCCAGGAGTACGACATGGGAAGGCCGTTGGGGTCATGTGAGTCATTTGCGTCCAGAGTGTATTCTTTGTTTGTTGAAAAAAGGATGATGTCGTTACCCGCCCGTGCGTGGGGTGGATCTGTTACCGCGCCAGGTAAAGTTCCTGGATCGGTATTCGCTCCTGGTGTACTGATTTTTAGCATGGGAGATTTGCTCTCCTGGAAGCCGTCATCGACCGTTAGGTGAACATAATAGATTCCTGGTTTGTCGTATACGAGCTCGGTGATGGCCTGATGCGGAGAAACAATGACGGCGCTAGCCCCCGCCGGTGTATCTGCCAACACCCAATGATAAGACAAGCTATGTCCGTCTCGGTCGGAGGAAAAAGAACCATCGAGAACTACAGAATTTATTTGGCCCCCAGTATTTTTGCGGTATGACGGTTTGGCGACGGGAACAGTATTGATGCCTGTAATGACGACATAGTCTGCTTCGCTTGTTAGTTCCCCATCAGAAACATGTAATTGAATGACGTATGGGCCACGACTGGTTGGGGTGAAATTTAATTGCGCGTCGGTGGGGTTTTCCAGTTGATAAGGCATGCTGTCTGGCGTGGTTACGATTTCCCAGTGATAGCTTAGTCTGGAACCTTCCAGGTCAGAGGAGCCCTCGCCATTGAGAATTATGGGAGATCCGAGCACAGCCTGACGATCAGGGCCGGCATCGGCCACGGGCGTCGCATTGGCATTCTTGATGTCTCCGCCATTCCCTGGTAGTTGAGAATGCAAGCAGGCGCTTGTCGTTAATATCAACGACAATAGACAGCAAAGAAGATATCGACTTCCGCTCCCCATTTTTTCCCCACGAAACTTATGAATTTCTTAGTTTTATTTTATTTTTAACGACTACTATAGCAGGGTGCGAAGCGGGATTTCCAGTGTTAATTTCCCTATGTTTTACTAAAGTATTTTTCGAGATAAATCAGGCTTTTGCCGAGTACTGTTCCAGCGAGAAACCAGCCCACTACTGCGCCGCTGGTGTTGGCTATCATATCGGCCACTTCGAAGGTGCGATATCCGCTTAATCCCTGGACAAATTCTATGGCGATACCGAGCGCGACTATCATCAAGAACAGCCAGCGTCGGTGCCGTTTGAGGTAACACTGTGCGAGCCAATACATCATTCCGAAATAGGCAGAAAAATGTACCAGCTTGTCGCCGAATTGTATGTTGGATAAATCGGGAGGAGAGGGATCCAGACTGATGGCTATGACGGTAATTACCATGCCCCAGCCGATGAGACGCCAAAATAGAAGGAGTTTTAATTGTGGAATAGTTTCGTCCAAAACACGTTCTCATTTGCGCAATCGTTAGCGGAGGGTTACGGTATCTCAGACAAGAAAAATTGACAATGAGAAAGGCGAAAACAAACAAAAGTGGATCGATTCGATAATATTCTGTAACGGATTGCCCAGGTTTCTTGATTGAAGGTAGACACGGCAGGGAGATTGGGTTAGATTGCGGGAATATTTCCCTCGCTTCTCGGAGTGGTAATGAATGAGACTCGTCAGTCGCCTGTCATTGGAGTGCTCAGACAGGTACTGCGTCCTTTGATCAGGCTGCTTATCCAGCATCAGGTCACCTTCCCGTTTTTTTCTGATCTGATCAAGCGCCTTTATGTCGATGTCGCGCACAATGATATCCCGCTGACAAGTGAACGTTTGACCGATAGCCGCATCAGTCTGATTACCGGTGTGCATCGCAAGGATGTACGTCGCTTTCGTGAACAACCGGAAACCCTGCATTCCGATCAACGCAAATCCATATCACTGAGCGCGCAAGTGCTTTCCACCTGGCTGAGTGATCCCGAATACTGTGATCGCAAAGGTAATCCCAGACCGCTTTGGCGACTTAGTATAGATGGCGAGCCAAGCTTTGAAAGTCTGGTTGAGCATGTCAGTCGTCAGGATTTGCGGGCAAGATCGCTTTTGGACGAATGGCTACGTTTGGGTGTGGTTTCATTGGACGAGAAAGAAAGGGTGTTATTGCACGAAGAAGCCATCGGTCCGCCGGAAGGCTTCGAAGAAAAACTGTTTTTCTTCGAAAAAAGCGCCCATGACCATCTCGCCGCAGGTGTGGAAAATCTCATTGGGGAGACGTCTCCGCATTTTGATCGTTGCGTCTATTACAATAATCTCGCGCCTGAATCGGTAGATAAACTGCAAAAATATGCAGACCAGGAGGCAATGAAGCTCATACGTCAGATTAATCGTAAGGCGGGTGAGTTGCAGAAAAAAGACAGTGGAAAACCAGGCTCTTCTTTTCGCTTTACCTTCGGCGCATTTTTCTACCATCGATCTACTGCGAAAGAGAATAGTGAGGACGAGTAAATGAGCAGGATCTTATCGATTTTGTGTTGCCTGATGTTGTTTTGTGGTTTGGCTGAGGCAGTCGAACCTGATGAAAGTGGTATCGGTGGCACCGGGCACACAGAAATTGATAATGGGATTCTTGATCAGCTTGAAATGCCCGAGCGCATCGAGCCCCCAGTGGATATCAATATATTTGACGGGTCGTCTATGATGCAGATGAACGAATCTGGCGCGACAGACGTCGAGAGTGCAACACCTACGCAGCCTACACAATAGACGAGGGTAATTCTTTACATTGCGGGAGACAAAGATTCAAAAAAAATGTTTTAGTTCAAATCCACCGGCGTAATTTGCGCTACCAGCCAATAGGCCTTTAGAAAATAGCGTGCTTAGTTGCCACGCTTTAGTGAATCGATAGCCAGCCGAAGCGGAGATTTCGCCTCTAGGGGCCGCTACAGTAGTAGATCTTGTTTGAAATTGAAGCTCGAGTCCGAAAGTGTGTTGCCGCGATACTTTTTGTGACCATGCCAATCGAATATTCACGGTGTTGAGTAGATCAATTGGCACCGGGTCGCCTCGCCAGCGATATGCCAGCTTTGTTATTCCATATCCAGGCCCAAGTTTTTTCAGCAACCGAGTTTGTAATTGTGCGTCAGGCATACCCGTGCCTAGTCGCTTTTGTGCATTGGCCGTTGGAAGCTTTATTTTTGCTTCCCACTCCATGAAATCAAATATGTCGATGACACCGATATTCCAATAGCGACTGATAGCAACATAGGTGTCGGCGCGACCGAAATCAGGAACAGTGCTTGTGACAGTCGTTGTTGAGTCACTATAGACATTTCCGGGGCCGCTAATGGATGCTGCGCCACTGGCAACCGAAAATTTTAGTGGATAGTTCTGCCACGAAAGGTTCACCGGCAAATAAAACACATCGGTTCGCGTGTCATAGCCGTAATTGCCGCTGCTATAAAACAAGCCGCTACCGACGCTCCAATTTCCTGCAAACGTGGGCGTGGAAAACTTAAGCAGAGCAATGCCGAGGGCGATGACAATAAGACCGGTTCTCATATTTTTAAACTGACTGAATCTGATGGCAGGTTACCAGTAGCGCCTGTAAGCTGTAAACGGTTGATGCAGGGGCAGCTAAGAATAGGATTGTGTCAACGCTCTTGACATGGGAAAATTTCCCATATATTGTTTTGCATATATTTCCCTTTTATGCCTTGACAGGAGGCGCGTCTATGTTTCGTACGCTATCAGTAATAAGTCTTATCTTAGTGGTACTCGCCGCGTGTATGCATAATGAAGATGCTGGCCCAAGTATTGGCATTAGAACGAAACCGCAACTGATTAGTAGTACTACACAAACCTTTGAACTACACCTTCGTGACGTGTTGAATCTGCAGGTGACTGAGGCGCGTCGATCACAGGATTCCAGTAGCGGTGGTTTCCTAGATTTTCTGTTTGGTTTTGGGGGTAGCGGAACAGTGGTAATGGAGGGCAGCGCCAGCGCGCCTGTCTCAGATACAGCTATGTCGAGTGGGGCACATAGCGGAACAAACCTGATTGAGCAGGGTGTGGATGAAGCCGATCTGATAAAAACCGACGGTAGTCATCTCTTTGTTGCCAAGAATATGACATACCGATACGACTACGACGTTGGAATCGACACAGTCGAACCGAGCAAGGCGCGCTCAGTTTACGTAGACTCATATCAACAGCAAGTACCTGATTTGCGTGTCATGGCCTTAAACGGCGCGAGCGCGGAGGAATTGGCTAATATTACCTTGCCCGAAGGCACGACGCAGATTGCCGGCTTATTTATCACACAAACTGATGAGACAAAAGCCGCAACGCAACTACTCGTGATTGCACGCGCGGTTAATCCGAGTCCGAATCATTATTACGGTGAAGACACCGTGGCGTTTGCCTATGATGTGAGTGACAAGTCTGCGCCGGTATTACAATGGAAGCTGTTAGTAGAAGGCAGCTATTTGGCCAGTAGAAGCTTGAACGGACGCATTTATTTGGTCAGTCAGCGAAGCATTTATCTTGAGGGTTTCGAACCGTGGGACACATCCGATCGAGGAAAACAGCGAACACAGCGAGCGATAGACAATGTTAAGGTATCGGACGTTTTACCGCTGATTGCACTTAATGGCGAAGTGACGTCTCTCGTCGATGGCAACGATTGTCTGATTCCCCAGGAGACGAGCGGCAATAGTGCCTATCAATTGAGTCTAATGACGATACTGGCAATTCCCTATGATGCCCCCGAAACCAGCACGGGACTATGTACGCTGGAATCAAGTTATGAGCTCTATGCATCCCAACAGGCGCTCTACTTTACGATTGCGGATTACTACAATCAAAGTGGATCTACTGTCATACACAAGATCAATTTCACCGAAGACGGATTGGCGTATCGGGCATCTGGTCGCGTCGACGGAAATCTATCCTGGCGTAGTTCCGCATTTCGTATAAATGAGCACAATGATTTCCTCCGCATGATTACCACGACACACGATCAGGTGAGGTTTGAACCTGAGCATAAACTCTATGTATTGAAGGAAAACACCGAGCAGCAGGATCTGGAAATTGTTTCTACTTTGCCTAACGAGACCCAAGTCGCAGCCATAGGTAAACCAGGAGAGGATATTTATGGCGCGCGTTTTTTTGGTAACTATGCGTATGTCGTTACCTTTCAACGCACTGACCCTTTGTATGTGATCGATTTGAACGATCAGACTAGCCCGTTTATTTCCGGTGAACTGGAAGTGCCGGGGTTTTCGGAGTATTTACATCCGTTGGGAGATTCCCTGCTTCTGGGTATTGGGCATGATGCGCAAACCTACGAGGGCAGAACATATCTTCAAGGTATCAAAGTCGGACTGTTCGATATATCGGATAAAACAAATCCGGCCCTATTGGGTGAAATCAAGATCGGCAAGAATCCCAGTTCCACGCCATTGAGTTATGTCTACAAGGCGTTCACTTTTTTGCCGAAAACGGATGGTAGTGGTTATCGCTTTGCGTTTCCGGTAACCGTGCACGATGGTGTGACCGAAGATGCAAACGCCGCATGGCACTACTATGATTGGCAGTTCTCGGCACTGGCGAGCTTTGAAGTCGATACGACTGATGCTCCCGTTCTCATTGAAAAAGGCTTTATTAAAAATAGTATCGCAAGTGACGGGCAATCCTGGGATGCCAGCAATATATCTGATGCGAGGGCAGCGATAGTCGGCGACAATGTACACTATGTTGTAGATGGTGAGGTGTTTTCTGCTCCCTGGGGTAGTTCTGATCCAGTGGTGGCACAATAGGGGCAGATACTAGCGCCAGTCGCAATAGCAACCAAATGCGCGGGTGTTGAGACCGCTTTCCAATGACTCACCGTTGCTAAGTTTTGTTAGAGCGCGTTCGACTATATTGTTTCCCTGGCCACACATTGCTCCGTCGCTATACGGACCAAAGTAAAGTAATTCTCCTTGTTTGTTTAGAATGGCCGCGGCTGGTGAGCCGGGAATTTCTTGTTCAGAAATGAGGCGTGCACGTGTGACAGTTGCCGCTTTATTCAATTTTTTAAGTTTGAATGCCTTCTCAGAACCTTGAGGAGTTAAGTGCTCTACTCGAACCTGCCCTCTAAATCTTTCCTCTAAGGCGTTCACATGGGAAATATTGAAGCGGTTGCAGCTGCAGCCTGGAGCTATAAAATTTATCAGGATGAACTCGTTAGTTTGAGTGGTCGAAATTTCCTGTTTTAGCAGATCCTGAAGGTGTTCAGCGTTAAAGCGCACGTCTCGTTCCTGTGAAGGGTTTTCATCAAACGCCCGAATATCGCGATACATAAACCACCAAAAGGCGAATACGGTCGATATCAACCACACAACAATCAAGATATACGCAGCCAGGTGTTTCATGCCGACTGGGTGTTCGGAATATGTAATATTTTGTATCTTAATAGCCACGATTTTTCGCCTGCGGAAGAAAATGCGTTTGCATCAAAAGGATATCGGCGCGCGGGCTTCAGTCATTTAGTCCATAGATTTTCAATATCACTATTGCTTGTGTCGATAAGTTAGGAGACTTAAACATATGAACACAAACTACGGTGTATGATGAAAAACATAGAATTTAAGCAGTTGTCGAGTTTGCGCAAGAGTGGCGACTACATAATGTCAGGTCTGACATGGTTTCTCTTCTGCGTCTCGCTGGTGTTGGCTGGTTGGTACGACACATGGGCTGAAGCGTTTATTATAGGCCTGCCGGCAGCCGCTATCACAACTGCGCTATCCGTGTTCATGAATGGGCAGGTAATCACACGCGTCACACAAGGTGCGGCTTTCATGATTTTAACGGCCTTGCACATTCATCAATCGCACGGAATGATTGAAATGCATTTTGGTGTGTTTGTATTGCTGGCCTTTTTACTCTATTACAGAGACTGGAAGCCCATAGTAGCAGCGGCAGCAACGATCGCTGTACATCATGTCTCGTTTTTCTTTCTACAAGACGCTAGCGCGCCTGTTTACCTTCTGCCCGAAACCAATGGCCAGTTCTGGATTGTTGTTATACATGCCCTGTTTGTGGTTTTCGAGACAGCCATCCTGGTGACGATGGCGCATAAGAGTGAAAAAGAGGCCCTAAGTGCTGAACAAATGCTCGAACGTATGGGGCATATGACAGAACAACAGAACAATATTCTTGCTGATGCAGGAGAAATTAGTCGCCAACTGACGCAAGCATCGAGTGAGATCACCTTATCGGCGGCTGGTTTGTCTGGCTCTTCTTCCAAACAGGCAGCAAATTTAGAAGAGAGCAGCGCCTCAATTGAACAGATGTCAGCTTCCATCATTCAGAATTCACAAAATGCAAAAGCTACCAGTGATATGTCGAAAGAAGCGGCAGAAAGAGCAAAAGACAGCGGCGAATCGGTGAGCAAGACAGTCGAGGCTATGAATAAGATCGCTGAGAAAATCGGCCTGATCGAAGATATTGCCTATAAGACCAATTTGCTAGCATTGAATGCTGCCATTGAAGCTGCCCGTGCAGGAGAGCACGGCAAAGGTTTTGCTGTTGTTGCAGATGAAGTTCGAAAGTTAGCCGAGCGTAGCCAAGGTTCTGCGCAGGAAATCAGTGCGCTGGCCAATAGTAGTGTCAAGATTGCCAATACTGCCGGAGAGTCTATTTCCCGTATGGTGCCATCGATACAGAAAACCGCAGACCTGGTTGCGGAAATTGCCGCGGCTTCGGATGAGCAAACCAGTGGCGCCGCCCAAGTTAACAAAGCAATACGCGAACTCGATAGCATTGCGCAAGGCAATGCGCAGGCCTCGGAAGAATTGTCTGCGACCGCTGAGAAAATGAATGACTTGGTCGCTGAATTGGCGACGATTATGGGAAGCCTCTCCACCTTGGAAGATGATCAGCAAGAAAATTCTGGAAATCAGTTAAGTTAGCCCCTAGCCTGTCGACTATATATGTTGAACTGATTTTTGCCAGGAAAGGTGGTGTTTATGCGTAAGTTGTTGGTCACGACCCTCAGTGCGGGTTTGGTGCTGTCTGCTTGTCTCCATAGTGGCGAATCTGAACCACCTCCGGATCAAAATCAATCATCAGCGAAGTTGTCGGGTGTGGTATTAGCGCCTGGTGGTTCCCTCGCATTTAACAAACCTGGCGGATTTGAAACCTTTTTTGCTAGCCTGTTTGGCAAGACCGCGACCGCAGCCATCAGCGGCATGGATCCGGTCGGGGGCGTACCTGTTAAACTGTACAAAGTAGACGCTACTGGTGCGACAGTTGGTGATGCCATCGCCGAAGGCAAAACCGCCCTCGACGGCACCTATTCTTTGAACATCGCCGATGATTTTGCTCCTGGTATCGATTATGTGGTCAGAGCCATCGGAACCACTGAAACTATGGATGCACGTGTCTTAGATACAACAGTAGACGTAGATCCTGTTTCCTATGTAACCCACCTTAAGATCAAAGAACTGACTAGCGCCAAAGGCGATTTGTCTGTGGTTGACTTGAATGAAGCCAAAACACTTTTTGGTGAAATTACCCGCTTACTCGATTTTATTGACGAGGAGGAGATCGCGGCCGCAGGTAGTGTAAGCGGCCTAAGAACTAGAGTTGAAAATCGCATGTCGGCAGATGAGGAACTTAGTTATCTGTTCTCCAACCTGAATGCAGCAGAAGGTATTTGTGGAACCGTTGCTGATTCTGACAATACGCCTGCGCAAGGCGTATTGGTTGTGGCGCGGGATTTCGGAAATTGGGTTACGCGAAATAGAATTCGCACAGATGCAGATGGCAAATATTGTCTCAACGTTATTCCTGGTGATTATATATTGGGTGTTATAAATGACACCACGACTAACAGTGGCGCAACTGAGTGGTGGGCGACATCTGGCACTGCATATTCACAAATCGACGGTGAGAAAATTACTGTTGCAACGGCCAGTTCATTGACGAAAAATTTCCAGTTGGAAGCGGGCGGCCGTATAAGTGGAACAGTTACTGGTACCGGTGGTAGTTATGATGGAGTCTTGCCAAATGTAAAAGTTTTCGTGCGAAACTTTCAAACCTATTTTAGTTTTGGGGGGGCGCAAACAAACGCAAACGGAAAATATGCGCTCAATGTCATTCCGGGCGACTATATGTTACTGGCCCGCAATAATACCAGGTTTCATTATGCTTCGGCGTTTTTTGACGGTACAAATAACTCGGCTGGCGGCATCAATCGCTTTGCAGCGGCAAAAATTGCGCTTGCCACTGGCGCTACCGAGACAGTTGATTTTTCGCTGGAGCGAGGTTTTCTTATTAAGGGGACAGTATTTGACAATAACACAACGCCAGTCGCCGGGCAGCGAGTACGTTTTCAAATACAAGGGCCGGCTGATCGAATTCGCACCAATAAAGACGGAAATTATCGGCTTTGGGTGAAAGCTGGAAGTTATGGTGTTCAGAGCAGAGGACAGAACGCTTCGGGAGTTACTGTAAACAGTACAACACCTGTTAAGACGGTAGATTTTGCTGCCAGTACTGGATCAGTTTCCGGAGTAATCAAAGATTCCTCGGGAACTCCTGTTTCTCAGGCAAAGATATTTCTCCTCAGAGCGAATGGCACAGGTTTTATCGGCAACGAATTGTCCAACTCAGATGGAAGTTTTACGGTTTTTTCTGACACCGCTGGAGTTGATTTGACTATGCTCATTCGTATCGACGATGGACGTGATTATGGCAGTATGGTGTTCAACGGTAGCGGATACAACAGGGCTGCTGGCACAGCAATCATTGTCGCTACCGATGGAACTGATACGGATCTTGGGACGATATCGTTGCCGACTGGAGGTATTCTCACCGGCACTGTGACAAAGGCTGGATCTCCCGCAGTGAATGCATCTATTTCAATCTCACAAGACGGAACGAATGTCTTTTTGACATTGAATTCACTGTCTGATGGAAGTTACACGATTAGCGTCCCCGCTACCACCTACTCGTCAATTACGGCTACAAAAGCGGGAGTTGTTGCCAGTGCTGACAATGTAGTTGTCACGGCAGGCGGCACGGCCACAGCAGATATTGCCATCCCATAAATTCAGTTTGATTTGGAAGTCTATAGCGGCCCCAATCTAGGGGCCGTTTTTTATCCCCCTTCGGTAGTGTAGAATGCCGTTTTTTTGTCGTTCCAGAGGTTTACCCCCCATGCCCAGCCGTGCCGAGAAAAAGCTACTCCATTACACCGGGCGCTGTATCGCCGATTACAATATGATTCAGAAGGGGGACCGGGTGCTGGTATGCGTATCCGGCGGCAAAGACTCCTATACCATGTTGAAATTGCTACACCATTTGCGTCTACGTAGTGGGCGCAAATTTGAGTTACAGGCGCTCACTCTGGACCAGGCTCAGCCCGGATGGGACGACAGCGTGCTACGCGAGTGGATGGAACGCCACGGCCTGCCTTTCGAGATTATCCGTAAGGACACCTATTCCATCGTCAAAGACAAGATCCCCGAGGGCAAGACCTATTGCTCGCTGTGTTCACGCCTGCGTCGGGGCATGATTTATAGCTATGCCAGGGAAAATGGCTTTAACAAGATTGCCCTGGGGCATCATCGCGACGATTTGATCGAAAGCGTGCTGATGTCCACGCTCTATAGCGGCGAGATCCGCTCGATGCCGCCTAAATTACTCACTAATGACAAGCGCCATATCGTCATACGCCCCATGGCCTATTGCCAGGAAAAAGACATCATTCAATATGCCACCGAGCAGGCCTTTCCGATAATACCTTGTGATCTATGTGGTTCACAGGAGAACCTGACCCGCAAAAAAATCAAACGCATGATTGCGGATCTGGCCGCGGAAAATCCAAAAGTCCCAGCCAACATGCTAAATGCCCTGGGTAATGTGCGCAAATCCCAATTGATGGATCAGGATTTGTGGAATTTCAAGGATCTGGAAAAGGGCATGATTCCCCTCGATGCCGAGAGCGACGTGGATGCCGGTCCTTTGGGTGTGGATGCGCTTGATGGTGTGGAATCCGAGCGCAAGGTTGACTACGAAGTAATTGTCCCTCTGAGACTGTCCGGGGAATCAAGGGCCTATCAGGTTTCTTGAAATCGACGACTGAGGCGTCTATTCTCCTAGATAAGGGCTCAGTTATTAGCCCCTAACCGACCAAACCTTTCGGGAGGTGTAGAATGAAAAACAGATTGATCGCAATTTTACTGGGAATGATGATAGGCGGCGGAGCCTGGGCTGGCTCACTCGCAATGGACGGAACAGATCCTCACCACGGCGTAACAGGCGGATGTGCCTCGAAAGCCAAAATTGCTAAGCTGAAGCAGCTATATGGTGATGATTGGGCGAAGCAAAAACCCGATGCCAAGATAACGGAAGAAGCAAAGGCCAACCGGGTGAAAATGAAATCTTTGGACAAGTTTATTTAGCCAGATCTGGCAAACATAATGGAGCGCCTCATGTCGATGACATGAGGCGTTTTTTTCGGAGCAGAGATGATAGAGATTTACGATAAAAAAGGCTTTACGGTGTTATTGAAGCTGGATATGCCGCGTCTGCGTGGAGCAGACTTACGTCAAGTGGAACTCAAAGACGCAAACCTCGTGCATGTGGATTTAGGTGGCGCGGATCTACGCGACGCCAATCTTCAAGATGCGGATTTGCGTTTGGCCAATCTTGGTGGAGCGGATCTTCGTGGCGCCAATCTACAGGGTGCAGACTTGACTGGGGCGAATACCGAAGGGGCTCGCATGGATAGCAAGCCGAGTATTATTCCGATCGTGCCAGTTGCCTAAGAAAAAAAACAACTGGCCATACACTAAGTGCTATTTGAATACTATTTTTGACTACTGTTTTCATCTTCATCATCGTCGTCGCTACCGGCAGAGCTGAAGATCAATTTCATAAAATACACCAGCGCAATAATCATAATTACGCCGATCCCCCACACAATATACTGTCCTACATCATCCCAAAGTGGTGGGGCTGATGGTGGCATGTCATTCATTTGTGTTTATCCTTTGCAGTCATCTGAATGTGGAATTACATCCACTAATAAATCATGGTTAATGTTTCGTGTCTGTTCATCATACCTGACAAGCGGCAAGATTTCCCTTTTCTCAACGTGCTATACCTCATTTTAATTCATGTAATTACTTGTTCGGTAGCCTGTAACGGCAAGACGAATGCATATTCACATAGCGGTCTTGAAACAATTCAATGCGAGTTTCCCGCAAACTTTATTACCAAAAGTTAATGAGTAGGCAGGCTTTTTGTAATTTGTAAAAAAGTTTCGCGGAATAGCTCGCGCTTTGAACGGATACAAACTACGGTTATTTTTCGAGGTAACGATAAGCAGATTAGAGTTTGCTAATTATTACTTAGGAGCAAAAAATGAAGAAACGTACGATCGTATCAGCTTTGGTGCTATCTGCGCTGAGCGTCTCGATGAACAATAGTTTTGCCGCAGACACCAAGGTCAGCGGTTTTCTGAGAGCGGCAGGTGCCATAAGCACAGGTGAAACGCCTTATCTTGAACGTATAGATAGAAATGGAAATGCGGGTGATACGCATTTCGGTCTGAACGTCTCCCGTGATGTCACAGACAATCTGCAGGTTGCCGGTCAGCTGTGGGCTTCAGGCGCGGAGGGTGGCACTTTCGAAATGATGCTCGATTGGGCCTATGCTTCTTTACGCGTTGCAGAAGGTCTCAGCGTCAACGGTGGCAAGATCAAATATCCCAACCTTATAGTCTCCGAATATATTGATGTGGGTATTACCTATCCCTGGGCGCGTCCACCACAAGAGCTGTATGGCTTCGATGTAGAAGGTCGTCCTAATATGTCGCTGGAGTCCTTTGTCGGTGCCAGCATGGTATACGAAGGTTTCGCCGGGGATATGGAATACACCTTACAGGCGTACGGTGGTGAAGCCGGGCTGGAAGGTGAGGCGGGTGTGAGCGGTGGAACGCTGTCAAAAATGCTTGGTGCTAAATTCAAATTCGGAACCGATGTGTTGAACGTGCACGCTGCCTATAACCGTCACATGCCAGAGGGAACGATAGGTGAACTCGGTGCGCCTGCGATGAAGAATGGTCATACGGTAACCGTGTTGTCTGCCGGCGCAATGATGAACTGGCAGAATATTTTGCTGATGGGTGAATATGCGACAGCATCGGTTGCTGACGAAGTGGATGAGAACACAACAGGCTTGTATGGAACGGTCGGATATCGAATAGGATCGTTTATGCCTCACTTCACCTATGCGCAACTGGATGCAGAAGAAGGTCGTTCGTCAATGACGCTTGGTGTGAAATACCAGATGAGTCCGGTTTCAACCTTTAAGGTCGATTGGGCGCAAATCACACCAGATGCTGAGCCTGGTGAAGAAGCAGAATCTTTCGGTGTAGCGACTGTTGCACTAGACGTGGTGTTCTAGGAGGCCTCTTATGAACAAGATACTGAAAAAGTACGCTGTGATCATGGCATTATTTGTGGCCGGCACTGCTAGCGCGCAGGCGGAGATTGCAGTTATTGTGCATGCGGGTAGTAAAGTTGACACGCTTTCAAAGAGCGAAGTTTCACGTATTTTTCTTGGTAAGCTTAAGCGTTTTGGTGATGTAAAGGCGGTGCCGGTCGATCTTCGAGACGGCAGTAAGCCCCGCACAGAATTCTACGCACAGGTAGTCGGTAAAAACGCCATCCAGCTTAAATCTTATTGGTCTACGCGTATTTTCTCTGGTAAAGGAACGCCGCCACTGGAGCTCGGGAACTCCGAAGAGGTTGTCGCGTGGATAGAGAAAAATCCAGGTGGTATCGGCTACGTTGACAGCCGAGCAATCTCAGGTGATGTCAAAACGGTATTGACAATAAAATAAAGTGTAGTACTTGCATCCCCGCTGGCGTTGCCAGCGGGGGGGCTTGGTGGGGTGTATTATGTTGGTCAAATCACGCTTGCCCGGTGTATCGATGAGCCGGTTTTCCTTTCAAAACTTGTCGATCAAGTGGAAAATTCTATCTATTGTTTTTATTAGTACGATGGGCTTTCTGTTGTTTCTCCTGTTTAACTTCAGCCTGACATTGGAGAATGGAAAGCGTTTGCAATCGATCGAAAACCAACTATTTCCCACCTTAATGCGCGCGGATCAAAATCTGGCGAATCTCGATAAAATGTCGGAGATTTTCAGGACTGCAGTCACCGCAGGTGAAGCCGAAATGCTGGAATCGGCCGATGAATTACATCAGTCGATACACGACAATTTCGATGAGATTATCGGTTTTCAACCCATCTATAAAGAATATTTCGAGGGTTTACATCAGGGTCTACACGATTTTTTCAATAAGGCGCGTTCGCTATCGGTAGACATGATCGAAGGGAATGTTGCTCCCGAAGATCTGGCGACGCGTGTTTCGGATATGCAGTCCAGTCAGGAGTCTACCAAAAACTCTTTCGCCGGATTCAGAGAAACTATCTATTCTGAATTTATCAGTAACCTGGACGATGCAGACGTGGCAGCAAGCAAGGCTTTGAGCTACGGCTTGGTAACAGGTTTTATGGTCGTGGTGGTGATGCTGGTCACCGGTTTGTTTGTATCCCGAAAACTAACAAAAAATATTAATGCGCTGGTGCGTTCTCTGGATGATATGTCATCCGGTGATGCCGATTTGAGCACGCGTTTGACGCAACTCAGTCGCGATGAAATCGGGTTGTTAGTAGCGAGTTTCAATCGCTTTGTCGAGAAACTTCAGGGGATGATGCGATCAGTGCAAGGCGCGACCATGAGGCTGGGTCAGATGTCGTCCGATATGCATGAATTGACCGATGAGGTAAACGCTTCAGTAAATAAACAGCAGAGCGAGATTACGCAGGTTGCTACAGCGATGACGCAAATGGCGGCGACATTTGGTGAGGTGGCTCGTCATGCAGATTCCGCATCTCAGGCCTCTAATGAAGCCAACCGTAGTACCGAGCTTGGCAAAACTGTAGTGGAAAATAATACTGCGGCAATGGATGTTTTGTCCCAGGAGGTTGGGCGAATATCGAGTGTTATTGGAGAGCTTGCCGAGGATAGTGAAAAAATTGGTAGTGTGCTAGATGTAATTCAGGGAATTTCAGAACAAACAAATTTATTGGCATTGAATGCGGCGATTGAAGCCGCCAGAGCGGGTGAACAGGGTCGTGGCTTTGCGGTGGTCGCGGATGAGGTCAGAACTTTGGCCAGCCGTACTCAGGAGTCAACGCTTGAGATACAGACTATGATAGAAAAGCTGCAGAAAGGCGCAGCCGATGCGGTAAAAGCAATGACGCACGGAAGTGAATTATCGGAAGCGGGTGTTTCGCAAGCGCATCAGGCGCGAGACGCGCTTACGACGATAAGCCACTCCATATCAGTGATGAATGAAATGAATTCAAATATTGCCAGTGCTACGGAAGAGCAGAGTGCCGTGGCTCAGGAAATAGATGCCAAGACATCATCAATAAGCGAACTGGCAGACAACACGCTGAAGAATGCTCGCCGTGCTGCGCAAGCCAGTGGACAACTGGCTGAAGTGTCCGCCGAGCTACAAAGTATTGTCGGAAAATACAAGCTTTGATTATCTATAAATGGGTGCGGCGTGGTTGAATGTTCGAGGTAGCTTCAAAATAAAATGCGTTCCCTTGCCAGGGGAACTGGTAAAACTTATTGAACCACCGAGCAGTGTCGTCAAACCTCTGCAAATTGGCAGGCCAAGTCCAGTGCCAATAAAGGAATGTTTGTGATCAGGGTTGATTTGATAAAACTCTTTGAAAATATTTTTGGATTTCTCCTCATCCATACCGATTCCAGTATCAATAATATCGAATACGACATTATTCTGGTCGGTATGAACCTTGATCGTGACTGAGCCGTTTTCGGTAAACTTTACGGCATTTTCTACCAAGTTAAATAAAATATGTTCGGTGCGCTGCCAATCGGTTTCGATGATGTTCTTGTCGTTTTCAGTTTCAAAAATCAATTGTGTGTTTTTTTCTTCGGCATCCCTTTGAAGTTTGTCAAATACCGTGGTAACTATGTCGCGTATCTCGATACGATCAATAATCAACTCAGAGCTCTCAGACTCCATTTTGGTTATTTCGCGGATTTCGTCAATTAAGGTTAACAGGTGCGCGCTGACATCATTTATGCGTTGGACGTCAGTTTCGTACTTGGGGATATTGTTGCTTTTGAGCCCTTCGCGTACCAGATCGCTATAACCGATGATGGCATTGATAGGTGTACGCAGTTCCTGGCTGATACGGGAAATGAAATCATTCTTGACCTGGTTCATCCGACGTAGCTCGATATTGGCGTCGTTGAGTTCACGGGTTCGCTTATACACGCTTTCTTCCAGTGATTTGTTTTTTACCAATGTTTTGGCACGTTGTCGTTTTAGCAGCCAAAACATCAGCAGTGCAATTGAACCTGCCAGAATGCTAATGGCGGCATTGATTTGCCAGAGCGTTTTTTCAGTCTGTAAATGGGCGTAGCTGGATATATCCGCATCCAGAATAAAAAATTGCAGTTTCCAATTGTTCCAATTGTCGTTCAGATCTACCGGTAAACTTCCCGTACTAACAATTTTTTGTGGCTTCTTTGAAAGTTTGTAATTGGCGTAGGCGGCGGAGGAGATTTTTAACTCTTCCTTGTCGTTGGTCAGTATGTAATTGCCTTTGTTGATATGATTTTCAAGAATGCGAATGAGCAGTACTCCACTTACCATTCCACTTAGTTTTCCATCTTGCCCAAAGTATGGAACTGAAAACACCAGGCCGCTACGGTCATGATCATTAGGGCGATGAGGTGTAAGCAGGGAGTTGTCGCAGGTAATGACCTCTGTGCTGATTAACAGGGGATAGTCCAGGGCTTTGATATTGGAGTCGACTGGGGTGTTTTTCTTGAACCAGTCCATTTGCTGGCGCATCACACGATATTCTTCGATTTCGATTTCTTCTACTGATGCACTCTGGGGAGAATTTTTGTGCGAAAGCGTTTTTCCGACAATAAACTCGTCGAAGGTAATGATATTGCTTCCCGGCGCATCTCGGTTTTTGTCTTCATATTCCGGATCGAATCCTAGGGACACGATGTACACTTCCGACAAGCGGACACCGGCATACAAATTGTTATAGATTTCCTGTATTGTTTGCTGGGACAACGAATCGTATTTGTGTCCTGTCTGCTCAAGCGCGCGCGTAGAAGGTAAACGGGCTATAGTGCGCAATCCCTGGTAAAGCGTGGCATTTACGTTTTCGAGGTGTTCTCTGGTGAGGGATGCTTCCGCCTGTTGTTCCTTGATCAAGGCCTCTTCAATGACCTCGGTTTCGTATGTATATAACCCGCCAATACTGCCGATGAATAAAAGCAGCAGCGCGATAAGCGAGAAGTTTATGGCTTGCGAGGTTTTGTGTTCAGACGATAGATTCATGGTTGAGAGAGGCGCTATTGTCCTTTGAGAAACCATTTCAATATCACATAATCGGTCGCAACGACCTGAAAATTTAGCTAAATTTGATTTATCTTTCCGCGCGTGATGGCGGCGTGAGAATCAGGTGTTTTTATAGGGTTTATGCGTTGTCTGGTTTGCTTGGGCGGGTGCAAGATTTACATTAGGGAAACCAATATATGCTGTTAAAAACACGGCGGCCGTCTGATTGTCGCGAATTTGAAGTGACCGACAAGTCGCTCTATCTGGATAGAAGGCGGTTTATTCAAACCGGAGCGGCCGCCCTGGGTGGTGTGATCGCCGCGCCGGGCTTGTTGTTGCCGGCTACTGCTCATGCGCAAGCCAACAATCGGCGTTTGTCGGGGGTTAACAAGAGCCAATACGACCCAGGTGAGAGTCCCACGAGTTACGAGCACGTAACGAGTTATAACAATTTCTATGAATTTGGTACCGACAAAAAAGACCCTGCAAACAATGCCACTGAATTTCAGAGTTCACCGTGGAAAGTTACGGTTGATGGACATGCCGAGAAGAAGGGTAAATTCAATTTCGAAGAATTGTTGAAAAGGTTTCCATTAGAAGAACGACTCTATCGTTTTCGCTGTGTCGAGGCCTGGTCTATGGTGGTTCCCTGGGTAGGATTTTCGCTAGCGTCGATGCTGAAATATTTCCAGCCCACGTCACGCGCGAAATATGTGGAGTTTACTACCCTATATGATCCTGCGCAGATGCCGGGGCAGCGTCGCGATATACTTGACTGGCCCTATGTAGAAGGGCTGCGCATGGATGAGGCCATGCATCCACTAAGTCTGATGGTAGTGGGTTTATATGGTGAGGTTTTGCCCGCGCAAAACGGCGCGCCGTTGCGCCTCATGCTGCCCTGGAAATACGGATTCAAAAGTATTAAGTCCATCGTACGTATCAGCTTTACCGAGAAACCGCCACTCAACACCTGGCAGCGGATAAATGCTATGGAGTATGGTTTTTATGCCAATGTCAATCCGGCTGTTGATCATCCCAGGTGGAGTCAGGCGCGTGAGCGTAGACTGGGTGATTTTTTCAAGCGCGATACCTTGATGTTTAACGGATATGCCGAGGAAGTGGCATCACTCTACTCTGGGATGGATCTCAAGCGTTTTTTCTAATGTGACGCTATGGTCTGGTCCCCCAAACGCTTATTTGTTTTGAAACTCACTATTTTTTTCCTGTCTTTGCTACCGGCGGCACAATTAGTTTATGCCTTTTTCATGCAAAAGCTTGGCGCCAACCCGGTTGAAACCCTGTCGCATACTACTGGTGACTGGGCCTTGTATTTTCTATTGTTAACCTTGGCAATTACGCCACTACGCAAATTTACCGGGCGCCATGCGTTAGTACGTTTTCGACGCATGCTAGCCTTGTTCGCCTTTTTTTATGCGCTAATCCATTTTTCAATCTGGCTGGTGCTGGACCATGAATTCGTGTGGGGTGCCATTATAAAAGACATCATCAAACGGCCTTATATCACGTTTGGTTTTTTGTCTTTTATTTTGATGGCTCCGCTGGCGATAACTTCCACCAATGGCTGGATGCGACGTTTAGGTGCTCAGTGGAAGCGGCTGCATCGGCTGGTATATATCATTGCGATCCTGGCAATATTGCACTTTATTTGGCTGGTGAAAGCGGACTTCTTGGATCCTTTGGTGTATGGCATCTTGCTTTCCTTATTGCTGGTACTGCGGTTACCGGTCACAGAAAGATTATTGTCTGCCAGAAAGGTCTGAATTGAATGGAAAGCGAGTTCGACGACTCACTAAGAGAGGCGGTATTCGTTTTTCTAGGCCAGTTTTTTATAACCCCAGGGTGATTCTTTCAACCATGTTTCCAGTATAGAGGCTGGCTGTGGTTTGCCCATATAAAACCCCTGTGCGTTGTCGCAACCGAACTCGCGCAGCTTGTTCCAGGTGGCTTCATCTTCTACGCCCTCGGCGGTAACTTTTAATCCCAGATCGTGGGCCATGTCTATGGTTGCGCGGACGATGACCTTGTCGTTTTCGTTTTTCATCATATCGCCGACAAAGGTGCGGTCGATCTTGATCTCTTTTACCGGTAGGCGTTTCAGATACCATAATGACGAATAACCAGTGCCATAGTCGTCGATGGAAACCTTGATACCCATGTCTGCCAGTTCCGTTAGTACGTCCAGGGCCTTGTTCGGGTCGGCCATGATGGCGCTTTCGGTAATTTCCAGGGTAATCATCTCGGGAGAAATCGCCCAGGTTTCGAGCAACACACTGATGCGTTCAGGCAGATGCGGATCATGCAAACTGCGAACGCTGAGATTCATCGCCACACCGATATTCGTTTTTCGGCTATGCCAGTGGGCTGCCTGATTAAGTGAGATATTAAAAATCAAACCCGTGAGAGGATGGATTAGTCCCGTCTGCTCCGCGATGGGAATAAACAACGCAGGAGAAACAAAACCGCGTTGTGGATGTGTCCAGCGCGCCAGCGCCTCCACGCCGTTGATATTTCCTGTCTGCATATCGATTTTGGGCTGATAGTGAACATCGAGCATGCCAGCTTCGATCGCCAGCTTGAGTTCGCCTCGTAATGAGAGATGGTCGAGTTGCGGGTTTTGCTCAGATTGTTGAAACACTTCAACGTCCTTACGCTTGCGCTTGGCCAAGTGCATGGCAATGTCCGCATTTTGAACTAGCGCGTCCGCCGTATTCCCGTTGTCTGGGTAAAAGGCGATTCCTACTGTCGCACTGGTATCGAGGCTATAGCCTTTTAACGCAAGCGGTTCGTCCAGTGCCTCCAGTATGGCATTGACGAATAGCATAGCGTCTTCCCTGTTCTTGACGATGGGATTAAAGAGTGCGAATTCATCGCCATCCAAACGTGCAACAGTGCAGGGTGATGGGGCGATACGTCTCAGGCGTCGAGAAACTTCTCGTATGACTAAATCGCCTGTCTGGTGTCCCAGGCTATCGTTTATGTCTTTAAAGCGATTCAGATCCAGCATTAGTAACGCACAGAAATGTTGTGAACGAGTAGAGTCATTCACGAATTCTCTAATAGCGCTTTCCAGGTAAGTTCGGTTCGGTAAATCCGTCAACAAATCATGAGAGGTAAGATGGCGTAGCGCCTGGCCGCTGTATTCCACCCGGCGCAATGCCCGTTCCTTTTCCTCACGCTCCAGTGCCAGGGCCTCGTAGGCTTCACGCATGGATTTTAGCGGTACCTTGACCACGAAAAGGTAACTCAGCATACCGAGTGTGAGACCGATTAGCGAGACCGCGGCAGTATTCAGCAGTGTCGGACGTAAGCTGTCATACGTGGTATAGGAAAAGGACTGGTTGCCAGGAAGATCAAACGTTGTGGAATACTCAATCGTGGGTGATGGCAGAGTGTATTCCAGGCTGGTGGCGATAATATTTCCCGTCCCGTCGGCCAATGTATATGCACCAACTTTATGCTGGATATCGCCTGCCTCGATGATGTGTTGCTTATCCAATAGCTTTTGATCCAGGTGCCGGATCGCCTCTATGCTGGCGACGGTGTTGCTTTCCAGCCTGGAGCTGGCATTGAGGTATTCAATCAGGAAATAGCCAATGGGGAAGGCAAGTGTTATGAGAACGCTTATAAGCCATGTGAAAAGTATTGTTATTCTGGCTTGTCGATCCGAATAAAAGACATCGGAATGCATCATGTTGGTATAGCTCCCCAAGCTGTCAGCGATCCATTGCCTAGATTCATGAATTCCCCTCTTATATCGGATATTTTTGCCAAATGCTTAGCACAAATAAGGAAATTATTCGGGGAAATTAAAAAGTAAAAAGGCCGAAGCAAAAAATGCTCCGGCCCAAGTAAGCAGAACGGATTGAGGGAGGGAGGAGGGATCCGCTCTGTACTTTAGGATAACGGACAGTTGGGTACTATCTTTAGCGTGCTAACTTGCCGTTTTTTGCGTAACTTTTCATGTTTGTGACGTAGGTTGGGGATTGAAAATGCGCATATCGGTCCCCACCTGTATGCAGCACCGAACATAATTTTTTACTTGGTCTCAGAAGGTTTTTTTGGTATTTAACGCCTTGATTTTATAGGCTTCTAGCGGTAACGGAGTAGAAATGAAACGTATCTTCCTGTTTTTGGTGACCAATCTGGCCATCATTCTCGTTTTGTCCATCACTTTGCGCCTATTGGGCTTCGAAGGAATGCTTGATGCGCAAGGTGTCGATCTGAATCTCAATCAAACCCTATTGTTTGCTGCCGTATTTGGGTTTGGCGGCTCTTTTCTGTCACTGGCGATGTCCAAGTGGAGTGCCAAGCGCATGACGGGTGCGGTTGTCATTGAGCAGCCACGCAACGCCACCGAACAATGGTTAGTCGAGACGGTGCGTCGCCAGGCGCAGGCCGCTGGAATTGGCATGCCGGAAGTGGCGATTTATGACGCACCGGAAATGAACGCCTTTGCAACTGGGGCGAGTAAAAACAAGGCTCTGGTTGCGGTGAGTACGGGCTTGCTACGCAATATGGGGCAGGACGAAGTGGAGGCCGTGCTGGCCCACGAAGTCAGCCATGTGGCCAACGGCGACATGATTACCCTGGCCTTGATCCAGGGCGTGGTCAATACCTTTGTCATATTCCTGTCACGAGTAATTGGGCATCTGGTGGACCGAGTTATCCTGAAGAACGAGCGTGGGCATGGAATAGGCTTTTTCGTCACAGCCTTCATCGCTGAGCTGGTGCTTGGTGTCCTGGCCAGTATTATCGTGATGTGGTTTAGCCGTAAGCGTGAATTTCGTGCCGATGCCGGTGGCGCAAGTCTAGCCTCACGGAAAAAAATGATTTCCGCTTTGGAGGCGCTGCAAAGACAGATGCAACCAAATAATGCTCTGCCAGATCAATTAGTCGCGTTTGGTATTTCGTCTACCGTAGGTCAGGGTCTAAAGGCATTGTTTATGTCTCATCCTCCTCTGGAAGAGAGAATACGCGCGCTGAAAGCCGCGAGCTAAGACGTGCTCAAGCACAGAAAGGCGCCCTCGTTGTGGCGCCTTTTTTTTCGACAGTTTTATATGGCGCTTTTGAAATCGTAGGAAAGAGTGGCTTGAGGTTGTTGTATATAAAAGCCCTGAATATGTCCAATGCCTGCCTGCCACAGAAAAGACACGCTACTGGCGTCTTGAACCGAAACAGCTATGACCGTGGCTTTGGCGCTGTCGCATTGGATGATGATCTTTTTGATGGTCTGTTGATTGCGACGATCGTGCAAAATATTGGTGATGAGCGAACCATCAATCTTGACGTAATCAAAGCTTAAACTATCCAGCAATGTTAAGTGATCGACGGATTTTCCATAGTGCTCGATACACGTTTCAAACCCCAGCTTTTTCATCTCGGGTAATAAATTTCTCAATCGTGGCAGATACTGTTTACAGGTGTCCGCGTCAAATTCGAGTGCAACCTGGTGCTTACCAATGTCGAATGTCTCTTGTATAGACTGTAGCCACACGGGAAACGTGCTGTCGAGTATCGAAGCAAGCGAAATCTTTACAAACAACTGTATAGGGTGTTCGCTGTCTTTGTGTGACTGTAAGGTCTGAAAAGCATTAATGATGACCCACTTGTCGATTTGGTGCTCAATACCACATTGACGCGCGGCATGCAGAAACTGTGTTGTTTGTACCTCTTCATCATTTTCGATGAGTCGAATAAACACGTCATAGCGATCAAAATGAAAACGGTTCTTCAAGGCCTTAATCGGCTGGAAAAAAAGACGAAATTCGTTTTGATTGATAGCGGTTTCTATACGATGTTTCCATTCGATATCGCTATTTTGGCTGGTGTCATAATCATGATAGTGGTCGAAAACATGTACACCGTTGCCTCCGTTGCGATAGGCTACCTGGCATGCAGTTTGAGCATATGAAATGAGCTGGTCGATATTGTCTATGTGCTCGGTTATTGCAACAACCCCCATGCTACACGTTAGCGAGATCTTCCCGCGTTCCGTATTAAAGGGTTTCTTGGCAATCGCAGCGCAGAGCTTTTCCGCAAGTTGTTCTGCGAACTCACTGTCGGTCTGGCGTAAAAGAATTAGAAAAACGCTAGACCCCAGATACGTTATTCGGTGAGGCGCTGGCAAATTTTTCGATAGAATATGCGCGCATTGAAGTTGCAGGTGATTACTTGACTTTATCCCAAGCGATTCTTTGGATGCCTGAAAATCATCGATTTCGATAAAGCAAAGGCAGTTTTCCTCAGTTTTCTGTTTTGCGAGGGAAATAGCGCGCTGTGTTTCTTCCAGGAAAAACTCAATATTGTCTGTTTCAGCCGCTGATTCAGCTGATGATGACTTTGGCCGATGATCGGCGCGTGAAGTGTCTGATTCTACTAGCAGGAGTACTGAGGCCTCTTCCTCGAAGCGTATAGGTCTTAGGGAAAGTCGTACCGTTATGATGTTACCGTCACTGTGCTGTAGACAGGTATCGATATGTTGCGTTGTTTGATTACTATCCTTCTCGATTTTTGTGATTGCCGACTTCATGGTCTTCAATGATTCTGCAGGAACCAGGTCGAGTATGGGCAGGCTAGTCAGTTCCGGATGGTCCAGTAATCGATGAAATTGCTGGTTTGCGTATACAATATTTCCCTGGTGGAGTACCGCTACAGCTTGATCAATGGCGTCAGCAAGAATGCGCAGATTGATCTCTGTTTGTCTGGCCATCTCGCGATTAAATAGCGCCTCTTTTACCAGATGTGAACGGCTCGCCAGAATATTCAGGTGTTCGGCCAAAGAACCCAGTTCATCTGAGGAGAAAACTTCATCTGCGCCGTCCTGGACATAATTCAGTGCCTGGTCTCGGTGATAGGTTTTTTGTATAACAATAAGTGGCGTATAGGGTAACTCTTGTTCGCGAAAGGCCAGAACCTGCTGGAAAGTCTTTTTGGAATGTTCGGGAGTATAGAGTAGGAGATCAAAGCTTGAGTTACGAGTAGGCAGTTGTAGCGGGGCATCCGAGTAAACCCCTTTTACGCTGACATCGTAACCATGTTTTCTCAGCAGGTCTGCATAAGTTTCAGCATCGGTCGCGGAATCATCGATAACAAGAATATCTATGTGTTGTGGGTTCATTCCGCACGTATCACAGTAGCATCATCAAATCGACGACCATATCTGGTCAAAGTTCTTGATGCGATCGTTCTTGTCAGTCACCGAAGACTTTTCTGCGGTTTCCAGAATATTGAATTGAAATTGGGAAAACGTGCTGGTCGATTCCAGGAGCTTTGTCAGTAAAACCTTGACTTTCTGGCCATGGATGTCGAGTTTGAGTTTGTCTCCCACATGGTAAAGCGATGGTGTAATCAGTGTGCGTGGCTGATTAACCACGCGAGCCTCGGGCAACATCAGGCTTCGGGTATAGTTCGTCACTTTCGCCTTGGCTGAAATATTTCTCGCAGCGATGGCCTCGGCCTTTGGCGCTAGTATCTCGACGCCCAGAAAAATATCGTCGTTACGATTTCTAATCCAGCGTATGACGCCGATATTCCAGATTTTATCCTCGTTATCCAGTTGTCGCATCCCAATCAAGGAACCAACCATCGTCTTTAAAGGCATATTTTGTCGCCAGCGTATGCAATAGCCGCCCGCGCTCTCGTTTACCAGCATGCAGCGATGAGACTCATATAGGTCTTGTTCCGGATCTTCAAATTCCTGAACCTCGGTCTTATATGCGGTATCGAAAAAAGTTGGCACATCGAATTGATCAGGGACTTGCAAACTGGGATTGTCGGCGATGTCCCATACATCGGGCATGCTGGTGTTGTCGACGGTGTTCTGGCCTACCAGCTTGCTTTCTTCAAATTGCGCACGCGTGTTATACGAAACGGTTTCTCTTTCCACCTGGGTTTTGTCGATGAAGTAGTGAGTCGCGCTCAAGCCCAGCGTCACATTTACCGGTAGATTCTTGCCGGTGCGGGTGAAATTGCGTTTGGGTACTGCACCCCAGGCGAGCACGAGTCGCTTTGTCGTTTCCGGGAGCAAATCCGCTACGGTAGCGGAATCACCTTCCAGATCGCTTGTAAGATCACGAATTCTGCGCGCTAAGGCACTGGTGTCGATGATACGAAGCTGGCCGTTATTCGCTTCGTCCTTGTTGTGGTGCAAATAGACTGGTGGTTTATCAACGTCCAGGTCAACAACGAACAAGCCACTCGGATTGCTAATGGCGTTGACGGGCAACAGGCTGACATCGTCAACCCACTCTGTAAGCGCGTCGTACACGCGTTGAATTTCTTTTTGTGGCAATCGATATGGATTGGCAACCGTCAATAAAAGAATTCTTTTGTACAACTGTTCAATGCTGAAAGACGATTTGCCGTCTCCTCCCTGTCTGATTTTCGTATTTTCTATTTTATTGTGCTCAGCGAATAAATAAAGATGATGCAATTCAAGCCAGATATTTTTGTTGGGTTCATTATAAACTTCGTAGCATTTGAAAAGTATGTGACTAAGAAATTCGACTGCACGCGTAATAGAGGCGATAAAAATCTTGTTGTCCAGACTTTGCGCAAAACCCGAAAGATTGGCGTTAAGAATAATTTTGTAGCCGATGGCCATTTCCCAATACAGCTCTCGGAGCAACTCTGATATACGGTAGTGTTTTTGCGAGAGTGGGAAAGGTTGCCCCAGATAATGTTTTGTTAGTGAGCGGTTGAGGTATTCCACCGGTTTGTGGAACATCTCCAGAATTTTGAAGCGCTGGTTGACCGGCATGTTATAGCGATTCAGTTCGGTTAGCGCGCGATATACCTGACGTGAAGTCTCGCCAATATGGGCCAGTGGTAAGTCTGCAATCCATTTTTCTGCGGTTTTGGAGTTTGCGTAAGGTGCCTCAAGGCTTTCCAGCTGTTGGTTGGGGATATAGAGTTTTAGGGCATTGCTCGTCGGGTTCACAGTAAATCCTTCCTGTCTGCCGGGGCGCGCGCTCCGGTTTATTGGGTATATTTTCGGCTAGGTTGATGAAATTCTTTATGCTTTTGGACCGGATACGGGGAAAAAATTCAAATTTGCAGAAAAGAAGGAGTACACACTTAACTTATTGAATAGATAAAACTCTTCCCCACTTCTCCAGGAATTTCGCGAACCAGCCTCGGTAACAGGTAGCCAGGAAGCTGCGCATGCATGGATTGATATATCGTTTGAACCGCCTTGTCAGGCACCATGAAATGGGTTGCGCCCTGTACTTTGTCTAAAGCATGTAAATAGTAGGGTGCGATGTCAGCCGCTGCCAGGGCGTGACTCAACTGTACGAGCGATTCCGCATCGTCATTTACTCCTTTGAGCAGGACGCTTTGGTTTAAGAGACGAATGCCCGCCGATGTTAGTGCCGCCGCAGCCTCTTTTAACTTGGTGTCGATTTCTCGGTGATGGTTAATATGTAGAACCACTACTGGTTTCAGGCGAGTCCCCGTCAAAAGTCGAATCAATGTCTCGGTAATTCTGCAAGGAATAACGACTGGTAAGCGGGTATGCACGCGTAGATAGCGTAGATGGGGAATACTTGCCAGGTCTTCCAGTAGCGGAGCGAGTTTGCCGTCAGTGAGGCTGAGCGGATCGCCACCGCTGAGGATTACCTCGAAGATGCTCTCATCCTGGCGCAGGTAAGAAAGCGTGTTTTGCCATTGACTTCCTAGCGGGTTGTTATCGCGATAATCGAAAGACCGGCGGAAGCAATAACGGCAATGGACAGCACAAGCTGGCGTAAGAAGTAGTAATACTCTGCCCTTGTACTTGTGAAGCAGACCGTGTTGTCGATTTGCAGCAACATCACCAACGGGGTCGGCGCTAAAGTCCTTGGCTTCGATGAGTTCATCGCCAAGCGGCAGTATCTGTCTCAATAATGGGTCGTTGGCATCTCGTGGGTGTATGCGCTGCAGATAGGGTTCAGGAACCCGAAGTGGAAATAGTGCATGGGCTTTGTGTGCTGCCGGTAGCAAATACGCCGGAAGTTCAAGGCGCTGGAAGAGCGCTTCTGGCGTATTAACAGCATTTGCGAGAATATTCTGCCAATCAGAGGCGTGCCACGATGGCACAATTCGAGGTATCATAACGCGATTTTTTACCCGAGTGAGTGTAAACGCCCCAGAAGAGGTTGATATGGCGACATATAGTACAAGTGAATTCAAGTCCGGTCTAAAGTTATTAATCGATGGTGATCCTTGCGTCATCGTCGAAAATGAGTTTGTGAAGCCAGGCAAAGGTCAAGCCTTTAGTCGCGTGAGGATTCGTAACCTCAAGACAGGTCGTGTCGTCGATAAGACGTATAAGAGTGGCGAATCAGTTGAAGCGGCCGACGTCATGGATACCGATATGCAGTATCTCTACAACGATGGTGAGTTCTGGCATTTCATGCATAAAGAAACCTTCGAGCAGGTGGCGGCCGACGCGAATTCCGTTGGTGACGCAGCGAAGTGGCTCAAAGAGCAGGATACCTGTGTGGTCACGTTGTGGAACGGCACGCCGATTGTGGTGACGCCGCCGAATTTTGTGACCTTACAAATTACAGAAACAGATCCCGGTGTACGTGGTGATACGGCTAGCGGTGGTGGTAAGCCCGCAACCCTGGAAACCGGTGCTGTGGTACGCGTGCCACTCTTCATTGAAACCGGAGAGATCATCAAGGTGGATACTCGTAGCGGCGAATATCAGGGTCGCGCCAAAGAAGAGTAGTTCTGATTGTGGAAGAATTGTGGCGCCCGTCGGCGAATATCGAAATGTTGCGCCAACGGGCGCTTCTGCTTAGACAACTGCGTGAATTTTTTTACAGCAGAAATTATCTCGAAGTTGAAACACCGCTGCTTTCCCATGCCGTGAATCCCGACCCCAATATAGACAGTTTTGTCGTAAACGGGACGGACACCGGTCTTTTTTTACACACCTCGCCAGAGTTTCCCATGAAGCGATTGTTGGCCGCAGGTAGTGGATCGATTTTTCAAATCTGTAAAGTGTTTCGAAAAGGTGAATACGGGCAGCGTCACAATCCTGAATTTACTATGGTCGAATGGTATAGGCAGGGCTATACCTACCGACAGTTAATGGATGAAATTGATGAATTGTTGCAGCAAATATGCAACTTTAAAACGTCGAAAAAGTTAACATATGTACAGCTTTTTAAGACCTATACAGGACTTGATATCTTTCATTCTAGCGTCGTTGAAATGCGACTTTTGCTCGAAAATAAAGGGTGTTTTTTTAGTGACAATATCGATAACGATATCGATACATGGCGAGACCTGGTCATGACGCATCTAATTGAGCCACAGATTGGTTTTGAGCAACCCATGTTTGTTTACGACTATCCCGCGACACAATCGGCATTGGCAATTATTTCACCGAACGATGCAAACCTTGCGCAGCGATTTGAGCTGTACATAAAAGGCAAGGAAATAGCGAATGGTTATCAGGAGTTACTCGATGCTGATGAGCAACAACGACGCTTTCAGGCACAGCTAGACATACGCCAAAAACGGGGGGAAAGTGGCTTGCCCCTGGATCAGAATCTGGTCGAAGCATTGGCAGCAAGTGAGATTGCAGCTACATCCGGTGTCGCGCTGGGACTGGATCGCTTAATGATGGTATTGCACGACATTGAGACTATGCCGGAAGTTGTCTCCTTTGATTTTGTGCGTGCCTGATGTAAATCTGTGCTATATCGCAATAAGTCGAATCTATAACTCACCTGAAACTTAAAGACATTTCTTATGATTTGTCGCGAATTTTTACAATTTTCTTCTAGTTGACTCGTGTTGTTAGGTATTTAGCCTGGGTATTAACGTAACCGATTGTTATTAATGGCTTAAATGAATTTGGCCTAGTATTTGCCATTGCGTTATAGCCAATTGGTCATAGGTTAGGTAGTACTTATGCACTAAAAACACCTAATACTAAAGTGCTATATTTCTGACAGGATTTGCTATGCTGGCGGTATTAACAATCAACAACAACGCTGTAAGCGTCTCTCCGGTTAGACGGATGGATGAGAGAGCTACACGCAAGCATGAGGTGTTACATGGGGGCTGCAAACTATATTGAAAATCGTTGGAGCCAACGTCGGCCGTTGTCGATGCAAGTGGAAGTGTTGAGTGGTGGCGTAAAGCTGGCTCAGGGCCAGGCTCGTGACGTAGGGCTTGGAGGTGTCTTTCTTTTTCTTGATCTGGAGCAACAGCCGTCGGGTGAAATCGATGTGGAACTGTTGTTTGACACCGGTAGCAATGGTGAGAGCCGACACAAACACAAGCTCCGGGCGCGCATAGTCAGACATTCTGCCGAGGGAATAGGTCTGATGTTCAGAGACTTCGACACGAGCTCGTTTAGGGCCTTGCAGGAAGTCATGCGATACACTGACGTTAGCAACTAGGTAAGTTACTTCGAGTTGTTACCCTGAGCGAGTCAGATTAAACATGCTCAAATGGGTACAAATCTCTTCAAAACGCAACACTCCGAACCTGTCTGTTGTCAGGCAGGTTCGAGTTCGTTCAAATAGATCTTAAATTCCTTTCGCCAGATGTTGTCCCATTTGAACGCTGCCGCCAGGAAGAATGTTCTTTACCCATTCAACTTTATTTTGTCCGAACAACACAATCACTGTTGAGCCCATATTGAATCGCCCAAGTTCGTCGCCTCTCGCCAGCGTCTGCGAGCCGGGTGCGTAGTTCGTTGTTACGACTCGGCTGCCATAGGGAGGAGTGATTGTGCCGGCCCAAACAGTTTCCATCGACGAAACAAAGATGGCACCAACCAGAATCACTGCCATAGGTCCGTAACAGGTTTCGAATATTGAAACCACTCTTTCATTGCGAGCAAAAAGGCTTGGTACCGCTCGCGTTGTCGCCGGACTGACGCTAAACAATCGTCCGGGTACATGGACCATGTGTTTTAACTCGCCGGCTAAGGGCGTATGTATTCTGTGATAATCGCGTGGAGAGAGATAAATAGTGGCGAAGCTGCCGTCCTTGAAAGGCTCACACAATGACTTATCCCCGCCTAGTAATTCAAGTAGCGTATAACTTCTGCCTTTGGCCTGAAAAATTTTTCCATGTTCAATTTTTCCTGCCTGACTGACAGTGCCATCGACAGGGCAGGCCACATTGGTTTCACCTTCACACAACGGTCTGGCAGAGGGTTTGAGCGCACGGGTGAAAAAATGGTTGAATGTTTCATAGCTGAGAGGATTTTCTTCCTGCGCATCGCGCATGTCGACATGATAATTTTTTACGACAAAACCGATAAGCCAGTTTTTAAACCATTTGCTGCGGGAGCGCGTAAGACGATGCATGACGCCCGACAATAGTTGATGAGGTAACACGTATTGGGGAATAGCTTTGAAGTAGTCCGCTAGTGAAGCTTGCTGTAAAGGTTCTGTGCTCATCGAATCCGCCGTAATAATTGCAAAGCGTGGTATTATCCCATGAAAATCTTTTCATACCATCACTTTTAATATGATAAATCTTGAAGCCCTAAATCAATTGTCTGTACTTTCAGAAAAATGTGGCGAGTTGCTGCGGCAAAACGGGTTGATATTGGCGACCGCAGAAAGTTGTACCGGCGGCTGGGTTGCAAAAGCCATTACCGATATCGCTGGAAGCTCGCAGTGGTTTGATCGTGGGTTTGTCACCTATACCAATATCTCGAAGACTGAGCTGCTCGATGTGAATCCTGTTACCCTGACACAATACGGCGCGGTCAGTAAAGAAGTCGTGAGCGAAATGGCCTTAGGCGCGTTACGATTCAGCCAGGCGAACATCAGCGTAGCTATTAGTGGTATTGCGGGCCCAGGCGGAGGAAGTCAGGATAAACCGGTGGGAACTGTGTGGTTTGCATGGGCAAAGCATGGTGAATTGCAGAATGCGGAGTCACTTTTGTTTGCTGGAGATCGGGAGTCTGTTCGGTTTTCCGCAGTGCTGCATGCAATACAAAAAACGTACGAATATTCTCATTGAGTATTGAGAGCAAAACCGATGTGAGTAGTAGTTTATTGCGTAGGTACGAGGGCTAAGCTATATTTTTTAAATTGGTTTTAAAAAATCGAATTTTAGCCGATAACATTCCATCATGAATAAATTGCCTGTTTGGAAGTTTGCGCTCATTACCTCGCTGCTTGCGTTGTTATCTGTCGGGGGTAATTTCTTTGGCATCCCTGTTTTTTTTGGGGTGGACTTCATTTTTGGTTCTGTTGCGGCAATTCTAGCACTGGTATTTCTTGGTCTTGTTCCTGCGCTTTTTGTGTCCCTATGCGGAGGTCTGTATACCTTGGTATTATGGGGCCATCCCTATGCGATGATCATATTTGCGCTGGAGATTATTATTATCAGCGCGCTGTATAAACGAGGAACGAGAAATCTGGTCCTGGCAGATTTGCTGTTTTGGCTGACAGCGGGAGCTTGGTTGGTGTTGATATTTTATCGGGGAGCCATAGGCGTGAGTTGGGATGCTGCGATTCTAATCGCAGTCAAACAGCCACTAAACGGTATCTTCAATACACTGATTGCCGGATTGATTGTCCATTCATTACAGGTTAGTCCCAGGTTTTTCAAGTTAATAAAGCTTGGCAAGCCAACACTTTCTTCTTTGCTGTTTCATGCCTTGCTTACGACGATACTTATCGCCGGAATGTTGCCTATTCTAAACGAGGGCTACAATCAGCGACGTATTCAAGAATTATTTTTGCTTGAGCGCATGCAGGATCAGGCGAAACAAATACGTTCTACTTTGAAGCAATCCACAACGCTGTCGAATTTAAAATTTCAACTTGACGAGAGTGATAGCGACGGCATTGCGATACTCGATGCTGCAGGAAATACAATTTTTCGCATCGGCGTTATTGCGAGTCTGGAAGATCAAAGTGGCGATATTGAAACGTTGGGCGACGGTTTTGAAATATGGTTGCCCATAGGTGAAGTCGCGGTGATGAAGCGCTGGAAACAAAGCCGGTATCGTCTGCGACAACGCGTTGACTCCATCGAAGGTATAAGTGCAATTGTCATTGAGCGGGAAGCGAAGCCTCTGGTGCAGGCTTTAGAAAATGGTCGGCTAAGATTATTTATTATGCTTGCAGCGCTGTTATTGGTAGGCATCATTGTCGCGAGAGGTCTCAGTAACTGGCTGACACGCCCCCTTAGTGCATTGGACAAGGCCAGTGGGGATTTGTCTGGGCAGATTTCACAAGGAGCGCGACCAGACTTGCCAGAAAGCGTGGTAAAGGAATATGACAATCTCAGCATCACGCTTCGTGATATGGCTGATCAACTCGGAAGCAGTTTTACGGAACTGAATCAAGTTAAGGATGATCTGGAAAAAACAGTTGAGACACGAACACACGAATTACGAGAAAGTCAGGAGCGTTGGCAGTTTGCGCTCGAAGGAGCTGGCGATGGCGTGTGGGATTGGAATGTCGCGACGGGTAGTGTTTTCTTTTCACGGCGCTGGAAATCGATGCTTGGCTATGCTGATGACGAAGTTTCTGAGAATATCAAAGAATGGAATATACGCGTACACCCGGAGGATAAAGATAAAACGATAGCAGATTTAAATCGTCATATGAACGACGAAATTGATTATTACGAAAATGAACATCGAATGCGGTGCAAAGACGGTACTTATAAATGGATACTTGATCGCGGTAAAGTAGTGGAAAGAGATAAGGAAGGACGACCTTCTCGCGTGATTGGTACTCATACAGATATTTCTGAGCGTAAGAAAAATGAAGAACGTTTGATGGCGGCAATGAATGCGGCTGAGAAGGCCAGTCACGCCAAATCGGAATTTCTTTCCTCCATGAGTCATGAGTTGCGCACGCCTTTGAACGCTATCATTGGTTTCAGTCAGCTTATCGGGCTGGACGCCGAAGATGCGGTGGTTAAATCAAATTCCGCAGAAATCTACAATGCGGGAAAACATCTGCTGGAATTGATAAATGACATTCTTGATTTGTCGAAGATAGATTCTGGCGCCATAGGGTTGTCTTGCGAGAGTGTTGAGCTCGGCAAGCTCGTATCTGAGTGTGTGATGTTAATGGGGGCGCAAGCTGGGAAGCAACATATTGAGATAAGGAATATGATTGATGAGCACGGTTCTTATCGCATACATGCTGATTACACTCGATTCAAACAAGTCTTGTTAAATTTGTTGTCGAATGCGATCAAGTATAATTGTGATGGTGGTAGCGTGGTGATCGATTGTGAGCGGAGCAGTGACGACAGGATTGCGCTTTCTATAACAGATACAGGCGTTGGAATGTCGGACGAGCAATTGCAAAATCTCTTTATGCCATTCGAGCGTCTAGGGGCAGAAAAAACAGGAGTCGAAGGGACTGGTATTGGTTTGCTGATTAGCAAGCGTCTAATGGAGCTCATGGATGGAAGTATAAGCGTTAGTAGTGAAGTTAAGGCGGGAACGATATTCACAATAAGTATAGGTTTGTCCAAGAATGAAGTTGTGGAGAAAATAAGTGACATAGGCGTCGATGATGATAGGCGGAATGTAATACCTGGTTCTGAGGCTAGTGACAGGCTGGTGTTATACATTGAAGATAACCCTGCCAATTTACAACTGGTAGCGCAGATTTTTTCATCTCTCACCTCATATCAGCTGATATACGCCACGAATGCCGTCGACGGAATTGCGCTTGCGAAATCGCGGCTACCCGATCTTATTCTGATGGATATCAATATGCCGGGCATGGACGGCTATGAGGCGCTTGCCATGCTCAAGGCCGATAAATTGACCAAGCATATCCCTGTCGCGGCAGTGAGCGGAAACGCTATGCAGTCCGATATTCGTAAAGGTTTGAAAGCAGGTTTTGAGCTGTATTTAACCAAGCCATTCCAAATTGGTGATCTGGTTGATAAGTTACATTTTCTACTATCGAATGCCCCGCCAATAGAGCGTTCTGGGACAAGTAGCTAGTTTTCTACTCATCACTGAATAATAGCAGCTATGTTTATTCTGAACTGAAACGTCTCATTTTTTGTGCTGGGTTATAGCAGTTTCAATCGTTATTCAACTCCCGCTATAAACATTCAAAGCGTTTCGGTTTCGAAAATATAATGAGTGTGTGTCGGGGTTAAGTGAAGCATCGGTAGAAGTATCGACGGCTAATTGTTTTAACAGGATATCCATTAAAGCGCGGCGACACTGTACTCGAATACAATCTCCTTCGTTGTCGTACTGCCCTAGAATTAATTTCTGTCGTCTTTGATCCAGGTGAGGGTGCGGAGCCAATTCCAGTGTGACAATGTCATTCCATTCTTCGTCGTAATTTGCATCGGACTCTGCCGGTTCGTCGATTTGTTTGGTCTTGCTTAGATGAGACAGATCGATATTCCTGAATTCGTAATGATTTTCGCAAAAGGCCCGTGCATACCAGTGTGAGTTTTGGCTGATGAGCGTGTGAGGCTCGATGATAGCTGCTTCGCCTGGGTTGTCGCCAATGCTAAAAATCGCTAATTTCTTTTTCCACTTAATCGCCTGGGTGATTTGCGCTACATACAATTTTTCCGGTAGTCGATAAGGAAGGGCTGCGCTTACGCAGGGAACACCGTAAATATTAGGGCTGTTTTGCGTGGCGTTGGTGGTCAAGTTACTTGCCAGCATCGGTAACACCCATCGCGGATTTAAATCAGAAAACATCGCTGCAAAATCCAGTGTCGGCACATAACCGAATAAGTTTTGCCGGTATACCAAGTTGCTTGGTGCAAGATCATTATAAAGCTTGAGGTCTTTTGTTGCTGCAGCGTCAGACAAGCGAAACGCATTAGCAATATCGCTGCGTGTGACAAGCCCACAATAGTACGCCATGACTTCGATATATAGCAGACGCTGTCGGGTATGCCATTTGATATCGCTGAACATCATTGTTTGAGTTGTCATCGTTAGTGCTCGTTGATCAAAACTTCGCCAGTGGTTCTCAAGTTACACGCGTATGAATCTATATGTGTGTATAAATAACCAAGGTGGTAAAAAATATTGACACTGAAAAAAGTATAAACTATTGTACGTTTATACAGTGGTTTTGGGCAAGTATCGGTGCGGGATGTTTTATCGCAACAGGGCTAATCAACGTTAAAGGGTTTGTGAATATGGAAGACAACAAAAAGCGTGCGCTGAATGCGGCGTTGAGTCAGATCGAAAAGCAATTTGGTAAAGGGTCAGTGATGCGCATGGGTGATGAAAATGCCGTGCGTGATATCGAGGCTATTTCCACTGGTTCTCTGGGTCTGGACGTGGCGCTTGGCATCGGTGGGTTGCCTAAGGGGCGCGTCGTGGAAATTTATGGACCGGAATCCTCGGGTAAAACCACGCTGACACTGTCGACGATTGCACAGTGTCAGAAGACTGGTGGGACGGCGGCCTTTATCGACGCGGAACACGCGCTTGATCCCATTTATGCGCAGAAGCTGGGTGTTAATATCGACGATTTGCTGGTGTCGCAGCCGGATACGGGCGAACAGGCGCTGGAAATTGCCGACATGCTAGTGCGATCTGCCGCCGTAGATTTGATCGTTATCGACTCGGTCGCCGCGCTTACGCCCAAGGCGGAAATCGAAGGTGAGATGGGTGATAGCCACGTCGGATTGCAGGCGCGTTTGATGTCGCAGGCATTGCGTAAACTCACCGGTAATATCAAACGCACCAATTGTATGGTGATCTTTATTAACCAGATTCGTATGAAGATCGGCGTTATGTTTGGTAATCCCGAGACCACCACCGGTGGTAATGCACTCAAGTTCTATGCCTCAGTACGCCTCGATATCCGCCGCACCGGTGCCATCAAGAAAGGTGAGGAAGTTGTAGGTAGTGCGACCAAGGTCAAGGTTGTCAAAAATAAAGTGGCACCGCCATTCAAGCAGACTGAATTCGACATTCTCTATGGTGAAGGCATCTCTCGAGAAGGCGAGATCATCGACATGGGCGTTAATATGAATATCGTGGATAAAGCCGGTGCCTGGTATAGCTATAACGGTGACCGCATCGGTCAGGGCAAAGACAATGTAAGGAATTTCCTGAAGGAGAATCCTGCTATTGCCCAGGATATCGAGGCACGAGTACGTGCCGAAATGTTGCCTGGCGCTGTGCCCGCAGGTGAGCCGGTGGTCGAGCCGGAAGAGGCTTGATGGGTCAGGACATATATAAAAGTATAAATCTCGCCGCCTTGCGTTGCCTGGGGCGGCGAGAATATGGAATCGCAGAACTCACTCAGCATCTGTGTCACAAAGGATTTCCCTCCAAGACCGTAGCCGAGGTCGTCAAACAACTGCAAAACGAGGGCGCTATCAGCGATCAACGGTTTGCGGAATCATATATTCGTGCGAGAATAGCGCGGGGTTTTGGACCCCAGCGCGTGGTAAATGAATTGCGCCAGAAGGGTATCGCAGACGAGGTCATTGATTTTTCTCTCTCCGATATCGAAGATCAGGAGATGACCGACTGGTCTGGTCTGGCTGCCCGTGTACGTGAAAAGCGCTTCGGTGTGAACGCTCCGGCGACAGTGCAGGACAAGGCCAAGCAATGGCGCTATCTACAGTACAAGGGCTTCACCAGCGAACAGATACACTCCCTATTTAACGATTAACAGACTCCGACGGAAGGCTGATAACGCTGTCCCGTAACGGGGTTGTGTGAGCAGGAAAGATTTTTGGTTATGAAGGCAGCACAGATCAGGCAGGCGTTTCTCGATTATTTTGCGAGCAAAGGGCACGAAATTGTACCCAGTAGTTCCTTGGTGCCCGGCAATGATCCTACCTTGCTGTTCACCAACGCGGGCATGGTTCAGTTCAAGGATTTGTTTCTTGGTCGCGAAAAGCGCGCCTATCAAAGAGCAACATCGTCACAGCGCTGTGTTCGCGCTGGCGGCAAACACAATGACCTGGAGAATGTCGGTTACACTGCGCGTCACCACACCTTTTTCGAAATGCTCGGCAACTTCAGTTTCGGCGACTACTTCAAGCACGACGCGATTGCCTATGCCTGGGAGTTTCTTACGGAAGTGCTCAAGCTCCCGCCAGAACGTTTGTGGATAACCGTATTTGATGAAGATAAGGAAGCCGAGACGATCTGGCTAAACGATATCGGTGTTGATCCGAACCGTTTTTCGCGCATAGGCGCAAAAGACAATTTCTGGTCCATGGGTGATACTGGACCGTGCGGACCTTGTACCGAAATATTTTATGACCACGGACCCGAAGTGGCGGGTGGTCCACCGGGGACGCCAGAAGAAGACGGCGATCGCTATGTCGAGATCTGGAACCTGGTATTCATGCAATATGACCGTTCTGCGGACGGCACCCTGACACCATTACCCAAGCCATCGGTGGATACCGGCGCGGGGCTTGAGCGTGTTGCCGCTGTCATGCAGAAAGTGCGCAGCAATTACGAAATCGATTTGTTTCAGGCTTTAATTAAGGCAGCGGCGGCGGCGACCAAGTGCGGCGATTTGACACATAACTCGCTCAAGGTCATTGCTGATCATATCCGCTCCTGCGTGTTTCTGATTATTGATGGTGTCGTGCCTTCCAACGAAGGACGCGGTTATGTGCTTAGGCGCATTATTCGTCGCGCACTGCGTCATGGTTATGAGCTTGGCCAGAAGGATTTGTTCTTTCACAAACTGGTTAAAACGCTAGCCGAGCAAATGGGCGATGCCTATCCCGAATTGATCCAATCACAGGCCCAGGTAGAAAAAATTCTGCGCCGCGAAGAAGAGCGTTTTGCCGAAACGCTGGAACAGGGTATGGGCATACTCGAAGGTGCGATTGCCAGTCTCAGTGGTAAACAAATCCCAGGTGAAACCGTATTCCGTTTATATGATACCTATGGTTTTCCTGTCGACCTGACCGAAGATATCGCGCGTAATCGTGGTCTGACCATTGATCATGCCGGATTCGAAAAGGCGATGGAAGGTCAGCGTGATCGCGCCCGTGCGGCCAGTCAGTTCAAAGCGGACTACAGTGCAGACCTGGATATTGAAGGCAAGACAGAATTTACCGGCTATGAAAATCTGGTAGACAAAGTCACCATCGAAGCCATTTTCGTTGAAGGTAAACCGGTCACTCATTTAAGTACGGGTGAACAAGGTATCGTCGTTTTAAATAAAACACCTTTTTATGCAGAGTCCGGTGGCCAGGTTGGGGATACGGGCATGCTTCGTGGCAAAGGTGTCGAAGTAGAAATCAGTGACACCCAAAAACAGGCCGGTGGGGTATTTGTGCATTTCGCCGTGGTTGAACAGGGTGAACTGAAAGAAGGCGCACAGCTTAGTGCCGAAGTCGATGAGGAAGATAGAAAGCGTATCGCCTGTAATCACTCCGCTACGCATTTGCTACATGCTGCCTTACGCCAGGTGTTGGGTGAGCATGTACAGCAAAAAGGCTCGCTGGTGGAAGCCAATCGTCTGCGTTTCGATTTTTCTCACCCAGAGCCTGTTAGCAATGAGCAACTGATCGATATTGAGAATCTGGTAAACAAACACATCCGCGGTAATCACACCGTCGAAACCAAACTCATGCAAATTGAAGCGGCCAAGGCCAGCGGTGCGATGGCGTTATTTGGCGAGAAGTACGACGACGAAGTCCGCGTATTGCGCATGAGTGATTTTTCAGTTGAGTTGTGTGGCGGTACGCATGTTACTCGTACTGGCGATATCGGATTGCTCAAAATCCTGAATGAGGGCGGTGTAGCCGCTGGCGTTCGTCGAATCGAAGCGATAGCTGGTGAAGGCGCTTTGCAGTCGGTACAACAAGGCGACGCAGTATTGTCGCAATTAGCGAGCTTACTCAAGACCAGCAAAGATCAGGTGCAGGATAAATTGCATCAGCTATTTGAACGCAACCGTCTTTTGGAAAAAGAGCTGGATCAGTTGAAGTCCAAGATGGCCAGCGCAGCCGGTAGTGATCTGAGTGGTTCGGCCAAAGAGATAAAAGGAATTAAAGTCGTCGCTGCGCGTCTGGACGGTGCCGATGCCAAATCGCTGCGCGATACAGTAGATCAATTAAAGAACAAGCTGGGTAAGGCGGCAGTTGTGCTGGCGACAGTCGAAGATGGCAAGGTGCGTCTGATTGCGGGCGTGACCAAGGAAAGTACGGATAAAATCAAGGCGGGCGAACTGGTGAATATGGTAGCCCAACAGGTGGGTGGAAAAGGCGGCGGAAGACCAGATATGGCCCAGGCCGGCGGTACCGACCCGACAAATTTGGATGCAGCATTACAGTCAGTGGAGGGCTGGGTTTCAGATAAGCTGGGTTAATGGGGATATAAAACGAAGTTCCTTTATATTTTATTTTGGATAAGGTTTAATCGCCTCCCTCTTATTTACCGGTTTAAATAATGGCATTAATTGTACAAAAATACGGAGGAACATCCGTAGGTAACATCGAGCGTATTAATAACGTCGCAGCCAGGGTTAAACGCTGGCATGACGAAGGGCACGATGTGGTCGTAGCCGTGTCGGCAATGAGCGGGGAAACCAATCGCCTTACAGCGCTCGCACACCAAATTAACTCGGCGCCTGATGCGCGCGAACTCGATGTATTGCTGTCCACCGGCGAGCAGGTCACTATTGCTTTGCTGGCAATGGCATTACAAAACATAGGCTGTTCCGCGCGTTCTTATACGGGTGCCCAGGTCCATATTCTGACAGATGAAGCCTATGGCAAGGCGCGTATTCTCGAAATCGAGGACAAGAAAATTCGCGACGACCTCGCTCAAGGGCGGATAGTCATTGTTGCGGGTTTTCAGGGCGTCGATGCTGCGGGCAATATTACGACATTGGGTCGCGGCGGCTCTGATACCACAGCGGTCGCTTTGGCGGCAGCGTTAAAGGCGGAAGAATGTCAGATCTATACTGACGTCGATGGCGTTTATACTACCGATCCCCGGGTTGTGCCCGAAGCAAGACGCATGGACCGCGTGACTTTTGAAGAGATGCTTGAGCTGGCCAGTCTCGGCGCCAAGGTATTACAGATACGTTCAGTAGAATTCGGCAGTAAGTACAATGTACCAATTCGCGTTCTATCTTCCATGCAGGAAGGCGGTGGTACGTTAATTTGTCATGAGGATCAAAACATGGAACAGGCACTGATTTCCGGTATTGCCTTTAACCAGGACGAAGCTGAGCTGACCGTGCTCGGCGTTCCCGACACGCCAGGCATGGCGTTCCAGATTCTGGGCCCTATCGGCAAGGCCAATATCGAAGTGGATATGATTATCCAGAATGTGGGGGCTGATGGCTCCACTGATTTTACCTTTACCGTACATCGCCGCGATTATGAGAAGGCAAAATCGATACTTGAGCAGACCGCCAAGACCCTGGGCGCGCGTGAGGTCAAGGGTGACACTAAAATCGTCAAGATTTCTATTGTTGGCGTGGGTATGCGCTCACATGCCGGTATTGCCAGCACAATGTTTGAGGCTTTAGCTAAGGAAAACATTAACATACGTATGATTTCCACCTCAGAGATCAAGATTTCGGTGGTGGTTGATGAAAAATATCTCGAGCTGGGGGTGAGAGCTTTGCACTCAGCATTCGAGTTAGAAAAAGAACCTGTGGCCGCAAAATAGGTCATATGTTTCTGAAAACAAAGATATAAAATAAAGCGTCCTCGTCCAACGACAGTATATGTGGGATCATAAAAAAACCTATTAAAGGCTTGAAATTAAAGGTTTTAGTTGAATAAAGTTTAGTCTGATCTGGTCGATACAAGCTATTAACGGAGTTTGAGAGAACTCTCGTCTGCTTGTACGGACAGTCGGCTAAAAAGGAGATAGCGGTAATGCTGATTTTGACAAGACGCGTAGGTGAAACACTCATCATTGGAGACGACGTAACCGTCACAGTGCTTGGTGTTAAAGGCAATCAAGTACGAATAGGCGTCAATGCGCCTAAGGACGTATCGGTCCATCGTGAAGAGATTTACGAACGTATCCAACGTGAAAAAGGCGATGGCGATGCCGATGCGGCTGCCAGCTGATTTACAAAGGTATTAGATTTACGAACTACATCGCTGGCCGGGCAGAGGGGCTAGAATAACAAGAAAACCAGGGCGGTCCAGCGATGCCAATCAAGCCCCCATTTCAAAACTTCATCCCATGACATCAAGTTTCCTGTAACATGCTCCCCGCTGACTGCAAAAAAGGGTTTCATAATCTACTGTAATTTGGGAAAATACCGCGCATTCGTGCGTCGGGTATTGGAAGACGCCGAGCAGCAGAAATTGCACGGCTAATGGCGAAGTTAGTTGACCCCGGGAATTAGTAGCGAAAGAATTTCAAACACAGCGCATCTGCGTTGTTTGATAACAGAGTTTTGGAGAGGTGGCCGAGAGGCCGAAGGCGCTCCCCTGCTAAGGGAGTATACGCCAAAAGCGTATCGAGGGTTCGAATCCCTCCCTCTCCGCCATACCAAAAAAAAGGGCTCCCCATCGGGGAGCCCTTTTTTTTGGTATGGCGGAGAGGGAGGACCTGATAAGAACTCTTCGGTTCGAGAAGCGAGTGTAGCGAGCGGAGACGCCGGCGATAGCCGGCGCCCCGCAGGGGTGAGCGACGAAGGCGCGAATCAATCCCTATTCATTTTCTCGCCAATCTCGATAAAGCCCCGAAAGAGCAAATCAATCTCCAACCTCCCGTCTCAATCTTGACAACTCCACATGATATCCGGATAATGCGCCCTCCTTAGCGCCTGTAGCTCAGCTGGATAGAGTACCTGGCTACGAACCAGGCGGTCGGGCGTTCGAATCGCTCCAGGCGCGCCATATTCCGAAAAGGCTTCATCTTTTTAGATCGAAGCCTTTTTTATTGTCCCGAGTTTTTCAAACGACGAGCGCCTTCCGCGACCTGAGGTCACCCCAGCTGCGCAGCCTACGCTGCTCCGCGTTCGCTGCGGCTGCGAAAGTCCACTGGACTTTCGGTCCTTGCTCACCCAGGCGCGCCATATTCCAAAGAGGCTTCATCTATATAGATCGAAGCCTTTTTTATTGTCCCGAATTTTTCGAACAATGAGCGCCTTCCGCGACCTGAGGTCGCCCCAGCTACACAGCTCCGCGATAGTCAAATCCTCGTTCTCACAAAAATATAGATATGACACGGGTTTGAACGAGTCCTGCGCACTGTGTTATTAATTGGTCTCCCCAATCGGAGCGTCCGGATGAGTAGCAACGAAACAGACCAAACCTTTTCTCCTGATCACCGCCTGCGTCTGCGTAATTTACGTGAAAGTGACTATCAGGCAATCAGTGAAATCATGGATCGGGTATACGCCAAATTGGGCGGTAGTTGGCCAAAGAATAAATTCCTCACTATGCTCAAGACCTTTCCCGAAGGGCAGATTTGCATAGACGACAACGGTAAGCCAGTCGCGGCGGCGTTTGCCGTCATCGTTGATTACGACAAGTTTGGCGATGAGCACACGTATAACGAAATTACGGGTAATGCCTATCTCACGACTCATGATCCCAATGGTGATGTGTTGTATGGTGTGGATGTTTTTGTCGATCCTGCTTATCGCGATATGCGTCTCGGACGTCGTCTGTATGAGGCGCGCAAGGAGTTGTGTCAGAGTTTAAATTTGCGTGCGATTTTTGCGGGGGGACGCATTCCCAATTATGAGCAGCACGCGGACAAACTTTCGCCACAACAATACATCGAGGCGGTTAAACGAAAAGAGATCTACGATCCTATTCTGAGTTTCCAATTGTCTAATGACTTTGATGTTAAGCGTGTTTTACGCGCCTACTTGCCGGAGGACAAGGAGTCTTTGGGATATGCCACTTTGCTCGAGTGGTTCAATATCTATTACGAGGCGCGTGATCCGAAACTCTTTGGCGCGCGCAAAACCACGGCGCGTATCGGTTGCGTGCAATGGCAGATGCGTGAGATGAAAAGTGTCGAGGAATTGATGCAGCAGGTCGAATATTTCATCGACGCGCTGTCGGATTATCGCTGCGATGTAGCTTTGTTCCCGGAGTTTTTCAATGCACCACTCATGGGTTTGGAGCACCACGAAACATCAGTCGATGCAATTCGTCGATTGGCTGAATACACCGAGCAATTGCGTGACGACATCAGCAAGCTCGCGGTGAGTTACAATATTAACGTCATTGCCGGTTCCATGCCGATCGTGGAAGACGGTGCGTTATATAATGTCTCCTATCTGTGCCGTCGTGACGGAACTGTCGATGCGCAATACAAATTGCATCCGACGCCACACGAAAAGCGCGACTGGATTATGCAGGGCGGTAATCATCTCAAATTATTTGATACGGATTTTGGTCGTATCGGCATACTTATTTGTTATGACGTGGAATTCCCGGAACTCGCACGTTTGCTTTCAGATAAGGAAATGCAAATCCTGTTCGTGCCTTTCTGGACGGATACCAAGAATGGATATCTGCGTGTTCGTCGTTGCGCACAGGCGCGTGCAATTGAAAACGAATGTTATGTCGCGATCGCGGGTAGTATCGGTAATTTGCCCAAGGTCGATAATGTGGATATCCAATACGGCCAAACTGCTGTGTTTTCCCCATCAGATTTTGCCTTTCCTCACGATGCCATTATGGCGGAAACCACACCAAATACAGAAATGACGCTAATAGTCGACGTCGATCTTGATAAATTACAAGTATTACAAAATGAAGGCTCGGTGCGTAATTATCTCGATCGTCGACGAGACTTATACAAAATAGAATGGACGGGTGACTAGGCGCTATCGTACGAGCGCACAAGAAAAATGAAGTATACCCAGCCTATACTCACCGGCACGCTCATCAAACGCTACAAGCGCTTTCTTGCAGATGTACGTCTCGATAACGGCGAAGTCATCACCGTCCATACGCCAAATACAGGCGCGATGCTGGGATGCGCCGAGCCGGGTTTTCGGGTTTGGTTGTATGATAGCGAAAACCTCGAACGTAAATATCGCTATAGCTGGCTGCTGGTGGAAAACAATGAAGGCATCAAGATCGGTATTAATACGGCTGCGGCCAATACCCTGGTGGAAGAGGGTATACGCGAGGGCGTAATAAAAGAGTTGCAGGGATACTCTCAAGTCCAAAGAGAAGTGAAGTCACCGACAGGTGTTAGTCGCTTTGATTTGTTTCTGCAACACCACTCACATCTCCCGGATTGCTACATCGAAGTCAAAAGCGTGACCGCCAAAGGTGAAGATGGTGTGGGGATATTTCCCGATGCGGTAAGCGCACGCGGCAAAAAACACCTGGAAGATTTGCGCGCTATGGTCGCGCTCGGATTTCGCGCGGTATTGGTTTTTTGCGTGCAAAGAGAAGACGTCGAGCAAGTTCGTGCCGCCATCGAGATAGACCCATTGTATGCGAATACGCTTGAGACGGTGAGGAAACACGGTGTAGAAGTTATCGCCTATTGCGCGAAACTGTCACCTAATCAATTGTCGCTAGTCCGCCGAATTCCCGTGTTGTAAAAAAGAAAAAGCCCGTATTGCTACGGGCTTTTTTAGACTACGAAGACCCAGATTAGAATGCTGAAGAATACATGGTTCTTCCATCGGCGTTGGGCTGGGTTGAATAGAAACGAGTTTGTTCTTTGAACAGATTGGTATTGGTGTCGTTCTGATGCCAGACCGTTACCTTTTTTAAGGCACCAACCGTAGTTTCATATGCACCTGTTGTTTGATTTATTTGTGCTACGTCGTTGTACTCGTAAATGCGATAGGAATGCACGATAACTTGTGCGCCATTTCCCGCCATCAAACTATTTTGGGTGGGTTTGTACGCAGGAGTATCTCCAGTTACCGAGGTAACAAAATAGTTAGACAAGTTATGTCCCAGATACCCGTTGCTTGAAATCAATGCGGTCCATTCTGAACGTGTTAAACCGTATGGCGCCTGGTCACGATTATCGCGTGGAATTTCATATGTCACGCGCTGAGCGACACGACCCTTATCATCATATATATAGAGGCGCAGTCGGTAGGCAACATCGTCGTTGGTAAACGGAGTTCCATCCGATCCATATTTAAGTATCGTCCCAGAACGGTTCGAACCTGCCCAAGACCACTCATGGGTACGCTTATAGTCGACCAAATCACGGGTGTGATAGAACGCGACCCTGTCGTTTCCAGGTTGGGGGGCGGGATTCATTTGGGGGTTGAAATCAATCTTTTTATCAGTTCCCAAATCGCCATAGAAAATATGCCTATGCTGGAATTGCGCATCGATACTAGTAGTGCTGGCAATTGGCGCGCTGTGATTCATCTCCATGATTGACGCATTGTCCAATCTGAAAGAGGGGTCTGTTGACGGGTTACCGCTGGCAGGCCAAGGCGTCGGTGTCGTGTCGCGATCAGCGACCGGCTCATACTGATAGCTAATCATATGATTTGTGCTGTGCGATTCGTCAGGTGTCCACACATTCCTAATCGGGTCAGTTGCACCATTTGCCTGCTGTGCATGCTGGCCATCAGGAAATTCGACGCGAACCGTATACTTTTTACCGTCGGTACCGGTACGTAATACTTCGTAGCGCTCGATCAATCCACTTGAGTCTTGCTGCCAGTAAACTGTCTGGTCTCCAGGCATGAGTTGCCCTTGTAGTGGATGAGACATGGTGTAGTGACGTGTCCTCTTCGGCGATTCGACGCCGCCAACTACCGTCATTTCTTCGCGCTTCACCCGCTCGTTATTCGATGTCTGCGTGTAACGAACTTCATTCACCTGGCCGAATTCATCAAATTCTTTGCGATAGAATTCATGGGCGTGGGCAGTGGTGAAAGAGAATTTTATCGTGTCTAATCCCGCTGCTGCACGTTTGCCGCCTTTTAACATAAGGTCAGATGCATGCACGTGATACATGTGTCCCTGTTCCATCGCTTTTGTCGGGGTAAATGAAATTGTTCGAGTTGCAGGGTCATAAGAAACGTTTCCCGGAATCGGGTCGGTACTCATCATCATGGTGTCTTCTTCCGCGCCGTCGTCGCCCATGTCCATACCATGGCTTGCGCCAGGCATTAGGTGAACAGTTGTCGGGCCGACACTACTAAGCTCGAGTTCTTCTTTGAGTACTATCTTTAAGGGCTGGGTGATGCTGACGCCTACGCTCCCAGGCGAGGGTTGCGTATTAAATTGATCAAGTGTTAAACCTTGCGGGCCATTTGGCGCAACCACACCACAAGCACTTATTACGGAAATAGCTAAAGACGCGGTGATACCGCGGTATATAACCTTCATGGGACTTCCCTCCGACACATTGACTGTATTTGATAATTATTCAGCCATATACTTATTGTTTTTCATGTTTTATCGTCTAGAAAGACAATGAAAACAGGCTGTTTTATTCGAATTATTATGCGTGCCTTTTTGTGCCAAAGGCAAGCTTTACGGCGGACACAGTTGCCCACCATGTTTAATCATCCCGACATCCTAGGTGCGTAGGCTTACGCTAATATGAATAAAATACTCGGAAATAAGGTCGATATCAGCTTTCGCCATATGCGCATGGGGAGGCTGATGTGGTCTATTGAAGTCGTAGATCTGTTTGACAGTGAAGGTAAGGCGGCAGTGGATATCGTGCATGGGCAGGCCATTTCCTGGCAAGGTCGGCGGTTACCGGTTAGTGCTCAGCGCGTATTGATTGAGGCCCTGGGGCAGATACAGGTTCAAACCATGCCGCGCAAGGCCGAGCATTTGGGCGAAGGGCAGTTTATTCTTATTATTGATATCGCCGGGATGCACGCCAGCTATGAGTGGTCTGGGCGTTTGCCCACCGCATGGTTTTCTCTGCAGCCAATCGTGAAGGCCCTACAGGAACAGGTGGTACATCGTGAATAATTTTGTTTTGAATCTGTTCAAGTGCGTTCCCCTCATCGAAGGTTTAGCCCTTGTGCAGCTAGCATGTACAATGGCGGCATTCCACAGGATTTTCGGATATGAAATCGGATAGCGTATTTGAATTTGATCAGACCTGGGATCAGCAGCAGCGGCAGTTGATCGAACAAGCTATGCTGGTTGCGGAACAACAGGGCAAGAAATCAGAGGCCGCAGAACACGCAGCGATCATGCAGGAATTGCGCGTCGATCATGAAATTATCGCTGCCGGAATTTTATTTGCCAGCGGTATCAGCAAGCCGGTTGGTTTTGATGATCGACTAAGTGCCTTGTGCCAGGAAGCGATGCGCTTGAACGCCGAAGAAGATGGCTGGATAGCGCAGCTTGAACAACAAAACGATCTCAACACCGAAGATACCCAGTCTCACCACATGATGTTGCTGTCGATGATGAAAGATGTGCGCGTGGTGTTTATTTTACTCGCGCATCAATTGTGGATAATGCGCCACATCAAAGGTGCAGATCCCAAGCATCGTCGCGCGGAAGCCTGGGAAACGCGCGTCATCTTTGCGCCTTTGGCCAATCGTCTTGGAATTGGACAACTCAAGTGGGAGTTGGAAGATCTCGCCTTTCGATTTCTGGAAGAAGATGGCTATAAAGAAATTGCTAAAAAACTGGAGGAAAAACGCCAGGACCGCGAGGACTATATTCGTAATGTGGTGTCGGCTTTGTCCACTTTGCTGGAAGAGTCAGGTGTGCGTGCACAGGTATATGGGCGACCCAAGCATATCTATAGCATCTGGAAAAAGATGCAGGCCAAGAATCTCGAATTCGAAGACCTCTATGATGTACGCGCGATTCGTGTTTTAGTCGACGACATCAGTCAGTGCTATACCGCATTGAGTGCGGTGCATAGTAAATGGCCGTTTATTCCCGGCGAGTATGATGATTATATTTCCGCGCCTAAATCGAATAATTATCAGTCCTTGCATACGGCGGTCATCGGACCGGAAGGGCGAACTGTGGAAATCCAGATTCGTACCCATGACATGCATGAATTTGCCGAGCTCGGTGTGGCCGCGCATTGGCGATACAAGGAAGGCGGTCGACGCGATGAAGGTTTGGAAAAACGTATTGAGTCGGTGCGTCAGATGTTGGAGGAAGGACGGATCGATGAAAGCGATTCGGAAATGGTATCGAGTGATGAGGAGTCGGTATTTGTACTGACACCTAAAGGGCAAGTCTTAGAGTTGCCTTCAGGCTCGACGCCACTGGATTTTGCCTACCATATACACACAGAACTGGGACACCGTTGTCGTGGCGCCAAGATTAACGGAGACATGGTGCAACTGACCACCAAACTGAATAGCGGTGACCATGTTGAAATTATTACGACCAAAATCGGCCAACCGAGTCGCGACTGGTTATCGCCTTCGAGTGGTTATTTAAAATCCTCGCGTGCCCGCGCCAAGGTTCGTCAGTGGTTCAAGCAACAGTTTCGCGATGAAAATATTTCGGCGGGTAAGGCGGCTGTACACAAAGAAGCGGTTAAGCGTTCGATAGGTGAGCCGGATTTGAGTTCGGTGGTACCGCGTTTTAATTTCAGCAGTACCGACGATGTGTACGCCGCTATAGGGCGTGGTGAACTGGGCGCGGCGCAGGTGGTGAATGTCGTCCAGGAAACCGTGCAGGCGCCGGTGGTAGAACCGGATGAGATACACACCAGTAGCGCACGAAAATCTGTCGGTTCTGGCAAGATCGATGTCTATGGCGTGGGCGATTTGCTGACGCATATGGCCCGTTGTTGCAAGCCTATGCCTGGCGATGAGATTGTAGGTTTTATCACGCGCGGGCGTGGCGTGAGCATACACCGACAGGATTGCGCCAATGCTAGAGCGTTAGGTGAACAAAATTCCGATCGATTAATCAATGTTTCCTGGGGTAAACAAGACCATGGTAATTACGAAGTGGATATTCTGATCGAGGCCCTGGACCGGTCTGGCCTGTTGCGTGATGTCACTTCCGTCTTGTCAGCCGAAGACGTCAATGTTGTCGCTGCCAACACCTTTTCCAATCGCAAGTTGCAGCAGGCGACATTGAAACTGACACTGGAAATTAATAACTCTCAAAAACTCGATCGCGCCCTCAATCGTCTGCAACAAGTTCGTGGTGTGTTCGAGGCAGTAAGAACCAAATAATAAGCGAACACTAAGAAACCAGGCACTCTTCACAAGAGAATATTCGATGAGTAGTAAGATAAATGAATTGCTGGATATCATGGCGCGCTTGCGTGATCCACAGAGCGGTTGCCCGTGGGATTTGAAGCAGACCTATGCCACGATAGTTCCTTACACGCTGGAAGAGGCCTACGAAGTCGCCGAAGCGATAGAGAAAGGCGATCTTGAACACTTAAAAGATGAACTCGGGGATTTGTTGTTTCAAGTCGTGTTCTATGCGCAGATTGCCAGGGAAGAAAAACGATTTACATTCGACGAGGTCGTCGAGAGTATCTGTGAAAAAATGATACGTCGTCATCCACATGTGTTTTCTGATCTCGATGTTGTCGATGAAGGTGAAGTAAAGTCTAACTGGGAAAAAATCAAGCAAGCGGAGCGGGAACAAAAAAATGCAAAAAAAACAGCGAGTCTGATCGATGGTGTCAATGAGGCCTTGCCCGCATTGTCTCGGGCGAAAAAATTACAGAAACGCGCGGCGAACATCGGCTTTGACTGGCCAGACCATACAGGTGTCGTCGAAAAGCTGCGTGAAGAACTGGCGGAGGTCGAAGAGGCTATTGAATCAGGTGATGCCGCGCATATCGAAGAGGAAGTAGGGGATTTATTGTTTGTCGCAGTCAACCTCGCCAACCATGTCAAAATCGATGCCGAGGCCGCCCTGCGCAAGGCGAATCGGAAATTCGAACGACGATTTCGTTGTATGGAAGAGATAGCCAGTGAGGCTAATACCAGTTTGACTGATATGGATTTGGCCGGACTCGATGGGCTTTGGAATCAGGCTAAAAAACGACTGGATTGATCCACTATCTGCTTTTTTAATACGTTAAATCGTGCATATTCATTACCCGTTGTGGTGCTTTAGACCGAGTGTTTGAATTTTTTAAAGAATTGGATTTTACCTACCGCTAATCCATTGCAGAGAGCCCGATGGGCTTTCTTTTTTTGCAATCGGAGCACCCATGAAATTTATTTCCAACCTCAAAATCGCCCAAAAGCTATTGCTGTTGACCGCGATCCCCGCCTTGTCACTCATGATATTTGCGACAATTGCGGTTTTGGAACGAATTGAGGTTAGCTCCAGTATGGCAGCCGTTGAAACTATGACGCGTATCTCATCACGCATTGGCGCTTTGGTTCATGAGCTGCAAAAGGAACGCGGCATGACCGCCGGTTTTCTTGGTAGCGACGGCAAATCCTTCGCCGACAAAATTGAAGGCCAACAACGCGCTGCAGATGAAAAACACAGTGCACTGTTGACCTACATGGGCACGATTGATCTGGCCGCGCTGGATCCTCATTTTGTCTCTGAGATCAAAGAAGGTTTGGACCTTTTTGAGCAACGGGAACTTGTGCGTGCACGCGTCAGTGAGCTGCGGATTCCAACTGCCGAGGCGATTGCTTTCTACACCAAATTAAACAGTGTATTTCTGCTGGCAGTCTCGGAGATGTACGAAGAGGCGGTAACCGCCGAATTGACTGCCCAGGTCACCGCATATGCCGATTTTCTAAAAGCTAAAGAACGCGCAGGCGTAGAGCGTGCAATTCTGGCTGCGGTCTTTGCGCAGGATCGTTTCGAGAAAGGACAGTTCCGAAGGTTAGTCGAGGTCATTCAGGACCAAAAAGTCTATCTGGATATGTTTCGCCATCTTGCAACACAGCAACAGGTCGCGGTTTACGATCGTACCTTATCCGGTGATGTGATCAATCAAACGCGAAAAATGGTAGAGACAGCATTTGATAAGGCCGACAGTGGTGGCTTTGGCGTCAGCTCGCAGGATTGGTTCAGGCTGCAAACCGAAAAAATCGCTCTGTTGAAAAAAGTGGAAGACTATCTTACGCAAGATGTTGAGAGTTTTGCGGAACATGAGTCTCAAAACGCGGCCGCTGCTGTAAGCGCTTATATTATCGCGTCGGTACTGGTTTTAGCTTTGGTCGTGACAGGTTTTGTAGTGATAGGCAACAGCATACGTCAACCCTTGCGCGATATGGTGAATATTGCCGAGCAACTTGCTGACGGTGAATTGCAAATTGAGCGTAAGGCCTTTGGCCGCGATGAGACCGGCGCTGCCATGGGCGCGATGTATCGCATGGTGGACAAGTTGACCGATATTATCAATAGCATTGTGAGCGCTGCGGAGAATATGGCGAATGCCTCTTCTCAAGTCAGCGATTCAGCACAATCGCTTAGCCAGGCATCCAGTGAGCAGGGGGCCAGCGTTGAGGAGACTAGCGCATCACTGGAAGAGATGAATGCCAGTATTATGCAGAATACGGATAATGCACAGGCTACGTCTTCTATCGCGCTTGAGGTCGCGCAACAGGCCCAGCAAGGTGGAGAATCGGTGCAGGAAACCGTCACTGCCATGCGCGCAATCTCGGAAAAGATCACGCTCATCGAAGACATTGCCTATAAGACTAATCTACTCGCATTGAATGCCGCGATCGAAGCGGCGCGCGCCGGCGAACACGGAAAGGGTTTTGCGGTGGTTGCCGACGAGGTGCGTAAACTGGCGGAGCGTAGCCAGGAGGCAGCGGGGCAGATTACAGCGATGGCCAGTCGGAACGTGACTATTTCTGAGCGTGCCGGGAAACTCATTGCCGAAGTGGTGCCCAAGGTCCAGCAAACCGCCAATCTTATCGAAGAGATCAATGCGGCCTCGTCGGAACAGGCGAGTAATGTTAGCCAGGTGAAACTGGCGATGGACCAGGTCGACAAAACTGCGCAGCAGAGCGCGGCCTCTTCGGAAGAACTGGCCAGTACCTCCGAGGAAATGCTCAGCCAGACCGAGGAATTACGCCACATCGTGTCTTTCTTTAAACTCGCAGACGACTACCGCTAAGTCTTTGCATAGATTTACTGACGAAGCTGTGATCTCAGCGTGCTTTTGATTAAAATTGGCAGCTCACAGATTTACAGTATCGAAGGGCCGTGGACAGATTAGCACTATGCATGCAGCGGGATCGTTTTCGTCTGCGTCGACAATTACAGCGGCTGAAGGCTGAGGACGACAAATCGCGCGTCGAGCAAGACATCTCCACGTCTGAGGCGGAATATGCACACCGACTGCAACATCTACCAAAGCCCACCTTTCCCGAAGCCTTACCCGTTAGTGAAAAGCACGAGGAGATTGCCCAGGCGATAGCTGCGCATCAGGTTGTCATTGTGTGTGGTGAAACCGGCTCAGGTAAAACCACCCAAATCCCGAAAATCTGTCTGTCTCTAGGTCGCGGAGTCGCGGGAATGATCGGTCACACCCAGCCGCGGCGTATCGCTGCGCGTAGTGTCGCGGCAAGAATTGCCGAAGAGCTGAACTCAGGTATTGGGCAACACGTGGGTTATAAGGTGCGTTTCTCCGATCAACAGGGGGAAAATACCTATATTAAGTTGATGACCGACGGGATATTGTTGGCCGAAACGCAGAACGATCGATTTCTCGATGCCTATGACACAATTATTATTGATGAGGCCCACGAGCGCAGTCTGAATATCGATTTCCTGTTGGGCTATCTCAAACAACTATTACCACGTCGCCCGGACCTGAAAGTTATCGTCACCTCCGCCACGATTGATCCGCAGAGATTTTCAAAACACTTTAATAATGCGCCAGTGATAGAAGTGTCCGGGCGTACCTTTCCGGTGGAAATGCGTTACCGGCCATTCAATGAAGACCGCGATGATGAGCGTGATCTGCAACAGGCGATTATTGACGCTATCGACGAGCTTTCACGGCAAGGGCCAGGTGACGTGCTGGTTTTTCTTTCAGGTGAGCGGGATATCCGTGAAACCGCTGAGGCCTTGCGTAAACATCATCCACCCCATACCGAAATCCTGCCCTTGTTTGCGCGGCTGACGGTTGCGGAGCAACAGAAGATTTTTCAATCCCATGCCGGGCGTCGCATCGTGTTGTCGACTAACGTTGCGGAAACTTCGTTAACCGTGCCGGGCATACGCTATGTGGTAGATACCGGTTTTGCGCGTATCTCCCGTTACAGTTATCGCTCAAAGATACAGCGACTGCCAGTAGAAGCCATCTCACAGGCTTCGGCCAACCAGCGTGCTGGCCGTTGTGGGCGCGTGAGTGCGGGTATCTGTATTCGTTTGTATTCAGAAGAAGATTATCTCAATCGCGATGAGTTTACCGATGCGGAAATTCTGCGCACCAATCTCGCCAGCGTTATATTGCAAATGACAGCTCTGGGTTTGGGCGACGTCAAGCGCTTTCCCTTCGTAGACAAGCCCGATGATCGTTTTATCAATGACGGCTATAAGCTGCTACAGGAGCTCAATGCCATCGACGATCAACGTCGACTGACGAAAACCGGAAAACTGCTTTCGAAGCTACCCATAGAGCCCAGGCTTGCGCGCGTGCTAGTCGAAGGGGATAAGGAAAACAGTTTGCACGAAGTCTTGATTATTGTTGCTGGACTGAGTGTTCAAGATCCCCGTGAAAGGCCTTTCGATGCGCAACAGGCGGCTGATGAAAAACACCGCCGTTTTCAGGATGAGGATTCGGATTTTATCGCCTTGTTAAAACTGTGGGACTACTTATCAGACAAGCGACGTCATCTTTCGAACAGCCAGTATCGAAAACTTTGTCGCGCAGAGTTTTTGTCCTATATGCGGGTAAAGGAATGGCGCGAAGTCTATACACAACTAAAGAAGCAGGCAATTGACTTAGGATTAAAAGTAAACCAGGAAGCCGCGCATTACGACGCGATACATCGCGCGTTACTGAGTGGGTTGTTGTCGCGGGTGGGCATGAAAGACGAAGACAAAGGATTTTTTGGTGCACGCAATAGCCGCTTTTTTATCTTCCCCGGTTCCAGTCAATTCAAGAAACCACCGAAATGGGTGATTGCTGCGGAGATCGTGGAAACCGCCAAGGTGTATGCGCGTATGGTGGCGAAAATCAATCCGGACTGGATAGAGCCGCTGGCTTTGCATGTGGTCAAACGCAGTCATGTTGAACCTCATTGGGAAAAACGGCACGCCCAGGTCGCTGCATTTGAAAATGTCAGTTTGTTTGGCCTGCCGGTGGTAAACCGGCGGCGAGTCAATTACGGCCCTATCGACCCTGAAACGTCACGCGAAATATTTATTCGACATGCGCTGGTCTATGGCGAATACCAGACGGACGCCGCTTTCTTTAAACACAATCGCGAGTTGATCGAAAAAATCGAAAGCCTGGAGGCCAAATCGCGACGTCAGGATATTCTTGTGGACGAACAACTGATCTACGATTTTTTCGATCAACGCATTCCGGCGGGTATTTTTTCCGGCGCGACGTTTGAAAAGTGGCGTAAGCAATTAGAGCGCGCTGAGCCGCAGTTGTTGCTTCTCAGTGAAGAATCGCTGATGCAACATCAGGCAGGCCATGTCACCGAGAATCGATTTCCTTCGAGCGTGAATATCAATGGTTTGCAGCTGGCGCTTGAATATCATTTTGCCCCGGGCGAACCCGAGGACGGCGTATCGGTCAAAGTCCCTGTTGCGGCTTTGAGTCAATTACGTCCGCAACGCTTCGAGTGGCTGGTGCCCGGCCTGTTGGAAGATAAAATCGTGGCCATGATCAAAAGCCTTCCCAAGAGTTTACGTAAAAACTTCGTGCCTGCTCCTCAGTATGCACAAGCATGTGTGGAGGTGCTTACTCCGGATGAGATTTCCTTGCGCGATGCTTTGAGTAAGCAATTACTCCGAATGACCGGCGTTAAACTTGAAGACGAAAACTGGAAGCTGGACAGCTTGCCGATGCATTTTCTGATGAACTTCCGCGTGGTTGATAGTAAGGGAAAGCTCTTAATGCAAGGGCGAGACCTCGCGCAATTACAACAGCAATTAGGTAGTAAAACAGAGGCGGTTTTCAGTGGTCTGAATAGTAGCGAATACGAACGTAGCGATATTCGTGAGTGGGATTTTGGTGACTTACCGCCGTTTATTGAAGTTAAGCATCAAGGCGTATCACTCAAGGCATTTCCTACTCTCGTAGAAGAACAGGGTATGGTCGCATTGCGTTTGGTGGATTCGCCGGATAAAGCGGAAAAATTGGCGCAAAAAGGCCTGCGTGCGCTGTTTATGGCCTGTTTATCGCAACAGCAAAAATACCTTCGGAAAAACCTGCCAGGTGTCGACAATCTGTGTTTGCAATATCGAAAAATCGGAGATTGCGAGCGGTTGAAACAGGATATTCTGGCGGCGGTATTTGATCAGGTGTTTTTGTTTGATCGCAAGTTCATCCGTACGCGGGCCGAATTTCAAAGCCGACTTGAGCAAGGGCGCGGAGAGCTGATCGAGCGCGCGAATACATTATGTGCTCTGCTCAGACAGATACTGGAACTCTATACCGCAATAGAGAAGTCTTTGAAGGGTTCGATACCAGCAAACTGGATTAATGCTGTAAGTGATATAAGACAGCATCTTAATTCCCTGGTATTTAAGGATTTCATTAGTACGACGCCGTTATCATGGCTGGAGCAGTATCCGCGTTATCTACGCGCGGTTGAAAAACGAATTGAAAAGCTTGCGTTGGATATAAACAGGGACAGAACGATGATGATGGATATCAATCCCCTGTGGGAGCAGTATCTTACACGCAAGGAAAGGCATGAAAAATTGTCTATCGATGACCCGGAATTGACACGATATCGTTGGTTGATCGAAGAGTTTCGCGTATCTCTATTTGCGCAGGAGTTGAAAACTCTGGAGCCGGTTTCACTTAAAAGATTGGAAAAGCAATGGCAAAGCGTGAGAAAAGAATAAACCTTTTCCCCTGGCACTGGGTGGCTGTAGCTTTGTTCTATATGTTGGCGCTTACTCCGGTTATGGCTTTGCCTGATAGACCTGAGTCGTTTAAGCAGGGCGATTTCAAGGCGGCTGAGGTTTATCTCGATGAATACATCGAAGAATGGATGGATGATGAATCGGTCCCTGGTGTCAGCATTACGGTTTTTGATCGCAATTCTTTTCTGTTGTCCAAAGCTTATGGTTACGCTGATCTTGAGGAAGACATAAAGACTAAGCCGGACACCGTTTTTCGCGTGGGTGGCCTCACTACCTTGTTTACCTCGCTGGCCATTATGCAGCTACAAGAACAAGGTAAGATCAATCTGCTTGATCCTGTCAGTAAGTATTTACCTGGGTTCGTCATAAACACGCGCTGGGCTACGCAGACGCCAATTAATATTCATCAATTGCTCATCCACTATAGTGGTTTGCCCGTTAGCATCTTCAAGGGCATGTGGGCGTTTAGCCCCACGACGCCGGAAGCAATGTTAGATCAATTGGCGCTGAGTTATGCCGCATTTCAACCCGGCGAAATTTACGCATTCTCCAATCTTGGTTATGTGTTGCTGGGAATGATAATCGAACGTGCTAGCGGTATGCCTTACGCCCAATATGTGGAACAGAACATCATTAAACCACTGGGCCTGAAACACACGGGTTTTTCTCTCACGCCTGAAATGCGTAAACAGTTTGCAAAGGGCTACAAGAAAGAAGAGCTCAAACCGGTTTTACAAACGCGAGATGTAGCCGCGCTTGGTTTGTATAGCACCAGCGAGGATATGGCGCGTTTTGTACAGGCGTTCATCACTGAGCAGAAAGTTATTTCCGCAGGCGCAAGCTCTCGCATGTTAACCCCACAAAACCGGCAGGTGCGTATTGATACCGGGCACCATATTGGTTATGGCTGGCAATTGGACGATGCAAGAATGAGTGGTGTAAACCATGTGGCCAATCGCTGGGGCAGCACCTTGCTGTTTCGAAGTCGGGTGATGTTGCTTCCTGAATTCGGACTGGGTGTCGTTATTAATGCGAACTCCAGTAAAGGCTTTCGTGTCGTTGATGAAGTTGCCGCCGAGGCAATGAAGGTGATGTTAGAGGTCGTCCAGGGCGTGCCGCAAAAAGTGGTTAAAGACGAGGAATTGGTGTTGGAGCCGGTGAACAATATTGCGCCTTTCCAGACGGAGTATTCGACCATGGCAGGCTATTCACGCATACGGCAAAAGGGTAGCGAGTATTACGCCAACATCATGGGCTGGAATCTCCATCTGCGTCCGCAAGGAAATGGCTGGTATGGCGTACAGTATGATTTTCTCGGTTTTCTACCGATTAAGCTCGACTGGTTCGCAAAGATTCGTATTGCGCCAGTTATGGTAGACAGCGAACCCGCTTTGCTTTCGCATTTCAATGGGCGCACGACCTTGTTTGGTTCGACTCTTCCCAACAATGCATTGAATGAAAAGTGGAAGAATCGTGTCGGCGAATACATGCTGGCGAATCCCGATGAGTTGACTGAGTTTTACGAAGTGAAAGAAGGACACATTCGTGAAGAAAATGGTCGACTGCTATTTGACTATAACCTGCCCTTCTTTATGGAAACGACGGTTACTCTGCCCCTGGTGCCGCTTGATGATAATCTGGCTATCATTCCCGGAAAGGGAAGTGCCTTTAATGAAGTCATACGCGTTGTTCGACGTGATGGCGGTGAGAGGCTGGTCTATTCTGGTTATGAATTAGAAAAGCAGGCAGACTAGTTTCTCTTACATCCTCTCCAATCCAACATTTCTCACTGTGTTATAGTCCCTGTAAAAGATCAACTTGAGAGGGAGTGTGCGTCATGTATGTGGTGACCAATCGTGTACCAGTGGCATCAGGTTATGAGGAAATGTTTGAAGACCGCTTCCGCAAGCGTGCGGGTCAGGTGGAGCAGCAGACCGGTTTTGTGCGCATGCACGTATTGAAACCTGTCAGCGAAGATACACCCTATGTGGTAATGACGTATTGGGAAAACAGGCAGGCATTTCTCGATTGGACGCAGAGCGAGGACTTTCGTGTCGCGCACCAAAATCCCATGCCAAAAGAAGCCTTTCGTGAGGGTGGTGGCCTTGAACAGTTCGAAGTGATTATTTCAGCAGGCTAAGCCGAGTTTTCCGGCACGCTGTTCACTGGCATCGGATTTGAATAATTGTGCTTCCCTCTGCTAACTTTTTAGAACAAACCGGAGCGTACCGGAGTCGAAAGTTAGGAGTATTTCCCCGCACGGGGATCAAGGAGGAAACATATTATGCGCAGGTATATCCGTCACCCGTCGGACATCCCGATTGAGTATAAGATTCAAAAAGCGGCTAGCGCCAAAGTCCAATGTCTTACCAATGTCAGTCTTGGTGGACTTGCCTTTACAACACCTGAACACATCGAACCCGATGGTGTGATCCTCGTCAAAATTCCCTTTGTCTCTCCGCCTTTTGAAGCCTATGCCAAAGTCGTTTGGTGCGTCGCGCATGAGGAAGGCGGTTTCGAAGTGGGAACAGAGCTCATGGATCAGGAAGATGCATTTCGCGCGCGTATGATCGAGCAGATTTGTCACATAGAACATTACAAGCGTGAAGTGGCAAGTTCTGAAGGACGAATTCTCAATGGCGAAGAAGCGGCAAGAGAATGGATAGCGCTGTTTGCAGCGGAATTCCCGCGCATTGAAGAGTCTGATGCGTAAATAGGGACAGACAAATTTCCTTTTGTTTATAGATGTATATAATATTCTCGGTTGCCTAAGTGGTGCTTGTCCCCTTATCATTTGTCGCTGAAAAAAATAATATAGGGCTGTTGTTAGGAGAAGTAAGGGATAGGTTTTAAGCTGCCACCAGGAAAATAGAGCAGTAAGGTCTGTTATTGATCGGTTTGAACATCTGCGTTTAGTTAATGTACATGTTCGTTCTTGGTCGTCTTGCGAATTTTGCTTCTAACACGTTGGCAATTGCAAATTAGTTCCATAGGAAGTACCAGGGATATGTTGTGATGTTCCCTAGTTGGACAAAATTTGGGTTTGTAGCGTGGCTGCTGATTTCGGTTCGCGTATGCGCAGCAACGGGGCGATTTTTTTGCTCCCGACAATTTGCGTGTCTGTCGAATTGCTCATTTCAATTCGTTTGCTTCGTTTCAAAACTTTTTCAATTGATGATGGCTTTACCGATGCGTCGGTTACGCCTTTGGCGTATCGTTGATGCGTTGGCTTGGCCTGCGCCCGTAAGAAAATGGTGGTGGGGGAAGAGTTGTAGATTGATTCAGGCTTTATCTCAAAGAATGACAATCAAAAATAATCATATACAAAAGGAATACGCTTTCCATGAGCAAAACTCTGATCCAAGGTATGAAACGCTGGCCGCTGTGGCTGCAAGTAAATTTGGCAATGCTTTTCGTTACTGTTCTGGTGACTCTGGTAGTAGGTGGATATATACGGGAGGAAGAATCCGAATACTACACTCAGGAAAATGATGTAGAAGGAAAGCGAGTATTGTCCCTAGTCGGTTTGGCTGCTGCAAAACCACTAGCGGAAAAGGATGATTCGGCGCTTCATCGCTTGGTACAAGACATCACATCACTCACTACCGATATTGTTGGACTAACAGTGTTTGACGATACGGGCAAGATTCGCACGCGATGGTCCAAAGAAGAAGATCTATCAACATCCACAACGGATTTGAGCAAAGAGCTGTTTGTCGATAATCAATTTGTGGGCAGTGTTCGCATCAGTTGGAAAGATGCCAGTGCCATTTCCAATGTTAGTCGCCATATTGATGAAATGCAGATGGTTATTTTGGTTTCATTTCTGTTTTTTTGCGTAGCAGCAACACTGGTTTTTCACAAATTGGCGGTGTCCCCGGTGAATGTCATTAATCGCCGATTACTCTCGTTGGCTGATGGCGACTATGATTCAAGACTAAGTTTATCCACGTCTGAAGAGATTGCTCGCCTGAGCAGCTCATTTAACAAGCTAAGTGACGTGCTGCAATGCCAGGAAGATGAAAGCCAGCGTATGCAAGAGTTGCTGGAAAACAAGGTGCATTCCAGGACGCGCGAGCTTGAGAAGCTGTATGAGCAAATGAAATATCAGGCCTTTCACGATGCTTTGACGGGCTTGCCAAATCGCATGTTGCTTAATGATCGGTTGCAGCATGTCATTGTTAGAGCGCATCGCTATGGCGTTAACGCAGCAGTGCTGTTTGTTGACCTTGATCGCTTTAAACAAATAAACGATTCATACGGGCATATGGTCGGTGACGAGTTAATCAAACGAATTTCCGGTCGTCTACGCGGAGCCCTGCGCGAGGAAGATACGGTTGCCAGACTTGCCGGTGATGAGTTTGTGGTCGTGCTTTACGATATTAAGACACGCGATAATGTTGAATCCGTAGTGCGGAAGTTGTTGAGGGCAATTTCTCGACCAATGTATATCGATAAGCTGACGATCGAAAGTGGAGCCAGTATAGGTGTGAGCTTTTTTCCTGAGGCCGGACATACGCCGGCTGAGCTGATAAAAAATGCGGATATTGCCATGTATCAGGCCAAAAAGAGTCTGCATAAGCAGTATGCATTTTACGATGTCGCGATAGGCAAAGAGAATTCACGGCGTTTGAATATCATGCAAGACGTGGCCTTTGCAGTGCGCAATAATGAGTTACAGGTGCAATATCAAATCATTAAGAACATCGAAACCAACCAGTGTTCTGGCGTAGAGGCACTGGCCAGATGGCTACACCCTGAATTAGGTATGATTTCGCCGGGCGATTTTATTCCTATCGCCGAAGAGATAGGCGTCGTGACGCAAATAGACTTGTGGGTGCTCGAAACGGCCTGTCGCGAATTGAGCGAGTATAATCTGACGCACAATAAAAATTATTTCATATCGGTGAATCTTTCGTCGAATACGTTTCAGTCTACGGATTTGATTGAAAAAATATCATGCATAGTTGAGCGTATGTCTACGCCGATGCCGGATGTTCAAATCGAGATAACGGAGAACACCTATTTGCAGGAAGTGGAGCTGGTGTTTGAAAATATTCAACGTTTGAAGACTCTGGGGTTTCGTATTGCGGTCGATGATTTCGGTTCCGGATATGCGTCTTTTTCTTATTTGACGCGACTTCCGATAGATACCGTGAAAATAGACAAGCAATTTATGCATCGCGTCACCAGCAATGATAACTCTCACACCATAGCTAAGGCGATAATCAATCTAGGGAATAAGCTGGGTCTGATGGTAATTGCCGAGGGTGTTGAAAACCAGGACCAGGAAAAATTTCTTTTGGAACAGCAGTGTTCGAGTGCGCAGGGTTTTTGGTATGGTTCTCCTGTTGGTATTCAGGATCTGGCGGTTGATTCGTAACGGCATAGCGGAAAAGTTGCATTTATATACGCAAACACTGCCCGACGTCGTGCGGTAGTGTTTGCGAAGTTTAATGACAATACTAAAAAATCGCTAACATCTGCAGGCCGAGAATTGGATCTACGGCCTCGGCGAGTTGAACCGCAAGGTCACGCTTAGCTGGATCCGAAATGCTGTCAGGGTTTGGGACACTCATCATGCGATGAGTATAGTTGGCAACGATGCGAGTCTTTTTGTTTATAAAGTATTGCAGGCCTAATGTGGCGTTGCTAAACACGCGTTCTTTGCTAGGGGTGTGTGTGGAGCGATTGTACTGATCCCAGCGGAAGTCGAATTCTATGTGCTTCGTAACGTTGTAGCCTATATGTGTGTAAAATCCCCAGGCTGTGCCATTGGCTTCTACGTTTATCCCGGCGAATTCAGCGCCGGCGTTTTTCGTGGCGCCGACGACGGCGCCGTCGTCGGTACCATTCAGGATAACGCCTGTGCCAGTAATAAATTCCGCCGCAGCGCTGAGTTTTCCTTTGCGAAAGGTGCTGCCCAGACCGGAACGTGTACGATCATATAATTGATTATCCAGCGTTCGCTTACCCATTTGCGTCCAGGCAAACATCTTCCAGCTTTGCATGCGTGGCCCCTCACCGGCAAAGACTTGCTCAGCAGAAAAGTAGGCATAGTATTCTTTTTGATTGTTATTGTCCTGGCGATTAATACCGTTGCCATTGCCTATCATCAGAGCATATGACGCTTGCCACTTTCCGAAAACAAACATGTCAAAAAGCTGGGCGCCTATGTCACGGAATGCTCCGCGTCCTGCGACCGGCTTGTTTACACTTTCTTTAGTCGTATGCGCTGTGGTGCCTGTACCATTAACAAACGTTTCGAAGAGCAGGCCGTCGGTTACACTGCTGAAGTTGATGTAATCAAACACATGTATGGCCTGCAAGCCTTCCTCCGCTCCAGGTGTTTTAAATTGACCAACTCTGAAACGTGCGCCCGGTATTTGGTTGAGTGTGATGCTGGCGTCAGTTAAATACGCCGAGCCGCCACCATCACCGGGCACTGTAAGCGCATTGTGGCCAAATTCCGCAAGAATGAAGTAATTGGTTTTGCCGTCGAGTGGAAAGCCTTGTCCCCGCACGCCAATACGTGCGCGACGAATATTCATATCCCAAGTGGATTTTCCGTCAGGGCCAAGTATGTTGGCTTGATAGCGCTGTCCGACATAATCGCCGGCTGGAATGGTAGTACCTTTTATATACTGAGCAGTGGGTTGTATAAACCCCCACACGTGAGCACGACCAGCGGCGGATGTGGGCTCTGTTCCCTGTAGTAACAGCCAGTTTGCTGCATGCGCAGGCAAGCCAGGATTCATGACAACGGAGATACAAATCACTGCGAGCGACAATTTCTTCAAATCCATCGGCAATTCCTCTTCAATCCGCTACAGCTCAAAGTCTATGGTTTAACAAGCGTAAACCCTTTGGCCGTAAGATCCAGTATGTGTATTACACCGGCCGAAACAATTTTGGCCTGGTTGTGAAGCGCAGGTTCTTTTCCCATTTGTTTGGCGAAACTTTTCAAGGTGTTGTTGCAGGCCGCGAAACGTACGCCACCATTGTTTACCAAGCCGTCAATGCGGTCCTTGTTCTCGTTATCTGCAAACAACAAGCGTAAGCCAGGCCCGAAGGCGACGATCTCGACATCGATTTTGTCCGGACCAAACACTTGAATAAGATTGTTAGCGACATTCAAAACAAAAGTTTGTTTGAAGGGATCGGCGTCGCTGATTTGCAGAACCACTTTTTTCTCGGCGAATGGTTTGTCGTCCGTCGCCATAACAGCGCTGCTGCTTAATGCCAGAAAACTCAAAACACTCCAAAGGGCTAGTTTGTGTAATAAACCTTGCATGCAATCCTCCAAAAATGCTTATCAAATATGCTGTCATGCGATGTGTATGCTCCGGAAAAGTCATTGCGTGGCTGTTGACGGCGCCGCGAGTAAGTAACTCATTATCGACTAAGCGTGGCCTTTGACCTCACAAACTAAACCTAAGATATGCATGGTCTTGGTCTTGGTCTTTGGTGACCAAGACCTTCACTATACACATTGCGTCAAGTTGTAAAACCCTGAAATATGCATGAATAGAACCAGGCGTGAATAGCAGAGAAAAAATTATCATTATTGTGACAATAAATAGAATGCAATCGCATCGATCTGATCGGGCGACATGACAGTTTTCCAGGCGGGCATAGCGCTCCCTTTGACGCCTTCGGAAATCTTTTGCGATAAGCTAGCGATAGTTTGTTCGCCCAGAAAGGCGGCTTGAGTAAGATCTCGTGGATGGGGAAGTATAAACTGGCCTATCCAGTTTTTGCCGCTGCCGTCATTTGCGTGACAGAAGGTGCAGTTTTGCTGGAATAATTGTTGGCCTTGCAGATAGCGAGGGTCTTTGTGGTTTGTTCTGGTGTCCATTTTTTTATCGTGCAGGGCGTATGGAGAGGCGCTACTCGTCGTGTCGATGTCTGCCGTTTTATGAGAATACTGATTGCGTGGATAGGATAGCGGCCTGGATTCCCACACAAGGCCTTGTTGCTTAACCGTAGCGCGGTCATGGCAGGAAACACAGGACGACATGAAGAGCTGCTTTCCTTTTCGTTGAATTTCGCTGAGACTCTCCCAAGGCGTGTCGAGCGCAATCTCTCCGGACACAAAGGGGAAAGCATCGCGATAGCGCTGGTGATTTTCCCAGCCGTTTTCGCGGCTGTGATAGACCGTATTTTTTTCTTTATTTTGAATAAACACTTGTCGTACAAATGAAACCACTTGTGTGATTTCGGCTTCGCTAAGGAGTTGCTTGAAACCCTTCATCGCCGTACCCGGTTTGCCATCTCTAACGGCATCGATCATTTGTTGATAGCTAAGATCACCTGGGCGGGTATCCAAAAACGAACGTGGCGGGGGGGTAAGAAAAGAGGCCGCCAATGTCTGTGCATCACCCGAGTATCCGTGGCAGAAGTAGCAACGATAATTGTAAATTGCGCGACCTGCTTCCAGACTTGCTCTGTCGCTATGCGCCGACGTCAGAGCTTTTTTTTTATGAAAGTGAGATAGACAAATTCGGCTATGTTGGCAACCTGCTGATCATTGAGGACAGTCTCCCATGCGGGCATGACGGTGCCTTTTTTGCCTTTCTTGATGGCATGAAATAAGGCGGGTCTGTCGAAACGTTGTTGCGTGTCGGCAGAAGTGAAGTCTCTTGGGCGAGGATAATTGAAATGTGCCCGTGGGCCTTTGCCGTCGCCCTGTTTACCATGACAGGTAAAACAATTGTTCATATAAAATTTTTCACCTGCTGCGCTATCACCGACTAATCCTTTAGGAAAATTGGCAGAAGCATCGCTAGCGGATGACCGTTCACTTTTGCTGCTTTCTTCAGACATGAACGAAGCGCGTATAAAGTCGACCACGCTCTCAATTTGTTGTGCATCCAATCGTCGTTGAAACGACATCATAGCGGTACCCGGACGGCCGTACGTAACCGAGGTAATCATTCGCTCACGGCTGAGTTCTTCTCGTGCTGCTTCGCTGGTGAAGTTGCGTGGCGGTGGCGTCAAACCGTTTTTTGCCCAGACGGCGGTATTGCCATTGTCGCCATGACAGGCAGCGCAATGCTCGATATAGAGTTGTTTGCCAGCGGGAGTTTTATCACCGGTTTTATGACCGACGAAATGCGCCATTATATAATCGGCCAGCGCCGCAATTTGGCTTTCGCTCAGGCGTCGCCCGTAGGCCACCATTGCCGTGCCTTTTTTGCCATCCCTTATGGCCTGTGCAATATTTTTCTTGTTTAACTTGTCTCGCAAGGCAGTAAAGCTACTCGCTGGAGGTTGAAGATTGGCTCCTGCCCGTCCGCGGCCATCACCTTCGTCGCCATGACAGACGCCGCATTGCTTGCGATACAAACGTTCCACATCGTCTGCCGCTTGCACTGGGGATAGCAGCAAAGGGAGTAGTAGCGAACAAATTGTAATAACAGTTTTCAAGGACACGGGATTGATACGTATAAAACAGTGGTTCGTTGCGGCAGGTCGGGTTTAATTGTGGCGTAATTCAGGATTTTGCGCTACCCTAATGTGCTTTGAAAATTCGAACTACCGAAAAAGCGTCCATAACTGTCGGATTCATCAATGTTTTTTAGTCAGGAAAAGGGTTCACCACGTAGCAGGGCTCGCTGGGGTATTGTGTCAGCTGTGGCGCTCGCATGTACCGCGTGGCTGAACATGACTCACGGTGAAGCGATTATTGGTGACCCGGTTCAAGGGGCTAATGATCCGATACTCGGTACCAAACACGATTTTACCGGCCTCAATAAACGCGCTGGCGTTGTCGCCATGCCGGGCGTGGCGTTTAGTGATTTTGGTAATCCCTGCGTGCACTGTCACATTCCGCCGGATCAGGCAGATTCTGATTCGATAGCGCTTGGGGCAATTGAAGGCTGGAACCGCTATCAACCGGCAACGAATGAATATCGCCTTTATGACAGCGTGCACCTTGATTCAAAAACGCGCACGCCAAGTCCGATCAGTTTACTTTGTCTTTCCTGTCATGACGGCACCATGGGTGTAGACATGGTGGTATTCAAGCCTGGCAATTTTGACAGCGCCGAAGACAAGGCCATGCACATGCGTATCAATTCGGCGGACAATACCGTGAGTTGCGGAAAGTGTCATAATGGACGCGTCGCCCACGACATCTCGATCAAGCATCTTGCGCAAGATCTGAAGAACGATCATCCCATCTCGATGCGTTATGCCGGTTTGTTACGCTCAGACGTTGATTTTCGACTGCCCCACACGCCTGGTGGTTTTGACAATGGCGTCAAGCTGTATGAAGGTCGGGTAGAGTGCGCGAGCTGTCACAACGTCCATAATCCTGAAAAAGACCTGTTATTGCGTGCTGACTCCGATCTTTTATGTCAGACCTGTCACACCAAATAAACGCCCGATTTTCGGCTATCGGTGTATGGGCATTTGTCATTGCTCTGTTGTCGGGCTGCGCAACACCACAAATTCGGCTAATTGATCCTCCTGTATATCCACCCCTACCCGCAGAAACGCGTTATGTCTACGAAGGATCGATTCGTAGTGGCAATAATATTACGGTGTCGACGTTTTCCGATCGCCTCAGAGAATTTGTGACGGGTATACAAGTTTCACCGCTGGGACTGGCCAAGCCCTATAGTTTGGTGGTGAAGAATGAACGGATTTATGTGTCGGACACACAGCAGCGCGCGATACTGGTGTTTGATCTGCAGCAGCGCACAGTCTCCAGTTTTGGCATGGAAGGTAAGGGCAGTCTGCTCAAACCGCTGGACCTGGCTATCTCCAAAGAAGACGAAATCTATGTAGTCGACATCTCCGCTAAACGGGTTGCCGTTTACGACTTGCAGGGGGATTATCTTCGCGCAATAGGTTCAGCCGATGATTTTCAACGGCCGGTTGGCATCGCCTGTCATCCGTCCAAGCCCTGGGTTTACGTGGTGGATGCCGGTGGTCTTGAAAGTGATAAACATCAAATTCTGATATTTGACAGACAAAGTGGCGCCTTAATACGTAAATTTGGTACACGCGGACGCGAACCTGGTCAGTTTAATTTGCCCCTTCAGGCAAGTATGAGTGAAGACGCGCGTTTGTACGTGGTCGATAGTGCGAATTTTCGCGTGCAGGTATTCGACGAAAACGGTGAATTTGTTTCCACCTTTGGGCAGCTCGGGCGTCGTAGTGGGCAGTTTTCTCGGCCCAAAGGGATAGCAACCGATAAGAATGGCAACGCCTATATTGTCGATACTGCGTTTGGCAATTTTCAGATTTTCACCCCGCAGGGCGAGTTGCTTTTATATATTGGTGCGCGCGCGACGTCTGGCGGGCCGGGAATGTTTAGTCTACCTTCCGGCATAGATGTAGATGAGCAGGGACGTATCTATGTCGTCGACCAGTTTTTCCGTAAGATCGATATCTTTCGTCCCGTTGAGATACCGCCGCGCAAGGTGTTTAGCTCACAAGTTCGACAATAGCGCGACAGGCTTCCCGTTCGCCTCCGGCTTTGGGCGCGGGTCGTCGCCAGGTTTTTTTCTCCAGTGCGCTAATGTCCGCCGCATACTGTCCTGCAAAAAACTGCTCACGCGTGATTTCGTGCACCTTTCCGAATGACTCGGCCCAATCCACCAGGGGGGGTTCTTCCGGCCAATCGTGACGGCGTACATAGAGCATAGGCACGCGGTTACACATGCTCTCGGCAAACATGCCGTATCCCACTTTCGTCACTACGACATCACAACTGGCAAGCACATCGACAAAAGCAAAACCGCTGTCCGCAATATCGATGATGTCGTCGCGATGTTTCTCTGCGCGCCAGGTGGTGATGTAAAAAAAATCTTCGGATACTGGCCAGTGACGAGTATCCATCGCGGTAGGAATCCCGCCAGGAACGATGAGTACAATTTTTCTGTTTGCCGCGAGGGGATGTTGCCTGATCAATTCAGGCTTGATCGATGTGCCTAAGGCAGAAAGTGCCGCTATAGGTTTTGTGTTGAACTCAGGCATGGCCATGGAAGGCTCCGGACATAAAAATCTGTCCGCCTGCTGGTAGCATTCGACGATTTGCGCGTAAATTCTGTTGGCTTCCTCACCATGGCAATAACCGGCGAAGATATCGGCCCAGTTGAGTGAGCACATCGCTATTGCGGGTATGCCTGTGATTTTCGCGGCGGCAATGCTGACATAAGAGATATTTGAAAACAGTAAATCCGGTTTCAATTGAGACAATTTTTTCGCTTCGTTTTGCATGGTCTTTGTCAGACTCGCATGAGCGTGCACGTAGTGTTGCAAACTTTTGTCACGATCCACATCGAGCGCGGAGTTCATCGCCATGCCGAAATCACTGGCGTGATTGAGTAATTCATATTGCCCCACAATTCGATGTGAGACCAGGTTCGCAGGTAGCCTGGTACGTAAGGTGATTTTCCAGTCAGGTTTGAGTTTTTGCAGGGCATTGATCACTGGCGCTGTCTGGGCAAAGTGCCCATAACCGTGTCCGGAAATATCAAAAACCACATGGCGTGACATCAGTCTTCTTCGTCTCTGCCATGCAGACTATCGAGTTGTTCCGCCCAAGTGTTCTCATGCTGTGAGATAAATTCGATTAACTGAGCGTTCCATTCGTCCAGTTGGCTGCGCATGGATTGCATATCTTGACCTGCGCTCATGTGTTCGGCGCTGGCGTATAGCGCAGTGAGGCTATCACGCAATTTCACGCTACTGCCCAGGGCATTTTTGAGTTGTTCCCGTGGCTGTGGAATCCAGCTTTTGTCCGCAAGCAGGGAGCGCAAATTTTCACCTGCTTCCAATAGGCGTTTGCGAAAACGTGGTTGAGCGCCAATTTTAGAAAAAGAAATGTCTCCCCAAACGGAAAGCGCGATCAGTTCGTTCCACGCGGATTGCAGTTGGCTGACGTGGTCAGCGTCGAAGTTAAAACTGTTTTCGACTACGGTGTGCGATAGGGTCATGATGCGCAAAAGTGATGAGACAGAGGCGAGTATAGCAAAACTACGCGGCGTGACACGAATACGAAAAGGGGGCGTTATTGCCCCCGTTCTCATGTTGCGCAAAAACTATCGGGTTTCAGAAATCAAATTCCTTTGAGTAGCCGACTACCAGGGTAGGTGCCGCATCAATAGTGCCGTCATCGGCAGTGGTGTCGGAAATCGTTGCGCTGAAATCGCCAGCCGCCAACGTCTTGGTCAGGGTTAATCCGTAGTGGAGATCCTTGGTGGATTTGGTCGCACCGCCACTGAGAGTGATTTTCAGCTTGTCAGAAATTTCATATTCGTATTCACCGCTGACATAGATGTCTTCTGACTCGATATTGTAATAGCCGGTCACGCCTAGACCCATGGCACTAAGACCACCATAGACTTCATAGAAGTTTGCCCAGCTAGTACCGGCGTGGGGGTAGGCGTAGTAAATGCCACCCAGGTCGATTTCCACTGGACCAAAAGCCTTGGAGAAGCCGCCATAAAAATCGACTTCTGTGTTTGCGGCGACGTTTGAGGTCCAGGTACCGATATACAGACCTGAATCGTGTTCGTAATCAAGACCGCCCGATACCGCTGCTGAGTGACCCGTTTGGGTCATGCCGCGCCACAGGTAATCTGAATTCACCGCCACGTTTCCAGATGCACCGGCATACACTACGTTACCCACAGACATTGAACCTGCTAACAGTGCACCAACAGCCAGATTTCGTTTAACGCTTTTCATCACTTCTCCTTATCCAGTTTCAATTTTTAAAAGTTGCATTAGGGTAATAGCAGTTCCCATGCCTATTTTTAAAACAAAGAAAAAATGCTGTAACAATAGTGAATTAGAGATAACTTTTACGGTGAAGTGAAGATTATGGGCAGGTTTAGGCACCACAGTGGAACGTGCGCACTAGCGAGGTGCTTCAGTTTAGTGCAGAAAAAATTGGGAGAAAGCGTCGAAGGTATTACTTGTGCGCGCAGAGTAATTCGTCGAGTGCGTAAAGGCGTTCGGGCGTGCCGATATCACTCCAGATTCCGGCATAGTGTTCGCCGCTAACAGCGTTGCGCGCCATGGCGGCGCGTAGCAATGGCGCTAAGGGAAAGCGTCCAGGCGAACAATTTTTAAACAATTGTGGGTGATAAATGCCGATGCCACTATAAGTCAGGCGTGGTTGACCTTCGGCGTAAACCCTATCGTTTTCGAAAAAGAAATCGCCGCGTGGATGGTGTTCTGGATTACTCACCATGACCAGGTGGGCCTCTTCTATTTTGCGGTTGGTAAAAGTGGCAAAGGGAAAGTCTGTCCATACGTCGCCGTTGACCAGAATAAACGGCTCCTCACCGAGCAATGGCAGGGCTTTAAAAATACCGCCACCGGTTTCCAGTGCCTCTCCTTCACGGGAGTATTCAATGCTGACACCGTAGTCGCTGCCGTCACCGAGTTTCTCTACGATTTTTTCACCGAGATAGGCCAGATTGATAACAAACTCACTGACACCGGCTTCTTTCAAGGAATCCAGATGATATTCAATCAACGTTTTCCCGCCCAGTTCCAGCATGGGTTTGGGAATATTATCGGTTAATGGCCGCATGCGTTCACCACGACCGGCGGCGAGTATCATGGCCTTCATTTCTTTAGTCCTGTTTGCATATCGAACACAGGTAATACCTTGTCTTTGATGATTTGGCCTAACGGGGCGAGTTCTGAATATCTTTCGACCACGTGCATCACATAGCCTAGCGTGCGTGGAATGTCTTTCAGGTAGCCCGATTTGCCATCGCGGTAATTCAGACGAGCAAAGATTCCGATAGCCTTGAGGTGGCGTTGCGTGCCCATCCAGTCGAACCAGCGTTGAAATTGTTCGGGATCGGTTTGTTCGATAACGTCGGCCTTTTGCAGGCGTTCCCGGAAATCGTTTACCCATTGCATCGTTCTGTCGACGGGCCAGTCTATATAACAATCACGCAGCAAGGAAACGAGGTCATAGGTTACCGCACCGTAAACCGCATCCTGAAAATCGAGGATGCCGGGATTGTTTTCATCCAATAACATCAGGTTGCGCGAATGGTAATCGCGGTGGACCCATACCTGTGGCTGGCTCAATGCCGACTGTGCCAAGGCTTCAAAGACTGAATGGAGCGCATCTTTTTCACTCGCGCTGATATCGATACCGATGTGTTTGGCGAGAAACCAGTCCGGGAACAGGTTCATTTCGCGCAACAATAATTCGTGGTTGTAGTCGGGAAGGCGATGGTCTTCCTGTTTTCCCTTTTGTTGCAATACGACTAAGGCGTCCATGGCGTCGTTATACATATCGTCGACGCTGTCGCTATTGAGGTGATCCAGGTACTGTTGGTTGCCAAGATCACTGAGCAGGAGAAATCCCTGGTCGAGATCCTCTGCGAGTATCTCGGGCACATGCAAACCGATTTGGCAAAACGCGCGGGCGACGTCGACAAAGGGACGACAATTCTCTTTGTCAGGTGGAGCGTCCATCGCGATATACGACAAATCACGAAACAACACCCGGAAGTAACGACGAAAACTGGCGTCGCCCGACGCCGGTACAATGGACGCATCGCGCAGCTCAACGGTATCGCTTAACCAATCGCGCAGCTGTAGAAAACGTTCATCATGGTCTTTTACGTTCATTCGCCTCACCCTGGTCCGAGCTAGGGACCGCTAATGTGGAGTGGCACTTTACGCCATCTCGTCAGACAAAAAAACCTTGGGGCGCACAAAATGGCGCTTTGGGTATGTACTTTCCATAAAAATGTAGAGGGATACACAGTGATTCAATAATAGTGCCGAATCTTGTGAGTAGCGGAATTGCGTGGGTGATGAGGTGATTTGTTATCCGAGGACGGCTTGTAACCTATTGTTCATAGTAACGTATTCGTCGGTTCCAGCTTCGTTGCGACATTGGGGGGGGAGGTCGATGAGGGAGATACACCTAGATCTATGTTGCTGTAGTCTGGCGACCACGGCTCAAGCAGAAGAAACTCGGGGCAGTGCCGTGTCTTGGACTTCTTCCTGTGGAATCCACAAAGTGACAGTAGATCCCTGGCCAAGGGTGCTCGCGATTTCGATGTTTCCGCCATGCTGTACCAGGATATTTTTGATCGTGGGCATGCCGAGACCAACGCCGAAACTGCGGGTGCTGAACAAGGGTTCGAATATACGCGGCAGAACTTCCGGGGCAATACCACAGCCGCTGTCTTCGATAATTATTTCTACGCGCTGACCCGACAAACGAGTATTGATAGTGAGCTGTCTGAGCGAATGTTCATCTTTGTTTTCGCGTATCGCATGAGAGCCGTTATCAAGTACGTTGATGATGGCGCGGCGCAGTCTTTCTTCGTCGATATTCACGAGATACTCGGGCGGTAATTGCGTGTCTCGTTTGACGTTAATGGTTTCATCGACATGGTATTGTTCGATGACGTCGTCGAGCCAGGTGTCGAGCGCAACCGTATTCAGGTTGAGCTCGGGCTGGCGCGTGTAGTCGAGCATTTCATCAATAATTTGGTTGCAGCGAAAGGCGTTGCGATCGAGTATGTCCAGCAACTTCTTCAGATGATGGCCTGTTTTCGCGTCTTTGCGTCGCAAAGCGTAGATGGCTGTTGTCATCGCCCCCAATGGGTTGCGTAACTCATGATTGACAGTTGCGGTGAGTTGACCGACGACAGCAAATTTCTCTTTCTTGATCAACTCTTCTTCCAGCCGATGACGGGTTTCCAATTCGGCTTTGAGGGCATCAGTAAAGCGCTCATTTTCCAGGCACAGGTGTAGCGTCTTGCGAAAATTCTGCATCACCGGTGATAACACCCGATCAAGGCGTACCTCCAGTTTGGGAGATTCTCGGGAAAACAACAGTATTGTGTGATGTTCGTCCACAGGAAGCCGCAGTCCGGCGCTATAATGTGTTTCTTTGCCAAATACAGATTGGATTGTTGTACTGTCCTCAAACACGCCGGCTTCACCGCACAATAATTCAATGGGCAGCTCAAGGTGTTGTCCGATTTTATTGCGCACGGCACCGCCACCAATCGCAAATTGCAGGCGGGCGAGAATGTATGGCGGTGGATTTTTCGTGTCTGTTTCAGGGCGTGCTATATCGGAAAAAAAAACGCCGCTCGAAAACGGCGTATGGTAGAGCAATCGTTGTAGTGTCTTGGTGACCAGCGGTTCTACGCGGGTTTCACCACCAGTGACCAGGGCGAGATCATATAAAACTTGTAAAACCTGCTCTCGCTTCATTCTTATCTACAGGGCACCGCGGCGATCGTGGCATTGTGAAACAAGGGATAGCTGTCCTGTTTTGATCCGCCGATTTCTCCCAGGGATAAGGCGCCGATGACGTGTACCGGTGCTATCTTATCTCTTAGTTCGGTGAGTTCCTGGGAGGATGATGCCCCCAAATGCATACGTCTACCCGCGCAGTAAAACACCATGAGGGCATCGGCATTACGTGAACTCAGCTGGTTTTGAATGCTGTCGGTAGTATCGGGGCTGTCCGCTGGTATTGCTTTCATGAGTGTCAGCATCGAGTTCTCCGGAACTTCACCCACGCAAAACAATGCGCCATCGTCATCCATTCCGACGGGTATCCGTATCAATGCCTCACCATCGGCTTTGACGATGCCAAACGGATAGTGAACGCCAAAGTCGTAAAAGTTATCTTTGTTGATTTCCAGATTGTATTGTTTTGCCGCCAGTTCCTGATAAACCTCAAATGCGGGGCGCCAGTCGATAGTGGATATACGGTTACCCATGGTGGAGGTGGCCGGCATCTCTTTTTCCATATACCGGTAGTTGTGTTCCACAATCGCGCCGTCGCTATTCGGTATGAGCATCATCAATGCGGCATTGGCAATAAAGCGATCATTATTGAACAGGCAGGGAATGGACTGGAATGTTTCGCTGCCGACATTGCTGCCCATGTATTTCACGTCATCTCCCCATTCCAGATACAGGGCGTCTATGACCGAAGCCACATTGGGAATCATGCCATCAAATAACATTAGCACCGAATTGGTGTCCGAATTTTCATCGATTGGAAATTTTTCAGTAATTAACGCGGCGATTTCTGTGGCGTCAGCTTGCTCAGGTATACTGATCAGGCTGTTGGTAGGCATCTTGGGCAGCAGCATGTACAGGGCGCCGGTATTATTCATCACGCCGTCGACAATGACTTCGGGAAATACGCCGCCCACCACAGGAAAGTTGTTCGCTTTTGCTGCCTGTTGTACGCGTGAGATAGAATCTTTATCTCGCTCTGCTACGTAAACTAGCGCACCGCCTTGCGGATGTTTACTCGACCATTCTTGCAATAACGCGTTTATGGCGTTTTCATCGTTTTGATCCAGATATCGATATTCCATTGCATTCTCCCGGGGAGTTTAATGGGTTCGGTGTCGTTAACAACGCTGTTTAGATTATCTTATTACACAGATTATCGACGCGAATTGTGAGCATTTACAGCGAATAAACAATTGTTTACTAAATAAGCGCGGGTTGCGGGCCTGTTTGTTGAGGCTACTTTCTATGGTCTATCTGAGCTAGAATAAGCGCCTTCTTACATGATATTGATTTCCTTCAATTTGACGCCTAAAGCCTATACCCGTTTGCTTGTTTTATTGTCTTTAGGCAATGCCTTGCCTGTGCTCGGCGCCATTGAGGCAACAACGATATGTCATCAGTTGCAGACTCCTGAGAGTCAACGACTGATACTCCAGGCACAGCAAATCGATTCCCAATCTGCCACCGACAACATGTTGCGAGGAGATGTGTTTGTCGGCTATCAAGGACAAGAGCTGTTTGCGCAGGATTTGAGCATCGATACGAAGACGCATATTGCTAAAACCGATGGCGAGTTTCGTCTACAAACCAGAAATCAAAAAATTTCCGGTGAACATGCGGTCATTGATCTGGATCAACAAAAAGTCACGGTTGAAAAAGTTGCCTATACCACGTGTATGTCAGACAAAAGTGAGTGGTCGTTGACTGGTGAGGACTTTACACTGGAGCAGCAGCAGAGTTTTGCCAGTGCCTACCATGTAAAACTGCGAGTGTTTGATGTGCCGATTGCCTATTTGCCCTATATCAGTTTTTCACTGGGGGAGCGGAAAAGCGGACTGCTGGCCCCCGAGTTTGGTAATTCCAGTCAGACAGGCGCGGACCTCGCTGTTCCGTATTACTGGAATATTGCGCCCAACTTCGATAGTACGATTACGCCACGCTATATGCAGAAACGCGGATTGATGTTGATCGATGAGTTCCGCTATTTAGGTATGGATAACAGAGGTAAGTTGTTGCTGGAGTTCATGACTCACGACTACGAAATGAAGACTTCTCGCGCCTATGCGCAATACGAGCATGAACAAAACATTGGCAACTACAGCCATTGGCGCACGCAAGTTTCGCATGTCACCGATACGCTATATTTTCATGATTATGGCACCAGTCTCGCGGGCGTCAGTCGGATCGCATTACGTCGATATAGTGAGTTCATGGGCGCGGGTAGTCGTTGGCAGCTACGGGCTTACGTGGATGATTACCAAAGTCTAAACAGTCAAGCAGAACCCTATCGCAGTCTGCCATTTGTGAACGGTATCGCCTATTACGCGCTGGGTCTGTTACAGGGTAGTATCGAGGGAAATTATCGCCTGCTCCAGCACAATGTTTTGGCGTCGAAGCAGATGGGGAATATTCGACCGCGTCTTTCATTCCTGGTTGATCGTGATCCGGGATTTTTACACCTGCAGGGTGGGCCGGACTGGTTATGGGCGCATTCCGCAGAAAACGGCATGGCGCAAACGCAAACGCCCTTTTTGAGGCTGGATGGCGGACTAAATTTCGACAGAATCAGCTCGGAAAGACTGGAAACCTTGCGACCACGAATCTTCTATTTCTGGCGACCATATGTGGATCAGAGTGAATTGCCGCAGGAGTTTAGCGCTGAAGCTGAATTCAGACCTGAAGCCTTGTTCGCTGAAAATCGTCTGTCTGGCAGTGAGTCATTGGCCGATGACCATCGCATCAGTATCGCGCTGGACTACCAGGCGGGATCGCTGCTGAGTGGTCGGCAGTGGCTAAACTCACGTCTGGCGCATTCCTATCTGTTAGCGGATCAACGCATCGGTGTAACGGAAGCTTTACTGGGAAAACAAGGAGATAATGTCTCCAGCCTGGAATTTGACTGGATACCGTCCGAAACCCTTGGAATACATGTCCTGGCCTTGCAAGATTGGCAAAAAGCGCAAGCCGGTCAGCTCCATTTTCGGGTAAAATACCGGGCCGAAGAGGAAGAGGCGAGTGTGACCTTCCTGGATTATGCGGATGGGAAGCAGATATTGACAGGTGCTCTGATCAAGAACGTCGGCCAGCAGTGGCGCCTGTTAGGTAAATCCACTTGGGACCCACAGCGTCAGGAAATGCAGGAACTACTCACCGGAATAGAGTTCCAAAATTGCTGCTGGCGCGTTCAGTTAACTGGCAAAGCCTTTCGTCGCGCACCTGATGTTGCGATGGACTATCAGGCAGGGCTATTGCTGGAACTCAAAGGTCTAACCGATATTGGAAAAGATAAATTTGATGAAATTAGAAAAAGTAGTTTCTAGGTGTTTGCTGGTGACGATGGTTAGTCTCGGCACCGTGCAGAGTTTGCATGCAAAAAGCGGCGATCTGGAGTTGTTGGACCGAATTGCGGCTATTGTTAACGACGACGTCATTACAGTGAATGGTCTTGAGCGCCAAGTTGAGCGCGTTCGTCAACAGATACGTCAACAGCAAACCATCGCGCCTCCCGTCAATGTGTTGCGTCGCCAGGTGCTGGAGCGCGAAATCAGCAAACATTTGCAGTTGCAGTTTGCACGCAATACCGGGATTTTTGTCGATGACAATGCATTGAACAGCACGATAGAAAATATCGCCGCGCAAAATAAAATGGACATACGCGAGTTTCGCCAGGTGCTCGAGAGCGATGGCGTTGCCTTTGATCAGTTCCGTGAAGATGTTCGCGATGAAATGATAATTGCCCGTTTACAGCAGCGGGAAGTTGTCAGTCGTATCTTGGTGACTGAACAGGAAGTAGAGAGTTTCATCGCAACGCAACAAGTTCAGGGCGCGTCTGATTCGGAGTTTCATATTTCCCATATTCTCATTGCGCTGCCCGAGGCCGCCAGTCCGGAAGTGATCGAGAAAAAGCGTAAACAGGCAGGAGAGATACTGAAAAACCTGCGCAAGGGTGCAGACTTTGCGCAAACGGCAATCAGTAGTTCAGATGGACAGCAAGCCTTGAAAGGTGGCGACCTCGGTTGGCGTCGTTCCGGGCAATTACCGACCTTGTTTTCACGTTTGTTACCACAAATGAAAAGCGGAGATATCAGCGACCTGATTCGCAGTCCGAGTGGATTTCACATTATCAAATTGAATGAGATGCGGCGTGGAGAACAGCACATTGTTACCCAAACACTGTCGCGACATATTCTGATCAAGCCAAGCGCATTGATTACCGAAACCGAAGCGATTAGTCGTTTGCGAAATCTACGTAATCGTATCCTCGATGGTGACAGTTTCGAAGAACTGGCTCGATCTCATAGCGAGGATAGAGTTTCGGCATCGGATGGCGGAAGCCTGGGCTGGAGTAATCCAGGTACCATGGTGCCTCAGTTTGAGGCAGTAGTGGATCAATTAAAGAAAAACCAGATCAGCGAGCCATTTCAATCGGCGTTTGGCTGGCATATCGTGCAATTGCTCGATCGACGCGAGCTCGACAATAGTGAAGAATATCAGCGTAACCAGGCAAGAGATTTTATTCGAGAAAGAAAGACAGAAGAGAATCGAGATACCTGGTTGCGTCAATTGCGTAGCGAGGCCTTTGTTGAAATTAAAATAGAAGACAGGCTGTAGCGTGAGCACATTGCCTCGTATCGCGGTGACGCCCGGCGAACCCGCGGGAATCGGTCCGGATATTTGTCTTAACCTGGCGAAACATGCGTTTGATGCGCAGTTGGTCTTCGTTACCGATATTCAACTCTTGCGTGAGCGTGCGCAGATGCTGAATGAGCAGGTGACGGTTATTCCCTGGGACGGTACTACACGAGCACATACGCCGGGTGTATTGTCGGTGCTGCAGGAAAACATGTTTACCAGCGTCCGCCCTGGTGAATTAGATGTGGCAAACGCGCAGTTTGTGTTGAATACGCTTGCCGTTGCGGTTGATGCCTGTCTGGATCACACCTTTGATGCCCTGGTAACCGGGCCAGTACAGAAAAGCGTTATCAACGACGCCGGCATAGTCTTTTCCGGGCACACGGAGTTTTTGGCGCAGCGATGTGAAGCGCCCTTGCCGGTGATGATGTTGACCACCGAAAATCTGCGTGTAGCGCTTGTCACTACCCATTTGCCGCTACGAGAAATTCCTCCACACATCACTCGTGCACGCGTCCAACAGGTTTTGGAAATTCTATATGCGGATTTGCAGAACAAATATGGCATAGACGATCCTGCGATTTTGGTCTGTGGACTCAATCCTCATGCCGGTGAAGATGGGCATCTTGGAACGGAAGAAATCACTGAGATTACGCCGGCGATAACGGAGTTGCGCGCGCGCGGCTGGAATATCACTGGCCCTCTTCCAGCAGACACCTTGTTCACCCCTCGTTATCTGGATGATGCGGATGCTGTGCTCGCCATGTATCACGATCAGGGTTTGCCGGTTTTGAAGTACGCGGGATTTGGCAACGCAATAAACGTAACCCTAGGGCTGCCTATCATTCGAACATCTGTCGATCATGGAACGGCGATGACTCTGGCGGGAAGCGGAAAAGCCAATGCCAATAGTTTGATATTGGCGGTTAATACGGCAATAGACATGATCAGGCGGCGTCGATGAAACATCAAGCACGTAAGCGATTTGGACAAAATTTTTTGCATGACCCAGCGGTTATCCAGCGCATAGTCTCATCGATTACGCCACGGCCGGATGATTGTATGGTCGAGATTGGGCCGGGCATGGGAGCGATTACGAGATCCTTGCTAGAGGCCTGTGGCGAATTGGATGTGGTCGAAATCGATAGAGATTTGATCCCGATTTTGGAGACTGAGCTCGCTGGTTTGGGTAAGTTGACCGTGCACAATGTCGATGCGCTGAAATTTGATTTCCGTACATTGCAACGTGACGAGTGTAAGCTACGTGTGGTTGGAAACTTGCCCTACAATATTTCTACACCGCTGGTGTTTCGTTTGATATCGCAGATTGAAGCGATTAAAGACATGCATTTTATGCTGCAAAAGGAAGTGGTGGATCGCATGATCGCACGGCCTGACAGTTCTGATTACGGAAGACTGAGCGTGATGTGTCAGTACCATTGCACCACGGAAAAGTTATTCGTCGTTTCGCCAGGTGCGTTTAATCCGCGACCGAAAGTCGACTCTGCCATTGTGCGTCTTATTCCACATCCTCGAATCGAACTTGTTGCAGATGACTATATTGAGTTCAGTCGCATGGTCAATCATTGTTTTACGCAACGTCGCAAGACGCTGCGCAACAATCTAAAAAACCTCTTGCCTGCTGAACACATCGAAGAATTGGGAATTGATCCAGGTACACGAGCGGAGACGCTAACAGTTAATCTGTTTGTGCAACTGGCCAACAGTATTACGGCTTTAAAGCGTTCTGTCTGATTTTAATTGCGGTGAGGAGGGGCAACGATGCTGATGTCTCGCCAGACGGATATCTTTGTTTTTGCCACAAATCGCTGAACATTTTTCATAATATTCTCTTGGCGTTTTACGATGCCCGGTCATTTGTTCGCAACGATTCTGACAGCTTGAGGCGCGTTGTTCGATGGACGTGATAGGGTTTTTCTTGCACCAGGATAAATCTAATTGTTGTTGTCTTTGTTGACGTGCTTTATCAGCAGCGGCAATGCGTTTCAATTTTTCTTCACTGTTGCATATAACGCGTTCACCATCAATTACGATGGAGCGTTTGTAAAAGCCGGTTTCAGTTTTTGGTATGTCCTTGGCGTAGCCAAACTCATGGCATTTTTCCAATGTGCTATTAAATCGCTGGACGACAGCTTTCGCACACTCACCCTTGACCAAAGTGTCACATTTTTCCCACGCCAGGCATTGTTGCTGCAAACCGGCTACGCATTCATCGCGACTAAAAGCAGGTAGCGTAGTCTCTGCTTTCTTTTCCTCTGTCGCGATAGTAGCGGTTGATGGCGTAATGTTGATGCCATGTATGCCAGACTCAATGTGGTCTTCCCCTCGAATGTGCAGTTTGCCACCGACGATGGCATCGCCACCAATGACAGCGTTGCCAGAGATGTTTGCGTCATCTTTTATATGCGCATTGTCTTGAACGCGCGCATTTCCATAGACGCGGGCATTGTCTGAAATAATGGCTTCGCCGCTAATCACCGCATTGCCGTATATACGAGCGTCGTCGAGTACGCTGGCGCTTCCACATACCGCGGCAGTTGCTGCGATACGCGCGCTAACGTCGACATCGGCAGAGTTTGATACAAAACCACCTTCTCGCGGGTTTTCATCTTGATAGTTAGTGAATATATATCCCTTTTCATCCGGGCATAGGGGCGAGCTTGCGGCCAGCGCATGATCCGTAAATACAAAGCTAAGTAGATACAAGATAGGGAGATTGATCAGATTTGGCTTTATGTAAAGTCGAATGTTTTGCATTCTGGTTCTGCCGTGAACAGGAAAGCGTATAAAGGGGATACAATGAGCGTGCCGTAGGCCTCATTTTACCTAATTCTGGCGTAAGGTGAAGAAGGAAATTGACTGCTGAAGTGAGTTGGCATGTTCATGCATCTCCTCCGAGGCGGCGGCGAGTTCTTCGGATGAGGCTGCATTTTTCTGCGCGATCTTACCAAGGTCTGACATAACGGTGTTGAGTTGTTTGACGCTGCCCGCTTGTTCATAACTGAAAGTCGCGATCTCTTGAACCAGTGTTGCGGTGTGGTCGATTTTTGGAAAAATCGCCTTGAGTAGTGAATTGGCATTTTCCGCAATGCCGACAGTGTTTTGAGTCAAGCTGACGATCTCCTGCGCAGACTTCTGACTAATTTCTGCCAGTTTCCGGACCTCGTCTGCCACCACGGAAAAGCCTCGGCCGTATTCACCGGCGCGGGCGGCTTCGATAGAGGCATTTAGTGCCAGCAAATTAGTCTTGTAAGCGATCTCTTCAATCATGGTAATCCGGTCGGCGATGAGATGCATGGCGGTCATCGTGTCTTCCATGGCCTCGCTACTCTGCGCAGCCATCTCGGAAGTTGTCTTCGCCGTGTCATTGGTCGTTTGCGCGTTCTCAGTGCTTTGGACTATGGTAGTCGTCATCTCCTCCAGTGAAGCATTTGTTTGCTCAACACTTGCGGCTTGCGCGCTTGATGCGGAGCTCAAGTGCGACGCTGTCTGACTGATATGCCTGGATGATGAGGCAACTGAGCTTGTGGTCTCCGCTACTTCCGTTATCACTTTCGACAGATGTACGAGCATGTTTTGCATTGATGCCAACAGGCGCCCAGTTTCGTCCTTGCTATCCACGACAATTTCCACGTCAAGTCTACCCTGGGACATTTCCGACGCGGCGTGTACCGCCTTTCCTATACGGTCAACAACTTCGCGTGTGATTAATAGTGCAAGCCCTGTCGCAACGATCAGAACGACTAACATGAGCACTACATGGCTGCTCGCGGATGTGCGGGCCGCTAAAGTTAGATCGCCAGTGAGCTGTATTAATTTCTCAGAGAGATGATCTTCGACCTTTTTTAGCAAATCTATCTTGCCAGATTGAAGATTGAACCAGTTTGTCGCGTCCACGCCGAATTCGCCAGTGTTGGCTTTGTCTGTCGCGATCTGACGCATGCGCTCCGTTTCAGTCATGTAGTGACCTTGCATCGTATCGACATAAAAGTCTTTTTGTTCCTCATTCGCCGACATCTGAAAAGTTTTGATGAAGGCGTCCTGCTCAGCCACGTTTGAAATGAAACGTTGAAATTCTCCTTTTTCGAATTCTTCACGGGCAAAGGCATTTGTTAGTATGGCGTGTTCAATACCTGCCAATTCCTTACCTAAAAGAAAATTAGTGTAACTGGTCGACATTCGGGTGATATCGGCGTTATTGCTTAGTTTGGGCAAAACGCCGATCATGTTGATTATCGCATTGCTGGCCTCAGTAAAACTGTGTACAGCATCTGTCGTGGATATTTCCAGGCGCAGCATTGCGTCACGTTTGTCGTCAATTCGAGCCAGGCTTTCATTTCCTGTTCTCAATTGCTGTTTGAATTCGGTTCCGAAATTGTCGAAATTAAACGCAGCAAGCGCGCTTAGATATTGCCCCGCTACTTCACGGGTGAGTTCTTGTTGAGCAGGAAGATGGTCGGCAAACTCAAATCCACGACTGCCAAGAAATCCGGCAGCCAATCCCCGTTCTTTCTGTAGTTCGTGAACCAAGGCTCCTGCCTTGACGGCAAGACTGGCAAGCGCGTCCATTTTTTCTAGTCTGTCGAGGCTTTGGAACTTATCTAAAATCGTGCTTGTGGACAAAAAGAACAATGCTGTTAACGGTAAGCAGGTAATCAACAATAGTTTATTCCTGATCGATAGATGTCGGAAAAAACGCATTTGCAAAACCTATGATTATTGAAGTGTTATTCTTTCGTGTTGCTCGTTTTTTAGCATCGCCAGGTGAAACACTATAATTTCCGGCGACCAGATATATTCTCGGTATGGTTATAGGAAACTTGAGAAGAACCGGGGTATTTGCCACTGAAAAGCGCAAAAGAAAACGTGATTTAGTAAGCCTATTGTTTTTGTGAGTGAGTAGACGGCCTAAAACTCAAGTAGATAAGTATGAATGCTCCCGCCATGATGACCATGTCGGCGACATTAAATATGCCTGTACGTAGTGAGCCAATACCGACATTTAGGAAGTCAACAACATGCCCATTACGAAACCCGCGATCGATGAGGTTACCCAGGCCACCGCCTAATAGCAGACACCAGGATAGCAATTCCAGCCCATTGACCTTCTTATTGATGAGTATATAGGCGAGCAAACCGATGAGAAATATAGCCGTAAGCACAATAAATATAGCGGTCCGTATTCCCTCGTCGAGGTTGCTGCCCATGCCCAGAAAAGCGCCTGTGTTTTCAGTTACGCCGAGGCGCAAGGTATCGCCAAGAAAACTGTAACGATCGCTGCCTATCCATTGTTGAGCAGCGACTTTGCTCAGTTGATCGGCGATTATGCTAACGAATATGACAGTGAAGATGTAGATGAGTCGTTTGATGTTTGTCTCCTTATTCACGAATCGCTTCAACCTGGAACCACAGTTTCATGGTATCGCCAATATTGGGTAATCCATATTTGCTACCAAACTCTGAACGTTTGATTTGAGTCTGCGCTTCCATGCCACACGTGTCTTTCTTGGACATAGGGTTCTTGCCGCAACGGATACGCGTAACTTCCAGTTGCACCGGACGTGTGACGCCGAGCATGGTTAAATCGCCCTCGACGATTGCCTGAGATTCGCCGGTAAACTTAAGATTGCGCGAATTGTATTTGATCTTTGGAAATTCCATAACATTGAGAAAGTCGGGAGAGCGGAGATGATCATCGCGCTTCTGATAGCCGGTAGATATCGATACGGCTGCAATCTCGATCGATACAAAGCCGTTATTGTTGTCCTTGTCTATCATTAGTCGGCCAGTTGTTTGATCAAACCGTCCATACAATGTCGAAAAATCCAGGTGATCGATGGCAAAGTGCGGGTAAGTATGAGTTGGATCGATTTCAAAATATTCCGGTTGCGCCTGGGCAATAGGCGTCGCCAGCATCAATAGACATAGCCAGTGTGTTTTGCGCATGGTTCCTCTCCTCATGAGTGTGTCTCTTATCGACCTGATTTTATTGTCGTTATGGCGAACGGCTTAAGTTACCAGCGCCGTCTGCGCGGTGCAAGCTTGCGTGTATATTTTCCTGCGTTACAATAGCGATCAACAAGAAAATCAATAAATGAAAAGAATAACGATGAAAAAAATATCTGCGCTCGTCCTCCTATTATGGTTTTCCAGCTGTAGCAACGACCCGGAACAAGGCATCTTCGTCGATGCGCCTGTCGAAGGGCTTGCCTACCACAGTGCGTCTCACGCTGGCCGCACCGGCGCGAATGGGGAGTTCGCCTATGAACCTCAGGAAAATATCCGATTTTCTCTTGCTAATCTGACGCTTGGCGAATCTCAAGCCAAGGCCGAGCTTAGTCCCTATGATCTCGTCAGTCGCCCTGATGGTTCGATAGACCTGGATAAACTTGCCAATATTGCCCGTTTGCTCCAAACCCTGGACAAAGATGAGAACGCGGAAAACGGTATCCAGTTACCGTCCATCGAGCCATCGAAACGTACGATCGACCTTGCCCAAGGCCGCCGTCAGTTTGAACAAGATCCAGAAGTACTGACTCTATTGGCGAGCGCTGGCAGAAATCAGGGTTTGATATCTGCTGGACAAGCACTCGTTCACCTCCAGCAACATACCAAGCGAGAATTGGCCGGCGAGACTTTCACTATTGGTGGTGTGATCACCGGACTTAGCGGCGACGTGGTCCTGGCAAATCATGGCGTCGAGCATCTGAATCTCTCTCAAAATGGAAACTTCGAATTCACGCTGCCTTTGTTAGATGGTGAAGACTATAAAGTTACTGTTGCTACTCAGCCGCAAAACGGTGAATGTAGCGTTCAAAATGGCGAAGGGCTAGTAGTTGGAGCCAATGTTAATTACATCATTGTCTTTTGTGACGGTGGTGACAATACAGCTTTAGCACGCATCAATCAGTTGCAAGGTGTGCTGGAGATTACCACTGTTAGTGGGTATCGCATTGTCGTTAATCGTAGCGGCGACATTCCGATTGCATTACCTGTGAACGAACGCAATAGCACTCGCTTTACAATCGATCGTCAACCGGAAGGGCAGTGGTGTACGCTGGCGTCGAATTCAAACTCGGATTTTCTTTTTGAGGTGCAATGCGTTGCCTACCTCTATCACGTAGGTGGGACTGCGAGTGGAATTAGTGGTGCCGTCAGTCTGAGGTTGAACAAACAGGAAACGATAGTCGTCAATCAAGATGGTGGGTTTGTCTTTGAAAAGACGTTTTCACCCAATGCGGAATTTTCCTTAGAAATTCTCACAACGCCTGTTGGTGTTTCTTGCGAACTATCTCAAGTGAGTGGAAAGCTGCACGAGGCGTCTGTTGACAATATTGCCCTCTCCTGTGCACCAAATGCGCACAAAATAACCGTGAAGGCAAATGGGCTGGTTAACGGTGGTCAGTATCAACCCCTGAATATTCGCAACAACGGACGTGTGCCAGATACTGATATGGGGAACGGCACTTATGTGTTTGATGTCGCCTACGGTCAATCCTATGACTTGAGTATTGTTAATGATCCGGTTGGTTTAAAGTGTACGTTGCCCTTGCAGTCCAATGGGATTGTCAGTGGCGATATAAACGGTCTACAAGTTCAATGTAGTAGTGATGTGTTTACCGTCGAGGTCACGGTTAATGGCCTGAGTAATCACAATAATGGTCTGATACAACAGTGGGTGTCTGGTGCTTCTTTAGAAAAAGTGTTTAGACTACGTAACCGCTTCGGACGTTATGGGATCGCAGATGATCAGTATGATGACTATAGTTTTACCTTCAATTATTTGAACGATGAGTCGTTTCAACTCTCAATAGAGGAACAGCCTGTTGGTCAGACCTGTTCATTCAATAATGCATCTTCGCCTCTCGTCTTGGATGGCAATATTCAGGGGGCATCTGTACAAGCTGAAATCACCTGTACGAGCAACGAATACAAACTAAACCTGCAAGCGCCTGCCTATCAATACAGCAGCGGAAACGGACCACTATCAGTTTCAGTGAATGGACAGTCGCTAGTCTTCAATGCCGATAGCAGTGTGCACCAGGTTACACTCGTACACGACCAAACCTATAGCATCACAGTCGATAGCCAGACGCCTAATGGGCAGGTGTGTAGTTTCTCTGGTTTATACACGGTCTCTGGAAAAATTCTCGATGCCGATATTGGCGTTAACATAGCCTGTGAAAATAAGGCATTCAGCATAAATGGCGCACTGCTGAACTATGTGCCAACGGCCGGCGTGAGCGACGATCTACAATTAAACATCAGCGGACTCACCCGAGGCGACTCCTCGAACGCGCAAATTACGACAGATCATGGCGTAGGAGAATTCACTGGCCAAGTGACCCACGGACAAACCTATCGCGTAACTATCAATTCTCCCGCCGGGCAGACCTGTCTATTCGACACAGGCGCAACGACCAGTGTCGGCTATGACGTGTTGATTGATGCGGCGAATGGGAATACAGCAGACATTGTGTGTACGAATAATTCGGTTCAGTTAACGGTGAGTTTGACCGGGTTTTCGAATACGCGTTCGAATGAAAGTTTTATCTATTCTCTTAGAAGTAGAGTTTTAGATGAGACATTAAGCCCTGGATACGATACGCCTATTGATATTTCCGCGATCATTAATCGGGCGGTAGTGAATCATATGCGCTCCCACACTATTCATTACAACCAATCATATGTTGTTACTCAAGAGGTCAAGCCCAAAGGTCAGACCTGTGTTGCACAAGGAAGTACTTCGGGACTAGTTGGGGCAGAGAATATCGCAATCAATTATGTATGTACTAACGATGCCAGGACCGTAGCGATTACGATTAGTGATTTTCTGAACAGACAAGACAATGGCAGTTTCGCTATAAATTATGAACTTGATGGCAGTCCGGCGCAGAGTCAGAACGTGGAGACAAATGGTGTGCAATCGATAGACGCCTACTACGATACCAACTTCGACCTCTTGCTTAGTACCCTAAACGGACAATCCTGCGAGTTTGTTAGCCCAGCAAGCGGTATAACGCTTAGTAATAGCAACCGACAAGCCTCTGGCATTGTCGGCGTTGAGAACGTGACGGCATTCACCGTCGCCTGTACCAATAAGATGTTTAGTATTGCCGTTGACGATTCCGCGTTGCCTGTTGGATCAAGTTTTTCTATCGTAGACGACAATTCACAATTGGTGGCCATACAGACCGGTGCCGGTGGAAATCGATATTTTACGGGGGAATACACAAAGTCTTACCAGGCATCCCTCAGCAACATTCCTTCCTATAAAGAATGCGGCGTTAATGATGTAGCGACGAGTAGCGCGAGTCACGAAGTCGTGACCTCGATTAGCTTGCCAGTATTTGAAGTAAAGTGTGTCGATAAATTGTACGAGCTCTCCGTTACCACGGACGCGTCAATCTCGCCCGAACAGACAATAGATGTGACCTTGGGGGGAGAGACCATATCGGTTATCGGTTCCAGTACCAGGGTTTTTGCCAATAAGTTTGCCTTCGGCACGGGAATAGATATTTCACTTGATGCTCCTCCTGGCGGCGGGATGTGCTTAGCTTATAGGACGGATAACGACGAGTTGCTTAGCGGTAATAATACGATGCCTGCCGGTGACCTGTTGCTTGAAATACGTTGTCGGATTTCTCACACGGTTACGCTAGACGTTTCGGGTGTAGAATTCGGAAAATCGCTCGGCGTAGAAGTTTGGCATGTGGATAACGTCAGTGAAGTCGCTGATGCACAATGGCTGCTCGACAATGACGAATCCGAGCCGGGGCTTGGCTTTCCCACACGGTCATTTCACGTATCAGGCCTCGTGGATAGAGGTGTCTATAGCGTTGTTTTAGGGAATATACCTGCAGAGCAACGCTGTAAAATCACATCCCCTGCTGATTACGCTAGCTTCTCACTCGATAGAGACGTGAATATTTCTGTTGAGTGTCTGCCTGCATTTACGATTAGTGGGATCTTGTACGAACCCGCCATTTCTTATGGCGTCACTATTTCCGATTCCCTACATCCGGAAAGCACATTCACCGTTTCAGAATCAGACGCTATATCGGCGAGTAGAAGACGTCCCTACCGCTTGAGTGCACAGTACATAGAAGGTGATAGCTTTTCTTTGGCCTTGTCTAATGCCAATTGTCGATTTGTGAATTCCACAAACTCGAGCGGTACCATTACAAAGACAATTAACGATTTCGATATTATTTGTCTTACTGATATTGTGGTGTCGGAAGCAAAAATAGCCGCAAATAACTCTGGTCTTAGTGCCTGTATCACTGCCGCCGATACCGACTCTACACTATCGGTAAGTTCTATTGATTGCCCCTATCTCTACACGCTGCAGGGGCTTGAGTATTTTGATTCAGTATCACTGTTTTCCAACGCAAACACGCCAGTCATTGACCTTACCCCAGTTTCGCATCTGCGTTTGTTGAATACATCTGACACTTATTACGGTACACCAATCGAATATTTGGGGCTAATATCAAGAAGCGCCCTAGTGACTACAAATTTTTCAGATTTGACCAGCACGATAGTCGATGCCAACCTCAAACAATGCATAGAACAAAACATACTCGATAGACAATACCGTGGTAATAATGAAATCGTCGAGCTGGTTTGCGATGCAGAGAGAACAGGAATTATTCGCTCATTGAGTGGAGTGGGTGTCCTACGCAAGCTCAAGCGTCTCGAATTGATCGGGCACGATATTGCGGATTTGTCACCTCTCGTCGATTTAACCCTCTTGCCAAACAAGTTTGAGCAGCACTTCGAAGAAATCGTTATCACAAGTAATATTAGCTCGCTTGATATCACTCCATTGGGTCAAATTTCGTCGTTAACGAGTATTTCTATTGCCAATGCTTCGGTCGTCGATGTCTCTCCGGTTCTTCTTCTAAAGGACCTGACTTTTCTTGATCTTTCAAACAATTCTATTGAAGAGATACGAAACCCGAGCCAGCGCGAGTCCGCTTTGTTTTACCCACCCTTAGCGGAATATGTCGATCTGCGCGGTCAAAACAGCACAAGAAATTTATCGCAGATATTTGCGAGCGTCGCGTCTAGAGCACAGCTTGCCAATAGCGGTGACTATCTACATGATCCGTTTAACCCGAGCATGTCGGCTTACGACAATGGTAAGACATCATATAGCGTCAATGAGTTAAACAAGCCAATACCGGATAATACGAGAGAAGGTGTCGTCAGCGCTATCCGCATGCAGGGCGAAACGACGAATAACGGCGCAAAGATAACAGTGAATTTTACGCATCCAAGTTTGAATAATATTGATATCTATGTCGGTGCGCCCGCAAGTGCAAGTGTTCGCATTGTCAACAAAGGTGTCGCTCAAGCTGATACAGTCGTCAGTGGAGGCCCTACCTATCAAGTCACCTACACGATGCCAACTGTGAGTCAGTGGAACGGGGCGTGGTATGTGAAAGTACTAGACCGTACAAATAGTGAAACAGGAACGTTTGATTCCTGGTCCATAGAAGAAATCATTCCGTAGGCGATGGCTACTCAGAAGAAGCCTGGTTCATAGACTCTCCAAACTTCCCGTCATTAATAATCTTTGCGGGTGGAAGACTGGAGACAGGGCTTAACCAGGCAAGCAGAGGCGTCCATTGTTGAAGATCTTTTTCAGCCATACGGCGATTGATTTCGAAGATGCTCAATCCCGACTGGATTGCGCGAATATAATTTTGTGAATCCCTCAAGGTAGTGAGAAACGGAATCTCCAACTCCAGTAGAAACTTCTCCAGGCTTTGAAAAATACGCGTGTTAATGCGGACGCGGTTGGCGACAACTCCCAAACGCTGTTTTTTTATATCAAACATATCACCACTGAGAATTTCGTATACCAATTCACCGGTGGCGCGAATGTCCAGGATAGATGGTAGTACGGGAATAATAATGACATCGGCGAGACGTACGAGCTCGCGCAAATGCAGTCCGCGTACCCCGGCAGGTGTGTCGATGACCAGGTATTCCGCCCCCGCCACTTCGGCAGCATTGAAATCTACATTTTTTGTAGAAAAAATCGGGTCAGCTTCTTTGGGGCGGTCCTTCAGCCAGCCTTCAAAAGACTTTTGCGGATCGAGATCAGCGGCGAATACCTTAATTCCCCAACATGCATAATAGGCGGCCAGATTGGTGGCAATCGTGGATTTCCCGGATCCACCCTTGGAATTGAGTATCAAAAATTTTTTCATTGTTTAGCTCCCCATCGAGGTAAACAACGAAAATGCAGAATATATACCGACGACCTTGCGTGGCGGCCTAGAGATTTCTCATTAAGAGGCCGAGGTCGGCCTTTTCTACGGGCAAGTGCAATACCACTTGATAACCGCTTCCCGGCGCGACATCCATACCGTTTCCCTTGGTGTCCTCCAGGTTGTCCAAGTGGAACTGCAAGTTTCCCTCTGGCAGCATGAGTTCCATAGAATCACCTTTACAAAAGCGGTTTTTGACGTCGACGACAGCCTTGCCCGAAGCTTTATCGAAAGACAGGATTTCACCGACGAACTGTTGCTTATCGATGACGGAATTGCCAGTGTTATAGTTCTGATATTCCTCAGGGACGTGGCGGCGATAGAAGCCTTCCGTGTAACCGCGATTGGCAAGATTATCCAGTTCAGACATCAAGGACATGTCGAAAGGTTTACCCGCCAGCGCATTGTCGATGGCACGACGATAAACCTGAGCGGTGCGCGCGGTGTAATAATGCGACTTGGTGCGACCCTCAATCTTCAGCGAGTCCACGCCAATCTCGATAAGCTTGCCTACGTGTTGTACGGCACGCAGATCCTTGGAATTCATGATATAAGTGCCGTGTTCGTCTTCGAAAATCGGCATCATTTCGCCGGGGCGCCCGCCTTCTTCCAGCATGAATATTTCTTGCGACTTTTCTGGTTGAAACATCACAGGTTGTGCCTGTTGAAGTGGCGATGTTTGTGGCTGGGTTTTCGCTTTAATATCGCCGCTCAGATCTTCCTCTGCTTGTACGACCTTGTAGTCCCAGCGGCAGGAATTGGTACAGGTACCTTGATTTGGATCACGGTGGTTAAAATATCCAGATAACAGGCATCGACCGGAATAGGCAATACACAGTGCACCGTGTACAAAAACTTCCAGCTCAGTGTCCGGACACTGCTGGCGTATTTCAGTAATTTCTTCCAGTGAAAGTTCTCGCGACAGTATGACTCGTTCGATTCCGATGCTAGCCCAGAACTTCACTGCCGCGTAATTTACCGTATTGGCTTGTACCGAAAGATGTATGGTTTGTTCCGGCCAACGCTCGCGCACCATCATAATTAAACCCGGATCGGACATAATTAGCGCATCGGGACCCATCGCAATCACCGGTTCCATGTCGCGAATATATGTCTTTAATTTCGCATTGTGGGGCATGAGGTTGCTCGCCACAAAGAAGCGTTTTCCCAGAGCATGAGCTTCATCAATGCCTGTTTTCAGGTTCTCAAGGGTGAAATCATTATTGCGTACACGAAGACTGTATCGCGGCTGGCCGGCGTAAACCGCGTCGGCGCCGTATGCAAAGGCATAACGCATATTCTTGATGGTGCCGGCTGGAGAAAGTAACTCAGACATAACTAATTGATTGCCAAAGAATTTAAAGAGGTCTAATTCCGGGGTATTTTACTATGAAAACGCTCGGGATACGACATAAATCCTGCTTCCATTGATATCAGTTGGTCGCAAGAACAGGCCATATGTCCTGATTTTGTTTCCCCGGTACGATATTCCGTGCGTGTCTTTTATACTGAAACACAATACAATTTTTTCTTTTGAACAAGTAGTTAGGTAATCGATATGATCAAAGTCGGAGTGGTCGGAGGAACCGGTTATACCGGGGTGGAGTTGTTGCGGATACTGGCGGTGCATCCCCAGGTGCAATTGCAGGCGGTTACTTCCCGATCTGAGGCAGGCATGCCTGTTAGCGAGATGTTTTCCAATCTACGCGGATATGTCGATATCCCTTTCACTGAGCCAGACCCGAAGGTGTTGAACCAGTGCGACATCGTATTTTTCGCAACACCGAATGGCACAGCGATGAATATGGCGTCTGAATTACTTGAAGCCGGCGTTAAACTTATTGATTTAGCAGCTGATTTTCGGCTTAAACAGGCCCAGGAATGGGAGCAATGGTATGGCATGCCCCATGCTTGTGCTCACTTGTTAGAAGAGGCCGTTTATGGGCTACCGGAAGTGAATCGCAGCGAGATCGCGAAAGCCAGACTGGTGGCGAATCCTGGGTGCTATCCGACAGCCGTGCAACTTGGGTTTATTCCTCTTTTAGAACATGGGCTTGTAGAGCCTGCTGGCTTGATAGCCGACACAAAATCAGGCGTAAGCGGAGCAGGGCGCAAAGCCAGCGTGGCGCACTTATTGTGTGAAGCGAGTGAGAGCTTTAAAGCCTACGCCGTCGGAGGGCACAGACACCTGCCAGAAATTCGACAGGGCCTTGAGCAAGTAGTCAATCGTTCAGTTGGATTGACCTTTGTCCCACACTTGACGCCAATGATACGCGGAATTCATGCAACGCTATACGCGAAGCTAATAAAACCTGCGCAAGATGTCGATCTACAAGCTATATATGAACAACGGTACCGTTCAGAGTTTTTTGTGGATGTAATGCCCAAGGGGGCACATCCCGAGACGCGTAGTGTGAAGGGCAGCAATATGTGTCGTATTGCGGTTCACCGACCACAGGGCGGTGATACGGTAGTAGTACTGTCAGTAATCGACAATTTGGTGAAAGGCGCAGCGGGACAAGCGGTGCAGAATATGAACATTATGTGTGGGTTTGAAGAGCAGCTTGGTATAAGCGCGCCTGCATTACTTCCGTAAAATTAGAGGGGAGTTCTGACTATATATGAAACGATCGGGGAGTTTGGTAGTAAAACATCACTCGCCTTTACAGCGATGGGGCATGCTTCTGGGCAGTATTCTGGCCATGTTAAGTATCAGTTGGGGACTTTATATCTACGGCAAAAAGAATGCAGGATATGATCAACTAGAGGCGAGTGCGATGGAAGACCGCCTGCGGACGACGATTGAAAGTCTGAAGCAGGAGCGAGACAACCTGCGCGATCAGATCGCTCTGTTGGAACGTTCAAACCAAATGGACAAACAGGCTTATGTCGAGGTAGATGTGAACCTCAAATCCTTGCAGGAAGAAATACTCGAACTGCGGGAAGAAGTTTCTTTCTACCGGGGAATTGTGTCGCCTAACGAGAGCTCAGCCGGGCTGCGTGTCGAGCGTATACGGGTGTCGCAATCGGGGGAAGACCGGCTCTATCACTACGAATTAGTGTTGTCCCAGGTGCTGAAAAATGATCGCACGGTGAGTGGGCAAGCCGAATTTGTGATCGATGGTTTACAGGACGGGCGTCCGCGAGAGTTAGACCTGTCGGATGTTGCCGTGAAGGGTAAGCGAAATCTAGGCTTTAAATTCAAGTACTTCCAAAAATTTGATGGCGATATTGAACTACCGGAAGGATATACCCCCAGAAGTATTCAAATAAGTGTGCGCGCGAGCCGACAAAAACAAATAGAGAGTTCTTTTGATTGGGCCTCCGTAACCTCTACCAATGATGCGTCGCTAAAGAGTGCGGAGACGGCAAGTACGCTGCAATAGTAGGGAAATGAATGAGCAAGAGTTTTCAGGCATTCTTGGCAAATAACGGTTGGGTTGGCATCTTCCTCACCTTTTTGTTGTCGGCCGGCGCTTGTGCTGAGCAGGGTGGAGACTTTATACCGAGTACGGCATCTTCTCCGGTTATACCTACGACCACATCGATGGTCATTGAGGATCGAGAGAGCAAATCAGGTCTGCATAACGCGTTAGAGTCCAGAAAACAGGCAAGCGAAGTTTGTCGAAAAATTGCCAGCAAGCTCAGCAGCGTCAAATTAGCAGATTGCCAAAAGAAAGAAATACGCACGAGTGGTGGAATGTCTGTTGATGGCGTACCCATTATTCTGCAAGAGTACCCGCCGATAGAAGGCAAGGAATCCAAGGGACGTGTATTGATACTTGGTGGAATTCATGGCGATGAGCTTTCTTCCATCAGCATCGTTTTTAACTGGATGCGTACGCTTGATAAATATCATTCAGGGATGTTCCATTGGCATGTTGTCCCGCTGGTAAACCCAGATGGACTGTTTCAAAAAACACCACAACGTATGAATAAAAACGGTGTGGATTTGAACCGAAATTTCCCCACTGATAACTGGCACAAAGAAAGTAATGACTACTGGCATCGTACGAACAAAAATCCGCGTCGGTATCCAGGGCCGAGCCCGCTTAGTGAACCTGAATCCAAATGGCTAGCCAAGGAAATTTCGGAGTTTAAACCCGATGCTATCGTGTCTATTCACGCGCCCTACGGCATTCTCGATTTTGATGGCCCGCGTAGTGCGCCCAAGCGACTGGGGCATTTGCATCTGAATCTTTTGGGAACCTATCCGGGGTCTCTTGGAAACTATGCTGGGGTGCACCAGGAAATTCCTGTGGTAACTATAGAATTGCCTTTCGCCGGGATCATGCCTACAGAGCGCCAGATGAATCAAATTTGGACAGATTTGATTAAATGGTTATCAACGAATGTAAATGATAAACCTGCCGTCATGCAGGTTATGAATGAGAAAGCTCAAACAGATCCTTCGTAAAAGATCCGCCAGTTGTTATCGGTTTCCTGTTTTAAATAGATTCTTTTGCGCTGTTTGCCACGATAATTGTTGCTCACATAAGTTTGCACAAAGGTGATGACTGTTACTTTCTCATTGCCGGGATACTCAAGTATGCTGATGTCATCGAGATTGATCTTGATATAGTCTTTAAATTGGTTGACAGAAAGTTTTTCTTGTTTCCATTGCGCAAAGTCTACACCCTCCGCGCTAAAATCATTTGAATAGTGGGACATATAACGATTGTGATCGAGGCTTTCCCAGTCTTTTTTCCAACGCATGAGAATATCAGTAAACAATTCGCGTCGTTGTTGAAGTGAGTCGGTGTCAACCCATTCAACGCCGTCGGCAATAACAAACGGCGTGGTTTGGTCGACACTGATGTACGGCTTTATACGATCAAAATCATTGTTGGTGACGGTGACACATCCATCGCTGTCGAGTGGCGGACGGGAATAAGTGCTGAGAGGATTGCCGTGTAGCCATATCCCTGAACCCGTGCGTCCCCTGAATCTGTCCCAGCTATTGGGATAATTAATCGGAAATGCGCCGTGGCCATAAAAGTCGGGCAAAGATTCCGGTTCCAAAAAGCGAGAAACAAAGTAAACACCTAACGGCGTTCGCTTGTCGCCTTCCATCAGTTTGTCGACGCCATTTTTTCCGATTGAGGCGTAGAAATCATCTACCAGCACCGGTGCGCCATTCTTGTTGCGGTATAGCATCAGGCGAGACTGTGATGTGTCTACCAAAATAATGTTTTTTTGTTCGCTATTGAGTTGTAGCAAATAGCGTGGCAAGTGGTTTTGCTGAGGGTGTTGCGTATGATGTTTCCAGCGTGCGACCGCCTCTTCGCGTAAGGCGTCGATCTTTTCACCTTCCGTATGATAGGGCTGACCGAAGGTATTTAAGGCCTGAGTTTTTGCCTTTAAAAAATCAGCATAAACCAACTGCGCAAGTTTGAAGCGAGGGTTTTCTGATACAAGTTTTTCCAAGCGCTCAATGGCGGTATCAATATTGAGCTTTTTTATGTCTTCTATAGCAGATATTAATCGCTTTTCATGGGTGTCTGAGTGAACGACTTCTGCCTGAGAATAACCACTGGCAAGACCTGTCGCCAATGCGCATATGAGAAGTACAAGCCTAGTTTGAAACGTTTTCACTAATAATCTTCCAACTGTTACCTGTGTTCTGTAGAACCACCTGCTTAACTATTTTATCGTCCAAAGTGTTCGATCGATAATGCTGCAAAAAATGTACGCTCGCAAGACTGGAATCGGTCGAAAGTACGATGTCGAAGTTGCTGACTTTTACTTCGATAAAGGAGGGTGCTTTTAGGCGGTCGCGGCGGTAATACTGCCAGTCGCTACGTGAGACGCCGGGTGGTGTTGCAAAGGATTCACTGTAAAAACTCAAATATTGCACCGCATCCTGGCGGGACCAGGCAGTTGCCCAACCGCTGATGGTTGCTTCAATGTCACGTCTGGCTTCACCCTGCGTCAATGCGGTCGCTTTATTAGATGATTGCGTCGGTTCTTGGGGCACCGCTTCTTGATTCGACGATGTTGTGAAATCGGCATAGTACGTAAGTTTTAGTGGCGGCGGAGATTCTGGGGTAGTGTTGGATTCGTCATTAATCGCTTTTTCGTATGCCTTCTTAGCTTTAAAAGCATAAATAGATGAAAGATTGTCGTATAGCGCAGCATAAGCCGGATGGTTTTTAATGCCAAGTTCCAACATCGCCACGGCATTTTTGTCGTCGCCTGCTGAATAGTAGATAAAGGCCATATTGTTGTAAAACTGCGGATGATGTTCCAGTTGCTGGCGGTATTTATTCAACATGTTTCGTGCTTCAGAAAAACTGTTGTTCTGAATATAGGCGCTCGAAAGTAAAAGTATGGCGTCTGGGTCGTTAGGTGTATTGCGAAGATACGTCGTTGCAACTTGGATAGCGTCTCGTGTCTGATTCTTTTGTAAGAGTGACTGGATTTCCTGCAATTCCGCGATGGACCCGGCTAAGGCATTGGTAGTGGTGCAACAAGCGGCGATGAGCAGCGATACCAACAAACCCTTATACATGTACAATTCGGCCCTGAATGTCGAGATTCGCCCCATTATACATAAAGCAGAGCGACAGTGAGTGTTGAACTACAAGCTCAAACCGCCCAGGCGTTTGGTAACCTGATGTTTGTGCCAGGTCACACCAAATAGGAATCCCAGTGACAGGATAAAAATTAGGCCGCCTATAATGAAGTACAACGGCGCCATATTTGACTGCGAGATATCAAAAAGCGATTGACCGCCAAATTCGGAGATTCCTTGTCCAACTTGTTGTTGCAGACGTTCAACTTCTAATTGAAGTTGCTGTTTGTCATTTTCGAGCTGAACAATATCCGAATCTTTCTCTCCACCAACTGCTGGGGAGCCACTTCTAATTCGAGTGATCTCGTTCTCAAGGCGTTTAGTATGAGCGAGTGCTTCTTCAAGCAGAAGCTGTGCCGGTTTGCTTTTAGATAAGTAGGCGCTCTTTACCCAGCCTTCTGTGCCACCAGGACTGCGAACTTTCGTGTGACGTCCTTTGTTTTCGATAATTTCCAATGGCGTACCTGACGACACGACCGCGATCGATGGGCCGCCGTTAATAGGTTCGGGACGTATCCCAACTCTTAGTGTGTCGGCTACGTAGAGTGTCTGGGCATGTACAGACTCCAGCAAAGCACCACATAGTAAAAACATGATTACTGTAAGGCGTGTTTTACCAAAGGTGTAAATCATTTATTTACCCTATATTTTCCGATGATTATCTTGGGTTCTGCGTTTCCGTGTGAGACTCAATTGAAATCAGTGTATGATCACTGATGCAAAACAACGGTAAAGAATTACGCAAACATATTTTAGAGTCGGCACAAGCCAGTAGAAATTTAGCGAATTGATCACAGTTTTCCAAATTCAATCCCTGTTCGGCGTTTTTATGTCGTGCATCAAAGACGGTTGCAAAAACTTATCCAGTTCCCTGAAAATACCGAGCAAACTGACTAAAGTTGCTTGTACAAAAGTTTTCAATATAGGTCAACTTTTTGTTGGAATTTGTCAGTGCAAAATGCTGGATGGGTAGTAAAGATAGGTGGCAATAGCGTCGATATCTACCTCTAGTGGAATATGTTTAATTTTTCAGCTACAAGCTAGTATCAGCGCCAAGCTGGGATCTACGTAATGACAGGAGCGAATGTCTAACCATGATGGGAAAAAAACGCCGTACCGCCAAAATTGACTCACTCATCGGACAAAACACCGAAATAAAGGGTGATGTTATTTTTTCTGGTGGTCTACATGTGGACGGAAAGGTATCGGGGAATGTTATCGCCGAAGAGCGCGGCTCATTGTTGACAGTCAGTGATCAGGGAGCGGTCGAAGGAGAAGTTCGAGTACCGAACGTCATTCTAAATGGATCCGTTGTGGGCGACGTCCACGCTAATGAAAGAATTGAACTGGCGCCACATGCGAGAGTGAACGGAAATGTTTACTATAATCTGATCGAAATGGCGATTGGTGCGGAAGTTAATGGAAAGTTGGTTCATCGCTCTGAGGCAAATAAGCCAAAGCTGACGCACATGCCTGAAAGTAAAGAAGAAAATGCCATGGGCGTGGTTCCTGAACCGGCCAAAAGTTGACTGTACAAATTGGTTATTGGATAATATCGACAACGCTTGCAATACGATAGCCTGGGGTAAAGAAAATGCTTGATACGACCACCGAAATGGAAAGCCCGTTGGATTTTACAGCGGCGGCAGCAGCCAAAGTTAAGAGCTTGATCGAAGAGGAAGGAAACGCTTCCCTGATGTTAAGAGTCTTTGTCACCGGTGGTGGATGCTCCGGTTTTCAATACGGGTTTACTTTCGATGAGAATTTGCAGGACGGTGACACCGAAGTCGTTAAAGACGGCGTCAAATTGCTTATCGATCCGATGAGTTTTCAATATCTGATGGGCGCGGAAATAGACTATACAGAAGGTCTGGAAGGCGCGCAGTTCGTCATCAGAAACCCCAATGCCACTACTACCTGTGGATGTGGCTCGTCCTTTTCCGTATAGGTTTCCATCTACAAATTCAACGCTTGAATTAGTATTGAAAGATTAAGGAGGTATCCATACCTCCTTAATTTTTTGTATTATTGTCCGTTCGAAACGTATCTGACAAAAAGATTTCTTTCTGGAATTCAATCCAGGGTTCAACTTACCCGATATAGTCTTATCGCTATCAGGGAGATAGTTATGAGTGAATATTTGCCAGGACTGGAAGGTGTTCCAGCCACAAAATCCAATATTTCTGACATTGACGGGGAAAAAGGGATTCTGTCGTACCGCGGCTTTCCTATAGGAGAGTTGGCGCATAACAGTACGTTTGAGGAAACCTGTCTTTTGCTGCTCGATGGTCGCCTACCGACAGCCCATGAATTGGCGGTTTTCGACGAGCAACTGCGAAGCAACCGTCGAGTTAAGTTTAATATCCGTTCTTTGATGAAGGCCCTGCCGCCTACAGGTCATCCTATGGAAATTCTGCAAACGGCTGTGGCGAGTCTTGGCGTGTTCTATCCTGGTAACGAATGTCTGACTAGTCCGGAGGCTTGTGAGGACCTGGATTACATCCACAATATGACAGTAAAAATCCTCGCTCGCATGCCAGTTATCGTGGCGATGTGGGAGCATATTCGTAATGGCTATGACCCAATCGAGCCCCGCGCAGATCTCAGTTTTGCGGAGAATTTCCTATTTATGCTTCACGGTCGTGAGCCTGATCCGGTGGCGGCAGATATCATGGACAAGTGCCTTATTTTGCACGCCGAACATACAATTAATGCTTCGACCTTTGCGGCTCTGGTGGCCGGTTCCACTCTGGCTAGTCCCACTGGCGTGATTGCGGCTGCGGTTGGCACTTTGTCTGGGCCACTCCATGGTGGAGCCAACGAAAAAGTTGTGCATATGCTGGATGAAATTGAGTCCCCCAAGGATGCGCGAGCCTGGCTTGATAAAAAGCTGGCAAACAAAGGCAAAATTTGGGGTATGGGCCACAGGGAATATAAAACCAAGGATCCACGCGCAACTATACTGCAGCAGTACGTGGAAAAGTTTGTGTCAGATCGGGGCGGACAATTAAGCAAGAAGTTCGAAATCGCGTTGGCGCTTGAAGAAGCGGCTACCGAGCGTCTTGGACCAAAAGGTGTTTTTCCCAATGTGGACTATTATTCCGGCATTCTTTATGACGAAATGGGAATACCAACGGATCAATTTACCTCAATCTTTGCAATATCTCGGGCGGCAGGTTGGCTAGCCCACTGGCGTGAACAGCTTTCAGACAACCGGATCTTTCGTCCAACGCAGATTTACGTTGGCGAGAAAAACCGAGTCTATGTGCCACTAGCTGACCGGGCCTGATAAATAGATCCAAGTAGGACGCTTTGTTCTGCGCCAGTGACAGGAGGCAGGTTGCCACTTAGCTGGTTCATGCGGCGGTAGGCCAACCAGGCAAAGGCCGTAGCTTCTACCCAAGCGGAATTTAACCCGAGTTCGTCGGTAGTGCTAACACGAGCTTCCTCTAGATGATGTTTGAGTCTTTCTACCAAGAAAGAATTTTGTGCCCCGCCGCCGCAAAGAAAACAGGACTTGGATCCGGATGCGTAACGTTTGATTGCATCGCTGCTGCTGATGGCGGTGAGTTCACATAGCGTTGCCATGACATCACGCGCTGACATGGTTTTGTGTATTCGGGCTCCGAGCCAGCCCATGTTGAAATGCTCACGACCAGTACTTTTGGGTGGAGGGGTTTCAAAAAAGGCATCATCAAGTAATGTCTCGAGCAAGTCCTGCTGTATTTGGCCGCTCCGGGCGATATTGCCGTTTTTATCATATGGCTGCTGATAATAGGCCTGCATCCAGGCATCCATCAGGACATTCCCCGGTCCTGTATCAAATCCGATAGTACTCTGCCCATCACGGGGTATGTGCGTAATATTGGCAATTCCCCCGATATTCATGATGACACGGTCTTCCTCAGCGCTATGAAAAATGGCCTGATGAAATGCGGGAACCAGTGGTGCGCCCTGACCACCAGCCGCCATATCAAGGCGTCTGAAGTCGGCAATGGTTGTGATCCCTGTGTGATAGGCAATCTGGTTCGGGTCACCTATTTGCAGTGTGAAGCCAAACGGTGGGGATGGTCGGTGACGTATGGTTTGTCCGTGGCTCCCTATGGCCAGAATTTCGTCATATGACGTGTCGGCTTGTAGCAGTAGCTGATTTACGCTCTCGGCGGCCCATGCGCCCAGTTCGGCGTCTAGTCTCCCCATCTGGTCGATTTCATCCTCACCAGGGGTACAGAGTTTTAAAATTCGTCGTCTTAATTCATCGGGGTATGGTCGCGAGAGGGATTCAATAACCTGGGGTATAGTGTTGGAGAAGTCCACCAGTACTGCATCTAAACCGTCAAGACTGGTACCTGACATCAAGCCGATGCATAGTTTTGTCATGCTCTCCCTGCCTGTTGTACAAACTATTGGTTAAAGTTCATAGCAATGCGATCGCCCTTGAGGTAGGAAAACTGGGCCAACAGAATATTCGCTTTTTGTGAAAAATCTTCCTGGTATTGCTTTTCCAGAGGGGCGGCATCCGGGAGTTTTACCGTCAAAGGGTTGCGGTGAACGCCAGCGACACGGAATTCGTAGTGCAGGTGCGGTCCTGTTGCGCGTCCTGTACTACCAACATAGCCGATAACCTGACCTTGTTTGACATATCTGCCATTACCCACTTTGCGATTGAAGCTGTTCATGTGGGCATACAATGTACGGATGCCGCCACCGTGCTGGATGATGACAGTTTTTCCGTAACCTCCCTTTTGACCACGAAAAATGACTTTTCCGTCACCGGAAGCCTTGATTGGAGTGCCACGAGAGGCTGCGTAATCCACCCCCTTGTGTTGGCGCCAAGTCTTTAGTGTTGGGTGTTTGCGGCTGCCATAGCGCGAGCTGATACGGGTGAAATCAACAGGCATGCGTAGAAAAGTCTTGCGCATACTCTTGCCATCCGGTGAGAAAAAGGCAGAACGGCCCTTATCATCAGTGTAGCGAATGGCTTTGTATGTTTTACCCTGATTGGTGAACTCTGCGGCGAGGATATTCCCATTTTGTATTTTTACACCATCAAGAAAATGTTCTTCATACATAAGCATGAATTCGTCGCCTTCACGAATATCGAGTGCGAAGTCGATATCCCACCCAAATATATAAGCCATATCCATGATAATGGTTTCAGGTAGGCCGGCATCCTGTCCCGCTTCAAAAAGCGAAGATTTGATCACTCCCTTTGCAAAGGCAACGTGCGTATCGAAGTCGCGAGAGTCAATTTCGCTATATAGGGCGTCTTCCTGATCCCGCTTTATATTAAGCGAATTTCGCTCATCTATTTTGTACACTAGCTCCTCTAGGTGTGCGTTGTCGTCTATCTTCAGCTCGATAAGCTGCCCGGGGAGTATGTGCTTCAATCGCTTGGCGTCCTTTCCAAGAGACATGATTTCGTGGACTTGTTGATGTCCAAGACCTGCGCGCTGGAAGATCAGAGATAGTGTATCTCCACGACGAACCTCTATTGTTTTCCAGCTTGATTCACCTGCGATATTGCTGTCGGCTTCGACGCCAAGCACAGTAGTTTCCGATGGGGGAACTAAAAGAGGCATGGTGTAGCGTTCTGTAATCTCATTGGCATGCCAGCGCATAGCGGCTACATCAAGTGAAAACATAGCACCGAAAGTAAGGATGCAGACAAAAATGAATAGATTTTGTTTTAGCTTGCTCGTGACTTCTTGGCGATGCTGGCGCATGTTCTGAAAATTCCCCACCGTGTTTATTACTTTGCATTCGACGTTGAAATAGTATCATCAATACAACTGTTTAACGAACTATCGACGTTATACCCAAATCAGTTTAGCGAACAGTTCACAGTTTCGAGCAAAAGTGTCGCAAAAACGAGAATTCTATCGATATCCGACGGTGACTGAGAAAATCTCCCAGTCTTCGTCTTCGGATACGGAGCTTTCAAATTGCTTGCCAACAAGATCAGGCAGGCCTGGAAGATAGGCCGTAACTTCGTTGCGGCGATTGGCTTTTGAATGGTAGAGCGCGATATCTGCATTATGTATAAAGGGCTCCACTTTGTCACAGTCGGGGGCTAGTTGAGCTACCCCCATGCTGGCGGTGATGCGTAATTTTTTGCATTTGTGGAAAATCGGCGTACTGGCAATTTTCACACGCAGCCTTTCGGCCAGAACCAAAGCCCCTTCAAGCGAGGTCTCTGGCAGGATAATGATGAATTCCTCTCCTCCATATCGCCCGATAGTGTCTGAGCTTCTGAGTGATGATGAGGCAAGTTCTGCGACGGTTTTTAAAACCTGGTCTCCCATTAGGTGGCCAAAGTTGTCGTTAACTCGCTTAAAGTGATCTAGATCGAATAAGATTATCGAGAGCTTGTGTCCATACCTCACCGAGCGGCCAATGTCTTTCTCAAGGGTCTGAATCAGGAAGCGTCGATTATAGATGTTCGTTAACGCATCCCGGCTGCTCATTTCGGAGAGGTTCTTTACTGCATCTTTAAGTAGAGTCTCATAAATACTGCTGTCGGTAACGTCATATAGCGTAATGCAGACGAACTCTTCCCCTGAATCGGGATCTTGCAAGGGGATAAACGTGCAGTTTTGACGCATGCAGTCAACACCGCCGGAAACTGGACGGTTATGGTTGAATGGCAGTAGATATGGGCGTGTGTCCCAAGAAGTGAAAGCATAGTTACGCAAGATGAACACGTTGCGAATCTTGGGCTCCAACCATTCCCTAGGTAAATCTGGAAATGCCTCGAATAGATCGCGACCGACGACTTGTACTGGGGGGATGTCACTGTGGTTGGCCAGAAATTCGTTCCACAAAACAATCTGGAATTGGCTATTAACGACGATTACGCCCGCATTGAGCTTGTCGATAATGGTTTCCAGGAGTTTGTGTGAATTTAATGGCATCTATAAATTATCCAGAAAGCTATCCAAGTCTTTTCTGAGGATGTCGATACCGCTGTCTTCCATAACGATTAATAAATGCGCGCGGAAATCGAGATTTTCCAATGCGAAACTTACCTCGATAAACAATACGTTTTGCCAATTAAACTTGGAGGTGTCGAATATATTGTCCGCATAGGTGCGTTTTGATACCAATGAAGGTGGTCCAAACTTCAACTTGAAGTCTAGTGTATGGGCAATGCCGTTCATACAAGCACCAACAAGAATGTTGCTTATATCCAGTTTGAGCTCGGTTTCAAGATCTGCGTTTCTATCGCCTTGATACCCCATTAACGTAGCGAGTTGTTCGTTAGTATCCTGATAAAAAAGCGTCATGGCTTCGCCTCGCCAATGACCAAAAAATGCCTGCCGTGTACAGACATATTCTCGTTCGGAATCTATGAGGCGGGTAATTGTAGGTTTGATCTCGTCCTGGTCTGTTGTTGCAATTTTGGGTATAGATAGTTCCACAAACGTTTCTAGAACTTTCGCAAGTTGCTCGCCTGCGCGCCCCATGCCTATGTTGACGATCTCTGAAAGAGCGTCATGTTGATCTTGGCTAAGGAGGCTGTTGGTATTCATGTCAGTGGCCTACAAAACGCCATATTGCTTTAGTACAGGGAGTAAATTTTCACCCCCGATAGGTTTTTTTATAAAGCCTGCCGCTCCGAGTTTCATCACTCTTTCTTCGGCTTCCGGCTGGATGTCAGCCGTCACGACAAAAACGATACAATTTAACCCCTCTTGTTGTAAGGTCTCAAGAACTTGATATCCGTCCATCTCGGGCATCGTCAAATCGAGAAACATTAGTTCGACGTCCCCCTTTCTATAGGCTTCTAGTGCTTCTTTGCCGTTGCTTGCCTGGGATATTTCGACGTCCCACGATGGAGGTAGGGATCGAATAAGCATCTTCCGCGAAATTGCGGAATCATCTACAACAAGTACTTTTGTGGGCATTTGGTACTCCAAGTCTCATGGTGATCTCTATTACATAGGTACATTAGACGTAACTAGGCCTATCAAGATGTTTCGACCAATCAGGGTGGTATCTGTAGCCTAAGAATTGGTGTAGACGAGGAGAATTCATGGGGCTACTACAGTTGATGGCTTTCTCCCCTTAACCACTGCCGAATCAATTGAGCAGTTCTTCCCGGAACTTAGAAATTTTGTGTAATCCTTGTTCTCGTCCCTTTGTTAAGGCGAGGCTATCCTTTTGTTTTTATGAGGTAAAATAATTTTCATTAAAAGCGCTTGTGTTTTTTTTTGTCGCCTCTATAATGCGCACCTCTTCGACGCAAGAGCGTCGAGTTCCAGGACGGAACATCTGCTGAAAAGCGCTTCAAAAAAGCGCTTGTTTTTTGAAAAAGGCTGCGTATAATGCGCGCCTCTTCGCAAGGAACAGCGGAACAAAAGTTGTCAAAGCTGATTATTTAAATGCTTGACAGGCTTAAAAAACAGCGTAGAATGTGCGCTCCTTTGCTGGACACGAATGACAGCAAAAGCTCTTTAAAAATGTGAAGATCAAGTAATTTGTGTGGGCGCTTACGTAACAACGCCAGGTCGAACGAAAGAATATCGATATACTATTTATATAGTCTCTGTCGAACCTTTATTTAGATCTTAAGATCAAAAATCTTCAACTGAAGAGTTTGATCCTGGCTCAGATTGAACGCTGGCGGTATGCTTAATACATGCAAGTCGAACGGCAGCAGCAGAGCTTGCTCTGGCTGGCGAGTGGCGGACGGGTGAGTAACGCGTAGGAATCTGCCTGACAGTGGGGGATAACTTGGGGAAACCCAAGCTAATACCGCATACACTCTACGGAGGAAAGACTTCGGTCGCTGTTAGATGAGCCTGCGTTGGATTAGCTTGTTGGTGGGGTAAAGGCCTACCAAGGCGACGATCCATAGCTGGTCTGAGAGGATGATCAGCCACACTGGGACTGAGACACGGCCCAGACTCCTACGGGAGGCAGCAGTAGGGAATATTGGACAATGGGCGAAAGCCTGATCCAGCAATACCGCGTGTGTGAAGAAGGCCTGCGGGTTGTAAAGCACTTTCAGAGGGGAGGATAATGACGTTACCCTCAGAAGAAGCACCGGCTAACTCTGTGCCAGCAGCCGCGGTAATACAGAGGGTGCAAGCGTTAATCGGAATTACTGGGCGTAAAGCGCGCGTAGGCGGCTCGTTAAGTCGGATGTGAAAGCCCTGGGCTCAACCTGGGAATTGCATTCGATACTGGCAGGCTAGAGTATGGTAGAGGGAAGTGGAATTTCCGGTGTAGCGGTGAAATGCGTAGATATCGGAAGGAACACCAGTGGCGAAGGCGACTTCCTGGACCAATACTGACGCTGAGGTGCGAAAGCGTGGGGAGCAAACAGGATTAGATACCCTGGTAGTCCACGCCGTAAACGATGTCAACTAGATGTTGGGAGGGTCTGCCTCTTAGTGTCGCAGCTAACGCAATAAGTTGACCGCCTGGGGAGTACGGCCGCAAGGTTAAAACTCAAAGGAATTGACGGGGGCCCGCACAAGCGGTGGAGCATGTGGTTTAATTCGATGCA
>Ga0224496_10000014_pt1 | contig 171082 bp, 147 predicted proteins | sample SF_Jul11_sed_USG_2_FD_168127 | JGI IMG/M metagenome (GOLD analysis project Ga0224496, IMG submission 168127) | Sediment microbial communities from San Francisco Bay, California, United States - SF_Jul11_sed_USGS_8_1 | ecosystem: Environmental > Aquatic > Marine > Sediment | place: USA...
ATCATCAAAATGGACAATGCCAATTAGAAATTGGAAATCGGCGCTGAATCGGTTTACGATTGAGTTCGAAGATCGGTTGATCAACTATGTTTAACAACTGCAGTTACACAGAATGGTTTACAGTCTCGTCAGATCAGCAGCTCCATGAGCCATTTAGATGCCTCTGCGCAAAAAACCGCGTCTTCATCCGAAAAACTAAACACGCTTTCTAGTGAATTGCTTGTCTATGCTCGACAACTAAAACAATCTCTGGAATATTTTAGACAAACAGGAACTGATGAGTAGGATAATTACTAATTTCTTATGCGAACGGTTAATCTTGGACGCATTGCAAGAATATACGCCGTCCTTGGAGCACATCTATTCGAAGCTAATCGTAACGTCAGTTTTTCCAAGAATGAGTGTGCCGTCCAGCGAGGTATTGGCGAATTGACTGCCTTTATTAGTTTCTACAGATAAGGCCTGTGAGTGACCAGTCTTAAAAGTAGTCGCCCCGTCTTCTGCATTAAAAATAAACTTCGCCGTGTCAGCAACAATTACCGCACCGATCACAGCACGAGCCGTCGCGGCCTGAGCGCTTCCCATAACGGCAACTAAAACAACCAAAAATACTACAATACGCACAGTGGATTTCCTCATTCTTTGTTCTTTTAGCGTCCTATAAAAACTAATCCACGTTAAGAAAGGTTTCATGCGAGTAACGAAGTGTTTCTTACATAAGAGAAACCGAATTAACGACTGGTAGATTTTTCTTCTAGTGAGGAAATGATAAGTGATAACAACGCATTTTCAAAGTCATACTTCTTCTGTTGGAAAATTTATGTTGCCACTGCTTTTTTCAGCGATAAATACATTCTCATCCGAATTTCCTCATTATTTCCCTTAATATTTCAGCTAAATAAATGACTTCAACGTTATATGTTACATTGCGTTACAAAGCAATTCTTTCTAATACTCGGTGATTATTCATTTACTATTGGAAGCTCAACCGTAAATCGCGTGTATTGCTCACCGTCACTTTCCAGTGAAATCGTACCTCCATGAAGCTCGATAATATTTTTCGCAATATTTAGGCCCAAACCATATCCGGGAATCGCATGATTGCGCGATGGATCAAGACGTGTAAAGGCGTTAAATATTCTCGACTGATCTGCGACCTTTATCCCTTGACCATAATCTATTATATCTATACATACGATTTTCGAATCACCGTGCAACTTGATCTCTACATGTCTTGTCTGGTGCATGGAGTATTTCAAGGCATTTTCAATTACATTTTGCAATGCCGTACGAATGCGCTTGATATCAGCATCTATGTAAATAGGTTCTTGCGGCAAAGACAATTCTATCCCTGGGATTACATTACCATTGCGTCGAACAATAGACTCTAGCAAATCCCCAAGATCGAACTTAGAAAAGTACAATTCAATTCTTCCGCTTTGCAACCGTGACGACAACAATATATCTTCGATCAACTCATTTAAGATCCTGACTTCTTCATTGATGGAGTCCTTTAAACGTTGATCATCTAACATTTCACTCGCTAGCTTGATACGCGTAAGTGGTGAACGTAATTCATGGCTAATGTCTCTCAGTAGCTGTGTTTTAGCAGAAAACAAGGCATTCAGTTCACGCGTCATGTCATTAAAAGAGTGTGTCAGCCGCCCAAGTTCATCGCTGGAGGTAGGCGTGATTTCATACCCCAAATTTCCCGCGGCGGCATTCGCGAAACCTTGATTCAACGCCTTAATAGGACGAAACAAACGACGCACCAGTAGATAACTAAACGCGATAACAATGCTGATAACACTGCTGACTACAATTAGCACCAAGAGACTATTTCCGGCCAATCGACGATGGTTAACAATAAATATATAGGTATGATGACCGACCACCATTTTTGCCCCACTAGATCCGCGATAATGAGCTATAGCAAGAGGCTGACTTTTGATGTCATGAAAGTCATAATTGGATACATCGGTGTTACCCGAATTCTTGCTTTTGTATTGGGCTTCTTTGGAATAGACGAATACTTTTAATCCTGTCTTCTCTGCCACTTGATCAATATTTTCCTGTTGAGGAGGATTGCCTATATCACTAATCAAGTAGCCGATATATTGATTCACATTTGCCATCAACTGAACATGAAACTGGGACTCTTCTTCAGCGGCCCACCGCAGCCCCATCGCCAAGAGAACGATAAGCAGTATTCCGGTTAGAACAAAAATTGCCAGCAGTTTTACAAATAGAGATTGACGAATACGTGAGAACATTATTGAATCTCAGCGATAAATTGATAGCCACGACCAAACACAGTTTTGATAAAGCGCGGTTGCTTCGGTGGGTCTCCGAGCTTTGCACGCAATCGACTGACGGTGACATCAATACTACGATTAAATGCATCCCAATCGAGGCCTCTGCTAGCCTCGAAAAGATCGTCACGACTCACAACAGCTCCCGGGCGCGTCACTAAAATACGTAACATGTCAAACTCCGCGCTGGTAAGTACGACGTCGATACCATCGACCTTGACTTGTCCTTTTTCCAGACTTATCTCTATATTTTCAAATTCTAAACTTGAGTCAGTAGAATGATTTTTCCCGCTACGTTTGATAATACTGTTGATCCGCGCAAGCAATTCCCGTGGTTCGAAGGGTTTGGGAAGATAGTCGTCGGCACCTAGCTCCAGACCAACAATTCGATCAGTAGTGTCTCCACGTGCGGTCAACATGATTACAGGTATTTGTTTTTGGCGACGTATGCGACGTAGAGTTTCAAAACCGTCAATCTCAGGTAACATTACATCAAGAATAATCAAGTCGAATACCTGTTGCGATATAAGCTCCAGCCCCTGAATAGGATTCACCGATCTTACAAGCTTGAAGTTAAACCGGGAGAGATACTCCTCAAGCAACTCTCCCAGTTTAACGTCGTCATCGATTAGTAATAATTGCTTAGTCATGGAACGCGTCAGAAAATAATTGAGACTTAGTCCTCATCGTGATGGTATTTCATGAACTTTTCCAGCTTTTTCGCCAGTTTCCTCTTTTGCTCCTCATTCAGCGAAGCATGAAAAACACTAAGCTTGGAAAAAAACTCTGGCGCAGCTGCTGCCATAGACTGCTGATGATCATCAAAAATATCCTGAAACGCTTGAGGCTCAATCTGCTCCTGAGTCACTAGGCCTAAAAGCGTATCCATGTGTTGTTTACGTGTAGATTTTCGTTCTTTATGATGTTTTACAAATACGTCAGTTACATCCTTGAGCTTTGCTTGTTGATCCGCACCCAAATCAAGTTTGCGTGTAATCTTCTTATTTAACCATTCAGCCTTTTCTTCCGGGTCATGTCGATGATGTCCGCAGGCAGACAGAATCAAAATCAAGGCCCCTGTGATAAAGGTTAAGGCGGAAAAACCAAATATCTTCTTCATGTCAAATCTCCAATAGTTCAAATAACAGTATCAATACTGCCATGTTGACCCCTGGGAGTCTTTTCTGATTCCTTAAATGTTGTTACAACTTGTAACAGGTGCCCACCCAATTTCCCTCGTGACGATTTAGACACAGACTTTAATTCCTAAACTATCGAATACCCGCCGGTCTTAAATCATCTGATAAAGACTGAGCATACACCTTATCCTTAAACGGTTGTCGTCTAAGCCAGATGTCTAGGTAGAATTCAGGGTGCAGACTAAACAACTCTTCAACTTGAAATTCTGCCTCTCCTATATTACCCATACGTTGCAGCACTATAATCTTGAACACATTTGCCTGTAAACGCGATGGGTTAATTAACGAGGACTGATGCGTGAACCACGGCGTCCGAGCATAGCTTGGCCTCTTAAAAAAACAATCGTAGGCATCAAAAGACTGGGTATAGCATCGCTGCTCACGGCGAGAACGAAAATCTTAGCGCAAAAAAAAGCCCGCCATTCGGCGGGCTTTTGACATCAATTTCAAGTAAAACTACTTGTAGAAACCAATCATGGTTTCCAGTGACTTAGCATTGATTTTAGAAGCATGACCAGCACATCCAAAGGCTTCGTAGCGAGCCTTACAGATTTGCATCATCGCTTTTGTCGATTCCTTCAGGAATTTACGCGGGTCGAAATTGGATTTGTTTTCAGCCAGGTGCTTACGTATTGCGCCCGTAGAAGCCATACGCAAGTCTGTATCGATATTTACCTTACGAACGCCAGACTTAATACCTTCAACGATTTCTTCGACCGGTACGCCGTAAGTTGTACCCATGTCACCACCGTAGTTGTTGATGATTTCCAACCAGTCCTGAGGCACTGAAGAAGAACCATGCATAACCAGGTGAGTGTTAGGAATCACTGCGTGAATTTCTTTGATACGGTCGATACGCAGAACCTTACCTGTAGGTGGCTTGGTGAATTTGTATGCGCCGTGAGAAGTACCGATGGCGATAGCTAGCGCGTCAACTCCAGTCTTCTCTACGAAATCTTTGGCTTCTTGAGGGTCAGTTAACAACTGAGAATGATCCAGAACGCCTTCAGCGCCATGTCCATCTTCTTCACCCATCATGCCGGTTTCAAGCGAACCCAAGCAACCCAGTTCACCTTCAACCGAAACACCACCTGCATGTGCCATTTCACAAACTTTCTTGGTGACTTCTACGTTGTACTCGTAAGAAGACGGTGTCTTCATGTCAGGCATGAGTGAGCCATCCATCATTACTGATGAGAAGCCAGACTGGATCGAGCGCAAGCATACCGCTGGCTCAGAGCCGTGATCCTGGTGCATAACGATAGGAATGTGTGGATACATTTCGATCGCAGCAGAGATCAGGTGACGCAGGAAAGGCTCGCCCGCGTATGAACGCGCGCCAGCAGAACCCTGCATGATGACAGGTGAGTCAACTGCGTCAGCAGCCTGCATAATTGCATGAACCTGTTCCATATTATTTACGTTGAATGCTGGCAAACCGAAGCTGTTTTCAGCCGCGTAGTCCAACAATTGACGCATTGAGATAAGTGCCATTTCAGTCTCCTGTATATTACCTAATTACTAAAAATTTCTTCCAAACTAGTCTGCATCGGCAGGGGCCAGATCACCAACTCGTACAACCTTCAGTGCATTTGTGCCACCGTGCACACCCATAAAATCACCCTTGGTGATGACGACAAGATCGCCATCACGTACCGCGCCTCTTTGCACAAGTTCGTCAATAGCGCGCTTATTTACCGTCGCGTGATCCTTGGTTTTGGTATCAAACGCAATCGGATAAACACCTCGATACAAGGTTACCTTGCGACGTGTTTTTTCATGCCGGGTCAGGGCATAAATCGGACGATCCGAGCTGATACGTGACATCCACAATGCTGTCGCACCAGATTCGGTCAAAGAGGCAAGTGCTTTCACACCCAAGTGGTTAGCGGTGTACATCGCAGCCATTGCGATTGCTTCATCGATGCGTGAAAACTGTTCATCTATTCGGTGATCGGAAACACGCGCGAGATGTTGTTTTTCCGCTTCACGACATACACGATCCATAGCAGCGATCGCTTTATCGGGATACTTTCCTGTCGCTGTTTCCGCAGACAACATTACGGCATCTGTTCCATCAAGCACGGCATTAGCAACATCGAAAACCTCCGCACGGGTTGGAATCGGGTTATATATCATTGATTCCATCATTTGCGTGGCGGTGATTACGATGCGATTCAATTCACGCGCGCGGGAAATCAGCTGCTTTTGTACAGCTGGCAGTTCCGCGTCGCCGATCTCTACACCAAGATCTCCACGCGCAACCATCACTGCATCAGAGGCAAGAATAATTTCATCTAACACATGTAGCGCTTCCGCTCGTTCAACCTTGGCGATCAAACCAGCATCGCCACCAGCATCTAGCATTAACTGACGTGCTTCATGCATATCCGCCGCTGAACGTGGAAAAGAAACCGCTATATAATCCGCCTGAAGCTTTGCCGCAGTCTTGATGTCTTTGCGATCTTTTTCGGTCAAGGCCGGCGCCGACAACCCACCACCTTGTAAATTAATACCTTTTCGATCAGACAAAGTGCCACCGTGCACCACACGACACTGAACGGCGGTATCAACAACTTCTTCCACCCACAATACTATGCGGCCATCGTCCAGCAACAACGTGTCACCACGTTTTACGTCGTTAGGTAATGCCTTGTAAGCAATACCAACGCGCTCCTCGTTACCCGCGTCAGAACCTAGCTCACCGTCGAGGATGAAAATACTGCCTTCAACAAGTTCAATCTTTCCATTTTTAAAGCGTTCAATTCGAATCTTCGGTCCCTGAAGATCGACAAGCACGCCAATTTCACGACCATGCGCTCGCGCACGATCTCGTACCATATCCACCCGGGCCGTGTGTTCTTCCACACTACCATGAGAAAAATTGATACGCACAACATCAAGACCCGCCTCAATCAGCTTGTCCAAAACCTTTGGATCATCTGTTGCCGGCCCCAGGGTTGCCAATATCTTTGTACGTCTGAGCATAAACTCTCTTAGAAAAAGTTGGCCCATGATCTACATGGGCCGTGAATCCAGTTAACCGTTGGCGCGTTGCTCCAAAATTTCAACTGCTGGCAATTTCTTGCCTTCAAGAAACTCTAAAAAGGCGCCACCGCCCGTGGAGATATAGGAAACCTTGTCAGCAATCTTGTACTTGTCGACCGCTGCCAATGTGTCACCGCCACCCGCAATGGAAAACGCAGAAGATTCCGCAATCGCCATAGAAAGCGCTTTCGTTCCTTCACCAAACTGATCAAATTCAAAAACACCTACAGGACCATTCCACACGATCGTGCCTGCGTTTTTCAGAATCTCTGCCAGTTGCTTGGAAGTTTCCGGACCTACATCAAAAATCATATCGTCGTCAGTAACATCTGCGACATTCTTAAGTTCTGCTGGCGCAGACTCTGAGAATTCCTTGCCGCACACAACATCAACAGGAACAGGAATAGAACCACCGCGTGACTTAGCGTCGTTAGACAGCTTGGTTGCCGTTTCGATCAGATCAGCTTCATAAAGAGATTTACCAACATTATTTCCGGCCGCCGCGATAAAGGTATTGGCAATACCACCACCGACAATAAGCTGATCAACTATTTTTGACAATGACTCAAGAACCGTAAGCTTAGTCGAAACCTTGGAACCGCCAACTATGGCAACCATGGGACGGGCTGGATTGTTCAGCGCCTTACCAAGTGCATCTAATTCGGCCGCAAGCAAAGGACCTGCACACGCAGTCGTTGCATACTTAGCAACACCGTGTGTAGATGCTTGTGCACGGTGAGCTGTACCAAATGCATCCATCACGTACACATCACAAAGTGACGCATATTTTTTAGACAAATCGTCGGCGTTTTTCTTCTCGCCAGCGTTGAAACGAACATTCTCGAGAATAACTACGTCACCATTGGCTAGATCAGGCTCACCTGTTAAATAATTTTTCACCAATTTAACTTCTTTGCCCAACAGATCAGAAAGATAGGTTGCAACCGGTTGTAAAGAGAATTCGTCAGCAGGCTCTCCTTCCGTAGGACGTCCCAGGTGAGACATCAACATTACCTTGGCACCAGCTTCCATCGCGTGCTTGATAGTTGGCAGAGACGCCTTAATTCTAGCGTCAGAAGTAACCTTGCCATTTTTTATGGGGACATTCAGATCTTCACGAATCAGTACTCGCTTTCCCGCAAGATCCAGATCAGTCATTTTAATAACAGACATGTATGACTCCTAGTTTGAAAGTTAAAAATTATTTGGCAAGTGCCCACACTTGACGAATAACTCTTCTCTTAAAGTATTGGACGGATTGTCGAAAACAATCCGTCTACACATACAGCAATTTTAGAGAGATTTTGTTCGAGGGGTAGGCACACGTTGATTTTCAAAGCGGAGTTTACAATTAGTAAATGAGCATTTGAAAATCGACGCGCAACACCCCCCTCGGGCAAAAGATCCTGAAATTTTAATTGGCGGCAACGTGGCGGACAAACCGCATCATATTACAGGTATAACCATACTCATTGTCATACCAGGCAACCAACTTAACGAAAGTACCATCGAGAGCGATACCCGCTTCTGCGTCGAAAATTGAAGAATAGCCAACGCCACGGAAATCAGTAGAAACAACTTTCTCATCGGTATATGCCAATGTTTCGCTGATCGCACCAGACTCAGAAGCTGCTTTCATTGCCTTACAAATGTCATCGTAAGAAGCTTCTTTTTCCAACTCGACAGTCAGGTCGACAACAGATACGTCAGAAGTAGGCACACGGAAGGCCATACCAGTCAGCTTGCCATTCAAATCAGGAAGTACTTTGCCAACGGCTTTGGCTGCACCAGTGGAAGAAGGAATGATGTTTTCCAAAATTCCACGGCCACCACGCCAGTCTTTCGCAGAAGGACCGTCAACAGTCTTCTGAGTAGCAGTCGCTGCGTGAACAGTAGACATCAAACCGCGCTTGATACCAAAGTTTTCGTGGATAACCTTAGCCATAGGCGCCAAACAGTTTGTAGTACAAGAAGCCGCAGAAACAATCTTCTGGCCTTTATATTTTTCATGGTTTACGCCATAAACGAACATTGGCGTGTTGTCTTTGGAAGGAGCAGATTGAACGACTTTCTTTGCACCAGCATCAATGTGCTTTTGGCAAGTTTCTTCGGTCAGGAAGAAACCTGTACATTCCAGAACAACATCAACTTCCACGTCGCCCCAAGCCAGGTTCGAAGGATCGCGTTCAGCGGTCAGACGAATCTTCTTTCCGTTAACAATCAGGCTGCCATTATCAGTAGAAACGTCACCATTGAAACGACCGTGAACAGAGTCAAATTTCAGCATGTATGCCAAGTAGTCTGCGTCTAACAAATCATTGATCGCAACAACTTCCATATCAGGAAAGTCTTTAGCGATAGCACGGAAAGCCATACGACCGATGCGGCCGAAACCATTAATACCGACTTTAATAGCCATTTTCTTTCTCCAAAAGTTTATAAAAAAATCTTTTTACTTTTTTCAACGAAAACATCTCTCACCCAAAGTATTCGCTGACTCGATTCACCAGCGCATTCAGGAATCCATTTCCAGGTTTAGGTGTATGTTCGCTGAGCTATGCCTTACATGACTTCTTCAATCGTTTTCACAACGTTTTCAACGGTGAATCCGAAGTGTTTGAAGAGTACTTTATCAGGTGCTGATTCACCGAAGCTTGTCATACCAACAACTTTACCGCTCAGGCCAACGTATCGATACCATCCTTGCGTGACACCGGCTTCGACCGCTACCCGCGCAGTTACGCCGGAAGGTAAAACAGCCTCTTTATAGGCAGCGTCCTGTGACTCAAACACTTCTACAGAAGGGATGGAAACCACACGGATATTCTTGCCTTTGCTAGTCAATTCAGCCGCAGCCTGGATAGCAAGATCGACTTCAGAACCGGTAGCAATCACGATTGCATCCGGGGAACCTGCGCAATCCTTCAGGATGTAACCACCACGCGCGATATTGGCAATTTGAGCCGCATCGCGGTTTTGGTGAGCGAGTCCCTGACGGCTAAAAATCAGACAGCTTGGGCCGGTGTTCTTTTCAATCGCAGTTTTCCAGGCAACCGCTGTTTCAACCGCATCACATGGACGCCAAACACTCATGTTCGGGATCATTCGTAATGTCGCTGTTTGCTCGACAGGCTGGTGAGTCGGGCCATCTTCGCCCAGACCGATGGAGTCGTGGGTATAGACAAAGATCGAACGCTGTTTCATCAATGCCGCCATGCGCAATGCATTACGAGCATACTCAGAAAACATCAGGAAGGTGCCGCCAAAAGGAATGAATCCACCATGCAAGGCGATACCATTCATGATGGCTGACATACCGAATTCACGCACACCGTAGGAAATGTAGTTGCCATCGGCGACGGTATTGTTAATAACCTTGCAATCCGGCCACGACGTCAGATTCGAAGGTGTCAGGTCAGCCGACCCCCCGAGGAACTCCGGCAATGCAGCAGCATAAGCAGTGATTGATCTCTGCGATGCTAGACGAGTAGCAGGGCTCTCGGCCTTGGTGTTAACCGCGTTGACATAATCTTCGGCAACCTGTGCCCAGTTTGCAGGTAGCTCGCCATTCATACGGCGGACAAATTCTGCCGCCAATTCAGGATATGCAGCCTTGTATGCACCAAACTTAGCGTTCCAGTCGGATTCGGACTTAGCGCCCTTTTCCTTTGCATCCCAACCCGCATAGACTTCAGATGGAATTTCAAAAGGTGCATGACTCCAACCCAGGTTGTCACGAGTCGCCGCTATTTCATCATCGCCCAGTGGTGCGCCGTGGCAATCATGACTGCCACACTTGTTCGGTGCGCCATAACCAATAACGGTTTTGGTACAGACCAGTGTCGGCTTGTTGTTTACAGACTTGGCTTCGTGGATAGCCTTGTTGATCGCATCGGCATTATGGCCATCGACGTCACGAATGACATGCCAGCCATAGGCTTCAAAACGCTTGGGGGTATCATCGGCGAACCAGCTTTCAACGTGCCCATCGATTGAGATGCCGTTGTCATCCCAGAAGGCAATCAGCTTGCCCAGACCCAATGTTCCAGCTAACGAGCATGCCTCGTGGGATATGCCTTCCATCATACAGCCGTCACCCAGGAACACATAAGTGTGGTGATCAACGATGTGGTGACCGTCGCGATTGAACTGGCCTGCAAGCGTACGCTCAGCTAATGCCATACCTACGCCATTGGTAATACCTTGTCCCAACGGGCCGGTAGTAGTTTCAACACCAGGCGTATAGCCATACTCTGGATGTCCAGGCGTTTTGGAATGTAGCTGACGGAAATTCTTCAGCTCATCCATAGGCAAGTCGTAGCCTGACAGGTGCAGCAAAGAATAAATCAGCATGGAACCGTGACCGTTGGAAAGCACGAAACGATCGCGATCCGCCCACTTGGGGTTAGCCGGGTTGTGTTTCAGATGGTCGTTCCACAGAACTTCCGCAATATCGGCCATCCCCATAGGTGCCCCAGGGTGTCCGGACTTGGCCTTTTGCACAGCATCCATACTAAGAGCACGGACCGCATTGGCGAGGTCTCTACGTGTTGGCATGAATCATTTCCTCTCTATAAAGGTTTTAAAACAGAAATCGTTACGTACTTCTTCTAGTGAGCGATATCGGTCGCGATATTGGTTGCTAAGTTTACAGCTGAGAATGGAGGTATCTCGTAGATACCTGCGCCCTGTGGGCGTGCGCTAGCGACCTTCCCTCTTCGGAAAAAGGCCGTATTTTCTCTTAGTTACCGTTCTCGGGCAATAGGCAAATCACGACACACCAATTCACTCTCTAATAATTCTTTTATAATCAATATATTAAATTATTCTTCCTTCCACTTAATAGAACATCCCATGCTTGGGATTTGCTCTTCCGGCCCCTGTCCAGTTTCCGCAACCTGCTTCATCGCCAGAAATAAGTCGCGACGAGCATCCACCGGCGCCGTTTCCTTCCGGCTAGCGTCCAGCCTACCGCGATATTGCAACTCACCACTACTGTTATACCCAAAAAAATCAGGGGTGCAAACTGCCCCGTAGTCCTTAGCCACCGTTTGACTCTCGTCCATCAGATAAGGAAATGGAAAATCAAATTCCTGTGCGATCTTCTGCATATTCTCAAACGAATCCTCTTCCCTGAGTGACGGATCATTCGACATGATCGCCACGGAATTGACACCGAATTTTTCCTTTAGCTCACGAGTATCACGCACCAGTCGTTCACGTATCGCCTTCACGTACGGGCAATGGTTACAGATAAACATTACCAATAGTCCGTTCTTACCCATGCAATCCTGAACGGTGTATGTCTTACCATCAACTCCAGGCAAACTAAAATCGATGATAGGCTTTCCGAATTCACATACAGGCGTTTCAAGGCTGACCATTCACATACACTCCAAGGCTAAAATATCGAAAAATTGGGCCGCCTAGTGTACACTTGCGCGTCAAATATCCAAAGCCCATGATTTTTAGCAGAAAAGGAAGGGAAATGAATAGAGATTTCGTCTTTACCTCGGAATCAGTATCTGAAGGCCACCCTGATAAGGTTGCAGATCAGATTTCCGATGGCGTACTGGATGCCATTCTGGCACAAGATCCTCGTGCACGCGTCGCGTGTGAAACACTGGTCAATACCGGTATGGTGATATTGTCAGGTGAAATCACCACTTCCGCATGGGTCGACATGCAGGACATCGTACGTAAAACGGTAAAGGAAATCGGCTATAACTCTTCCGAAATGGGTTTCGATTATGCGTCTTGCGCGGTCATTACTTCGATTGACAAACAGTCAGCGGATATTGCCATGGGTGTGGACGAATTTGACAACCACGAACAAGGCGCCGGCGACCAGGGATTGATGTTTGGTTATGCCTCAAATGAAACCGATGTATTAATGCCCGCACCAATTACTTATGCACATCGCCTGGTCAAGAGACAGGCGGAAGTACGTAAAAATGGAGAACTTCCATGGTTACGCCCCGATGCTAAAAGCCAGGTGACATTCCGGTACGAAGACGGCAAACCTGTCGCGATCGATGCGGTGGTATTGTCAACACAGCACCAGGATGGTATCGCGCAAAAAGACCTCGTCGAAGCCATTATGGATAGCATTGTAAAGCCGGTACTGCCTGCTGAATGGTTGCACAAAGACACCAATTATTTCATCAATCCCACAGGTCGCTTTGTTATCGGTGGCCCGGTAGGTGACTGCGGTCTGACCGGGCGCAAGATTATTGTCGATACCTATGGCGGCATGGCTCGTCACGGTGGCGGCGCATTTTCGGGTAAGGATCCATCCAAGGTCGATCGTTCCGCAGCATATGCCGGTCGTTACGTTGCTAAGAACATCGTTGCGGCAGGACTGGCGGATCGTTGCGAAATACAGGTTTCCTATGCAATAGGCGTGGCCCAACCAACTTCGATTTCTATCGACACCTTTGGTACAGGCAAAATTAGTGACAAGCGAATTATAGAACTCGTTCGTGAGCACTTTGATCTGCGTCCGAAGGGCATCGTTACCATGTTGGACCTGCTTCGTCCGATTTATCAGCAGACAGCTGCCTATGGTCACTTCGGTCGCACCGAGAGCGATTTGACCTGGGAGAGAACAGATAGAGCTGAAGCGCTAAAAGCGGCAGCGGGACTGTAATCTATATTAAATGCACAGTGTATTCACAACTGTGTTTGGGTGAATGCGGCCATTTCAGTCTATTTACGGCGAAATGGTCGCATCTCATAAGTTAATTCTTACTCTAATATCAGTTTTTCATCCGCCTGTGAGGGGCGCTGCAGCAGGTTCAATCCTGTCAGGCTCAGAGGGGATGACTAACGCAGCTGCTTTCTTTTCTTGTTTGCAAACAGCTGTCTGGAACAACGGCGCTCACCCTGTATTTAGTCAACACATATATAGGAGTTGAGACATGAGTAAAGTACCTGCGGGTTTTACTGACTATAAAGTTGCCGACATCAATCTCGCCGATTGGGGTCGCAAAGAAATCGCTATTGCCGAAACCGAAATGCCTGGTCTGATGGCCCTACGGGAGGAATACGGCGCATCTAAACCACTCAAAGGCGCCCGCATCATGGGCAGCTTGCACATGACCATTCAAACAGCCGTACTGATTGAAACACTGGTCGATCTCGGTGCCGAAGTTCGTTGGGTATCGTGTAACATTTTTTCCACACAGGATCATGCAGCAGCGGCTATCGCAGCCCAGGGAATCCCCGTATTCGCGTGGAAAGGTGAAACCATTGAAGAATACTGGTGGTGTACCGAACAAGCGTTCAACTGGCCCGGCGGTCAATTGCCTAACATGATACTGGACGATGGCGGCGACGCGACGCTGTTAGTACACAAAGGCGCAGAATTTGAAAAAGCCGGTGCGGTACCCAATGCTAAACCCGGCGACAATGAAGAATGGAAAGCCATCCTTGACGTGCTCAAACGCAATCTGACAAGCAATCCCGGTAAATGGAGTGCGATTGCCGAAAGCATCAAGGGTGTTACCGAAGAAACCACAACAGGCGTACACCGCCTGTACGAGATGGAAAAAAACGGCAGCTTGCGTTTTCCCGCTATGAACGTCAATGACTCGGTAACGAAATCCAAATTCGATAATCTCTATGGCTGCCGTGAGTCGCTCATAGACGGCATCAAACGCGCAACCGACGTCATGATCGCAGGAAAGATCTGTGTCGTTCTCGGATATGGTGATGTAGGCAAGGGCTGCGCACAAGCGTTTCGCGGTATGGGTGCAACTGTTTGGGTTACTGAAATCGATCCCATCTGTGCGCTACAAGCAGCGATGGAAGGCTATCGCGTTGTTGATATGGACGATGCCTGCAAGCATGGTGATATCTTCGTTACCACAACAGGTAACGTCAATGTCATCGATCATCACCACATGCAGGCGATGAAAAATGAAGCCATCGTCAGCAACATTGGACACTTCGATTCTGAAATTAATATCGCCTCTCTTGAAAAATATGAATGGGAAGAAATCAAACCACAAGTCGATCATGTTATCTTTCCAGATGGTAAGAAGATTATCGTATTGGCGAAAGGTCGCCTGGTAAACCTCGGGTGCGCCACCGGACATCCAAGCTTCGTTATGTCGGCTTCTTTCACTAATCAGGTAATGGCGCAAATCGAGTTTTTTAATCATGCCGAAAAGTACGATAACAAGGTCTATGTGCTACCTAAGATCCTTGACGAAAAAGTCGCTCGACTGCACCTGCAAAAGATAGGCGCTTTCCTCACGCCGCTTTCCAAGGAACAGGCAGACTATATCGGCGTACCAGTGGACGGACCATATAAACCGAACCACTACCGCTATTGATTTAGTAATGCATAGAACACCGGCGTCGACTTGCGGCGCCGGTGTTTTTGTTTGCCAGATACGGAGCTAGTCTTTCGGTAACCGAGCAGAGCTCATTGTGCATTTCTAGCATTTACGTGTTCGAAAGCCAGTCGTTATATCTTCTTAATTGCCGAATTACTCCTGTTCAATTCAAATTGGAATACTCGAATGAAAACGCAAAAGTTGACTGATAAAACTTTCAGCATGGAATTCTTTCCTCCGAAAACAACCGAAGGCGCATTCAAGCTGCGTGAGACAACAAAGGCTTTAGCGAAATTAAGCCCTGCCTATATCTCGGTGACTTTTGGCGCAGGCGGAAGCACCCAGGATGGTACATTGGAGACCGTCATAGACATTCAGCGAGAAGGAATTGATGCGGCACCTCACCTATCCTGCATTAGCTCCACAAAAAACCAGATCCGTAAATTGCTGCAAACCTATCACGCAAATGGAATTAAACGCCTAGTCGCTTTACGTGGCGACATGCCCTCAGGGACCGGCGGGGTTACCGGGGAATTACGTTACGCCAACGAATTGGTAGCGTTTATTCGTGAAGAGACAGGTGACTATTTCAAAATCGAGGTCGCAGCCTATCCGGAATTTCACCCTCAGGCGGCATCTGCGTCTAACGATCTGAAAAATTTTAAACGTAAGGTCGATGCAGGCGCTGATTCGGCCATCACCCAGTACTTTTTTAATATCGATGCCTATCTACGCTTCATCGACAGTATCGAGAAAATGGGCATTTCGATACCGATTATTCCAGGCATTATGCCAATCACAAATTATAAACAACTCGCTCGTTTTTCCGATACCTGTGGCGCAGAGATTCCTCGCTGGCTACGCTGGCGACTCCAGGATTTTGCGGACGATACTGTTGGGTTAAAAGCGTTTGGACAGGAAGTGACTACGAGATTGTGCGAAACATTGCTGGAAGCTGGCGCGCCCGGATTACATTTTTACACCATGAATCAAGTCCACCCAACGATGGCAATCTACAAGGCCCTATCACTAGGTGAGTGAAAGATTCACATTGAGAGAGTGACCAAATCAGGGAAGTGGGTGCTCTCTCACAAGACGTAGATAGACAACATCGCTATCAGGCGCCAGAGGCATATTTAATACATTTGCATCGCTAAAATCGACCACTCTTGCCTGCGTCTCATTGGGCAAGTTACCCCCTGGCGTATGAATGAAAGGCGTATTGGTCCATACTTTGGCAGACATCGCGCCGGCAAAAATTTCATGGTTAATTGTGGCTACTGGCGGAGAGCAGGAATACTCCAGCAACGATGCAAGTTCCTTTACATTTGGCATTCGCCAATCTGTATATCCTTGATTTACAGCGGGGGAAGCATTAAAGGTGGCTATGTGGGAAAGCGCACTACTCCAACTAAACGGCGTTGCAAGCGTTGTATCAAAACAGGCAGACCCATCGGCACTATCAAAATAGGAACCTACCAAACAACGAGTCCACATCAAGCCGGTTTTCTTATCAATTACTACATCGTGGCTAGCAATACCGCCGCTACCATCTCGTAGAAACTCAAAATTCTCTGTCGGCGTACTAGGATTGAGGGCAGGTTGGCCAGAACAAACACCTTCCGCACTTACATACGTAATCGGAAAAATGCTCAGTAACGAAATCCAAATTATTTTTTTCATCGTATTTACAAGTTTATTGCTGGTCATTGACGAGCCTCGCAATGGGAACACTTCTCGATTTATTGCTATGGTCAACTACAGGATTGTCACCAAATGTCATCGTATATGCGTCTGTCTTCCATTCCACCGACGTGGTCGAGCTCCAGAACTTCATTCCAACTTTTTCAACCGTCGGAAAATAGCGATAATCAATAGCGACTGGATCCGAGTTTCCCGTTGAAATGGCATACGATCCATAATCACCGAGAGAACGCAATTCCTCTATCGTAGGCAATCGCCATCCCGTCATGCCGCACAGTTTCATCAAATTGATTTGCGCAGCATAGAACAGGGTATTACAGTCCCTGGTCTCGCAATCTTCTTGCAGGCTAAAAGACGAGGCGCCACTAATAGAGCCATTGGTCTTGTTATCGCTGTCATACCAGTAAACGTTATTGCGCGCATACTGCAAAGTTCTAAAACTGTCTTTCACTTCCCAAATCAACCCAGTGACTTCGTCACGAACACAAGACCATTCCTTTTCGGGCGTAGTACTATCCCATGGAGTATTTTGGTCCGCTAGCGCTTGTCCATTTTGATTGAGCTTAGTATATGAGAAACCCGCTCTACCATCAGCGTCGGAATTGGCTGAGCTATCCCGTCCAAAAGCTTGGTCCTGCTGAGCTTCAACTACAGATCCCAACGATGGCTCAGCACGCGTAGACCCCGTATCATTCAAGGTCATCATCCCATGCCCAGACTCACTGTTTGCCAGAATTTTAAGAGACAATTTTTGTGATTCGTTGACCAATTTCAGGTCTTCGCTATCCGTGGAAAACAGAGTTAGTTCCAAGGTTTCATCTTTTTCATCGATACCATCATCGATAATTTCCAAAGTTAAATCAGCACTTATGGTTTTGGGAGGAACAACGAAACTATCGCCTGTAAAAACCTGACGCCCGTCCAAGTCAAACAAGGTATAGTCCGCGCGAAAAATCGCAAACGCATCGGAACCATCGAATTGCTCGAAAGATACCCAGCCAAGCCGGAACGGTGAGTCAATACCACTCGGCTTATCAAGAACCACCCTGATTGTGCGCTTCTCATTTGCTCGTTCTTCAATATTCTTTTCGCCAACAACGCTAAGTGTCGCATTTGGCGCATCATCATCATTATCTATAAGAACGACATTGTATGGATTATCCAGTTCGACACTGGTATTAGATAACTTCAATATGATGAACTCACGTCTCTCGTAAAGCTCGTCACCTTTGATAGACAACGTAATAAAAGCGTCTTTTTCACCCGCTTCAAACTTAAGCGTGCCCTTAGGTAAGCTGACATAGTCGTCGTCAGCTGTGGCTTCCTGAACCCTATTCAAATCCAATGTTTCTTGTGGTGACAGACTTTCGCTTTCCTTTAGCTGTGCAAGTGCTGACTCTAGAGAAACAATCTCATAGTCGACCTCAATATCACGCTTACGGACGGGGACTAGCGTTACTTTGACTTTTACCTCAGTCAGATCGCTATCACCCTCAATGACTTCTGCCTTATCTATGTAAATTCCGGGAACTTCGGGGGGAAGAGGTATGCGCGTACAGTCGAGCAAGCAAAAACTTATTAAAGCGAATATGCTTATCTTTATGGTTGTTCTGATCACAAAAGACCTCGCGCTGTATCGACTTCACCACTCGGGGTGGCTTGTAAAACTTATTGTTATAAATCCAAAAGGCCGGAAACTATACCATAATTAACTTGTTATTGCCTAATCACCGTTTTACCCTGGACAAACTCGGAAACTTACCATGTTTCAATAGCTTGGGTATAAACAGCAACTGAATAAAACTAACCATCAAGCACATTTCAACCTAAATTATGAGGATTAAAACAAGCTTTTCAGATACCCCAATAGCCGGATTTTTTTATATCCTATACACGTTTTTTTTTCAATCGCATATACATAATGAAAAACAATGACTTAAATAATAGAGACCTGCGCCATTTATGGCATCCGTGTACTCAGATGAAAGACCACGAGTGGCTGCCTGTTGTCCCTATCCGCTCAGGCAAAGGGGTATGGCTAGAGGATTTTGATGGCAAGCGCTATCTGGATGCCATTAGTTCCTGGTGGGTAAACCTGTTTGGTCACAGTAATCCGCGAATAAATGCCGCCATTAGGCATCAACTGGAAACGTTGGAGCATGTCTTACTCGCAGGTTTTTCCCATGAACCTGCAATAGCTCTTTCAGAAAGACTGGTTGAAGTATGCCCCCCAGGGTTAAACCGAGTTTTCTATGCCGACAATGGGTCCTCCGCCGTTGAAGTCGCTCTGAAAATGAGCTTTCACTATTGGAAAAACCTCGGTAGGAAGAAAACGCGCTTTGTCACCTTGAGTAACAGCTACCATGGCGAGACACTGGGTGCCCTTTCGGTCGGCGATGTCGCATTATATAAACAAACATACGAACCTCTTCTACTGCAAACTATTACCGTTCCCAGCCCTGATTGTTTCCTGCGCAAAGAAGGTATCGACTGGAAAGAACACAGTACAAACATGTTTTCGCACATGGAACAGACTCTGACGAAACACGCTAATGAGATATGTGCGGTCATCGTTGAGCCGCTAGTTCAATGTGCTGGTAATATGCGCATGTACCATCCGGTGTATTTATCGCTCTTGCGCGAAGCTTGTGATCGGTATGACGTGCACTTAATCGCGGATGAAATAGCGGTCGGCTTCGGTCGAACAGGTACGATGTTCGCCTGCGAACAGGCACAAATCACTCCCGATTTTATGTGTCTATCCAAAGGCTTAACCGCTGGTTATTTACCGTTATCAGCGGTAATAACTAGCGAGCAAGTCTATGAAGCTTTCTATGATGAGTATGAGAATCTCAACGCCTTTCTCCATTCACATAGTTACACCGGTAACCCATTAGGTTGTACCGCCGCGTTAGCCAGCCTCGATATCTTTGAACAAGACAAGGTAATCTCCAACAATCAGCATCTTGCAGCGTATATTGATAAAAGTACGCGCCACCTTCACGAGCATCCTAACGTAGCCGAAGTCCGTCATTGCGGCATGGTAACCGCCATTGAGATGGTTAAAAACAAAGCCACTCGTGAAGCATATGATTGGCGGGAACGCCGGGGACTCAAAGTTTACTCTCACGGGCTGGAGCGTGGAGTATTATTAAGGCCGCTTGGTAATGTTGTCTATTTCATGCCACCCTATGTGATAGGCAAAGAAGAAATCGACTTCATGGTTGAGGTTGCCAGCGAAGGAATAGAGATAGCGACACGTTCATGAACTTTCTGGCCCATTTCCATCTTAGCCACGACAATGCCGACTCGGTTATTGGAAGCCTACTCGGGGATTTCGTAAAAGGAAAAAAACTCGATGATTATCGGCTGCCTGTGAGTCAAGCCATCCAACTGCACCGGCGCATTGACGGATTCACTGATAGACACCCCTTAATCCTGCAAAGCAAGACCTACCTTCAACCCCCATATCGCCGATACGCCGGAATAGTTGTTGATATTTTATATGATTACTTCCTTCATCGACACTGGTCTACATTTTCAGATGCGCCGATTGGTGTGTTTACACAACAAATATATTCAAACTTAGCTCAGCAGAGCGAACAATGTCCGGATCATGTAAAAACTTTAATTACTCGGATGCGTCGTTATGACTGGCTCGGCTCGTATGCCGATTTAGAGGGTATATCAAGGGCGCTGCAAGGGGTAGGAAAGCGGCTGGGGGATAGGGTTCCGCTCGAAAAAGCGATACACCAACTCTCCCCCCATATGAACGATGTGGAACAAGACTTCCTTAATTTCTACCCTTTACTGTCTAAGTTTGTTCTGCAAGAAAAATCCAAACAAAGACCGTACGGCTATAATAATATCGAAAACAGTCGGCATTTAGATAAAACAGGCGGTGAACTGGGGGACGGGAGCAATGACAATTAGGCGACCGCTAGTCGCTACGATATGTCTATTCATATTTTGGCTCGCTTCGGCTTGTGGCGGGGGATCGCTAGATGAACCTCCTCGTATGCGCTCGCTCAAAATTGCCTCCCAAGACACCTCCTTCACCTTACGTATCGGCCAGACATTACAGTTAAACGCTGTTGCGAACTACAGCGACAATAGCAATAAAGTGTTAACAACCAGCGTCTCGTGGAAAAGCAGCAACGACAAGGTAGTTGCCGTCAATCAACTCGGAGAAATAAAAGCACTATCGTCTGGAAGCGCTGAAATTTCAGTCGTTGTACCCGGTACAAACAACCGCTTCCGCGACAAAGTAAAATACAGCGTGTCACCAACACTAAAGCGTATTGAAATATTGACGCCTGATGAAGCCCTACTGGAAGAGTCGACGATACGAATGCATGCCGTCGGGCACTACAGCAATAACACAACGGCCGATATTTCAGAAGTTGTTGCCTGGACGAGCGACTTTCCAGAACTCGCCACGTTTGAAGAAGGAAACGTGCTGCGCGGATTGCAGCTGGGAGAGGCTAGAGTCCGTGCCACCTATGAAAAACATGTTGGTGAACTATCGCTTGACATAGAACCCCTGTATGAACGGATAGAGCTAAAAATTGAGCGTAACATTTATAGAAAAAATGAACAATTCAATGCCCTCGTTATCGCACACAGAATTGATGGTACATCGCTAGACATAACAAATTACAGCGCCTTCGAAATCGAAAATGAATCTGAGAATTCAAACAATGTCATTATCGCTGACGAAGGAGATAACAACCATTTTTATGCAATAAACGCAGGTTCAACGAAAGTTCGTGCCTTATTCAAAGGTCGACTATCGGAAAGAACTATTATTGTACAACGAGAATTTAATCTTTACGTCAACGAAACACGAAACAACCGTATTGAACTACTTTGGGATCACGAAGCTGGTGAAACGTATACGCTCTTCTGGGATACCCAAAAAAACATGGTCAGTAAAACCGCCATTGAGGACATTCCCCTTGGACAATATGTACATGAGAATGTAGTCGACAGTAAGGTATATTATTATCAGGTCGTATCAAGCGATGGAATCGAAACGCCAGTTACCAAAGTAGTACCCTTTAAAAACCAATGGCGACAGCCTTTCAATCTGGAAAAAGGGAACATGCGTCCAGCGGTTGCCACTGTTGGTCTGGAGTCTTTCGTGATCGGCGGACAATCCCAAAACGTGACAGGTAATCCACTTACTTCAGCCCAAATCAGTTCACTACAACTTCCCTATCGAACAATTAATTCCTATTCTTCGCTCACATCGGGGCTAAGAGATGCCGTGGCATGTTCACATGACAACATTATTCACGTATTCGGTGGCAGCACCGAACAGGCCACTTCACAAGCTTTTGGCGAAATGCTTTCGCCATTGGCCAATAACAATATCCAGCGCTTTGATACCAGTACGCTAACCTGGCTACAAGCTTATAGCATGGAAATCTCGGCAACCTCTCGCGCTTGCGCTGTTCTTGGTGACACGATATATATTTCTGGAGGAAACAACGAGACAACAACGCTGGCAAACTTTTCAGCTTATGCCACATCAGACGGCACGATTAGCGCGCGTACACCTATGCCACAAGCACGTTCAGGCCATACCCTACTCGCGATTGACAATAAAATTTATGCGGTCGGCGGCCGTCACTTCGATGTCGTTTGGAATTTTTATACAGACGTTTCCTCTTATGATCCCGATAGTAATCAATGGAACAAAATCGGGGATTTGGCGACTCCTCGTTCAGATGCCGGAGTTACAGTGGTTAACGGCTTGATTTACGTATTTGGAGGAAGAAACGAGAACGGAGCACTTGTAAATGGAGAGGTTTTTAATCCCGTTGACGGTACTTCAACATCGCTACCAGACCTGCCTCGTCACCGTTATGGACACGTTGCCCTGATGAAAGACAATGTCGTTTATTTACTAGGGGGTGGACGCAGCGAAAACGCACTGTATCAGGACGTAGAGCAATTTAATCTCGAAAACCAACAATGGCTCATTAAGTCGGAGATTCCCTATTTGAATGATGGGGTCCAGCTTTACGAAAGCGCGTCTACAGAAAACAAACTCGTCGTCTTTGCCCGGTATGGTAGCTCTACAGGTTTTGAAGATCACATAGATATTTACGACAGCAAAAAGAATTCCTGGTCTACAGGACCAAGAAACCTAACATCTAGAGTTTTCATGGCTACCACGTCTCACAACAATAAAATTTATGCCATTGGTGGAAAGACAAGCAACGGTAACGATGCGAAGGATACGGTAGAAATTTATGACAGTGAATCCAATTCCTGGCATTTCGCTGAACCGCTACCCGCTGAACGAAAATTCGCTGCGGCTTGCACACTTGATGGAAAAATTTATGTTACAGGCGGCAGGGACTCAAACAATATTGTACATGCGTCTGTTTTTCGATTTAACCCAATAGACAACTCCTGGGCCGAGCTCAGCCCCATGAAGCTACCGAGATTCAATCACCGCTGCGTTGCGTTACAAGGGCGAATTTATGTTGTTGGCGGAGAAGCTCTGATATCCAATCAAGTAAACCTTTCCGCCTCGATGGAGCTCTATGAGCCTTTGGGTGATTTCTGGCAAACAGGTGCTAGCTTGCGTATTCCGAGAACAGGCTTTTCTATGGAAATGATCAATAACAATTTGTACGTTTTTGGGGGGAGGGTGAAAACTTCAGGAAATGACGCATTCACCGATACGATCGCAGTGTATTCACCTTATGCCAGAAAATGGAACGATGGTGCTAACCCGAATCCACAACCGGAAGATAACTTTTTTCCTTTCCGAACGCCAATTAGTTTCACGAAGGAAAGACTACACCCTCACGCACACTTTATTGGCAATGAGTTATTCCTCTTTGGTGGGCAGGAATACAACAGCGCTGATATAAATATTCTGCATTAAAAAAAACGGCCTCCATCAGGAGGCCACAGTCGCAGATTGCTTATGGGGTGGGTCATGTAGATAACACATTATCACCCTCCCCATACGATGAAAAGACCCATTCTGTAACACTATGTAAGAGAAAAAGACGCCCGGTTGTTCTCCAGACGTCCTGTTACAATTGCGTAAAAATTGAATTTCGATTAGTCGCTGTAACTTCTTATTGTCACACTGATTACATTCACTGCAGTATTACTATTGGCATCTCTCATTGATACATTTACGGTTCCTGTGTTCTTAGCCGTAAGTAATCCATTACTGTCAATAGTTGCTCGCGATGTATCATCAACCGTCCAAGCCAAGCTACCTGCACCTATACCAGTGAATTGCAGCGTTCTACCCACTCTAATAGACGTAGTGGATGGTTGATTAATTTGGACCTGAGATACCGTAATCACAATAGTATCCGAACGACCGAATGGATCTACTGCGGCTATCGTCGCAGTTCCCACAGCTTTTGCGGTAACCATTCCTGTTGCATCGACTGCAACGACACCGGTACCAGATTTAACCACCCAGACAATTTTTCCATTACCACCGCTAGCAGTTAACTGTGTTTTATTGACATTTACACCAAGCCAAATCGTTGTGTTTACGCTTTGGCTGATTACAACCACCTGAACGGGGGTGATCGTTAACGCAATAGTCTTGGTATTACCTAAACCGTCGGTTAGCGTGACGGTAATATCGCCCGATTTTAATGCTGTCAACACACCGGTATCTGGATTTACTGATGCCGATCCTGTTCCGGATACTGTGTAAGTTACCGCTCCACTGGCGTTCGTTGTTAATAGCACCGAATCCAATTCCGCTACAGAATAACTTGTGGCCGACAGACTGAGAACCTGCACAGTAACCTGGGTGACAGCTACATTACCAATCGTGTCCTTTACCATGACCGTCGCAGTACCGCTGCTGACCGCCGTGACTAAACCAAACTGGTCAACGGTTATTATCGATTGGTCGTTTACACTCCACACATATGGTGCGATTCCACCACTGGCGGTGAACTGAGTCGTGTTTGCACTTCCTTTCCACAAAGTTTGAATACCGTTTCCAATGAGTAACGGTGAAAGCGCCTCAACTTGTACGGCGATGCTCGTCGTATTTCCAATTTCATCAAAAGCGTATACGTTGACAATTCCCGCCGCCTTCGCATTGAGTAATCCGCCTTGGGAAATACCGGCAATTGTTGCATTATCGACGAACCAATTTACCGAACCAAATCCATTTGAAGAAAGTTGCAAGGAGTCGAAAACTCGAACTGAGCTACTGGGAGTACTAATAGCGAATTTTTTCACCGTTAGCATCATAGAAGCTGTATTTCCTACACTGTCGTTGACCGATATTTTTACATTACCTGGTTGGGACGCAGTCACCAGTCCTGTAGAAGCATCGACAGAAGCAACACTAGGATTATCTGAAACCCAAGTATAAACCGGTTGACCATTGTTCGCTGACAATAGAATTGTATTACGATTATTGTTACCTATCCAAAGCTCCGAATACGTCGTTGCTGCTATGGCTATGGGCAAGCTGTTGACTTGCAAATTCTTAGACGAAGCGGAAACCCCATTTTCATCCACCACTGTGACGACAATATTACCAGCAGAAAGCGCAGTAAGCTCCATTGTTGCAGGATTTACGCTCGCGCTACCAGTTCCAGTAACATTCCACAGAAGAGTATTACTAGGTGATAGAACGTTGAATTTTATCGTTTGCCCTGTACTCAACGCATCAACTGGTGATGAGACAAATAATTTGTTTACACGGACCTTCAATGATGCGGAATTTCCTAGCGCGTCAATAACAACGATAATTGCAGTACGAGATGCATCAGCAACACTAGACGGTGTGAAATTAACAGCCGAAACTTTACCGTTCGCGTCAACAGATACGATATCAGACGTCGCACTTATCCAATTGAATGGTGCAGCACCACCTGCAACGAATAGTTGCATTGGCGTAACATTGCCCACCCATATAGTATCTGTTACCGGCGTCTGAATTGAAATAGACGCATTATTCACTATAATAACCAAGGTATCCAATTGCCCGAGGGCGTTACTGGCGATGATTGTAGTAGTGCCTATACCTACTGCTGTTAATAAGCCTGTCTCTGAGATGGTAGCAACAGCCGTATTACTTGATGCCCAAGTGATCGTTCCTGCCACAGAGGTTGTCTGAAGTTGCAATACTTCGTTAATGAGCAAACTGGTAGAAAGAGGCGAAGCAATTGCAACACTTTGAGACGCAACAGAGATCGCAGGCGTAACGTACTCAAGTACGCTAGATGCACTAGTATCCATTACAGCCAGCTGAAAATTTCCAGAGGTTAATGCCTTAACGGATACGCTACGACTCATAGGGTCAAGCATCTGTAGGCTAACCGCATTTGCGTTCCCAAGCACTTTCCATTCAAAAGGGCCTATGCCACCAAGCACATTCACCTGGATGGTGTCGTTAACCAACAGGACCGTATTGGACGCAACGTCTGCCGAAATATCAGTAACAAACACGTGCATCACGTTACTCACTGCACCGTTTGCATCAGTGGCAACAAGCTGCGTTTCGCCAATTTTGGTTGCTGAAAACCATGTATCTACAACACTACCCACTTCCTGATTACTTGACTGCCAGGTATAAGGCGCAACTCCGCCTTTGATAATCACTTCCAGTTGCTGACCAGAGGCAATGTAAACATTGTCTGGTCCAATAGAAAAATCCGGTGTAATCAAAGGCGAAAAGCCACTAAGCACTACGTTGTCTTCTGGGAAGGTTTGTGTACCAAATTCGTCAGACCATCCATTAGACGGAGTATTTTCAATTGCAAGAGCCGCGCTTACTACTCCTGAAGTAGAAACGTTTTGGGCAAGTGCGCCAACTTTACGCGCGCTACCTAGAACCGCTTGCTTCAAGTCATTTGCTTTTAGATTGTTATCCTGCGAATAGATAAGACTGACAACGCCGGTGACGATAGCAGCAGATGCCGATGTACCACTCAATATACCGTAGCCGGCTGGGTACCCTTCCATTTTTTGATTCATAACATATGAGCTATAAATACCAACCCCAGGCGCAGCAATATTGGCTTTGTGCGCACTATAGTTGCTGAAACTTGCCATTTGCAGCGACTCATTTGTTGAGGCAACACTGATTACGTTGTCTAACTCGAAAGATGCGGGATAAATAGCATGCTCATCCAGGCTATGACCATTGTTACCTACAGATGCCACAACCAGATGACCTTCAAGCCCAGCCATTTCGATAGCATCAAACAACGCGAGCGAAAAAACATCCGTTCCCCAGCTTAGATTGGAAACAACCGCACCATTGTCGATTGCATATTCGAGCGCCTTTACTGCGGTAAAAACTGTTCCTTGACCGGCATTGTTAAGAAACTTTACGGCCAGTATTCTTGCCCTTCCATTTATACCCGCTATACCTTCGCCGTTATTGCTCCGTGCTCCAATAATTCCAGCGATATGCGTCCCGTGACCATTATCGTCTTGTGTTTGATTAGTATTTGACTGAAAATTCCACCCATTGATATCGTCAACAAATCCATTACCGTCGTCGTCAATTTCGTTTCCTGCAATTTCAGCTGTATTCACCCAGATATTTTCTTTCAAGTCAGGATGATTTAAATCAATACCAGTATCTAACACAGCTACAACTACGGGTGCACCGGTTTGTGTATCCCACGCTAGTGGTGCGTCAATATCAGGATCGACTGTGCCTTCAGGAGCGTTGCGGTCCAAATAGTATTGCAGGCTAAAGTCGACATCATTAGGAGTAGCATGGGAGTAAACAAAGACATTGCCCTCAATGGCCAATATAGAACTGTAACTTTGCGCCTTTGTCCGCGCATCGTTCAACGTGCTTGTTTCATCTTTAAGAATTACACGAAACCAACGAGGCGCAAGCTTCCCCATTGCACCCGCCTCTTTCAGTCCCAAGGCATCCAGAATTCTTGCTCGCTCGCCTTCGTCAGCGCTGACCGCCGCGTCAAACTTCAGCAGCAAACCATCCAATTGGCTATCGGCTGACTTGGCAGTTGACCTCTTCATATTAGGGAGCGGCTCGCCAAAACCACATGCGGTTAAATGCGCCAGAATTATAGACAATGCAATAATTCGGGTAGCACTGGCGATAACGTCGTAAAAAGTTTTCATGACAGTAATCCTGTTTGTTAGGTGCAAATCAAGATTATTGTTTTTGTAGGAGGCTCCAATTCCGCGGAGCAACTAGTAGGGCAACAGGGGTAAATACTGGGGTATTTTGCTTGTCGAAAATTAAGGGGGGATTAACCTTACATAAAGCACATAACAATATGTGATATATGATATTTTATCTACTTATTTTGCGGCAATCTTTACAAAATTGGGAGATTCTTAAAGCTGAGACCTATAAAGGGTAGAATGTAGTGGCTCTTCTCAGCGATATCTTACACCAGCCAATCCGCACACTTTTAGACAAAAAAGGCCTAGCATTTTCATGCTAAGCCTTTGATTTATATGGTGCCGACACCCGGATTCGAACTGGGGACCTACTGATTACAAGTCAGTTGCTCTACCAACTGAGCTATGTCGGCGAAAAAGAGCCGTAATTCTATATATTTACGTCGCGCTAAGCAAGCCCCTCACTTACATTCTATCGAATTGATTAATAAGTCTTTTTTACCTTCGATCAAGTTTTTCCATTCATTTTCCGCTGGTTCGTTGGATTTCTGCATGCGCATGTCCACGCGATACTGTCGTTCAACGTTATATCGGACAGACATTTTTGGCTGGTATCCAAGCCCTTTAACCTTAGCTACACGCTCTTCTGCCGTTTTCTTATAATGAAAAACGCCGAGAGATAAGGCCCACTTCGGCTTGGACTTGACCACAACCGCAACATCTTTTAGGCCTTTTAATTTAATTTCTTCCGCCTTGAGACGCGCCAATGCAAGACTCCGCTCAGGTTCAAGATAGACCCAATATCCGATCTTTTCACGTTTCATTTTTGTCCCAATTCTGCTCTCGATTTCACGCTTCCCCACTTGGAAGGCAAATTGGTTTGCGTCATTCTTGGTTTTGAATGGCCCAGCGCTGTAACAGACAACTTCATCGACAGACTCAGACCCCTGCTCCTCAACAACGGCTGTTGTCGGCTCTTCTACCAATTCGCTATTTTTAGGTGTCGCGCGATCTACTAAATGCGATGTGTTGGGAGATTCCACTTTTATCTTCTCGTTATGCGGAATAGCGTGATTTGTATTTTTGCTTGTCGTGTTCTCAACAGAAGGCGTTGGTTCTACAGGTTTATGAACTTTACCTTCCGATTTATGTACCTTACCTTCTTCGTGTGCCTCGTCTTTCGCTATCGGCACACCGTCAGCTTTCTTTCCTCCCATCGCAAGAATTTCGGTCTCAGCCTGCTTCATTGCTTCCGTCTTGTCGGAGTCTGCTATACCGACATCACCTTGCGATTGCTCTCCCACCAGCTTGAGTTGGTTCAAATCAGATAGCTCTGTTTTATCCTCCATATCTGTTGGCGCAGTCAAAATAGAAACAATACTTATCCCCATTACCAGCACAAGCAGTAAAAGACTCATCAACTTAAGTATTTTTCGCTTTTGACTTGCTAACATCATTGCGTTCCAGAAATGATTTCCAAAATGCCTTCAAACAACAGAAGGGGAACATGATTCACTTTTATTGGCAAATGCTTTACCACAGCGGGGGCATCGCCACCGGTAACAATACACTCAACCGGATCGCCAAAGTCCGCTTGAATAGACTTTGCTAACTTCTCAATAGTCGCTATACACGCAAGTAAGCCGGCATTCCTGACACAGGTATCGGTTGAATCGCCTGGTTCGATACTGTCAAAATCGGTTCGCGTTGTTCTCACTTCTGCGGTATTCTCATTCAAAATACTTTGCATGAGTCTCAACCCCGGAAGAATATAGCCGCCAATATGTCTGCCATCTTTGCGTAGAATATCAAGCGTGGTTGCCGTTCCACAGCTAACGACAAGTACATTTGCTTTCGCCTTCGCTCTGGCAGCAACCAACCCCAACCAACGATCAACTCCCAGAAGCTCAAATTGCTTGTATGCATTTTCTACACCGCATTGAATTGCCTCGGATTTTAGAAATTTAACATCAATGGCAAAACGTTGGCTCAAATAGGATTTAATTTGCGCATTTTCATTATTGCTTCTTACACTGGCGATCACGCACTTGGTCGGAACGACAACCAAATCATCCCACACTCTTAATAATGTTGCCTGAATATCGTTGTCTATAGGGAAAGCAGATGAGTCGAGCAAAGATAATCCGTCGCTCGTACAAAATTTTAGGCGGGTATTACCAATGTCTAAAAACAAATACATGAATAAGCAATTAGTCTGAGAAATATGTGATCAAGAGATAATAACAAGGTGTGGTGGATAGAAAAAGAGCACCTTATACAGTGCGAACCGAGACATCACCTGATAATAGTCGCTGCACTGTCCCTTCAAACTTTACAAGCAATGCTCCCGATTCGTCTATGCCTTTTGCAATACCTTGTCGGGAACTGTCGTGGTCGCAGATATCGATCGGCTTGTTGTACAGATAATCATATTGCTTCCATTGTTCTCGGAATGGCTCAAATCCGACTTGTTCAAATTCGTCGACTTTTTCGACTAGATGATCAAGTACCAAGCCAACCAATACGTTGCGGGAAATAGTACCGTTGAATATGCTGCTTAAATCTATCCAAGGCTGGTCAATCTGCTGAGAGATTGATGGCGGCATGTTTACATTGATACCTATCCCTATCACAAGATGACATGGACCAGATGCCTCACCTGCCAGCTCGATCAGAATTCCAGCAAGCTTTTGGCCTTCATAGTAGATATCGTTTGGCCATTTTATCTTTAAACCGGTTGCCCCCTGGCGTTCCAGCGCACTCACTACAGCGATTGCTACGACGAGGCTCAAGCCCTCTATCGCATTGATCCCTTTTGCAAACTGCCAGGATAACGACATATAGATATTTGCGCCAAAGGGTGAAACCCATGCTCGCCCTCTCCGCCCCCTGCCCGACGTCTGTCTTTCGGCAAGACAGGCGCTCGCTTTTTCGGGTGTATTGCCGCGTTTTTGCATTAAGTAACGATTTGTGGAATCAACCTCTTCCAAAATCGTTAGATTCAATTGGGAGTTTCGGATAAATGAGCGAATGCGTTTCTCGTCTAGTAATTCCAGCGGTTCAGCAAGTCGATAGCCTTTACCCTGAACAGAGAAAACTTCCAATCCCATTTCACGAATAGCTTGAATCTGATGCCAAACAGCCGTACGACTAATACCAAATTGTTGCCCCAGTTTCTGGCCAGACCAAAACTTTCCGTCTGCCAGCACCTTGAGTACGTCATAGGCCTTCATGAGATTAGGGTTGATTAGCGAGCGGGGAGAGAAAAACTTGCACTACTTTGTCGACGTCTGTTGGTATAGTCACTTTAATCTGCGTCGTTTCCATTCCATCTGCAAATACGGTAATGACATACAAGCCTTTGGTTCGGAAGTACAGAGTAGCCAGCCCATCAGAGCCTGTTATAACGTCATTATTATCAATACTGCTGACTTTGGCCCCCGCCAAAGCTTGGCCGTCGCTGGAATTGATTTGAACCGACATTGAGTACGCCGACCACTTACCCGCGCCTAAGCCAGCACAAGCAGAGGTAGCGAAAACAATTATCAATAACAAAACAATACGTGATATGGACAAGCTATCTCCTAAGGCCTTACCCGATAGGACCATGACAATTCTAAACCCGTCAGGCGCGGAACTATAGCACAAATATATCCATTGGAATTAGTCAAAATAAGGAAGACTGTACAGAGTCAGTCATATCAATTTCAACTTGAAAATTATGGAGTATGAACAGATATGCGACCTTATAATTTTCAATTTGGGAATATCTTTTATCTCGCAATTGGCAAAACGCGAATCCAGCCCTTCGCTGGAAGTATTCATCCTCTCCGAGCAACTCAACTCGATAAACTACTTTGTCTGATCACAAAATTCCTGTCCATCAAGCCAACTAGCCAAAATCGCATGTGATGTCGATTCTTTGAACGCCAGAACACAGGTGTCCTCCTCGGCAGCCAGAAGTATGCAATCGAACACGATCAGCTCATCTCGGCGAAAGGCATGTATAACCACTTTTTCGCCAGGGCTAAAGGTTTTTATTAATTTTTCAAAATTGTCTTGTGCAACTTTAAGGTGATCAATGGCGACAATGACATCTCCCGCAGCTAATCCACAACCGTGGGCTGCCCCGCCCTCGAACACATTGGCAATTCTTATACCCTCACCTGCGGACTGTGTTCGTATGCCAAGACTCGCGGTCGGCAATTGCGCTGGTTCCTTGTCCACGCCACCAAAGTCCGCTTGCCCGTCAGCAACTCGCAGCGTTAGAGTCACGCCAAAACTTTCAAGCGTCTCCCGTAGCGGAAGCTCTTCCGTCGAATATAAATAGCGTTTCAAAAACTCACTTACGTCAACACCGGTAGCCCGCAATACAATATTCTCCATCGCATCTTCTTCCACGCCCAGGCCTTTTTTAGCGTATTCGGTCCAAAGGATACGTACCACATCATCAAGGCTACGCGTGTGCTCACTCTCTATGCGTATATACAAATCAAGGCACAAACAAAGCAAAGCGCCTTTGGTGTAATAACTCACTATGGCGTTTGGAGCATTTTCATCTTGTTTATAGAATTTCGTCCACGTGTCAAAACTGGAATCGGCTATGGTTTGCTTCAACCTCCCCTTCGCACTCAATACACGCGAAATATTACGAGAAATGAGTTGTAGATATGTTTTTCTATCGATCAGACCCGCGCGCACAAGCGACAAATCATCATAATAAGAGGTTGCACCTTCAAACCACCAAAGCAAACTGGTATGAACTTCCTGTTCAAGCTGACAGGGAAGAAACACAGCTGGCTTGATTCGCTTTACGTTCCAGGCATGAAAGTATTCGTGGCTACACAAGCCCAGAAATCCGCAATACGCTTCTGATACCGCAACTTCGCCAACAAGGGGTAAATCTGCTCGGCTACACATTAAACTGGTCGAAGCCCTATGTTCCAGGCCGCCATAGCCAGAACCTACCACCATGACCTGAAAAAGATAGCGTTTAAACGGTGGAGGTTCGCAGAACATCCCAATATGCAGTTCACAAACCTTCAAAAGATCACGACATATTCGTTCTATATCGGGTTTACAGCGGCCGGTAATAACAATGTCGTGTCTTACGCCAGCCGCTTCAAACGAACCCGTCTGGAAATTACCGATCTCGACCGGGTGATCTATGAGCTCTTCATAATCGGCTGCGTGATAACGACCAAACTCCCAATCATCGGCATCCAATGGTGTCAACGTCGTGGCAAGCCTCCAAGAAGCTAGTGTCGCAATTGTTGGCGGTTCGATTTCCACTGCGCATGATTGCCTATCTTTTCCATGAATTCTTACAAAGACGCTACTTCCGTTGAAATAGGCGTGAGTCATATCAAAATGCGCGGTTCGTACTGACAAATCCCAGGCATATACTTCATAGCTGATCGTCAACATCTCTGCGGTCGATTCGGATTGCCAGGTCTGCTTATCCAGCTTTTTAAGACTCAACAGAGAGCCGCCAGCATAGGCATGTATTTGGATAATGTTTTTCGCAAATTCGCGAATCATATAGCTACCAGGTATCCAGGCTGGAAGCGAGAACACTTGGCCGTTTGGGTCAGGATTCCTAATCGTGCAGCTTACTTCAAAGATATGTGCCGCTGGGTCTTTCAACTTCAGCACATAGGTGACATCAAATTCTTCGTTCATGCCTATCCATAGTCAGGTGATCTATCGGCTAGCCCGTTCGAGTATCGCGACAAGCGTGTCCTCTCGCATACGCTTGGCTAGACTAATTGCTGTATCACCATCTGAATTCTTCAACAATGGATCGGCACCATTTTTCAATAGCAGTTGCACTATCCCTTCCTGAACATCACTTACAGCAATAAATAGCGCCGTATATCCCGAGTTTGTTTGAGAGTTCACATTTGCGCCAGCTTTGATCAATTGCTTAATGATACCGTCGTCGCCTCTCGCGCACGCCGCTATCAGCGCGGTATCACCCAATGCTGACGCCTTATTGGGATCGGCACCTTTTTTTAACAGCAGCTCAACGATTTTCGCATGCCCATCCTGCGCCGCCAGCATCAACGCAGTAACCCCTTCATAGCGTTCAAAAACAGCATTAGGATCGGCACCTTTATCAAGAAGCACTTTAACAACGGGGATATCACCGCTTCCCGCTGCCGTAATAATTAGAGGTGCGCCAAAACGATTTTTCGCGTTAGGGTCGGCTCCCGACTGTATCAACAACTCAGCGATATTGATCTGCCGCTTAACCAATGACAAAAACGTTACCGGGTCACCGTCTTTGTTTTTGGTATTCGGATCTGCGCCTTCTTTTAATAGCTGTTTCACCCGGTTCACATCACCAGACTCGGCAGCGACAAGCAAACGTCCATCCGCAAACGCGAGGTTTGAACTCGCAGAAAAAAATAGAACAATAAAGAAAACAAGCAGCTTGTTTTTCATCTTATGCGACTCTTGACTTAGGGAATTCATCAATGTCCATTCAAACACCATACGCCACAGCTTATGCCAAGCCTATGCCAGTTTACTGTTAGTGCACCCTCACCATGTAGATATCACAGGGAGTCCCATGCAGAACTGCACTTGCAGTTGAACCCAGCAGTCGAGCTATTCCATGACGTCCATGCGTTCCCATTACGATTAAATCGACTTTTTCCTGCTCTATTTTCTGAAAGATTTGCCCTTTTATTGAGCCGACTTCAACGAATACTGCGACGGAATTCAGACCATTTCTTTTCAACAAATCCGCGAGAAACTTCTCAGCACGATCCACCAAAGCAGCCTCCAAATCGACATAAACATCCGGCAATACGTAATTGGAATCTGTGATGACGGGTTCCACCACGTGAATTACACTGATAGCCGCACCGGATTGGGCCGCTATCTCTTTTGCCTTTTCGATTACTTGTTGGGACTCTGGAGACAAGTCCAGCGCTACCAGAATACTAGTTGCCATATCTATTCGCTCTACTTGATCGTTCACCAGAAAGAAAACGCGTTCCCGACTATAAAACTGGAAACCGAGGAATCAGCAATAATAGCTCAAAAACGTTCGTGGAATCTATCTCCAAAAAAGTTAGTGCAGACTCACTATATTATGATTTCGTTCCACCCAATGTAATGCATCTGAGATAGGTAATGGTGGGCTGATATAAAACCCTTGTACTGAGTCACATCCGAGGTTTCTAAGCAGTTCATAGGCTTCTCTGGTTTCGATACCTTCAGCGACAACTTTTAGACCTAGCTCGTGCGCCATATCAATAGTAGATCGCATGATGACGGCACTATTGCCATCGCTCATCAGAGACATCCCAAATGACTTATCGATTTTAAGTTCATTAACGGGTAACTGCTTTAGATATGACAAACCGGAATAACCAATTCCGTAGTCATCAATTGACAAACGCAAACCCATGGAATTGAGCTGATTCAACGTACGTATGGTTTTTTGTGGGTGCTCCATTAAAGCCGTTTCAGTTATTTCGAATTTGATCTTTCCAGCAGGTACATGGAAATCGTTAAGTACCGCTGCGATATCGTCAATAAAACGTGAATCGGACAAATCACGCATCGACAAATTTACAGACAGTCTCAATTCATTCATGTCAGTTAGAAAATCAGCGCATTCTTTGAGTGCCAATCGCAAAACACAAAGACTAAGCGAACGAATCAAGCCCGATTGCTCAGCAACCGGCACAAACTCTTCTGGCAACAACATTCCTAAATCTGGGTGTTGCCACCGAACCAAGGCCTCAAACCCATTTACTCGATTGTCTCGCAGATTTACTTTTGGCTGGTAATAGACTTTCAGTTCATCTCTTTCAATTGCGGCTCGAAGATCACTACTTATAGATAAATGTCGAAGACTGTGTTGATCCTTGTTGGAATCGTAGACACTAAATCCTTTGCTTCCCCTCTTTGCAACATACATTGCCACATCAGAGCGCTGCAATAAGATCGCCGGATTATCACCGTGCTGAGGATATACAGCAATTCCTATACTTGCACCTACAGTCATCGTCTGACCTTCAAGCGAAACCGGTTTCTCTACTGAGTTAATTATTTTGCGAGCCGTAAACATAGCCTGATTTGTGTCCGCATACGGCAATAGAACGCAAAACTCGTCGCCACCAAGCCTGGCTACAGTGTCTGATTCTCGCAAAACCATGCGAAGACGGTGAGCAATTTGCTGCAGTAATTTGTCACCCACATGATGGCCAAGTGTGTCATTGACTTCTTTAAAACGATCTAAATCAAGCAACAAAATTGCTACATCGTTTCGTTCACGCTCAGCCGACCGAAGTGCCTGTTGCAATCGGTCCATTAACAAGGTGCGATTTGGCAAATCTGTCAAGGCATCATGCATAGCCTGATACCTCAATGCCGCTGTACGTGCCTTACGACTAGTAATGTCGCGAATAATACAGATGTAAAAACGCTCTTTACCAACCAGCATCTCACTTAAAGCAACATCCATTGGAAAGACAGTACCATTCTTACGCCGACCGGAGATTTCCCTAGCTATGCCTAAAAGACTAATCTCATCTGGCACGCCTGGAACACCAAGAATGTTGTCATCACTCGGATTATTCTTTTCCGGTACCAATTTATCTATATGCTTACCTAACAAATCAGTTTCCGTATATCCAAATATCGTTGTTACCGCTGGATTGATGCCTTCTACAAGTCCGTTGTCTTTAAGAATAACAATGCCATCAACAACATTGTCCATTACCGCTCGGATACGAGTTTCACTATCACTCAGCGCCAATTGCATTCGATTGAACGACTCAGCCAGCTGTCCAAGTTCATCACGACGATAGACAGGTACTTTTGTGCCCTTATCACCCAAACTCACACGATGAATTGCATCTCGAAGTTGGTGTATCGGTTTCAATACATTCCAACGAAGAAAGAACCACAAAACCAAAACCAAGAGCAAAACCACAAAGAATGCGCCGCCCCATAAAGCGGTGCGCATTTCATTTATTCTTGTCGCCGTTTTCTGATTAGAAAGAGAAAGACGAAGAACTCCACGAAACATGGACTGATCATATCCATGGCAACTCAAGCATTCTGTTTCTGCTTGTATCGGCATGGTTATAGAAATATCACCGGTAGAAGCAAACTCATGAACAATTTCACCATCCAGTGTTTTTTGCATGGTGGAAACATCAACGGCTTCAAATTTTAGGGGAGGCTCATTCGCATTGCGGTCAAAAACTCTTTTTCCGAGGAAATTATTTACTAGATCGACGGTCGATAAGTCAGTAAACGCTGGTTGTCCATCTCTACGCAATACTTCAATATTGCTAATACCTGCAACACCCTGCAATCTACCTAACCACTCTTTTGCCAACGTACCATTGCCGTTTAGCATAAGTGTTTTCAGACTTCCTAGTACAGTCTGTGCATGAAGTTCCGCCTGCTCGACCCCCTGTTGCTCAATAGCCTGCGTTAGCTGCTTCTGAACATAAAAACCGACGATCAGCATAAGAAAAAATAGCACCGACGCAATAATTATAGCAATGCGTACATTCAGACTCGTCATAGTTCAGCTCAATTTTGACATATCGGTATTCCAGATTGCTATTGTCAGAATTATCGATTCTGAGTCTGCATTTCACCGACAAAAAGAATTTTAGGAAAGGTTCGTTGAAGAGAATTACTATAAAAGCCAGTCATCATTGCCCCCTGACTAAAAGAGACAACATCGCCCTTCAATACCTTGGTTACTGGACCAGCAATCCAATAACTTTCCCCCCCATCTTCCACTAGAATGTAAGTATATTGTTGTGTATCTATCACGTCGATAGCCTTGCCAAGGTTCGGCAAACGTGAATCTACATCTTCTTTTAATGTATCAGGTAGACGCACGATGGATGCCGCCTGGCCGCGCGTTCCCCAAACCCCGAGACCACCCTCGTTGTTTACCTGTGCGTAATAAACACTATTGTGATATTGGCTAGAACCGGTTCCTCCAATCACATATATAGCATCATCATATTCTATCGTCGAAAAGTTCGCCATTGCCACAGGAAGATCTGTCGTGTATTTCCAGACTCCGCTTTCTTGCGAAAAATATTCAATCGAAGAAAAATATTTTGCCCCGCTAATTCCACCCATTGCAAATAAATAATTGCCTGCCACTATTGCAGAAAGTGCATAACGTCCCTGTTGCATAGGATGCATTGAACTCCAATGGTCAGAGGAACGATCAAGCCGCTCTACACTTGCCAGTCCCGTCCCCTGTTTCTCGTGGTGTCCGCCGAGCACAAAAATACTATTACCCGCGCTCTTTAGCGCATTTACATAACGGGGAATGGTAAGAGTCCGTGAATCCATTTTCCATACGCCCAAATTTCCTTCCTTGTCAATTTCACTGTATTCCAAACTATCGAGAAGTGATCCGGCAAAACCACCAGCCGCATATAGTCTTCCATTTAGAGCAAACACTTTGACACAGCGTCTTGGCAAAGACATTGACGACTGTTGTTTCCAATCACCCAACTCACCTTTCGCGTTTATCTCGGCACTAAAAACAGTTGCTAATAAATTTTGGCCATTCGCGCCGTTCGCGCCACCGACAACAAACAATCGATTGCCAACGATTAGTGCGTCGAAAAAACCTCTGGCGTCTGGAAGATTTCCTACAACTTTCCAGCGTTCCAGCTCACCATCTTTGCGAATAATCGAACGCTCAATTGATGACAGGAAATTCTTTCCATCCACGCCCCCAAGAACAAAAAGATACTTTCCATGTCTCACGCCAACTCCGCCTGCGCGAGGAATGTTCAGTGGAGAAAGTTCTTTCCATGCATGAATCCATTGTTGACCGCCACTGCTACACGCAACAGTTAAAACTAGTGCAAAAATGAGTTTTATGGATTTAAACGTCACCCGGGAAATATTTCTCTAGATCGCTCCGTGCAAGCGTGCCACGCCGCCAAAGCTACCTACCCAAATACTGCCATCTGTTGCTTTGGTCATAGAGAAAACATTATCAGAATATAGACCGTCATTTCGGGTAATTACGGTAAACGTACTATTGTCTGAGTTGATTTTCGCCAATCCATGGCTAGTGCCTGCCCATACAACACCGTCTTCGTCCATGTATAACATAAACACGTGATTAGATGGCAAGCCATCCTTTACAGTAAAATTTTTCCAGTTTTTACCATCAAATCTGGCAAGACCTCCACCCCAGGTTCCCCCCCAAACATTTCCATGCTCATCCACTTTTAGTGAAACAACATAGTTTGGGTTATATGCAACATTCACGTTAGCAATACCCTGTTCTTCTTTTTGTCGTGCGTGATGCCGTGAAGCCTTTCCTGGATCATTCTTGAATTTGATATCATCCTTTACTAGCTCCAACGGAGCACCAATTCCGTTCTCATGGTTCCAATTTTTCCAATTTCCATCTTTAAATTGCGCAATGCCATTCTCCGTAGCAAACCACATCGAACCATCAGGTGCCTGCTCAAGACCATATACCCAGTCATTAGGAAGGCCTCCATGAGTATTTTCTAGATTATATGTTGTCCAGTTTTCATAGACGTCAAATTTTCCATCTTTAACGTGATTGACGCCGGACCATGTTGCAATCCAGATATCACCATTTTCAACTCGCTGCACATCATATACGAACTGATCTGCAAGACCGTCTGGGATATTGTAATTCTTCCAACTCGATTTTTCTGTATCGTATACCGACATACCTCCGCCATAAGTTCCCACGATAACAAGATTATCAATTGTGCTCACGTGAAAAACGCCGTTGGAAAGTAGACTGCCACTGGCTACATCAAACAATTTATAGTCATCGGTATTCAAATCATAACGAATCATGCCGCCAGAGGTTCCCACCCACACAAAATCCTTAGAAGAGGCCATTCCTTTGACGTTTCTATTCCCCACACGAAAATGATTGAATTTAATTGGCGATTGAACTGCCCCTTGGCTATGACTAGACGACGAAGAAACATCGCTTTGAGATTGCGAATTATATTGAGTATTTAAAGACGAAGCGGGGGCTACCAACTTTGCAGCGTTTGAAATAGTTGCAGAATTATTTGAAGCACCTAGCATATAGGCTCCCGCAACTAACAAAAACATAATGACTGACAAGACTGCCAGTCCTTTAATATCTATTTTCAACATTCACTCCCGCAAAAGTTACATTGTTCTAATTTTTACAACGCCGTGTGCTGTTCCTGCCCAGACATCTCCGGATGGCTCAGCCAGCACCGCATAAACGTGATCATCTAACAATCCGTCGTTAATCGTCAGACTCTTCCAGTTCTGACCGTCAAATCGACTAATGCCTCGGTTTGTACCAAACCAAAGGTGTCCATCGGGCCCTTCGTCAATAGAATAGACGATATTGCCAACCAAACCATCGTCAACAACAAAGTTTGTCCATTTCGTTCCATCATAGACTGATGCACCGCCACCCCAGGTTCCCACCCAAACCCTATTCTTTTGGTCCACCTCGACACAAAAAACATAGTTAGGATTGTAAGTTTCTTTACCCAAAGCCACTACACTCAAATCATGACGAGAACGAGTTCCAAGTCCTGTATTTGAACTAAAAGGGAGATTTTTTGTATTCGGCGCTCCTATACCATCTTTATGCGTCCAAACATACCATCGTTCGCCATCAAACATATTGACGCCGCCTTCAGTACCTATCCACACCTGGTCTTTGGAATCTACGTCTATGCCGTAAACCCACTCGTTGACTAGTTCTTTCAAGAATGTAGTAAGTTTGCCATTTTTCGCTTCGACTCGTGTTAAACCAGCCCAAGTTCCTATCCACATCTCACCAGATGCCTGCTCTCCAAACGAATATACCCAGTAGTCAGCGAGGCCATGCATAGGAAATAGTGTTTTCCATTTCCCGTCCTGTAAAGTTGAGACTCCTCCGCCATTTGTACCTAGCCAAACTTGGCCATTAACTCCAACCTTGGCGGCAAATATATATTCGTTTGCTAATCCATTTTCTCTGGTGTAAGTGTTTACCAATTTTCCGGTTTTGCCATCAACCTGCAACGCTCCCACCGATGTCCCTATCCAGACTACTCCACTTTTTTCTAAAGCAAGTGCTCGAACAACAACGCCTTTACCAACTTCGAATGTATCTGTAATAACAATTTGTGCATTTTTTTCGGTAGACCCTACCGATGATACTTCAGGTCCAGAATTCTCAGAGCATGACAAAGCCAGGGATAGAACTATCCCTGTAGACATAATAAATCTCAGTGTCACAACAAAGTCCTGAGAAACGCAACCACGTTTTCTATATCTTCTTCTTCCAATATGCCGTAAAACGATGGCATCACTCCGTTCCCGTCTTTTACGGCATCTATAAGTTCGCGATCCGTCCGAATAAGCCTGTCACCTCGAGCAAAATTTGGCATACCTGGCATCATGCCTTCACCCGCAGGGCCGTGACAACTCAGGCAATAGCGTTGATAGATGACTCTTCCATCACCAATAACGTCTTTAATTTCTTTCGCGTTAGCTGGGAAATTTGCTATACAAAACACCATAAAAAGGAATATGTTTCTCATACGAACTACCCCTGAACAACAGATTTCAATTTTACCAAGATAAGAAAAAAGGGGCAGCAATATGTGCCCCTTTTTTTAAGTTAAGCTCACTGTCTTTTAGCTAATCAATCCCTAACCGTAGCCGTCTTTCAGTAAACCACTCATCATCCAATCCACTGTTGATCTTAACTTTCTCAACCTCGAAAAAAGAAGTGTGGAAAGTCTGAGCATTCTGCACATACACCTTTTCCCACACCCAGGACTGATCGACTTTTTGCCACTTTATCATCTGGCGTTTGAGCAACGAACCTTTACGATCAAAATAGTCTACTCGTACTTTTACACAATCCTGGGGATCTGCAGTCTTGTGGTACCAAGACATTGTCTTACTATACAAAGAGTTATCACCTTTAGGCTTACTTACGATCACATAAAACTGATTATTGCTTTTATCCTGATCGATTCTTACAAATTCATGCTGATCATCTTCGGGCAAACGCAATGAAATGTCCCCATAAGTCAAATCGGAACCAAGAAAACTATCTCCGAGATCTCTAACAGAAACTCGACGAATCTTCCTTAGTTTAGGCAAATAAATCCATTGCTCAGCATTTTTTTCCTTCTCTTTGAGGTATGCCCAACGCATAAAACCCGCGCCTTTTGCGTCTGGCGGGAAAAGCGTAAATAAAACCATCTTATCTACAACGCCTTCCTCGCCCTTCAGATCTTTCCAAAGTCTCAAATAGACTGTTTTACGTTCGTTACCAGATCTGTCCTTAAGCGTTATCGTTAATTGCGACTGCTGGTCGTCACCGGGATATTTATTATCGCACTGCCGTACGATATCAAGACCACTGATAGCTGTCGTTGTGTTATCAACTATTCCTCGCTGTTCCTCAGCGTACACAGGGAAGACTGCAGCACACAAAAAAAGCGCTACTAGTAATAGTTTATATAGGTATGTTCTCATCCCGCCGCCTCCAATACGACAAGCTCTCCAGCTTTATTAACCACTTTTATTTGAGGAAAAAAGAAAGTCACGATTCGTGCCGTGCAAACCACGTTTCACACTAACATAACACAATTGAATTCATACGGAAGATCATAGAGTTAAAAAAAAGGGGCTCATAACGAGCCCCTTTTTTCACTAAACATAAACCTGGAGTTTATGAATTACAAACGACCGCCAGATGGATCTGCCAAAGTCGGCGCACCTGAACTGTTTCCCAAAATTGGGTTACCGCTCGAATCTACACCAGTTTGGAAAGTCAGATTAAATGGTGAAGTTGTTGGCCATACTTTAGTAGTATCTGGACCATCAGAGCTTGTGAGGTCAAACGCATAAGCAACGTCGCCAGTTTTTATCGCCATATCGGCAACAGGACCAGTCGTGACACCCTTGTTCTCAAACGAGAGATAGCTGAAAGAACCACCAAGACCAGTACCTGTGGTATCAGTCATACCAACATTAACAGTCTGGCCCAGCCATACCGCTTTAATGTCCTCATTGGCGTTATAGCTGATACCTTTTCCAGCAACAGGATTACCACTTGCGTCGATCCCATCTGGCGTGACTGCTACTACGCCACCAGTCGCTGTGTAAGAACCAGCACGCTCACGATATGTGAACGATTGTACATCGTTCGCAGAATCGGCACCTGTTGGATCAGCAGTGGTTGAAGTCTGCAAACCAGCAATCTGGTCGATTTCCATGATAAAGCCATTACGGACGCCGCTACCATCAGTCTTAGCCTGATACATGAAATCACTGACAAAATCGTCACCAGAAGTAACTGCTGTACCGCTACTGCCGTATTTGCCATTATCGAGCTTTTGCCCAATCTGAATAGAAGCGCCAGTCGTATCGGAGAAATTTGTTCCCGTAGACAGCAGCACATCGGAAGTAAACGAAACACCGTCGGAGGTATTAACGCCTGATTCAAAAATACTCTGTTTTGCGGCTATACCACCGTTGGTGTCTGTATTAGAGCCACCCTGTGAAAAAACCGCCTTGATATAGCTTTCGTCTTTGAAAACCGCAGTTTTCACTTGACTAGTGCCAGTACCCGTAACGATTTCCTCAGACACGATAGTACCTACATAGGTATCACCCGTGTCATTGTTCTTCGCCATAAATTGTACAAAGCCAGTACCGGAAGCAATAACATCACAGCCATAACCTGTTTGACAGTAACCAGTTATCTGACCGCCAGTGTTAGTCCACTGATCAAACGCTGGATGACTTCCGCCAAATGACGACCCGGATACAGCCATTGCTACTGCACCCGCAATCGAAGCAATATTGAACCCCTTACGCATAGCAATCTCCTCTTTATAAGGTTTTTATGGAATCAGCTGCCGGCATAAAAAACAGCCACCCCACGTGTATCTTGCCCTTGAAACCAAAATTTTATTTCTGACCGCCCCTATATAATATGAATATCATTTCATACTATCTAAGTCAAGGTAACGACCGTATTCAAGCGCACTGAAATCAACAATTTCCCCACACGTTTAGATCAGCAACATATATACCGTTCGTGAAACTAAGAGCTATGCGGGCATGTTATTTAAATTACATACCAACAAGCTTTTATTTCAGTAGGTTATGCTCCCTAATTTTCTTATTAGTATCTAAACGGTCTGATTATACTTCAACTCTGATTAATATCCTACAACATTCAAGTTTATGAGATTGTTTTTTGACACCCCGTAGTCGATGGTTGTAATACTGGCGTAGTCAATCCGGATCTGTCTAAATTGGTTTAGCGGTATATCGAAAGCGGACAAAACGAGCGCTCGGATGGCGCCAACGTGGGAAAATACGGCGATTTTCCCGCCGGGATGCGTAGCAATCATCTGGCTCAGACCATTTTTCAACCGCTTAAACAAATCATTCATCGATTCCCCACCCTCCGGGGTGTATTCCACCTGGTTCGACTTCCATTCCAGATATTCGTCGCCAAACTGCTCTTCTATTTCATGAAAGTACAAACCTTCCCACTTTCCAAAACGCCGTTCACGCAGCGTATCCAGATAGGTAACTGAATAGTTAAGTTGACTGGCAAGTGGTTCTGCTGTCTTTTTTGCGCGAAGCGAGGGGCTTGAATAAATAGCATCCAGCCCAGAATTCGCCAATATTTTGACTACCGAGCGCGCCTGCTCTTTACCCTGCCCTGTCAAGTCAGGGTCTTCCAGATCATCACAGTAAATTCTATCGGTTGGGAACTTCGGCTGACCATGCCGAATAAAATAGATGGTCGTACTCTTTTCCTTCTCTCGCATCGCGACTCTCTTAGAGTAAGTACTTGTCCTGCCATTTTAGATAAAGCTGGTGAACATAATTCATATATTCTTCTTTGTCGTCAAACTGTTTTGGATCTATAGGATCAAAAACGTAGTAATTTGCTCTGTTATTACGCGAAGTCATGAAATGCCATAATTTCTGAGGCAATATCTGAGGAGAACGCCACTCAAAATCATCTTGCGCTTCATAGTGTAAAAATACGGGTAAAATAGGGATACCAGTCCTCAGCGAAATATCGAAGGCACCATAACGAAAATCTTTGAAAATACGCCGGCCTTTACACCCCCCCTCAGGGTAGAGCGCAATGTTTTTGCCTTTTTGTAGGGCCTGTTCGATCTCTTCTGCTGCGGCATTGCGGGATTCGCGCGATTCTCGGTGCACATAGAGCGTCCCAGCGGCCCAGCTTATGCGGCCAACCAGCCACCAGTCCTTCACTTCGATCTTCGCCAGGGAAAAAACATCAAACAAGGCTGGTACGCCAATATCCTCGAAGGCTGAAGGATGGTTGGCAATCAAAATGAATTTTTCCGGCAATATCCCTTCGTACTTTTGGTGTAAACGCAAGTCGACACCCAAAGTATGGACAAAGGCATTACACCAAAATTTGAAAAGTCTGGGATAGAAACGGTCGAGCAGTATCTTAGGTAAAAAAGTAAGGACATACATCATTAATGTCAAAACGATGAAGTCTACCCCCAATACGACAAAGCGCAGTATCCTGAAAAGATAATAGATCACGAGAAAACCCTGTTATACGTCCCTGGTCTAGGTATTCGTACCGATCATTAGATTCCTTTAACTATCAGAAATTCTGGCTAAAAGAAATTCTTTTGTTAAAATCCGCTGTGTTGGTTAAAGGAGGGTGTTATGCGGGTTTGGCAATGTATCGTTTGTGGATTTGTATACAACGAGGAAGAAGGACTTCCAAATGAAGGCATCCCTCCGGGAACCCGCTTCGAGGATATCCCGGATGACTGGTCTTGCCCAGAATGTGGAGTCAGCAAAAGCGACTTCCAATTAGTCGAATTCTAAAACCTGCGATAGGGCAAGACTTTCAGGCCTAGCTTTCTGCAACGGCTAAAGACCAAATATCGCGTATCTGATTTGATAGTGTCAGTGGATCGAATGGTTTTGCAATGACATCGGCTGCGCCGATTTGGCGAAAGTGCTGAACTTCATAAGGCTGGACCTTTGCTGTTACAAATACGACCGGAATATCGCTAAACCCTTCCATACCTTTCAGTTCAGTTAGCGTAGAGGGCCCATCCATTTCAGGCATCATTACGTCTAGTAACACCATATCAGGCATAAATTCGGGAATAACTTTCAAGGCTTCCTTCCCGTTATCGCAAACTCTCACTTCAAAACCGCCAATTTTTTCAAGAGACAGTTTTACGATCTCCGCAATATCAGGCTCGTCATCAACATAAAGAATGCGTTTTAGATTCTTATCCTCAATCACTAGCGTCTACTCTCTTGGTAATGCTTCCTAAAAACAGTGACTACGCCCAATCCCTACTACGATAAACCAGGAGACAACTAACGTGCCGTTTGTATCTAAAGGCACACTATTTACCCATTAAATGATCGATGACAATTGTTTTAATTCCGTTGCTAGCACAATCCCGCCATATGTGCGGCAAGGATGTAGAAAACGTAGAGTTACCCGAATAGGATAAATGCATCAGATACCTACATCAAGGACCTTGCTCGTTTTTGGCAAATATCTCTAGTCCAACCACATGCGCGCATTTCTAAACATACGCATCCAGGGACCATCTCCTTGCCACTCATCGGGCGCCCACGAATGCTGTACTGAACGAAACACGCGTTCGGGGTGAGGCATCATAATGGTAAACCTCCCGTCTTTCGTAGTAAGACCTGTTAGGCCACTAGGTGAACCATTGGGATTAAATGGATAGCGCTCTGTAGCGTTACCGTTGTTGTCAACAAAACGCAAACTTGCCAAACGATTCGCCAGTAGATTCTCGAGACCTTCACGTTGATCGAAAACAGCACGCCCCTCTCCATGAGCTACCGCTATCGGCATGCGAGACCCGTGCATGCCTTGAAGAAAGATGGATGGAGAATCCAAAACTTCCACCATGGCAAATCTTGCTTCAAACTGTTCAGAGAGATTTCGTCTAAAACGAGGCCAATTTTCCGCGCCTGGGATTAATTCCCTTAGTTGCGACATCATTTGACAGCCGTTGCACACACCAAGGCCAAACGTATTTGCACGCTCGAAAAAAGCCGCCATTTCGTCGCGAGCTCTGCCGTTAAACAAAATCGACTTCGCCCAACCTGAGCCTGCGCCCAATACATCACCATAGGAAAAACCGCCGCAGGCCACCATGCCAGCAAAGTCGTTCAATGACACGCGCCCTGCTAAGATATCACTCATATGCACGTCAACGGCGTGAAATCCTGCGCGATCAAAAGCGGCGGCCATTTCTACCTGGCCATTCACACCCTGCTCCCTAAGCACGGCGACTCTGGGCCGTGCACCGCAATTGATATAGGCAGCGGAAATATCTTGATCTGGATCAAAGGTAAGTGAAGGACTTATTCCCGGGTTTTTCCCATCTAACAAATTATCGAATTCCTGCTGTGCACAATCCGGATTGTCTCGTAAGCGCTGCATCTGGTACGAAGTCTCGGACCAGGCCCGCTGCAGATTGGTACGTGTATCGCCAAACATCAGGTGTTTTGCCCTGTAAAAACGAATCTCGTCTTCATTATTCAACTGACCAATGACTACACTGTGTTTGCCTAAGCCTGCCTCGCGTAAAATTTCGAGTACTGCATCGGTATCGCTATGACGAACCTGGATGACTGCGCCTAGCTCCTCATTGAAAAGACCTGCGATTGAGTCCTCGCCCAGGTCATCGAGTTGTATATCGACACCTACATGACCTGCAAATGACATTTCACAGATAGTTGCCAGCAAACCGCCATCAGATCGATCGTGATAGGCGAGCAACAACTTTTCCTGGTTCAAATACTGAACCGTAGTGAAAAACGATTTGAACGACTGAACGTCGTCAAGATCCGGCGTGTGGTGACCAATGGATTTATAAACCTGCGCTAAAGCAGAGCCACCTAATCGATTTGCCGATTTACCAAGATCGATCAAGATCAAATCGGTGTCTCCAGCATCTCGACGCAATTGCGGAGTAAGCGTTTTGCGCACATCGGATACCGGAGCAAATGCGGTGACTATCAACGACAATGGCGCAGTCACCGACTTGGTTTGATGCCCTTCCTGCCACACCGTCTTCATGGACATGGAATCCTTCCCCACGGGGATAGCAATCCCTAGCTGTGGACACAATTCCATACCCACCGCTTTGACTGCCTCGTAAAGCCCGGCATCTTCACCGGGATGACCGGCTGGGGCCATCCAATTGGCCGACAACACAATCCGAGAAATATCTTCGATGGGTGATGCGACGATATTGGTCAATGCCTCGCCTACTGCCATGCGCGCAGAGGCTGCATGATGAAGTAGCGCAATCGGTGTACGCTCGCCCATGGCCATGGCTTCACCGGTTGTTGAGTGAAAATCGGTGATTGTTACCGCAACATCAGAAACAGGTACTTGCCACGGCCCAACCATCTGATCCTGTGCTATCAGACCGGTAACGGTTCTGTCGCCGATAGTAATGAGAAATGTCTTGTCTGCGACAGAGGGTAACCGCAATACACGATAAACAGCTTCTTTTATATCGATGCCATCAGTTGCGAACTCATTCTTGGCAAACGAGTGATGTTTGACATCGCGCAACATTTTGGGTGGTTTGCCAAGCAACACATCCATCGGAATATGGACTGGATAATTATCAAAAGCACCGTCGCCAACGATCAGCTCTCGTTCCTGTGTCGCTTCGCCAATGACCGCATAGGGGCAACGCTCGCGTTCACATAAGGCCTGAAACTCAGCCATACGATCATTAGAAATCGCCAGAACATAACGCTCCTGCGACTCGTTTGACCAGATTTCCATTGGCGACATACCAGGGTCATCACTCAGAATAGCACGCAGTTCGTATCGACCACCACGACCTGCATCATCGACTAACTCAGGCATCGCGTTGGACAAACCACCTGCGCCGACGTCATGAATGCTGATAATGGGATTGTTCTTGTCCATCTGCCAGCAACGGTCTATCACTTCCTGGCATCGACGTTCGATTTCCGGGTTACCACGCTGAACTGAGGCGAAATCCAGATCTTCACTGCTGGCACCTGTCGCCATTGAAGATGCGGCGCCACCGCCCAGGCCGATTAGCATCGCAGGGCCACCCAACACGACTAACTGAGCACCAGCAGGTATCTCATTTTTTTCCACCTGGTTGCGCAGAATATTTCCTACCCCACCTGCCAACATGATGGGTTTGTGGTAACCACGCACCTCTTCACCCGCAGGCCCGTTTACCTTTTCTTCAAAGGTTCGAAAATAGCCACCAATATTGGGGCGACCGAATTCATTATTGAAAGACGCGGCACCAATCGGACCTTCGAGCATGATATCCAGTGCTGAAACAATGCGCCCTGGCTTTCCATAATTCGTTTCCCACGCTTGCTCATAGCCAGGAATCCGAAGGTTAGACACGGAAAAACCACAAACTCCGGCCTTGGGTTTACTTCCCCGCCCTGTTGCGCCTTCATCCCGTATTTCACCACCTGAGCCCGTCGCAGCCCCCGGAAAAGGTGAAATCGCAGTTGGATGATTATGGGTTTCCACTTTCATCAGGATATCTATCTGGTGTTCGTGATAACCGTATTCGCCGGTTTTGCTGTCAGCGTAAAACCACTGACCATCAAATCCCTTGACCACTGCGGCGTTATCTTTATATGCGGACAACACGTCGCCGGGGTTCTTTTCGTGGGTATTACGAATCATTTTGAACAGCGACAACGGCTGTGGCTGACCATCAATTACCCAGTCGGCATTAAAAATCTTGTGCCGACAATGCTCGGAATTGGCTTGAGCAAACATCATAAGCTCGGCATCGGTTGGGTTTCGATTGAGTCTTAGGAAATTGTCGACCAGGTAGTCAATCTCATCTTCGGCCAGGGCCAGTCCCCACTCGCTGTTTGCACGCGCTAGCGCGTCACGACCACCTTGTACCACATCCACAGTTTTTAAAGATCGTGGCTCGTGCTCAACAAACAGACTGTCTACCTCGTCGAGCGACCAAAACACCGATTCAATCATTCGGTCATGGAGCGATCTCGCCGCTAAATCGAGCCGCTTGTCATCCAGGGTCTGATCGGCTACCAAAAAGTATTTAATACCGCGCTCTATTCTCTTGACTGAACTCAGACCGCAATTATGTACGATATCCGTCGCCTTACTTGACCAAGGAGAAATAGTCCCGGGCCGCGGCGTGATAATCAGTTCATGGGCGTTCCCAGGACTGGTAAATTCCTCGCAACCATCATTAAGTATCTGCTGAAGACGCTCACGCTGCTCACTGTCCAGCGATTGTTCCAGCTCGGCGAAATAAATGAATTGAGAATACACTCCCTTGATTTCCGGGATGTTTTCCTGGAGGGCCGTTAATAGTTTTTTGAGACGAAAGGCGGAATGGGCGGTTGCCCCAACTATCGGATACATATCACTCGCTCAGGCCATAGGACTCGGGGCGGCTATGATACTGTATCGTCGGGGGGTAGGCCAGTTTGGAAGTGGGTTAAGAACGTGAGATTCTTCAGCCTGTTGCTGCGATTTCTGTTGGCACCGCGCCGAGCCGACTAAACTTTGAATCGTCCCATCAAGGAACGTAGCTCGGCCTCAAACTGCGTCAATTCATTCGCTGCCGAGTGGGTTTGCTGCGCGCCAGCCGCGTTTTCCTCTGCGATTTCGATGATTTTGCTGATATGGTTTCGGACCTGTTCGGTCTTTATTTCCTGCTCACGCGCCATATCCGCGATCATCGAATTCATTTCCATGATGGTGCTAACTGAACTTACTATCGACTGTAGTGAATCACTGGTGTTTGCAGCTTGTTGAACACCGCTTTTGGCTCGTTCGAGCTCCGCATCCATTACGTCAACCGCTTGCTTGGCGCCGCTTTGCAAGCGGTTAATCATCGCTTCAATCTCGGCTGTTGATTCCTGCGTGCGAGTCGCAAGCGTACGCACCTCATCCGCAACCACAGCAAACCCGCGTCCTTGCTCACCTGCGCGTGCGGCCTCAATAGCGGCGTTGAGCGCCAGAAGATTAGTCTGTTCCGCAATCCCCTTGATAACATCCAACACCTGACCAATGTTTTCACTTTCCTTTTCCACCGAGTGGATAACATTGCCGGCATTCTCCACGCTGGAGGCCATGTTCTCGATCGCACTTATCGTCTGGGTAATAACCTGTTTTCCGCGCTCGGAGGCATCGTTCGCAGTTTGTGCCGCGTCCACAGCTTGTTCGGCGTTTCGCGATACCTGATTTACAACACGTGTGACTTCTTCAATCACGCGCGCAACTGTCTCAGTTTCCTGTTGCTGCAAATCAGCGCGTTTCTGGGTTTCCTGTGAGACCAATTCCAATCGCGCGATTTTTTCGTGAAACTGCTCCAGGAATTTAATCGTGCGCGAAACAAGATCGTGAATTTGATTTGAAAACGCGTTAAAACCTTTAGCGAGCTGCCCCAACTCATCATTGCTCTTAGCGGATAGCCGTTTGGTTAAGTCTCCATCGCCATTGGCAATGTCATTCATCGCCTTGACGGAACGGTTTAAAGGCCGGGTAATTGATCGCTGCAATAGAAAGACACCACCGACTCCCACGCCGATAGCAACAATCAACAAAAATGAAACAATACTAATATTGCCGGTAATTTGCCCTTTCAGTTCCTCAGAAACCAACTCAATACCACTTTGCTGTTCGTCTACCAGCGTTTTGAGCTTTTTCTCCATATCCGCCAGCAAGGGACCGACCTGGCTGCGCAGAATATAGACATCCATTCTTGCCTGTTCGCCTCGAAAGAGCTCCTGCAAGCTGTCAAAGCGTTCACCGAAAGACTCAAAGCCGTCTGTAAATTGGGAAAAATATTCTTCTTGTTCAAACGTAAACAGCGAAGATTTCTTTTTGATCTTTTCAATTAGGTCTGCGGACAAATCTACATAAATCTTAACGTTTTCAGTAAAGTCTTCATCGCCGGCGATTAAATAGCTCCGGATATTATTCATGACATAGGCCCAGGCGAATCGCAATTCTCCCAGCAACAACGCGAGCTCTTTTCGGGTCTTATTCGCCTTCTGCCCTTTCTCCTCGATCATCATATTGCCGATGGCCTGAATCATTTCGCGGCTGGCGGGGTCAATCTCGCCAGATGCATAAGACAATGCCCGAAAGTTTTCGGACTGATTGTCAGCAATTTCAAGCAACTGATCCTTTATCTCTGAAAACTTCTGGAATTCTTCTCGGATACTGGCTATTTGTGCCACGACTTTTTCATCTTCAAGCGAGGCAGACGCTTTCTCAAGCATTACCAGATTCTGTTCTGCTTCGTGCATGCCTTCCTGGATTGTCGTCTTATATTCCTGATTCTTACTAAGAATATAAAAACCCAAGGCATTAGACGACAGGTGAAGGTTATTGGCTAAATCAAGTGACTGTAGTGCAAGAGGCTGGTGTTCAACCACAACTCTATTAACGGTTTTCTGGCTTTGAAACAGGCCAACGATGGTTAAAACGACGATTAATAGCGATACGAATAGAACAACTCCGAACCCACCAAAGAGTTTTTGCGTTATCCCCAGTTTTGTTAATATTTTTACGGCCATTACAGTGCGAGTGATTTGTCTATACCACCACTGTGTCGACCATTGATATGACATACTTAAATTATGTTTGAATCAAGGATAGAAAATATGGGCGCCAATGTGGGCGATAGATTTCTTCTTTTTACCCCAGGTTGGCAATATGTTATCTGCGTGATAAAACAGGGCTTTAGTTAAATCCGGGTGACGAGTGCCGCTTAGCACATTTCTACTGATGGTTACGGCCTTTTGCCAGGCTTCCACATCGGTTGGCGCATCATCTATCTTATCGCCGGTCCAGGAAAAATGACTGATATGACGCTGCAATTTTGGATTCCAGGCGTATTGTCTTACGACGTCGCAAATCGTATTGGGAAATCGTCCTGACGCAACCCGGTTCATGGTAACGGTTGCAACCGCCAACTGTCCTTCCTCGGATTCCCCCCTAGCCTCGTGATAGATATTGAGCGAAAGACAGCGTATATCACGAACTTCGCGTTTATCGGAAACCATACCAAAGACGAGAAATGCCATCAGCCCAACGATTAGCAAGATCGTGAGCAAAAACCATCTCATTCCACGACTTAAATCATGCCAACGATCGACAATTGAATGAACCACCTGAACTACCTTTTTCTTCGGACCAGCTTCTTTCTGTATTGAAAAGCACCCAATTGTTTATGAACGGCTTACGTATGTACTCCCCAACACACGTGAGCGGATGTTATCGATATCGGTTTATGAAACGCTTATTCAACAACTTTTGACTCCCCCACTGCACGCGGGTCAGAGGCCGCATAGACTTTGTTATCTTTCTTATCCCAAAGTATGGCTTGCATATTACCGTAACGAAATCTGGCCTGTTCTAATTCATGACCTCGCTCTTGTAGTTGGTCCAACTCTATTTCATCAAAGGCATTGTCTTCATAGAATATTTTGTCTGGCAGATATTGATGATGAAAACGCGGCAAACTCACCCAGGATTGTGGCTTGTTTCCCGAGGCATGATCGAGCAGACCTAACAGAACCATCGTAATAATGCGACTGCCACCGGGTGTCCCTATGACAGCAACCGAATCCGGACTCTCGACGAAACTCGGTGTCATGCTGGAAAGAGGGCGTTTACGCGGCGCGATTGCATTGGCAGCAGCACCTACCAAACCATAGGCGTTTGGTACTCCCGGTTTTGCGGAAAAGTCATCCATTTCATCGTTGAGCAAAACCCCTGTACCCTTAGCCACAAACCCTGAACCAAATGGATAGTTAACCGTGACCGTGGCGGCTACACGATTTCCAGCCTTATCCATAATCGAAAAGTGGGTTGTATGATGACTCTCGGCCGGCGCCGGTTCACCCGTAAGCAGATTGCTTGGCGTGGCCTTTTGTGGATTGATACTACTTCGCTGACCAGCCGCGTATTGCGCACTGGTTAGCGTATCAACCGGTATCTTTACGAAATCCGGATCGCCCAGATATATCGATCGATCTCGGTACGCGCGACGCATCGCTTCAACAATGAGATGTGTACGCTGCACACGTTCCATTTTTTCCAGATCGTATGCGGACAAAATATTCAACATATCCACCAACACGATACCACCAGAGGAAGGCGGCGCAGCTGTCGTGATTTTATGCCCTTTATACTCTCCACGTATGGGATCTCGCTCGATTACTTTGTAGGCCGCCAGATCTTTCATCGTCCATATGCCGCCTGCCTTTTGTACTCCATCGACTAGCATCTGCGCTATGCGTCCCTGGTAAAAACCACCATTACCTTTCTTGGCTATAAAGTCCAGAGTTTGCGCGAGATCTTTCTGCTTAATGAGATGCCCTACCGGAGGAACATCACCATTTTTAAGAAAAAGCTTTTCACCTTCCGGCCAACGTTTGATTACATCTTTGCGAAATCCTGCAAGACGCTGGTAATACTCATCTACGGCGAATCCCTGTTTCGCCAGTTTTATTGCGGGGGCAAGCGTCTGCCTCAATTTTAATTTGCCGTATTTTTTCGAGAGGTGGACCATCGCCGCTGGCACGCCGGGGATTCCCGCTGACAACGGGCCATTCATGCTGAGATCGCTATTCACTTCGCCGTTCTTGTCGAGATACATATCCTTGTGTCCAGAGGAGGGCGTGGTTTCTCGGCCATCAATCATGGTTTCAAACCCATCACTCGCCCGATGAATCAACCAGAAGCCGCCTCCTCCCAGGCCGGAGCTATAGGGTTCGACAACTGCCAAGGCAGCGGTAACAGCAACTGCCGCGTCGAACGCATTACCACCTTGCGCGAAGATTTCCATCCCCGCTGCCGTCGCCAGTGGATGCGCAGAGGCAATAGCATTAGCGGGTGGTGTGCCTGCTCTTAAACCTGTTGATGCGAATACTAAGAACAACAATAAAAGATGTATCTTGCGAATAATCATCCAGCCATCTCCGACAAAAAAGGCCCTATCAGGGCCTTTATGTTTTTCAAAATTTTCCGCTCAGGAATTCTTTTCCATGAGTTTTTTATATTTATCCAGCAGTTGATCTTTTGTTTCCACTCGATCTGGGTCTTTAGGGATGCAATCGACCGGGCAAACCTCAACACACTGAGGCGTATCGTAGTGCCCCACACATTCCGTACACAAATCGGGATTTATCTCATAAATTTCATTGCCCTGAAAAATTGCCGCATTAGGACATTCAGGTTCACAAACATCGCAATTAATACATTCGTCAGTAATTTTTAAGGCCACAAAAACACTCCAACTGCTTGCCTACGGCGCGTGGGCGGCATCTTATCGCAATCTGTCCTGCAATGCAGCCATGACGTTTGAGTGGACAAACTTACTCACATCGCCACCATGAGAGGCTATTTCCCTTACCAGACTAGAGGATATATAAGCCACTTTTTCAGATGGCGTCATAAACACAGTTTCGATGTCCGGATCGAGACAACGGTTCATACCCGCAAGCTGAAATTCATAGTCAAAATCTGACACTGCGCGCAATCCTCGCAGAATTACCTGCGCAGAATTATCTCTGACGAAATCAACCAAGAGGGAATCGAACCCGGTCACCACCACATTTTCGACGCCAGTCAGCACTTGCTTCGCCAGTACCACCCGTTCATCGAGATTGAAGGTGGGTCGTTTGCTAGGATTCGCTGCAATCGCTACGATCACCTGGTCGAACAAACCCGCCGCTCGTTTAATCAGGTCGGAGTGTCCATTGGTTATAGGATCAAATGTCCCGGGATAAACCGCTTTCACCGACATAACATTGCGCTCCTGTTACAACGTAGTCCGTAGTGAATCATAAAAGATAGTTGCTAACAAATTTTAGACCGGTTTCACAATTTACCACCGCTAGCACTTTGAATTTGCGAAAAATGCTATCTATTCGTCACGCCAAAGCCTTGATCGGCTATAGCCAAACCGTAATTGACAGCACCCGCACGCTTGTTCCGAATAAGCTGCCAGTTATCCGGAAGTACAAGTTGCTCTAGTGAATACTCGGCTTCAAGATAGATATGTGCCGAGGGTAAAAGAATTGCAGATTTGGCCAACTGAAGACAAACGTCCTGTAACAAGTCTCTATGAAAGGGCGGATCGAGGAAAACCAGATCAAAGCCACTACCCTTATATTGAGCAAGAAAACTCAGCGCGCTCCCGCAGTGGATGCTTGCCGTATCGACTTTGAGTAACGACAAGTTTTCCTTTAACTGACGGCAGACAGATTTTTCCTGATCAACGAAAGTAACATTTGCAGCGCCGCGTGAAATACACTCAAATCCTAGTGCACCACTACCGGCAAACAGATCTAGACAATTCGCGCCAGCGACATAACTCTGCAACCAGTTAAACAATGTTTCCCGGTTGCGGTCCGTGCTTGGCCGTAAACCCTCGCTATCTACAAACGCCAAGCGACGCCCGCGAAATTCGCCGCCGATTATGCGTACGGAATTAGTTTGCTGCTTGCGCCGGGGTTTGGGCACCAACTATCACCGTCAACATGTTTTCTGGGTTTACTCGACGCATAAAGGCGTCTTTTATCTGATCAACAGAAACAGCCTGCACGCGTGCAATATAGGTATCCAGATAATCGAGTTCCAATCCATAAAAACCTATCGACGCCACTTGGTCGATGATCTTTTTATTGCTATCCATGCGCAAAGCATAACCGCCTACGATATTCTTTTTCGCCGACTCCAGTTGACGTGCCGATGGTCCGTTATTGATAAATTCGCTGAGTGTTTGGCGCATTACTTTTAACGCTTCTTGCGCCTGATCATTGCGTGTTTGTAATCCCATGATAAAAGGACCTTGCACTCGCATAGGCGCAAAATAGCTGTATGAACTATATGAAAGCCCACGTTTTTCCCGAATCTCATCACTCAATATCGATACCAGTCCGCTGCCACCGAGAATATGATTTCCCACATACAGTGCAAATTCGTCTGGATCAGAACGTTTCATCCCAGGTAGTGCGATACTGATATGACTTTGCGTCGAGGGAAAATCAACAACTACTTCTTCTGCCTGTTGACGATCTTTTACCTCAGGTAGAGGCTCCGCCGCTTTTCCAGGTTCAAGCTCGCCAACTATCGTCTTTGCCAGCGCTTCCGCGCTTTTTCTATCCATTGCACCGACGATTGCAACAATGGCATTGTTGCCCACCATGTATCGTCGATAATAGGCCATTAAATCGGTACGCTTTAATGCTTTGACGCTTTGTTCGGTTCCTTCTGGAATTGACGCATAAGGATGACCGCGATACAAATTTTCAAATAACTTTTCACCACTGATAGATTCAGGAGACTCTTTGTTCTGTTCCAGGGAAATCAACAAGCGCTTGCGTTCTCTTTCAAACGCATCTGCTGGAAAGGTAGGCTTACTCAATATGGTTGCAAACGTTTTGACAGCTGTGCCCATCCATTCCTTTTCAGACAACGTTCGTAGATTGAACACCGACATATCACGATGAGAGGAATTACTGAACTGCGCGCCTACGCTATCAAAGCGTTCGGCAATATTGTCCGCATCCCATCCGCCTGCGCCTTCGCTCATCATGCCATTCGTCATTAGCGCGATACCTGGCATATCGCCATCTCTAGCAGCGCCTGCGTCAAACACTACGCGCACATCGACCAGCGGTAACTCAGCGGCCTGTACAAAGTAAACGCGAGCACCATTATCGGTCTTCCAGTGTTGGATATTCGGCGTCGCGAAAACGACCGAAGTCGCTACGCACAACACAGAAAAAAGAGCTGTTGTCACTAGCTTATTAATGCGCACTACGTGTCCTCCTCGCTGGCTTGGCATTGCCTATCGCCTGCGGATCTAATTCTGCTACTGTAAGGGTGTCGCTATTGAGATACTTGCTCGCCACCGCACGAATTTGCTCTGGCGTTACTGCCTTGATGTTGTCGGCATAGTTTTCACCCAGCATCCAATTCAAGCCGACCGTCTCTAATTGACCGATACTCATCGCCTGATAAAAGACTGAATCGCGCTCATATACTTTTCCCGCCACTACCTGCGCTTTCACGCGATCAAGTTCGGCCTGATCAACCATTTTTTCCTGAAGTTTCTTGATCTCGTTTTTTATGGCCTTTTCCAGATCATCGAGACTGCGCCCTTGAGAAGGTGTGCCTGAGAAAGTAAACAATTCCGTTCTAGGTGCAAACAGGTTATATCCCGCCCCAACACCTGCCGCAACCTGAGAGCCGCGTACCAGATTTCGCGAAAATCGTGCACTGTTTCCACCATCAAGGATTGCAGCAAGCACATCGAGCGCATAGGGCTCCCACTTTTCTTCGGCAGTCGCGACGGTTGGCGTCTTGTAACCCATCATTATATAGGGCAACTGCGCTGGAGCCTTGATCTTAACTCTACGCTCTCCGCGTTGATCAACCTCAACCCGTGGTTTACGGTCCGCTACTTGCGACGGTTCCAGTTCACCAAAATAGCGTTCTGCCAAATCGAACACTTCTTTGTGATTCACATCGCCAGCTACAACAATCGTTGCATTGTTTGGTGCATACCACATGCGATACCAGTCGGCTAAATCGTCGACATTCATGTTTTCCAGGTCATCCATCCAGCCGATTATCGGCGCGTGGTAGGGACTATTGACATAGGCAGCCGCATTAAAAGCTTCATAGGTTAAGGATTGAGGATCATCCTCCGTGCGCATACGGCGCTCTTCCATCACCACTTTAATTTCTTTTTTAAATTCCTCGGGGTTTAGTAACAGATTGCGCATGCGGTCAGCTTCATGCTGAAAACTGACTCTCAGACGAGATTTTTCCATTTGCTGGAAATAGGCGGTGTAATCACGACCGGTAAACGCATTCTCCCTTCCACCGTTCTCAGCAATGATGCGGGAAAACTCGTTAGGCCCCAGTTTCTCGGTGCCTTTAAACATCATATGCTCCAGGACATGAGAAACGCCGGTTGCGCCGCCACTCTCGTAGCTACTCCCAACCTTGTACCAAACTTGCGAAACCATCACAGGCGCGCGATGGTCCTCTTTCACGATAACCTTAAGACCATTTGTGAGCTGATATTCGTGCACATTGTGTTCAGGGAAGTGCTTCATCACCGCCCTGGGCAAAGTACCCTCGATAGCGGTCTGTGTGGCGCATGCGCCGAGCAATAGACTGGCCGCCACTGCAAATAACTGTTTCTTCATAAGACTCTGGATCCCACGGTAATTTCATGACGGGCCTGGCCCGAAAGTGGTACGATAACGCCCTTTGGCGAGTTCGGGAAAGCTACTAGTAACTATGTTTGGTTTCAAGCGAAATAATTCACAAAAATCAACACCGGAAGATAAGACCAGCAAACCTGGATTTTTCTCCCGTCTCAAAAACGGATTGACCAAAACCCGACAAAATTTCACTTCCGGCCTGGCTGATTTGGTCCTGGGTAGCAAGCAAATCGACGAAGACACGATCGAGGAGTTGGAAACCCTGTTACTGACCGCCGACGTCGGGGTCGAAGCTACGAGAGAACTGATCGGCAAAATCTCGGCCCGTCTTGAGCGCAAACAACTCAAAGACAGCGAAGCCCTGATAAACGCCCTACGTGAAGATATGCTGGAATTGCTAGCGCCCTGCACGGTACCGCTCGAAACCCGTATCGAAAATACCCCCTATGTCATACTCATGGTTGGCGTGAATGGGGTTGGCAAGACCACCACGATTGGCAAGCTGGCGCGTAAATTCAAAGATGACGGTCAAAAAGTTATGCTTGCCGCGGGCGACACCTTTCGCGCGGCAGCGGTTGAGCAGCTTCAGACTTGGGGGCAACGTAATAACGTACCGGTGATCGCGCAACAAAGTGGCGCGGATTCAGCAGCCGTTATTTTCGATGCCGTAGAGGCCGCCAAAGCCCGCGGCGTGGATATCCTGATTGCGGATACCGCTGGTCGCCTGCACACCCAGTCCAACCTTATGGAAGAACTTAAAAAGATCAAACGCGTGATGAGCAAGCTCGATGACAACATCCCCCACGAGGTGATGCTGGTACTTGACGCAGGCACCGGACAGAATGCCTTATCCCAGGCGACAATTTTCAATGATGCGGTAAAGCTGACCGGTATCACGTTGACTAAACTTGATGGAACGGCCAAAGGCGGCATCGTCTTCGCCCTGGCCAAGAAACTCGGTATCCCTATCCGCTTTATTGGTATAGGAGAAGGCGTGGAAGACCTGCGCCCGTTCAACGCCGAGGATTTCATCGAGGCCCTGTTCGAGAAAGAGCAGAACAAAGAGGAGACTAACGCCTCCACATGATCCGCTTCGACAATGTCCGCAAACGCTACGCAGGAGGGCATGAAGCCCTGAAGGGCATTAGTTTCCATCTGAACCCAGGCGAATTGGCGTTTCTAACCGGACACTCCGGCGCAGGCAAGAGCACTTTATTGAAACTCATCGCCCTGCTCGAACGGCCATCTTCTGGTAGCATCCTCATCGAAAACCGCAATCTTGGGCGGATACCTAACCGTCAGATTCCTCACCATCGGCGCAAGATTGGCTTTATATTTCAGACCCCCACTCTGCTTCAGGACAGAGACGTTTTCCACAATGTGGCACTGCCATTACTGGTTGCGGGATATCACCCGCGCGACACCGCACGACGCGTGCGTGCCGCCCTCGACCAGGTTGGGCTGTTAAACAAGGAAACCGTACGCCCGATAACGCTCTCTGGTGGAGAACAACAACGCTTGGGTATCGCTCGCGCCATCGTTTCCAAGCCACCGGTAATATTGGCAGACGAACCCACTGGCAACCTCGACCCGGAACTGTCCAGAGAGATTATGGACTTGTTTCGCCGACTCAATGATGTGGGCGTTACCATGATGATTGCCACCCATGACCTCGAACTGATTCGCAGCCTACCCTATCGTCAGATTCAAATATCGCAGGGCCGTATCATCAATGGAGAAACAGCCCTTGAGTCATAAACGCGTCCGTGAACGCCGCAAGGCCAGCAACCCGAATTACAACGGACCTTTCCGACGGGCTGACGACCGACAGCACCGCGCCTCCAAACGTGGCGCGCGCGTGCTCGATGGAGAACAACGCGTACACCTGAGCAGTTATATCCAACAACATCAGCTCGCGCTACAAAGTGCCTGGCAACGTATGTTAGGCAGCCCAACGGCGACCATAATGACCGTATTTGTCATCGGTATCGCCCTGGCGTTACCCGCGGCATTAAAGGTGTTTTTGAGCAATGCGCAGCAGTTCGGCAGTGGGCTCGATCAACAGGTACAAATCACGATTTTTCTCAAGCCCCAAATCGGTGCTAACCGCGCTACCGCGCTAGCCGAACAATTGCGGTCACGCCAGGACTTAAGCAAGGTGACGTTTATATCCGCGGATGAGGCATTTCAGGAATTCCAAGCCATGTCAGGATTTGGGGATGCCTTGCGCGACCTGAAGCAAAACCCTTTACCCGATCTGCTGGTTGTCACACCGGCAATCACAACTAAGGAAAAAAACGACTTTCTGCCACTCGTGGAAGAACTCCGAGGACTACCGGAAAGCGACAAGGTACAACTCGACCTGGAATGGCTTCAGCGCCTTTACGCCCTACTCGACCTTGTTAGACAGGGCACGCTGCTTATTACCGTTTTTCTGATCATCGCGGTAATTATGGTGGTTGGAAATACGATACGGCTGATGAGCCAGAGTTATCGGGACGAAATACAGGTTAACAAGCTGGTCGGCGCCACCGATGCCTTTGTACGTCGCCCCTTTCTGTACACCGGCATGTTTTATGGCCTGATAGGCGGCACCATCGCCTGGACGATTATTACCTTTTCCCTCACCTGGCTGAATCCCGCCTTGGACACTATTTCCGGCCTCTACCATGATGCCTTCGATATCAGGGGACTTGGTATTGTCGACACCCTGACCCTGATCTGTACTGGCGTTGTGCTTGGACTAGGCGGTTCCTGGATAGCCGTCGGTCGCTTTCTACGCGAAACGCAACCATAGTAATGTTTCGCAAATTCATATAGATACAAACATTAAAGTTGCGGAACTCATCGGCCGATTAGCACTCTAAAGACGGGACTGCTAAAAACTGGCACTCCCTGGTCTCGGGTGCTAATATTAGCGCAGTTCTGAATTCAACTATCGTGAATCAATGACTTACAAGGGAGACGACCTTGACTACAAATAGCCTCGCTATGAGTATCGCGGCCCCGCAAGGGAATCTGGAAGCTTATATTGCCCAGGTCAATCAATTCCCCGTCCTGGAAGCACAGGAAGAAGCCGATCTGGCGCGCCGCCTACGCGATGAAAACGATCTCGATGCTGCGCGTCAGCTAATCCTTTCTCAACTCCGTTTTGTCGTACACATTGCCCGTGGTTATTCCGGATATGGACTCCCCCAGGGAGACCTGATTCAGGAAGGTAATATCGGCCTGATGAAAGCCATCAAACGTTTCGACCCCGAGCAGGGCGTGCGCCTGATTTCCTTTGCTGTGCACTGGATCAAGGCCGAGATGCACGAATTCATTCTGCGTAACTGGAAGATCGTCAAAGTGGCGACGACCAAGGCGCAACGCAAATTGTTTTTTAATCTGCGTAAATCCAAAAAGCGCTTGGGATGGTTTTCTAACGATGAAGTTCACGCCGTCGCTAATGATCTGGGTGTAAGCCCAGCGCAGGTCAGAGAAATGGAAATGCGCCTGAGCAGTTCTGATCCCTCATTCGACGGCCCGATGGACGACGATGAAGACAAAGCCTTTGCGCCAGCAGCATACTTGGAAGATCGCAGCATGGATCCTGCACGACTCCATGAGGCGGACGACTGGCAAAGTCAAAATCTGGATAAGCTGGCAGAGGCCTTGGAAAAACTTGACGACCGTAGTCGAGACATTCTCAACAAACGCTGGCTTACAGATGATAAAGCGACTCTGCATGAGCTGGCGGCCGAATATAAGGTGTCCGCTGAACGCATCCGTCAATTGGAGAAAAATGCCATCGGCAAACTGAAAACAGCTATGGCGGTCTAAGTACAATCAAGTAGAAAAGCCCGGCCGCAAGCCGGGCTTTTTTTTCGGCCAATACACCGAAAACGAACGAACTCTGATCAAAATAGCCGGTTCAATTCAAACACACACAGTTTTTGATTCCGTGAGCCTGCCAGCTTGTACTGCCCCAAAGAATTCGGTAGAGTCTCGAAACCGAATCAAAGGCAGGGACTGGTTAGCATGGATTTACTCGAGCACCCTCGCTACAAGGACAGACCAGTACTACTCTTTTTTGAAAAGTATGTGCTTGACGTCCTGGGCGAGCTGGAACGCAAACAGAAAAAAATTCTGGATGAGCTCGATCTCCAGTCCGTATTCAAAACCAAATCAAGCAAGTGGCGTGACGTCATTGCCGAAGTCCTGAAACTCTCGGACACCATTACCATCGCCATACTCGACGAATGGTATAAATATATAGATCGACAGGAAATGCGCGGCAAAAATGCCGATGTCGAATTATTTACCCGAAAGTTCGCTGACGCCTATTTCGAAGACAGTAGCAATATCGATGTCTGGCCAGACCAGGAATCTCTGGCGGCGGCGCAGAAACGCATCGAGGAAAAACAGCGAGAACTGGAAAAAGAAGATATGTATTAAAAAAAACCGGCCTTTGATGCCGGTTTTTTGTTTCAGCAAGGAAGGCAAATCAATCGTCGATGACGACGACATCACCCACACAGCGGATGGGCTCATAGAGTGATGATGTTTTCACGGTGCAATCCGTATCCGAATAGGTAACAACTGCCATGCGCGTAGACTCTACATCAAAGTTGAGTCCATCACCGTTATCATTATTACTGACCTTAGATGCATCCACATATTCCTTCAATTCCTGACCATTGGGAAACGTCAGCAGATCGGCGATAGCCGCTGCATAACTGCTCTTCACCATATCTGTGGATTCTTTGGCCAGCACCGAATCGCGCTGCATGGAAGTGAGGCGGGGCAGCGCAACCGCAGCTACCAAGGCCATCACCATAATTATCATTAACACTTCCACTATGCTGATCGAACCACCGTCCCGTTTCATACGCAACCCCCCGTATTATTACGACATACCCTTATTAATCGTATAATTACGGTGAAATGATTAGCGTTCAGTGTGTGATGCGGCTCACACAACGCCTAAAAACCAGGTGACAAACCAGAGTTATTCCGGATTTAAACCGCTAAAAGGCTCGAATCTTCCAGTATGCGTTGGATACTGAGGTGATCCGCAGCACGTTCGGGATTAATCATGCGATAGGGGGGGATAATGCCAACGAGGGGGGCACTGATGCGTAGGCGTAAACTATCAATAACATCAGGTAAATAGTCGATATTCCGATCCATGATATTGGCCACCCAGCCGGCCACTTCGAGACCAGTCTTCTGAATGCGATCGATGGTCAACATCGCGTGATTGATACAGCCCAAACGGGTACCAATGACCACGATCAAGGGCAGTTGCATGGCCACTGCCAAGTCTTCTACCGTCTCTGTATCATTCAAAGGCACTAACCACCCGCCGACACCTTCGACGATAACGCAATCAGAAACCTGACTAATACCGCTGAATATACGTGTAATTTTGTCCAGTTCTATGCGCTGCCCGACCTTTTTCGCCGCCAGATGGGGTGAGACCGGTGGCAAATAGGCATAGGGATTCACGGTCTCATAGCTCAGTTCCACGTTGGAATACTTCATCATCAGCTCGGCGTCTTCGTTTCTGAGGCCGTTTTCGGTCTCAAAACAGCCAGTCGATACTGGTTTCATACCCGCCACCTTCAGGCCACGTTGCGCCATCGCATGTATGAGTGATGCCGCTACAATCGACTTGCCGATATTGGTATCTGTTCCTGTAATGAAATATCCGTGTGACATAAGCTCTTATTTCGTGGTTAGTTTTACTGGAATAGGAAAATCATTTTTTGTGTTATCGAACACCCGCTCCGGTGCCCAGGCATGCCCGTAAACCACCTCATACGTCGCGGGTATAACATTGTTTCGACGGTATTGCTCATATGCTTGAATCATTCCAGACAGCTTCCGCTTGCCGGTCAGTCCTTTTTGGCGACCCGACATGGCATTGCGTGAACCGAGTCTTTTGAGATCTTGCATGAGTTCTCGCACATCGCCATAGGTGAGCGTGAGGTACTCCATATCCATCACCGGATTGACCATTTGCGCCCTGAGCAAGTCATCACCGACGTCATGCATATCGACGAATTCCACCACATGCCGCGTTTTATCTACCGCCGCCCAGGACAGACGTAATTCTTTGAGCGTGTCAGGCCCGAGATAGGCGAACATCAGCAAACCCGTAGGAGTCAGCACACGGCGAATTTCCTCGAACAGACCGCCAAAGCTACGGCACCACTGGAAGGCCAGACTGGAGAAAACCATATCGACGCTTTGATCGGCCAGGGGCAAGGCCTCCGCATCGGCACACAAGTACTGATAGTTCCCGCGCCAGCGTTTTAGCCAGCTTTTTTTATGACGCGAAATTTTTAACATTGAGTGGGCAATGTCCAATTCGATTACGCGCGCCTTCGGATAGCGTTTGCGCAGCAAATCGGCGCTGTATCCGGTGCCTGAGCCAATATCGAGTATGACCTTGGGTTCATAGAGTATGACGTCGAGTCTTTCGTCTAGACGATCGGCGACTTCGCGCTGCAACACCGCGGCGGCATCGTAGTGGTTGGCCGCGTGATCAAAACTATTGCGTATCCATTTCTTATCGATATCTGTCATGTCTAACTACTTTGCAAAAACGTTCGCACCCTTTGGCAAAATTCATCCGGGTGAGAGATAAAAGGCGCATGCGCGCCGTGTTCAAAAATATAGGCGCTGGCGTGCGGCATACGCTCAGCCATTTCGAGCGCAGCGCTCGGCGGTGCGAGTGTATCGAGCCGACCCGCGAGTATCAGGCAAGCCTGGGTAATCATGGGCAGCTGGTCGACGAGCCGGGTGTTATTGAGCAAGGCCAGTCCGCCTTCCAGTGCGTGTAGATCGGGGTAACCATGGGCTTCCATATGTCTACCCAGTTCTCTCGAAATCTGACGTGCGTCATCCGAGCCCAGGGCCTGTATCGCCAGAAAACGTTTGAGTGTCGCCTTGTAGTCTTTGGCCAGTCCTTGGGCGAACTGCCCTAGCACCTCTGCCTGCATGGCGGTTGGCCAGTGATCGTCTCGTACATACTGGGCATTGGTGGCGACCAACACCAGTTTGTCTAAGCGTTGCGCGTGTTCGACGGCGACGTATTGTGCGAGTAGTCCGCCCATAGACCAGCCCAACCAGTGCGCGCGTTGAGGTAGGTGCGGCAGGACTGCCTCGGCAAGCGAAGCCAGGCTGAAATCATTGCCTTCCAAGGGACTGCGTCCATGACCGGGCAGGTCTAGCATGTGTAGTTCGAAGTGATCGGCGAGACGCTGAACAAGTGGCTGCCATACACTCGCGTTTAGCCCCCAGCCGTGTACCAGGACTAACGGATCACCCGTGCCGGTCATTTCGACAAACACACTCATACCCGCGCCGCCTCAAGCGCCGACAAGAGCTGATCAATATGGTTTTCACTGTGTGCTGCCGTGAGGGTGATGCGCAGACGGGCCGTGCCTTGTGGCACAGTCGGTGGACGTACTACGCCGACCAATAAACCGCGCTGTTTTAATTTTTCACCCATGGCCAGGCAATCAGATGCCTCACCAAGCACAACGGGTTGAATAGGTGTTTGCGATGGCATGAGTTGTAAACCCAATTGCTGTGCACCTTGTCGGAAGCGAGAGATCAACGCCTGCAATTGTTCTCGTCTGCTATTGTCCTGTTGCGCAATACGCAATGCCGCTCGTGTCGCCTCCGCGACCGCTGGCGGTAGTGCCGTGGTGTAGACATAGGTGCGCGCCTCGTTAATGAGGTATTCAATCAGGTCGGTGCTGCCTGCGATAAAGGCACCAAAACTGCCGATGGCCTTACCCAAGGTTGCCATGTAAACCGACACCTGTTGCTGATCAAGACCGAAGTGATTCGCGGTACCAGAACCATTTTCACCTAGCACGCCAAAACCGTGGGCATCGTCGATCATCACATCGGCGTTATGTTGATGCGCGAGTTCGACGATATCCGGCAAGGGTGCGATATCACCGTCCATACTGAACACTGCATCGGTGACAATCAGCTTGTCACTTTCCTCGGCATTGGCCAATTCTGTTGAGAGGCTGGACATGGCGGCATGCTGGTAACGCCGAAAGCGCGCTTCGCTATATAAACCGCCGTCGATCAAAGAGGCGTGGTTGAGCTTGTCCTCTAACACCAGGGATTTTCGTCCGAGCAAGGCGGTGATCGCGCCGATATTCGCCATATAGCCGGTGCTAAACAGCAAGGCGCGCTCGCGTCCGGTGGCTGCGGCAAGTTCTTCTTCGAGGGCGTGATGGGCATGGCTGTGACCACAGATCAGGTGCGCCGCGCCACTGCCGACGCCGTATTGTTCCGCACCTTTGTGGAAGGCCGCGACAACCTCGGGGTGATTGGCTAAACCTAAATAATCGTTACTGGCGAAATTGATCAGACGCTGACCATCGACGACGATCTCGGCTCCTTGTGGAGACGTGACAACGCGACGCTGTCGATACAGCGATTGTTCCCGACGCGCCTGCAAAGCGGCGCGAATATCGCGCATGGTAACTAGTTAACGAAATTGATGGGCTGTGCCGGTACAGATGTCGATGCCAGCGCGGCCGTGCGATCACGTCGCTGCTGTGTATCACCGCGCACATCCAGTTTGAGATCGTCGATCATCTTGAGATCGTCGTGCACCGAACGTCCCTGGGTGGTGAGGTAGTCGCCTATCATCACGCCCGAGGCGCCAGCCATAAATATCATCGACTGCATATCGCCAAGAAAACCGCGACCACCGGCGATACGAATTTCGGCCTTGGGCAATAAATAACGATAAGTGGCAATCGCACGCAGGATTTCATACGGCTTCAGCGGCTGACGATCGGCGAAAGGCGTTCCTTTGGCGGGATTAAGAAAATTCATCGGCACCGACTCTACGCCGAGTTTGCGCAAGGTGTCGGCCAACTCCACTCGTTGCTCAATGGTTTCACCCATACCCAGAATGCCGCCAGCACACACGCGCAAACCGGCATCAACGGCGTGCTTAATCGTGTCGATGTTTTCCTGATAGGTATGCGTCGTACACACCTCGTCAAAGAAACTCTCGGCACATTCAAGATTGTGGTGATAGTTTTCCAGACCTGATTCCTTGAGCATCTCCGCGGTATCACGATCGAGCACACCCAGACTGGCGCAGCGGCCTATATCGCTCTTGTCTTTCAAAGTGCCGAGATAGGATTTGAGTTGTTCACGTTCTTTTTTCGAGCGTACGCCCCAACCCTTGGAGACGATACCGATATCACTCGCACCCCAGCTGCGCGCGCGCTCAGCCTGCTCTAGCAAGGTCTGCTCGGGGATATAGTTATACACCGGCGCCTCGGTCTTGTGGTGACCGCTTTGCGAACAGAAGGAACAGTTTTCGGAGCAATTACCCGAACGTACGTTGGAGATCGCGCATACCTCGATTTCATTGCCGCGGTAGGTCTTGCGTATGCGATCGGCACCGGCCATTAACCATGGGACATAGCTGTCATCCAGTTTCATCATCCACACACCCTCTTCGGCGCTCATCTCGCCGCCCTTCAGGACGCGCTGGGTGATTTCATCGATACGGGTATAGACGGTGTCCTCTAACATATTCATCTTCCTATGCATTTCAGGGGAGTTCTGGCGCAGAGTTTAGATCATTAGCGGCAGCTGTCAACCTGGACTTGAGGCACCGCTTTACCAATGGTTAATAATTAACCTATCCACCCGTTCCACCTCTTCGTTCTCCTTGTTCGATTCAGGGTTGTTTTCACCAACCCAAGCCAGGAAGCGGCACAAATTCTGTAACACATATGCAAAGCCATCACCCCGACCCGGAACCCCCATTGACGCCTAGTGAACTTTGGCAACGTGCATTGAAACACCACCAGCAGGGAGAGCTCGAACTCGCTGAAGGATATTATCGACAATTGCTTGAGCGTCATCCCAAGCATGTCGACACCTTGCACTACTATGGATTGTTACTCCATCAACAAGGCAAAACGGAACAAGCCCTGGATTATCTACGCCTCGCTCTACAGCAACAAGCAGATGCCGAGGCCATACAGAATAATTTTCTGGCCGTACTTTTGTCCCTGGAGGACATCGAACACTATCAAGATAGAAAAACAATACTGGCAGTGGCCGAGCGTTTATTGGCGCGCAAGCCCAACAAAATCGATGTACTGAAAAATATCGGCAAAGTCTATTTTCGTCTCGGACTGTTTGAGAAAAGCGCGAGCGTATTGCGACAAGTCGTCGAACTCGATTCAAATGAATTGGAAAGTCTGAAAATGCTCATCGATTGCTCTGCGAAGCGCGGTGACGATGAACTAGCCCTGCAATACGCCAAACAAGTCCTGACAATCGACCGCGATCAATACCGCGTCTTCAATATGCTCACGTCTTTACAGCGTTTCAAACAGGCGTGGCAAGAAACCGACTACTACGTAGAAAAAATACAATCCCCTGACACGAACGACACGACGCGCGTTTATCTCGGATTTGCCTTGGGAAAAATGTTTGACGACCTGGGTGAATACGAGCGCGCCTTTGGGTGTTATCGCATCGCCAACGACAGTAGCGAGTGGACCGATGAGTGCAGCATCATCGAACAGCGCTATCAAAACATCGCACACAAATTCGATAACAAACTTGTCGCCTCGCTTGCACCCGGTTCGTCTGACAGTGAAATACCGTTGTTTGTGCTCGGCATGCCGCGCTCCGGTTCTACGCTGGTGGAACAAATTTTATCCAGTCATAGCCAGGTTTACCCTGGAGGGGAACGCAAGGAGATACGCGAGGCCTTTTATGCGCAGGCCGGTAGTGACATCAATAAATGGATAAACATGGAAGACGAGTTAATACGCCTCGGTCCCCAGGGTGTATCCCGTATGGCGGCGTTCTATCTGGAGATGGTTCGAAAAACGTCTAACAATTGCCTACGCTTTGTTGACAAAATGCCGCCAAATTTTCTAAACATCGGTTTGATCAAAATTCTGTTTCCCAAGGCGCGCATCATCTATACACGCCGACACCCGCTCGACGTGATTCTCTCTTGTTACTTTCAGCCGTTTACCGATGGCAATCGATATGCATTCCGGCTGGATAGCCTGGTGGCGTATTACAATCTGCACAATCGATTCATGCGTTTCTGGAAGGAATATTTCCCCAACATACTCGAAGTGCGCTACGAAGACATGATTACCCAGGCCGAGGAAAAAACACGCGAGATCATTGGTTTCGCCGGACTAAGCTGGGAAGAAAACTGTCTGCAACATCACAAGGCCAATAGCCGCGTTCCCCACACCGCCAGTCACTGGCAAGCCAGACAACCTATATACCAATCATCATTGAATCGCTGGCAACATTATCAACAATATCTAAGTCCATACATGGATCAACTGGAAGACGACGTCTATTTTCCCAAAACTCACCACCAGGCCACATCTGGCTAAGATTTCCGCACCTTCTTCACAGTCGATTGCCCACTCGGGTATAGTGCACGCAAAGCCGAATAAAAATGAGAACAACGTGATCCGACTTACCGCACACAAGCTACGGTCTTTACATAAACATTTGCCTTCCAGTTGCATCTTGTGCACAGACACCACGCCGTTTCGTCAGTTATTGTGCCAAGCTTGCGAGGACGATTTACCGCGCCTGTTACACGGCTGCCAACGTTGTGGCGAGCCCATAGCAGTGCAAGACGAGGTCTGTGGCCAATGTTTGCATTCCCCGCCTGCCCTGGACCAGGTAGTTGTCTTGTTTCACTACCGTGATCCGCTGCAACATCTGATACAAAAACTGAAGTTCCGCCAGAGTCTCGCCATCGCCACTTGGGCAGGTAATCAAATCGTGCAGCAAATCGGTATCGACAGCGACGAGTTACCGGGCTTGATTATCCCGGTGCCACTACACCCCAAGCGCACGCGCTTTCGTGGATTTAACCAGTCATTGGAGATCGCCAAAACCGTGGCCAGACAGTTGCGACTGCCTATTGATACCCACAGGTGCCGCCGCCAACACCACACACAGCCGCAATCGGAACTGGCGCGCGAGCAACGCCTGAGCAATCTAAAAGATGCATTCATTATTGATAAACCCATCAGACAGGCCCATGCGGTGTTAATCGACGATGTGATGACTACCGGCAGTACGCTGAATGAGTTGGCTCGCTGCCTCAAGCAACAAGGCGTCAAACGAGTGGATGCCTGGGTGGTCGCGCGTGCAACGCGGACATAGGCAATTGTCACCCGAACCGGTAAACTACGCACCCTGCTTCCATTCTGTAACGCTATGACAGCTGCAATTGCCATCAACAATCTGAGCAAGACATATAAAAACGGCTTTGAAGCCCTAAGAGGTATTAACCTTGAGGTTCAGCCAGGGGATTTCTTTGCCTTGCTCGGCCCAAACGGTGCGGGTAAATCCACCACCATCGGTATTATTTCTTCGCTGGTCAATAAGAGCGGCGGCTCGGTGTCAATATTCGGCTATGACCTGGACACACAAAAAAACGAGGCTAAAAGCTGCATCGGTCTGGTGCCACAGGAGTTCAACTTCAATGTGTGGGAACCGGCCGAGGAAATTCTGGTTAACCAGGCGGGTTATTATGGTATCCCACGCCAAGAGGCCTACAAGCGCGCCGAGTCTTTACTAAAAGAACTCGACCTGTGGGGCAAGCGCCGGGAAATTGGCCGCAATCTTTCCGGTGGTATGAAACGACGTTTGATGATTGCGCGCGCACTGGTACATCAACCTCGCTTACTCATACTCGATGAACCCACCGCCGGGGTCGACGTGGAGATCCGCAAGTCCATGTGGAATTATCTGACGCGTATTAATCGCGAAGGTACGACTATCGTACTCACCACCCACTATCTGGAAGAAGCGGAATGCCTGTGTCGTAACATCGGAATTATTGATCAGGGTGAGATCCTGCATAACACCTCCATGAAGGCCTTGCTAAAACAGCTGAACACAGAAACGTTCGTGTTGGATACGGAAGGCGATTTTTCGAAAGACTTGGCGCTACAAGATTATCCATTGCGCGTTATCGACGCACACACCTTAGAAATTGATGTCCGCAAGGAGCAGGATTTAAACCAGGCCTTCGCCCAACTGAGCGCGAAAAATATCAAGGTGATTAGCTTGCGCAATAAGGTTAATCGTCTGGAGGAATTGTTTATTGGCCTGTTAAACGCGAAAGAAAAACAAACTACGTCGGCTACTGTGACCACAAAGAGATAACGGCGTAGACATGAAACTTAGCGAACAATACCAAGCCTTCAAGACTATCCTGATTAAGGAGTATTTGCGTTTTGTACGCATCTGGGTGCAAACCATACTTCCGCCGGCGATCACCACAACGCTGTACTTTATTATCTTTGGCAGTTTGATCGGTTCACAGATCGGCGATATGGGTGGCGTGCGCTACATGGAATACATCGTACCTGGATTGATCCTGATGGCGGTGATTACCAATTCCTATTCCAACGTAGTGTCGTCTTTTTTTGGTGCCAGGTTTCAACGCTATGTGGAAGAGATGCTGGTTTCGCCAACACCTAGCTATGTCATTTTGACCGGTTATGTAGCAGGTGGCATGGCTCGCGGTGCCGTCGTTGGCCTGGTTGTCACTCTGGTCTCGCTGATTTTTTCCGACATTACGATACAAAATTACGGCTTAACGACACTGGTAATTATTTTGACATCGAGCATGTTTGCCATAGCCGGATTTATTAATGCCATCTATGCGAACAATTTCGATGATATCTCGATTGTACCGACGTTTATACTGACGCCACTCACCTATCTCGGCGGTGTTTTTTATAGCATCAATCTTTTACCCGAATTCTGGCAAACCGTTTCTATGGCGAATCCGATACTGTATATGGTCAATGCCTTTCGCTATGGTATTATCGGCGTCTCCGATGTAGACGTCGTGACCGCACTCGTTATCATCATTGCATTCAACATCGCCCTGTTCATCTGGGCACTGTCTTTACTCAACCGCGGCGTGGGGATTAGAAACTGATATGAGCAACGAAGCAGTCATCGAAAAAATCGAAACCATTCAGAAAAAGCAATTGCGTTACAAGCTGATCTTCGGTTCAGTATTAGGCGTCATCTGTCTGATTTATTTTTTTACCTTCGCCATGTTCGTCGACAAGTTTCCACCGATATTCTTTGTCATCGAAATGATTACGGCACCCATCATCTTTGTGATGTTTTTTCTGTTGAATCGTATTTCGTTTGGCTTGATCAAAGGCGGCTTTGCCAAGCAATCAGAATTTAGTGCGATTATTGCGGTGATGAAACACGACGACGTCGATACCAAACCAGGAAAAATTCAGGACAGACTGAAATAAAAAAGGGAGAGCCGAAGCTCTCCCTTGAATCAGTATTGTCAGACTAAGCTGACTTTACTTTTTGTTGTACTGCTTACTACGGCGTACCACCAGTGGTGAACACGTTCAGGTTGAACCAGTTCTTACCATCTTCGAAGGAGATGTAGTTCCAGCCGTTGTAGAGAGGAATAGACAGACTGAAGTTACCACTCGCATCAGCAGTCGTTGTCAGTTCCTGACCAGTATAGTCACCGCCTACCCAGACTCTCACAGTTGAGCTCTTTACTGCAGTACCTGCAACTGTAATCGAGCTGGCAGAACCCGCCTGTACTTCGCCGTACTGATTATCAAGAACAGTAGTTCCGTTCTTGATGGAGGTCACTACGAGAACTTCTGGCGCATCCGCACAGGTTGAGTTCACCATACCACCTTGCCACATCCAGTTACCGTCGTTGGCACCAATATCATTAGAGCCGTTGTAGACGTTAACGGTAGCAGAGTATGCATAGTAGCCTTGACCATCCATAGTAGGATCGATGGTAATAACACTGGGTACATCGTTGCTGCTATGCCACTCGTTGTAGTTCAGGTTCCAGTTATTGGACCAAACTTCAACCTGGGAGTTGTTCTTCGTCTTACCGTGGATAACGATGCTACACGCACCGGCCACGTTGACGTCAAACCACTGTCCAGGTGGATTTGGAGTAAATGTAGACGCACCGTAATCGATACTTGTGATTACGTGATCTGGAGTATAGACGCTTGCAGGATTACTAGTTGAGATACGAACGCTATACCAAGCACCGGCGCATTCACCAACACACATGCCGTTTTGCCCGATGTTTAGGTTAATGCTGTTCATACCATCGTACAACGGATTAACACTAATACTGAAAGTTCCATCGGCGTTCAAGGTGATTGGGCCACCAGAAGTACTAACCCATTGCTCACCAAACTCTCCAACATTGTGTCCCCAATCCGCTTGAAAATCGGCAACAGTACGACCATTTTGCAGTAGACCTGCAATAGAGCCGTTCACAGTTACCGACGTAGCAGTACCTGCATCATAGACCGCTTCCCATGTATCCATACGCAACTGTGTTGCTGCTGTTGCACCGTTCATCACGGAAGTGATTGCGATAGGTGGAACGTAGGTGCTTCCTGCTTCAGTGTGTACACCGATGCGGTTGAAGTTCATCCAGTTGAAATCGTGGAATTCAACACCGTTCCAACCTTTGAATACAAGCACTTCGGCAGTGAAATTACCTGTAGTTTCATTGAGCGTAACAACACCGTGATCGCGACCGCCTTCAGCCCAGTTTTCGTAGGCGACACCAAATGGCATTGCAGGATCTGCCGCACCGATTGCCGCAGGATCAACATTACCGCTTACTTTAAGCTTAACTGCCGTCAGCGCTTCAACATCACCCCAGCTGTTTGGTGTTACCACCGTTTCTGCACCAGTTGCATCGACTGCGTAAATGCTAGTGAAGGAGATCAGCGGTGGGAGACCGCCCGAGGTCATAACCGCAAACTCTTTCTGTAATCTACAGTTTGGTTGACCTGCGCCAGGCGCTGGCATGGTGTCAGTAGCACAAACACGGATCCAGTTATGCCCCTTGGACAGGTCGATAGACACACCAGCAACTTTTGTTGCAGTTCCATCTGGATTATCGGTGAACACCGCCTGCTGATGTTGTGGACGGAAACCATAGGTCTCAACCATCAGATCAGTCACTGATATATCAGGAGATTTAACCTTGATCTTGACCTGGCCTGCGCTACCAACATCAAAGCCTTCAAAGGCTGGACTGAACTGGAATTCAACATTGTTCGTGTCTGTTACTTTGACGCCTAGCTCCTGGAAAACACCGCCTACACCCAGTTTAAACGGATCACTGGATGCGATAACATCAGCCGCTAAGCCTTCGCCACCAACAACGAAGTCATCCGCTGTCTTGCTGCCATAGGCAACCACTGCCCAGCGATACTTACCGCCTGTGACCAAGCCTTCCATTCTGTTCCAGATACCGAAGGCTTCGGCATTTTCCAGAACCAGTACGTCACCAAATTTACCTGCGTTTGCAGAAAACTTGAGTGAGATTTCATCTCCGGCAACATGACCTGCACCATTAACCAGACCAACCCAACCATGACCACGCATACGTCCGTCTACGACCACAACGGCGTAAGACGATACGTCAGCGGCATTCTTGGGCGCTGTCCAGGTAAATACTGGCGCGAGTGTTTCACCCGCAGCTGGTTCAGGTAACTTGGTTTCGTTAGCAGGTTTTAGCAGATCGATCTTCTTCAACGCTGCGATAGAGTCAGGCAAAGTTTCACCATCAGCACCGCGCGTCATCAACCAACCACCGTTGATCTTCTTCAACTCAGTTGTGAGTATGCCAGGTCCTTCGGAAGCCATCTGACCACATTCTGCGATCAAGGTATTGGTCGATTCGAACTTAAGTTCGAAAGACATTACCGCTTTATCAGGCTTGCCATTGGCGTCTGTGTCAGCCAAAGCAATATCACTCACCACATCACCAGTGATGCTCATGTCGCAACGCTCGATCATGGTGAAGAATTGATTCAACATGCCCTGGAACTCCACCAGACTCAAACGACCATCACGGTTGATATCGTTTTCATCATCACCTTCGCCGTTAACCCAGTAGAAGTCACCGGTCATGTATGAGCTCAACAAGGTAACATTGCGGTCATCCATGGCGTAAATCCACTTACCAAGAACGTCTTTAACGCCAGACTTGGCAGTGATTTCATCCGCTGTATCGTCGGCATTAAAACCAGCAGATGTGGATTCCATCGTGAAAGAAAATTCCACTTTACCCATTTCTAAACCAGCAAGGTCTTTACCGCCAGTAATTTCCAGCTTGTAGCTGGAACCCAGTTGCAAGGCCTCAGTAGGTACGATCTGGTAGATATATGGATAAGACGGGCTCTTTTCCGCGTTTTTGCCAACATACTGGATACCAGGACGGTCACCCAAACTGCTGCCTTGTAACACTTTCACTAATGCAGTATTGGTATCGATAGGTTCATCAACACCAAAGCGAATGGAAAGCGTAATAGGCGCCGCGTTTTTATCGAAGTCGATAATTGGCGATGCATTTGGCGCGGTTGTATCAACTGCCGAAGCGGTAAAAGTTGCCGTGACAGTTTCTTCCAAAGATTTGCCATAAACGTTGTTTAACGTTGAGGCAGCCGAACCACCGGGGAACTCAACAGTATACTCGCTACCCTGAGTCAGATTCGCTGTCGGATTGAAATACGCAGACAACAAGTCAGGCGAAACACGCCAGCTACCATCTACTTCTGTTCCCGCACTATCCGTCACTTTGATGTTTTGCACAGTACCGCGTGCGATAGACATATTAAAGGTTACGGGGATATCGACGTTCTGTGGCAATGAGACATCAGCGCCACCAAAAGTACCGTCATTGTTAACACTGAGACCTATAACGGTTTCGACTTCTGGTAATGCATCGCTATCCTGTGCGACAAGGTCATTCCCTGTCACATCACCTGCCATCTTTTTGATTATTGTTTGTACTGCAACATAAAGCTCACCGGTATTCGCATCAAACTTACTTGCGAACAAGGTGTAGTGACCGGTAGGAATTTCCTGTCCGTCAATCGTCTTGTCCAAGGTGTAAGCACCGGTCGCGTCTGTCAAGGCCTGCGCGATTGGATCCAGATTTTCTGGATGATCCGCATCGTATAGTTGCACAGTGGCAAACGACAACTCACCGGAACGCATTGCGAGACCGATGTCTTGTAATACCTTTAGTGTTGGTGTCAACACAGGACCGCTGTGATTTGTCGGCGCACTACTCTCGTTGGCTAGTTGCCCCTTTGAACGAGCCTGATTCATTTTTGCTTTAGCCGCTGCCATTGCTTTGGCCTTAGCTACTTCAATCTGACGGGCTGAAGCATTGTTCGCCAAATGTGCCGCAACTCCAGGCTTCGCAGCAACACTATCGACGATGCTCGACAATGTTACCTTACCTGAAATCTTGGTCACGGCGGGCTCACCAACTCCCCCATCACCAAATAGATCTGAACAGCCACTCGCGCTAAGCAATAATGCTAGCGCACTAACTGTTATCAGACCTGATCGTCTAATTGCCATCGGTAATTTCTCCTAATAGATACTGCTTTAATTCGAATTAATACGGCTTGAATAGATACTCTCGATACAAACCTCCACCTCGAGCACCAGGAAGTACAAAAACCAGCTTTCAGGCTGGTGGTACTGCGTGATATCGACGCTTTGATGAGTTTTCTTGATAAGCCTTATGGATGGTGAAACAGGAAATTTTCGTAAATATTCACGTATTTTTATTCATGTTTTACACAAAAAAATAGCTGCCTAACTTTTTTAAGCCGCAAATGTGCGCTCACTAACCAGATACACTACTGACAACCGCTTCTGTTATAAACGGAATTACAGATTAGTTCGTACGAACTATATGAAATTGAGTGTGCCGGAAGAAACACTACAAAGCACATCCTTTTTACTTCGCGACTCTACACTCGGAGTAAATTTTTTACATTTTGATTGGTGGTTTCCAACAGCTCATCGATGGAAACACCTCGCAGATTAGCAACAAGCTGTACTGTATCAGTCAGGTACTCCGGACTGTTGCGCTCGCCTCGGTGATTTGCAGGGGCAATATCGGGTGCGTCCGTTTCAAACGCGATATGCTCAAGTGGCAATGTTGTAACAAGTCGGCGCAGCTTTTGCGCCCGATCGTAACTCAGGGTTCCACCAAAGCCGAGCAGAAACCCCAGGTCGATATATTGTTGCGCCTGTTGTTCACTACCGCTAAAGGCATGCACAAAACCGCCGCGCAATTTCTTGCGTCGCAACAATTTCAACACGTCGTCATGGGCCTTGCGCACGTGTAAAACCACGGGCAAATCCTTGCGCTTTGCTAAATCGAGTTGCGCTTCGAACATCGCGAGTTGTCGTGCACGGTCTAAACCGTTGACAAAAAAATCCAAACCGATTTCCCCGATAGCGACTGGTTTGAAACGCTCAACATAGTCTTCCAGTTGTTCGAGATGTTGCGGAATATGGTCTTCGATATAAACGGGATGCATACCCAAGGCAGGATAGTAACTCTCTTTGAGGGCTGCTGTTTTTAATACATCATCCCAATTCGATGCCGCAATTGCCGGTATCAACAGATGGGTGACACCGAGCCGATCACAATTGGCGATGACTTGCTCGCGATCGTGATCGAACTCGGGACAATCAAGGTGACAATGGGTATCGAAATATTCCATAGCCTAGTTGATAGGGTGTGTTTAGTGTTCGCGTGTCGCTGCAAAGCGTATATCCGGCCAACGCTCTTCGGTGAGATTGAGATTAACACGCGTCGGGGCGATATAGGTCAGATCACCGCCGCCATCAATCGCCAGATTGTCGGCCGCCTTGCGTTTGAACTCTTCGAGTTTCTTGTCATCGTCACAGTAAACCCAACGTGCTGTAGCGACATTGACCGGCTCAAACAGACAATCCACTTTGTATTCGGTTTTGAGACGTTCCGCGACCACATCGAATTGCAGTATACCTACCGCGCCGAGGATCAAATCGTTATTGTTGACGGGTTTGAACAATTGCGTTGCCCCTTCTTCACTCAACTGCTCCAGACCTTTTATCAATTGTTTGCTTTTTAGTGGATCACGCAAGCGTGCGCGACGAAACAGCTCTGGCGCGAAGTTTGGAATGCCCGTAAATTTAATCTTCTCGCCTTCGGTAAAGGTGTCGCCGATTTTTATCGTGCCGTGATTATGCAGACCAATAATATCGCCTGGGAAGGCCTCTTCCACATGCTCGCGTTCCTGTGCCATAAAGGTAATCGCATTAGCAATCAACACATCTTTACCGATGCGCACGTGATGAACCTTTTTGCCTTTTTCATACCTACCGGAACACACACGTAAAAAGGCCACGCGGTCGCGGTGATTGGGGTCCATATTCGCTTGAATTTTAAACACGAATCCACTGAATTTCTCGTCACTTGGTTCGACTGTACGTGCATCGGTTTCACGCGCCTGAGGCGGCGGTGCATATTGGCATATCGCGTCAAGCAATTCTTTCACACCAAAATTATTGATCGCCGATCCAAAATACACTGGCGACAACTCGCCACGCAGAAAAGCCTCATGATCATATTCGTGTGAGGCGCCGCGCACTAACTCGATTTCTTCGCGGAATTCGGCAATCTGCATACCGAACAATTCGTCCAGACGCGGATTGTTCAGACCTTCGATGACTTCGCCTTCCTGTATCTTGCCGCCATGCGTCGCGCTAAAAATATGGATCGCGTCATTATATAAATGAAAAACGCCACGAAAGGATTTGCCCATGCCAATCGGCCAGGTCATAGGCGCACAACGAATCTTTAATACATTTTCGATTTCATCCAGCAACTCGATTGGGTCACGGCCTTCACGGTCAAGCTTGTTGATGAAACTGATAATCGGCGTGGTGCGCAATCGACACACCTCCATCAGTTTAATGGTCCGGTCCTCGACGCCCTTGGCCGAGTCGATCACCATCAAGGCCGAATCCACCGCCGTGAGGGTTCGGTAGGTATCTTCCGAGAAATCTTCGTGACCCGGTGTATCGAGCAGATTCACAATGGCGTCTTTATAGGGGAACTGCATCACCGAAGAGGTTACCGAGATACCACGCTCCTGCTCCATGGCCATCCAGTCCGAAGTCGCATGCCGCGCGGCCTTACGCCCTTTTACAGTACCGGCGAGCTGAATCGCACCTCCGTACAAGAGCAGTTTTTCAGTAATCGTGGTTTTACCGGCATCGGGGTGGGAGATAATCGCAAAGGTTCTCCGACGCCTGATTTGATCAGCCAATGGGCCGTTTTTCATATTCTCAATTCCTTCAGTGTGTACATAAATATGCACACAAACCAGTTCTACCTGATTTACTGTTTTCCCAGCAGAATTACCACCTTAAAACAAGCAAACAGGCGTATAAAAAGTGCATTATAACTTATGGAGCAAGCTCCATAAAAAGTTAAGCTCCTACAAACTCGAGTAGTGCCGCAAAATTATGCCCATCGGCCGCTCTAAGAGCAGCGATATACTGAGTTCTCCGCTCATTCATATCTTCCAGCCTGTATCCACCAGCCCATTCTATTGCTGGCTCACCCAGAAGTTTGTTCAAAACTGCATCGGCCATGACACGTGCATGACGTCCATTTCCATTCGGGAAGGGTTGGATATAAACAAGCCTGTGATGAAACCTAGCCGCTAGCTCTTTCGGCGGATAGGTATCGTTTTCAATCCAGAAACGAGTATCTTCCAAAAGCTGTCGAAGCTGGATAGCAATCTGAACAGGATCTACACCTATATTCTTTTCCGTCCGACGAAAATTCCCAGCCCATTTCCAGACATCACCAAATAGTCGAGTATGTAACTCACAAAAGTATGAGCAGCGCTTAGAGACGACGACTACAAATCCCTGGCGAAAATCAACGCGTCCTCGCGCCCGCCAACGTCGGGATAATAGTCTTTGCGATTGCCGATTTGATTGAAGCCGAGTCGATCGTAGAGAGCGACGGCTGCTTCATTAGATGGTCGAACTTCGAGGAAAATACTGTTCGCATTGCGCCGGCGGGCCTTTTCTATCAGGTATTCCATGACCTCGCCACCGAGCCCTTTATTGCGGCGTCCAGGATCGACGCAAACGTTAAACACATGAGCCTCACCCGCGGCGATAGACATGACACCGTAGGCGATTATTGCGCCTTGTTCTTCCAGAACTGTGCATACATAGCCTACGCGGATGCAGTCGCGGAATATCCCTTCCGTCCACGGAAAGGCATGCCCCTTACGCTCCAAGGCCATAACGCTTGGCACGTCTTCTTCCGCCATGTCGCGGAAATGTCGTTGACTTTCCAGTACCGCGCTCATTGCTGCCCCTTAAAAACCTGCATCGCCAACTTGAGATCGTCCCAGGCGCGACGTTTTTCAAGAGGAGAACGCAACAAATAGGCCGGATGATAAGTCACTACCAGAGGAATATTTTCGTATTTGTGAACCTGTCCGCGCAGCCTACCGACTTTTTCATCTGTTTTGAGCAGGTTTTGCGCCGAAATTCCGCCTACGGACAGAATGATTTTCGGCTTGACCCATTCTATCTGGCGCTTGAGAAAGGACTCACATTTCACCACTTCTTCCGGGCGCGGGTCGCGATTATTGGGCGGACGGCACTTGAGGATATTGGCGATAAATACCTGCTCACGTTGCAGACCGATGGCGAAAAGCATTTCGTTGAGCAATTGTCCGGCGCGTCCGACAAAGGGTTCACCCTGTTGATCTTCATCCTTGCCTGGTGCTTCGCCGATGACCATCAGTTTGGCCTGCACATCGCCGACGCCAAAAACCGTATGGGTACGACTCTGCGACAATTCACACGCGGAACATTGCGCAACCTCCTGTTGCAAAGAATTCCAATCCCAGGCAGGTGTGATTTGTATTTCCGGTTCGGGAATGCTTTTTTCTGGCGCAGGAATATCGACGATTTCAATTTCCTCCGACACTAACGCTGCGACAGGCGACAGTGTTTGCTCGACAATTTGCTCGGCAGGACTTTCTGGCAACGCTTGCGTCGGCCACGCGTCTGCCGAAAAAAAACCGGGACGTGCCTCCCAAGTAGGAATGCCCATGGCCTGCAGATATTGTTGTCGCCGTGTTTCACTCATTTTCGTTGTGGTACTACACATCACCCAGTTGCGGATGCGCCTTGTCTTCCGGGTTAATCAGTTTATTCAAGGCATGGATATAAGCCTTGGCCGAAGCAATAACAATATCCGTGTCCGCACCCTGACCATTCACGATACGCCCGGCCTTCTCCAGTCTGACAGTGACCTCGCCTTGCGCGTCTGTTCCGCTGGTAATGGCGTTGACGTTATACAGTTGCAACTCGGTTTCACTGTGGACAATAGTTTCAATTGCGCGAAACGCAGCGTCTACCGGTCCACCGCCTGTCGACTCGCCGATATGCTCCTGGTCATTGACGCGCAAGGTGATTACTGCATTCGGTGTTTCACCAGTCTCAGAACAGACTTTGAGGGATACGAGTTTGACAGTTTCGTTGACCGATTCGATATCCGCTTCGGTAACCAGCGCCTGTAAATCCTCGTCATAGATATCGTGTTTTTTATCAGCCAGATCTTTAAAGCGCGCGAACACCTGGTTGAGCTCTTCTTCCGAAACAAAGCTCATGCCCAATTCCTGCATACGCGTCTTGAAGGCATTGCGTCCAGAATGCTTACCCAACACCATGCGATTGGCCGACCAACCTACGTCTTCGGCACGCATGATTTCATAGGTCTCGCGACTCTTGAGCACGCCGTCCTGATGGATGCCAGACTCGTGAGCAAAGGCGTTGGCCCCAACAATAGCCTTATTCGGTTGCACCGCAAAACCGGTGATACTGGAAACCAGTCGTGAGGTAGGCACGATGTGGGTGGTATCAATTTGAGTTTCGCAATCGAAGAAATCGCTGCGGGTACGCACGGCCATCACCACTTCTTCGAGAGAGGCGTTACCGGCACGCTCACCCAGACCGTTAATCGTGCACTCGACCTGGCGCGCGCCATTGGCAACCGCAGCCAAAGAATTGGCGACCGCCAGACCTAAATCATTGTGGCAATGTACGGAGAACACCGCCTTGTCCGCATTGGGTATACGCTCGCGCAGTGCGCGTATGGTATTGCCGAATTGTTCGGGCATGGCATATCCGACGGTATCGGGAATATTAAGGGTAGTCGCGCCTGCGTCGATCACGGCTTCGAGTATGCGGCATAGAAAATCGATCTCGGATCGACCTGCATCTTCAGGAGAAAACTCTACATTGTCCGTGTATTTTCGCGCACGTTTGACGGCCTTGACCGCCTGTTCCACCACCTGATCCGGCGACATACGCAGCTTCATCTGCATATGGATAGGTGAGGTGGCGATAAAGGTATGAATGCGCGCGCTATTCGCGCCTTTCAACGCCTCACCGGCACGGTCGATGTCTTTATCCAGCGCCCGCGCCAATCCACACACGGTGCTGTCTTTCACCACATCGGCAACGGCCTTGACCGACTCGAAGTCCCCGGGGCTGGCAATCGGAAAACCGGCCTCAATCACATCAACACGCATACGTTCCAGGGCCTTGGCTATCCTGACCTTCTCATCTCTGGTCATGGAGGCGCCCGGACTTTGCTCACCATCGCGCAAAGTGGTGTCAAATATGATTAATTTGTTGCTCATAAATCACCCAATACTCTGTATATCATGAATACCGATGGATACGGCCGCGCAATACATACGCAAACCGAAACCCTTTAGGGCAGGACAATTAGAAGAAAGGACGAATCAGAGCGTCGCGTACACGCTCAGGAATGATCGTGGTGTTCTTCTTCATTGTTACCTTGGCGGCGCTCAAGCCGTTTCTTGCGTAACAATATCATAGTCATCACCGGACCCGAAAAGACAAACGCCAGGAATATTAAGAACAGAACTTGTGGAGGGCCAAGCGAGACAAACACGAACACCAGCACTACCAGCAGCATGGTCACAAAGGGTACGCGTCCTCTGACGTCGAACTCTTTGAAGCTGTAATAACGGAAATTGCTTACCATTAACACACCACCCAGCACCGTAATCACCCAGGACAGAAAGGGGACTTCGCTGCCGGAGATGCCATAGTCAGCGCCCACCCAAACAGCACCAGCAACCAATGCCGCCGCCGACGGACTGGGAAGACCCTGGAAAAAGCGTTTGTCACTACTCGCCGCCTGGGTATTGAAACGCGCCAGACGCAAGGCCGCGCCGGCGGTAAAGATAAAAGCGCCCAGCCAGCCCAGCTTACCCAGGTCCTGTAAGGCCCATAAATACATCACCAGACCCGGCGCCAAGCCAAAGGACACCATGTCCGCAAGACTGTCGTATTGAACGCCAAACTCACTTTGCGTATTGGTCATGCGTGCCACGCGCCCATCGAGACCGTCGAGCACCATAGCGACAAAGATTGCACTCGCGGCTATCGCGAACTCACCTTTAATAGCGTAGATAATGGCGAAGAAACCACCAAATAGACAGCCGGTGGTAAACAGATTAGGTAACAGATAAATCCCGCGACGACGCGGTTTCTGCGAGAGGTTTTTTTCCATGCGCGTATTCTACACCTGAATTACGTGTTTGGCTGCCCTTCTATGATCGAAGCAGCGGAATTGTGTATCAACGTGGCGATCACCGTAACACCGGATGCAACACGACGCCCGGCCTCAATTTCGATACGCGTGTTAAGCGGCAAATAGACATCGACCGAGGTTCCGGGAAAGAAAAAACCGCAACGATGGCCCTGACCAATGCGCTCTCCGGGTTGCACATAACATTCCGGTCCACGTGGACCGCGTGTTTCAATTCCAAATACGACGTCGTCTTTTTCGTCCGTCTGTATCCAGGAGGCGTGAAAACCACCTGACAAATCTGGGTTCCATTGTTCCATTACCTTGCCTTCAATCGGACTACGGATGGAATACACTCCAGAGCGCGACATGCTGATGCTAATGCGTTTTGCATCGCGTTTAAGCCAGGGGTCTTGCGCATTATCAACACTAGTGACGTATCCATCGACAGGACAGATGACGGCCAGAGGTAAGGGGGGCGATTTGCGAGGAGGATCGCGATAGAGGTAAAACAGTGCGACTAATAAGACAATAAGCGGCAATGCGTACAGATAATGGACGAAATACACCACCGCAGCAGCCACCGCCGCGACTATGAATATAAACCGCCAGCCTTCGCGGGCAACCATAGGATGTCGAGCCGCCACCACTGCCTCCAATCAAGCAACAAATGCGCGCGACACTATACCCCGAGTCGACTCTATAGAAAATAGCCCAAGCTGGATAATCCCTGATAAGCACCGAACCTCAATACCATCATTAGGATAGCAAAAAATCAATTTAACACTGTTTTTCCGATTTGAGATTCGATAATGTAAGTCACAAACTGATACTTCGGTATCGGCACAGGGAAGACAAAATAATCGCCAATACAGGGACGGGGAACACCATGAATATTCAATTCAAGAAATCCGCTATTACCATCGCCATATTGCTTGGTCTCGGCCTGCCGATCAGCCAGGCGCAAACCGCTACAGTCGACAACACACTGGTACAACAGCATGATGCCAATACCTGGCTGGAAATCGATGCCGCGGGGTTTGAGAATAATTTACAAATTCTGCGAAAAGACGTGCTCAATCACGACACCGCGATATGCGCAGTAATGAAGTCCGATGCCTATGGGCATGGGGTCTCCTTGCTGATACATTCCGTCATGAAACTGGGCATCGATAGAATCTGCGTCGCCAATAATTCTGAGGCGCGAAGCGCAAGACTACAGGGGTATCAGGGAAAGATAATTCGCATACGCATTGCTTCAATGAAAGAAATCGAAGAAGGGCTCGCGCTAGACATCGAAGAAATGTCTGGCAGCCTGACCCAGATAAAAGCCTTGTCACAACTCGGCAATAAACATCAGCGTGATATACGCATCCATTTTAATCTGAATTCTGCCGGCATGAGTCGCAATGGTCTGGAGATCGATACCGATATCGGTAAAAAAGATGCATTGGAAATTCTGAAACTACCGCATATCAACATCACCGGCATCATGACCCACTTTCCCGACGAAGAGACGGATGCCATCAAAAAAGGTCTGGCGCAATTCAAACTAGATGCGGACTGGATAATGCGCCAGGGCAAACTGGATCGAAAAAACATCACCCTGCATTGCGCCAACACCTTTGCCACCACGCGTGTACCGGAAACTCATCTCGACATGGTGCGCGTGGGTTCGATGTTATATGGCATGAACGCCTCGCATCTGAAAAAAGTAAAACCCGTAATGTCGATGAAGACGACGGTAGGCAGCGTACACAATTACAAAAAAGGCGACACCGTCGTCTACGACCGCACCTTCACCCTGCAACGGGATTCACAGCTGGCCAATCTGCCTTTGGGATATAGCGACGGCTATAACCGCTCATTTTCCAATCGCGCGCAGGTGTTGATTAACGGGAAACGTTTTCCGATAGTTGGCAAGATCACCATGAATACCGTGATGGTCGATGTCACCGGCAGCAATATCAAACCAGGGGATGAGGTCGTGCTCTTGGGAGAACAAGGCCAAGAGTCGATATCGATGAATGAATTGATGGCCTCTTCATATACTTTTTATGGTGAGTTCTTTATGAATGTGGGTTATGCCAATCCACGGTTTTTGAAATAAGTCGTACTTCCCCGTGGACAGATGTAAATATATTAAATGGTCGCTTGGACAGACCGCATTTCTCATCCACGGTGACAGTATTTCGAATCCCGGCACCGCATCGGAAGGATGTATCATTATGAGTTATTCGACACGAATGAAGATATCGAACAATGCAGATAAATCTCTCAAGGTGGTGAAATAATAATGCGAACGATATTGACGATCTTTTTGATACTTTTCACACCGCCAATTTTTGCACAAAATATAGCAATGCCCGATTGCACGGGAATAGAGAACTACCCTGCCAGTATGGCATTTGTTCATCTTAAAAATGCCGGTATTACATCTAATGACAAAATAGATTTTTCTCGCACGACGGTTAGTCGACTCGCTTCAGAGAAAAAAGAACACAATGTATTCCAACAAGTCCACTTGGTGGCTTATCAGGAGAAGTCTGGCAAGAAATTTTCACTGATAACGTTTAACGATGTATCAAGCGAAGAATGCTCAATGAGCCAGGCTGAGGTTTACCTTATAGACAGGCGCTTGGACAAGTAACGAAAGGGATATCGATCGATATTTCTAAGCGCTTTTTTTGTCACGATGAATCTGAAATCAGTTTTTGATCTGATTCTTTTTCCAATTTTGTTCGACGACGGCTACCGACGATATCGAAGAAAAACCCGGTTAATGGATTAAAGCGATTGATACGAAAAATCAGGCGTATCGGACTGACCCGTCGCTTCCTACGCATTTCGCGTATCCTGGGTAAAAACATAACCACCGTCAGCAGGCGCAATAGAAACGACAAAATGAAAATATTGTATAAGGCCGTCAGCCAATCAAACTCGATACCGAACAAAGTAAAATGTTGCGGCAACACGCTGCCAAGTACACCACCGAGCATTGCGCCAAAGAACACGCCAAAACCGGCGGCGACATTATGCAAGGCCAGAAAAGTTACTCGACGATTGGCTGGAATCAGTTCGTACAAATAGTTACTCGCACTCAGATTGAAGCCAGCCCAGGCAAAGCCGCTCAGCGCCTGGGTAAACAACAGGTAGTAAAAATTACCCGAGAAAATCCACATCAAGGGAATTAGCGGAATCAAGGAACCGCATACTATCATGGTCACCCGATTGCCGAACACATCGGAGATTCTTCCCCAGCGGTTCAAGGTCAAAAACTGGATTAACACCGCGGCAGCGGTACACACCATGAACTCCATATAACTAAAGTGCAGATCGCGCAGCAAATACACGGAAAAAAACGGCGAGGCCACGGCAACCGAAAACTGTATCAAGGCAAAGAAAAGTGAAAAGTGTAAAAACGTCGAACTACGTAGCCATTGACTCCAGTGGCAATCGTCAACAGGTGCTTCTGTTGCGTTTGAATGCGCAGGTGGGTCGTACATCATCGCCAGATGGTAAATCGAAACCACCCGTGCCACGCAGGCCACAGTAAAGATAATGAAGTAGCCATTGAGCGTCGCTTCCCGCTCGTCAAACCAGTGCAGGATATAGCCGGCAGCGATCAGGGCCACAAACGAGGTCAAACTGGCAATCTTGGTCCGCAGCGCAAAATAGCGCCCGCGTTTGCGCTCATCGACCAGATCGCCCATCATGCTCGTCCACTGGGGGATGGTCAGATTGCCCGAGGCATAGTAAAGCACCACGCTGGCAATCATCAGCGGTACGGCATAGTCGGGAAACCAGAGCGGTAATATGGCCAGAGGCACCCAGGAAAAGCCTTGGCCGATGGCGCCGGCCAGGATAATCCGTTTACGGTGTCCGGTTTTATGGCCTAACCACGCCGAGAGTAATTGAATAAACGAGGCCAGCAATGGCGGCACCGAGGCCAGAAACCCGATCTGACTGGTGGATGCCTTGAGGAACACCGCATAGGCGCTGAAATAGCTCTCCCCCGCCCCCGCCATCACGGAATACGAGGCCCCATCCCGGATGGAATGCCGTAAGGATTTATTTGTTATAGGATCCTTGGAAAATCTATTAACCACGTTTTTGACCAAAGATAAAAATTGGAGTGTCTCAGATATCTGTTGGCGGATAGAGTTCCGGGATTCTTGAGGGGATTTACGAAGTGATTAGTAGAAAGCGCCAGGCTAATTGTGTGATAAAAAGCTGCGTTGACACGGTAAAGATGATGATCAATAGTAATATAATTCTAAGGGATTAAAGCAGGGAGGTAATCGCAATGTCCGGGAATGCCCAAGCTGCAGTCAATGAAAAATATGCCGGCGAACGATACAAACCGAAAGTGCCAGCTTGCGCCGAATCCAAAATTGAATTGAACTTTAATGGCAGTCGCTTGTTGATGACAGTAAAGGGTGACAAAAATCGCTATTTTACTTATCAAGCGGTATCCGGTCGCCCAAATCAAAGCGGTAAATTCGTTTATTCTGATGAACGACAGAAAAAGGCCTTTGAAGGACCAATACAGCAGGCGGATTACTGGATTAACCCCGACGAGATTTGGGAAAACTCCTGGTATAAATTCTGGGTCTCAGACGAGGCATGGGGTGAGTTTCGTATCACCATACACCCCTATCCGTCTACCAAGACCCATGGTCGCGGAGGTTTCTTCATCCACGGCGGAACCGTTAGAGGCAGTGCCGACTGTATCGATTTAACTACCCATATTTCTCAATTTATAAAAGACTTGAAACGTGAGCTTAACGGTCGCCTGAACAGTTACGTTCCACTTCGGGTCAGGTATCACTAGGCCTTGACCATGCTCAATAAAGGGATAGTGATTGCATTGCTTCTGCTAAGTGGTTTCATCATATACATCAATGCTGCAAGCCTGTTTGAGGCATATGGCAGCGGACCACCGTATTTTTCCAGAACCACAAATATGGACAAATGGGTAAATCCCCTGCCGACACTTGCTGTGCTAGACATCATTTTCGTGATTATTGCCTGGCTAGGCGCAAGGAAATTTATTAAAAGCAAGCGATAGCGGCTTATGTGTTTTGCGTCCTCAGAGACCTCAACATTGCAGACACACCTACACAATATTCAAAAAAAAAGCACAGCATTTTAAAATGCTGTGCCTTTCAAACTACTAGACTCACCCCTAAAACTTTTCTTCCACTACATGTCGACAATACACACAGTGAAGAAATAAAGTCTTAGTTCTTATCCTTATCGACCAACTTGTTGCGTCCAATCCACGGCATCATGTCGCGTAGCTTGGCGCCAACGATTTCGATTGGATGCTCGGCATTCAGGCGACGCATGGCAGTCATTTCAGGATAGCCTGACTGGCCTTCCAGGATAAATTGCTTGGCGTATTTACCTTCCTGAATATTCTTCAGCGCTTGACGCATCGCTGCGCGACTTTCGTCGTTGATAACGCGAGGACCAGTCACATACTCACCATACTCTGCATTGTTTGAGATGGAGTAGTTCATGTTGGCGATACCGCCTTCATACATCAGGTCAACGATCAGCTTTAATTCGTGCAAGCACTCGAAGTAGGCCATCTCTGCTGGATAACCGGCTTCAGTTAGCGTTTCGAAACCAGCCTTAACCAGTTCAACCGCGCCGCCACACAATACCGCTTGCTCACCGAAAAGGTCGGTTTCACACTCGTCGCGGAAAGTAGTTTCGATGATACCGGTACGACCACCGCCGATAGCAGAGGCATATGACAATGCGATTTCTTTCGCCTTGCCAGAAGCATTCTGTTGAACAGCAATCAGGTCAGGGATACCGCCGCCGTTTTTGAATTCATTGCGTACGGTGTGGCCAGGTGCCTTTGGTGCGATCATGATTACGTCGAGATCACTACGTGGGATGATCTGGTTGTAGATGATGGCGAAGCCGTGTGCGAAAGCCAGGGTCGCGCCTTTCTTCAAATGCGGCTCGATTTCCGCTTTATACAACTGTGACTGGAATTCATCCGGCGTCAAAATCATAACCAGATCCGCACTGGCAACCGCTTCAGGAACGTTTGCCACTTTCAAACCGGCAGATTGCGCCTTGGCCGCAGAAGCAGATGTTGGACGCAGACCAACGGTAACATCAACGCCAGAATCTTTCAGATTGTTAGCGTGGGCGTGACCTTGTGAACCGTAACCGATGATGGAAACCTTCATCCCTTTGATGATGTTCAGGTCCGCGTCTTTATCGTAATAAACTTGCATGTTCTCTCACCTCAAAATAATAAAATCAAAATCGTTTCAAACCACAACGTGGTTTTTTATCTAAAGCTGTAAGGTACGCTCGCCACGGGCAATACCAGAAACACCCGAACGCACAACCTCCAGTATCAAATCACCAGCTACCGCTTTGAGAAAGGCATCAAGTTTGTCACCCGGTCCTGTCAGCTCTACGGTATAAGTGGTATCCGTTACATCAATAATATTGCCGCGAAAAATATCTGCCAGACGCATAATCTCTTCACGCTGACCAGCCGATTCAGTCGTACACTTGACCATCATCAACTCGCGTTCGATATGCGGACCTTCTGTCAGATCGATCAACTTGACCACGTCTATCAGCTTGTTTAACTGTTTGGTGATCTGCTCAATTATTTCTTCCGAGCCAGTAGTCACAATCGTCATACGCGAAAGCGAAGCATCTTCTGTCGGCGCTACTGTCAGTGATTCTATATTGTAACCGCGTGCCGAAAACAATCCCGCCACACGTGACAATGCACCGGCCTCATTTTCCATCAACAGAGAAATGATATGTCTCATCATGCCAACTCCCTATCCGAAGACATACGCATTTCGTGATGCGCCTTGCCTGCTTCAACCATGGGGTAAACATTCTCAGACTGGTCTGTAATGAAATCCATAAACACTAAACGATCTTTCATCTTAAAGGCTTCTTTCAAAGCGTCTTCAACATCGCCTGGCTTTTCGATACGCATACCGACATGGCCATAGGCCTCGGCCAGTTTCATAAACTCAGGCAAGGCATCCATATAAGACATGGAGTAACGACCTTCATAGGTAAACTCCTGCCACTGACGCACCATACCCAGGTAGCGATTATTCAGATTGATAATCTTCAGCGGCAACATGTATTGCTTACACGTGGACAGCTCCTGGATACACATCTGAATACTGCCTTCGCCGGTAACCACCGCCACAGGCTTATTCGGATGCGCCAATTGTACGCCCATTGCCGCCGGCAGACCAAAGCCCATAGTGCCCAGACCACCGGAGTTTATCCAACGACGAGGCTTATCAAACTTATAAAACTGCGCCGCCCACATCTGGTGCTGTCCAACGTCGGAGGTCACAAAGGCATCGCCCTTGGTGACTTCCCACATTTTTTCGATAACAAACTGTGGCTTGATCAGTTCACTGCTGCGGTTGTAATACAAACACTCTTTGGCGCGCCACTCTTCGATCTGCGCCCACCACTTGTCCAGCGATTCCTTGTCCGCTTTTTTGCGTGACGTTTTAAGCGCCTTATTGATATCCGTAAGTACGCGTTTAACATCACCAACAATCGGAATATCGACTTTTACGGTTTTTGAAATCGACGCGGGATCGATATCCACATGGACTATCTTCGCGGTGGGACAGAACTCGGCGAGTTTGCCGGTAACACGATCGTCGAAACGCGCACCGATCGCGATCAACACGTCACACTCATGCATAGCCATATTGGCTTCATAGGTTCCGTGCATACCCAACATACCCACGAACTGCTTATCCGTAGCGGGATAGGCACCCAGGCCCATCAAGGTATTGGTAATCGGATAATTCAAATACTGGGTAAACTCGACCAGCTCTTTCGAGGCATTGCTCAGCACCACGCCGCCACCGGTATAAACCATCGGGCGACGCGCAGATAAAATCAGCTCAACCGCACGCTTGATCTGTCCCGGATGCCCCTTGACTACCGGATTGTACGAGCGCATACGCACACTCTTGGGATGCTCGTATGGAATCTTGATGCGCGGATCGGTCACATCCTTAGGAATGTCCACCACAACCGGGCCCGGACGGCCAGTCGTCGCAATATAAAATGCCTTTTTCAGCGTCATCGCCAGGTCTTCGACGTTTTTGACCAGGAAATTGTGTTTAACACAAGGGCGTGTAATACCAACGGAATCCACTTCCTGGAAGGCATCACTACCGATAACCGGTGTGGGAACCTGACCGGTGATAATGACCATCGGAATCGAGTCCATGTAAGCGGTCGCGATACCGGTGATAGCGTTTGTCGCTCCTGGCCCAGAAGTTACCAGACACACACCGGGTTTGCCGGTAGAACGCGCATAACCATCGGCCGCATGCGTGGCTGCCTGTTCGTGGCGTACCAGTACGTGTTCGACATCGCTTTGATTGTAGATCGCGTCATATATATGTAGTACCGCGCCACCGGGATATCCAAAGACGTATTTAACGCCCTCGTCTTTTAAAAATCTGATGAGTATTTCAGCACCGCTGAGTTCCACGCCGTTCTCCTGCGCCTATTGTTGGTTAAGTTTTAACCGGATCAATACCGGAACGGCGCATATTACTGCAAAAAAAAACCGATGGCACTTTATTTTGTACTCTCTGAGAGAAAAGTGGGGTAAAGATAGATATTATTAGTCTATTCTATGTCAATTGTGGGAAATCGATATCCGTCCATCTATTACCAAGGGGGTAATACCGCTTTGTTGTTGATTTGTTGTAGAATATGCGCCTGTTTTTAGGACACCTCTGAGTGAAATTCATCCTGACGCCTGCATACCGACAACTCATCCAATCCTGGTTGATATCTGCCAGACAGGCGAAGAAACTAATTCCGGTTATATCAACTTGCGATTAATGACAGAACCCCTAACCCAACAAGGCGTCATCATCATACAGGGCGTCACCCGCGACGGTCGAAAATTTCGTCCGTCTGACTGGGCCGAGCGCATGAGTGGCATGTTGTCGACTTTTGGCAAGGACCACCGCATACATTATTCGCCCTTGCTCAAACCGATATCCTTCGGCGGCGCCAAAAGCGTGGCTTTGCATTGCTCGCTTTTAGAGACGCACCCAGGTATCTACAATCAATTAATTGATTTCGCACGTCGCAACGAGCTGGTAGTCGTTGACGAATCAGGAAAAGAAATCGAGATGTAAACCGCCTATGCCTCGACGAAAGTCGAGTCGACTTCCTCTTCACCGCTCAGGCAAACACCCAGGTCGCGCAAGATTCCGTCATTGATGTTGTATATCCAGCCATGCAATGTGAGTTCCTGGCCTCGCGCCCAGGCATTACTCACGACATCGGTTCGCGCAGTATTTAATAACTGGCGCAACACATTCAGTTCGCACAAGGTATCGATCTGGTCCAGACGCGTACTGAGTTTATCTATGGTGTCGCGATGCTGCTGCAATACTTCGCGCACGCTGCGCAGCCATTTGTGTATTCTTCCGGATGTGTTGCCATCCAGAGCTGCCGCCACCCCACCGCACCCATAGTGACCACACACTATAATATGTTTCACCTTGAGCACATCGACGGCGTATTCAATCACCGACAGACAATTTGGATCATCAAGATAGACAAGATTGGCCACGTTGCGGTGAACAAATAACTCACCTGGCAACATACCAACAATTTCGTTTGCGGGCACACGACTATCTGCGCAACCTATCCATAGGTATTGCGGTGCCTGCTGCCCGGACAATTTGGCAAAAAACTCGGGATCAATTCCCTTTATTTTTTGGGCCCAACGCTTGTTGTTTTCAAACAGCTCCGGGAGATTTAACATGCAGCCTCGTATTCCTCAGTAGTTAGTACTTATTTATTTTCCATCAACCACTCGCGCCATTCATCAAACAAACGTTTGTCTGAGGAAGCGACTGCAGAGCGCGGCTCCATCGTGCCGACAAATACTGGCTCGCCGGAGAGTGTGCAGGCATGCCCACCGCTTTCGAGCATGATGAGATAGCCGGCCGCATAATCCCATAACTTTTGCCGCCCATGCAAATACAAATGCCCCCGCCCGCACGCCATCCAGCACCAGTCGAGGGCAACAGAACCAAAACTCCGTTGAGAGCTAAACGGTGGCGCTTTGATCATGCGCTCTAATAAAACTTCGGGCAGACGCTTGTAATCAACGATAGCAACAGATTTACGCAACGGGACTTCTATAGGATCGTTTTTGATGGGCTGACCATTGAGAAACGCGCCTTTACCCCGCTCGGCCATAAAACATTCTTCGCGCATGGGATCGTAGACCACTCCCATTTGCAACTGTCCGTCCTTGATAAACGTCAGCGATACCGAAAAATAGGGAATGCCTGCGGCAAAATTACTGGTACCGTCCAGAGGATCCAAAACCCACAAACCCTGGTCAGAGGCCTTAAACAAGTCCTCGTGCTGTTGTTTGCTCATTTCTTCACCGAGAAACGCGTATTGTGGCCACACTTTTTTCAGCTCCTCGGAAATGCGTTTTTGCATTACCAAATCGGCATCTGTGATGTAGCTACCATCACTCTTCAGCCGATGCGAGACATTCTGATAACGGGGACAGATTTCCTCAATGGCGACACGTTTAACGATGTTAGCAACAGAATCCAGCATATTATTGATTGACAAAGGATAGAATTAGTCTTGTACTTTACAGTGAAACAGCAGTTAGGTCGAGCGAATTGCTCGGCGAAAAGCTTAAAAAGTATCGAACGGTTGACGATAAAGGAGGGACGGAAAGATGCCGCTGATGAAAATGGAATGCAATATCAAAATAGAAGCGATACAAAAGAATAGCCTTTTGCAGAAGATGTCGGACTTGACCTCTCGAATACTCGGCAAACCAGAGAGTTATGTGATGTGTATTCTGGAGGACGGCAAAAACATGAGCTTTGCTGGAAATAGCGAACCGGCATGTTATGTGGAGTTTAAAAGCCTGGGCTTGCCAGAAGATAAAACCCAGGATTTATCCAAGGCCATTTGCGAACAGATTTCCGAAAACATCGGGATTACATCCGGACGCATATATATTGAATTTTCCAATGCCCAGCGCCATCTTTGGGGTTGGAATAACGGGACATTTTAGACATGTTTAAAACGTTGCTCTATTTAGGTTTATATGGGTCAATCGCCAGCATTGGCTGGTTTATTTATGATTCAATGGAAAATAACGAAAAACCCATGCAGGAAATCCAGGCGCGTATCAATACGCTGACCAACAAACTATCTGAGGGCGACAATAAAGTCATATATCGTTGGAAAGGCGACAAAGGACAATGGGTTTATGGCAATAAAGTACCCAAAGATCGCGCGCATCTTGCGGAAGAATATGATTACAGAAAAGAGCTGGAATTATTGAGATCCCTGCCTAAAGAGGCCTTACCAGTTCAATCGAATATACAGGGCGAGGAAAAAGAAGTTCCAACCGGTGAAGGCTTTGTTATTCCCGGCATTCCAAGCCTGGATCAGGTCGCCAAATTACTGGAAGGCTCAACCAACATAGAACAAAAGCAACAAGAGCGGCTCAATAGAATCGACAGAGCGCTGCAGGAACAGTAGCGCCACACTTTTTTCGCAACTCCAATCAACGTTATACTGGAGCGCAATTGAAAAGGACTTTGCCACCATGCGCGCGCTCTGGATCGAAAATCGACATATTTCTTTCAAAGAAAATCTACCACTCCCTGAACCAGCAATTGGCGAAGCGCTAATACGACCTCGTTTAGCAGGTATCTGTGGAACCGACATACAATTATCGAAAGACTATTACGAGTTTTGCGGTATACCGGGGCACGAATTCGTTGGTGAAGTCATCGACGCGCCAGAAAACGAAGAATGGACAGGCCGTAGAGTTGTCGGTGAAATCAATATCTCGTGCGAAAAATGCGCGATGTGTTTGCAGGGTTTGAATCGACACTGTGAGCAAAGACGCGTGCTTGGGATACGCAACCAGGCAGGTGTGTTCGCCGAACGCTTTGTGTTACCCATTCGAAACCTACATGTCGTACCAGATACTATTGATGACGCCGACGCAGTTTATGTGGAACCCCTGGCCGCTATTCTGCGCATACGTGAGCAAGTAAACATAGAAAAACAAACTTCGGTATTAATTATCGGCGCGGGAAAACTGGGACTGTTGGCAGCTTTAGCCTTAAAGCAATATAGCAACAACATTTGTGTAATCGCGTTTTACGAATACCAACGTCAGTTGTTGTCACGCATAGGAGTTGAATATCTGGAACACCTGCGTGAGAACCGTCAACTATGGGATGTGGTCATCGATGTCACGGGCTCACCAAGTGGTTTTAATGATGCATTATCAGCAGTACGCCCCCAGGGCAGCGTCGTCGTCAAAAGCACTTACGCCGACACCATCAAAACTCACCTGTCACGTATAGTCGTCGACGAAATCAGCATCATTGGTTCACGCTGCGGGCCTTTTGCACCTGCGCTTGAATTATTGTCACAAGGGCTCAAACCTTTGCTACTTACCCATAGCGTCTTCGAATTTGAAAATGCGATTGAGGCCTTTCGTTGTGCGCAGAAAAAAGGTGTGACCAAGGTAATAATCGATTTCGCCCGTTTAGAGTGGAATTTTACGCAGCGTTTGTAACGGCGGCTTGGATACAACACCACGACTACCGATCATGCCTGCCAGCCCAACACCGACACCGCCGCCAATCAAACCGATCAGCCAGACCTCGACATTAAAATACATGGGCATATTCAACACGAACCTGGCAATGACCAGGGCCAATACACTGGCAACTATCGCTGCCAATATACCCGCGAGCACGCCGAGCATAATAAATTCGGAAGACATCGCCTGTAAGATTTGTTTACGCTGCCCTCCCAAGGTTCTCAATAATGCATTCTCTAACAGACGCTCATCATGGGTTGCCTGTATACCGGCGTATAACACCATCAGTCCTGCCAACAAGGTAAATACAAACACATATTCCACCGCCATCGACACGCGCGCGATAATCGCACGCACATGGGTCATGATTGATGCCACATCAAACACGGTAATCGACGGAAACACTTGCGCCATTTCGTTGAGTACGCGGTACTGATCGGGTGGCAAATAAAAGTTTGTCATATAGGTTTGCGGAAAACTGTCCACTACACCCGGATTGACGACAACAAAAAAATTGGCTTTGAATGAATCCCAGTTAACTTTTCGAATATTGACGACCTCTGCCGTAAATGTGTCTCCTGCAACGCTAAACGTCAGTATATCGCCCATGCCCACACCCAGTGTTTTTGCAATCCCCTCCTCCATGGAAACCCAGGGCTTGCCCTTATCAGACTCCGTCCACCAGCTACCTTCTAGCAAAATATTGTCGGGCGACATTGCTGTCGAATAGGACAAATTGAATTCTCGCTCCACCAGTCGTTGTGCGCGCTCATTCGTATAGTCTTTTTCCGAAATCTCCTTTTCGTTCAATCTTATTAAACGCCCACGTATCATCGGATAAAACTCTGGTACGGATAATTTTTGCTCACGAAAAAATCGCTGCATGGGCTCAACATTATCGGGCGGGATATTGATAATAAATCGATTCGGCGCGTCCTGCGGCAAAGTGTCCTGCCATTCATTGAGCAAATCACCGCGAATTATTGTGAGCAGGAGTAAAACCATAATGCCAAGACCAAAGGCAACAATCTGTACCACACTGGCCGCTGGACGACGCGCAACATTGGCCATACCGAACAACCATGCGCCACCGCCTCGCTCGCGAGTGGTGCGGATAAAACGCACCAGCAACCAGGCAACAAATGTCAGAAAAAGCAGTGCGGCGAACGTACCGGCGACCATATAGATACCCAATTGAACATCACCTGCCTGCAATACCATTAACACCGCTAATACGATTGCACCAAGCGCATACGTCATAAAGCCTGGAGCACCCAGCGCCCCCAGGTCACGGCGCAGCACACGTAAGGCAGGCACGCTGCTCAATTGCAGCAAAGGCGGCAGCGCGAATCCGAGCAAGGTCACCATGCCGGTGGCAATACCGAGTATTGCCGGCATAAAACCAGGCATGGGGAGATTGACTCCGACCAATGATCCCAGGACGCTAACCAATAATTGATGTGTAACAAAACCAATCACGCAACCCGTGATGCTACCTAATACACCCAGAATAAGCATTTGTAGAAAAAAAATACGTGATACCGTCCCATGCGTGGCACCGACGCAACGCATAATGGCGCAATGATCAAGGTGTCGCTGGGCGAAACGACGTGCTGCAAGCGCAATTGCAACCCCAGCCAGAATAACGCTTGTCAACGCCGCCAGGCCGAGAAATTGTTGCGCACGTTCAAGTGCCGTACGAATTTCTGGTCGCGCGTCCTGGATTCCCTGTACGCGCACACCTCGCTGCAGGTTGTCATCGACAAATTGGCGAAACGTCTGGACGCGTGAGCTTTCACCACTGATGAGCAGGTTGTAACTAACGCGTGACCCTTCCTGCACCAGTTGCGTTGCGAGCAGGTCTTGCTGATTAATCAGAATACGAGGCGCGATTGCCATGATATCGCCACCGCGTCCGGGTTCAGAACTGAGTATGGCGTCGACGCGAAACTCTTTTGCCCCAAGCGAAACACTATCACCAACTTTTATATTGAGGCTGGAAAACATGCGCGGTTCCAACCAAACGCTGCCCGGCGCCGGAACACTATCGATTACTTCGTCGGGCGCGAATAACTCGCGTGCAATTCGTAAATTTCCACGCAATGGATAACTTTCATCAACGGCCTTGAGCGAGCCAAGTTGATTACCCTCGTCACTTACCGCCATACTGGGAAAGCTGACGTTTTCTGAAGTGCGCAATTTCATACGTAAGGCTTCGTCGCGAAACCGGGTATCAATCGGGTGGTCGCTGCTAATGACGACATCAGCGCCGAGTAACTCATTGGCCTGTTGCTGTAAGGCAAGATGGATACGGTCAGTAAAAAAACCCACAGAGGTAATGGCAGCAACCGCGACAAGTATCGCTGCAAGCAGTACACGCAATTCTCCGGATCGCCAATCACGGCGCAAAAAGCGCAAAGCCATTCTGAATGTCGGCGCACGTACGCTCATGTTGTCTGCACCAGTTCACCGGCCTCAAGCACCAAGCGACGCTGACAACGACTGGCGAGTGCCTGGTCATGCGTCACCAACACCAAAGTCGTTCCAGACTCGCGGTTGAGTTCAAACAACAAATCCACGATTGTTTGCCCTGTACGCGCGTCGAGGTTTCCAGTGGGTTCATCGGCTAACAACAATTTCGGATCTGGCGCGAAGGCACGCGCAATTGCTACCCGTTGTTGTTCACCACCCGACAGTTGACGAGGATAATGATGCACGCGTTTCTCAAGTCCAACGCGGGTGAGCTCTGCCATCGCCTTGTCACGCGCATTCGGCGCATTTAACAATTCCAGCGGCAACATCACATTTTCCAACGCTGTCAAACTGGGTAATAACTGGAATGATTGAAACACGAAACCGATGAGTTGTCCGCGCAACAAGGCACGTCCATCTTCGTCAAGCCGGAAAAAATCTTCGCCGTTTAGCACAACCTTTCCTGAGCTTGGCACATCCAATCCCGCAAGTATTCCGAGCAAAGTCGATTTACCCGCACCAGACGTACCGATAATTGCGACAGACTCGCCGGTTTGAATCGTGAATTGAATATCCTTTAAGATGTCCAAACTGCCGTCAGGACTGGCAACGCTTTTGCCCAGTCTTTCGACATTGATAAGAGGTGTTTGTGTATTCATGATTTTTCGTGTCGTTTTACTACTCTTCTGTTTAGCGTTTATACCACAAGTCCATGCCAAACCCGTGATCATGGTGTTTGGTGACAGCCTCAGCGCCGGTTATGGACTACCAACTGGCAAAGGCTGGGTCAATCTGTTGCAACAACGTATCGATCAACGCCAATTAGGTTATGAGGTCATCAACGCCAGTATTAGTGGTGATACTACTAGTGGGGGCCTAAACCGCCTCAATCAAGCCCTGCAAAAACATCGGCCAGTGCTGGTAATTATTGAACTGGGCGCGAATGATGGTTTGCGTGGTCTCTCATTAAAAGAAATGCGTCAAAATCTTGAACAGATGGTGGATAAAGTCAAGGCTACGACGGCTCATGTGCTCCTGGTCGGTATGGAAATGCCACCTAACTACGGAATTGCCTTTACCCGACGCTTTAAGCAAACCTATGACAACATCAGCGAAGAAAAGTCTGTTCCGCTTGTGCCCTTTCTAATGGAAGGCTTTGCTTCCGATATGAAATATTTTCAGCGAGATCGTGTTCATCCGAATGTTGATGCGCAAATACTTATTCTCGACAATGTGTGGCCGAGTCTGGAAAAAATGCTTTAAGACTATGCTGGACCGGATGCCAGGCGATGCGCAGCCCGAGTAGTTTCCGGTAATTTGTAGCGGGTCACACACGCCATGACATAGTGTATGGCGCTATTCAAACTTATTTTATGACCAGCAGAAACATAAATCGGCGCCACACCCTGGCGGGTTCGCAACACAGCTCCAATGACTTCACCCTTGTCCTCAAGCGACACCCACGAACCTTTTTCATTTGGCACTTCTGCATGAGTACCACACAGGCGTGTCTTGCCAACGCCTATCGTCGGAATATCGGTGATCAAACCCAGATGACAGGCGATTCCCAATCGACGCGGATGCGCATAGCCCTGTCCATCGCAAAGTATCATGTCAGGCAAACGCTCAAGATTTGCCAGCGCATGCAAAACAGCCGGAACTTCTCGAAAAGATAACAGTCCAGGGATATACGGAAACAACACCGGCTTGTGTATCACGGAAGATGACAGCCATTCCAGGGAGGGGAATTTCAACGTCGCGACCGCTGCGCGTATTGTGTTTCCATCTCCCGGAAATCCTGCATCAACTCCCGCGACGACTTCAGGTGGCTCGAAACTATCTTCAAGCAATAATTGCTCGCGCAACGATTGCTGAATAGCGACGGCTTCTTTTGCAGTCACATCCCAGGCATGCGTTTGTAACCACTTACTATAAATTTTATTACGCACGTTTCTTGATAAAGCCGATAAATAGGTCTATTAAATTAAGAATACGGGTGATCGGCTTCAACATCCATCTCTTGGAGGAACATACTTATGGATAATCGTTGGACCAGCCGTATTAAATTATGCATGAATGTTGTTATACATTATTCTCCTTTAGGCCTTATTCGAGGTAAAACTCGCGATATCAGCCTACAGGGAATGTTTGTGGAATTACCCAATATTTATCTCGGTAGCGACGAAGACATCGAAATCACGTTTTCGCCACCATTTGGCAAAACACCGCGCCCAGCCTGCGTAAAGGCACGAGTCGTCCACAGCACCGATAACGGTATTGGCCTAAAGCTTCAGAATTACCAGTTAAGTTACTTCTAAACTCTCTCCTTTGTCTAACCCAGGCGCCGGTTGTTTCTAATAACCGGCGCCTTCTGGGTGTTGTGTCTTTGCAACAGTTTTCATTTCCTTCAGATTGTCGTCTAATAGCACAATAGACCGGCAACAATTATGCATTGTCGTATTCCCATAACCAACGAAGGTGATGACAAGGTGAAGAACGCTTTTTCCAGATTGATAGTCATTTTTGGCTTTATACTCTGCTCACCGCTGATGGCGGCTACGTCGTATGTATCAGACGATTTCGAGATTACCTTACGCTCTGAAAAAGGTAGCGGTAAAAAAATCCTGAAAATGTTAGCGACCGGCACGCCGTTGGAAGTACTGGAAAGAGACGACGAGGAAGGATATGCGCTGGTACGCACCAGTTCGGGAACAGAAGGCTGGGTGCTGACACGATACCTGAGCGCGCAACCTGTCGCGAAAACTCGCCTTGAAGCAGCCACTGATCGCATGCAGAAAATGCGCACAGAGATTAAGGAGCTGAAAGACCAGGTTGACGAGCTCAAGTCATCTAACGCAAACCTTGAAAAATCCAGCACCAAACTTTCCAAGAACGAAGAAAAACTGCAAAAAGAAATTGAGACGATTAAAAAGGTTTCTTCCGACCAACTCGCCTTGTATGAGGAAAATCAGCAGTTGAAAAGTGAACTGCTTACGCTGCGACGCGATATTCAAAATGTGCAACAGGAAAAAATTCGACTGGAAGACGATTCGGCAAAAGACTGGTTCTTAATAGGCGCCGGTGTTTGCATCGCTGGCATTATTGGCGGACTGGTAATGCCAAATGTCACCTCGCGCCGTCGTTCGAGCTGGAGCTCACTATAGGCTTTAGGCGGCACGGCTTGCCTGGTCCCGGGTTTCAGTCTTCATGGTGAATGTAAACGTTGAACCATATCCTGGTTTGCTTTTCAGGCTAACATTCCCGCCCATGAGAGCGACCAGTTGCATCACGATGGCCAGACCCAATCCGGTTCCGTCATACTCACGCGTTGATGTATTGTCTGCCTGCGAGAAGGATTCAAATATCTGTTGTTGCTTATCCGCGGCAATACCTATTCCTGTGTCGGTAATCGCAAATTTGAGAATTTTCTGTCCGCCGACCTGAGTTGTCATCGATACATCCAATTCAACTTTTCCCCTCGGCGTGTAAATGACAGCATTACTTACCAGGTTCATGAGAATCTGCTTGAGACGCTCAATATCTCCATATACATCCGAGGGAATAGCCGATTCTATTGAATAGTTGAGCTGTATACCTTTTTCCTGTGCCTTACTCTCGAATACGAAAAATACTTCGGCAATAAGATCTCTTAGATTAAAAAGCTCATTGTCCAGTGTCACCTTCCCCGCATCCAGATCCGCATACGCTAAAATCTGATCCATGGTTGAGACCAGTCTGTCAGTACTGTCAGCAATAGTGCTTAAATTTTCTTTATCATTCTCCGTCATGTGTGGGTTTAGTTGCATCACATATGCAATCCCGGAGATACCATTTAACGGTGTACGTAATTCATGGCTGATGTTTGACAGAAACTGGCTTTTTGCAATCGTAGCTGCTTCCGCCCTTTCCTTTGCCATACGCAAACTTTCCTCAACTTTTACGCGCTCACGGATCTCTCCTTCCAACATCCTGGCATATTTATCAGATATGCTTTTTGTGGTGAATATTGGCAAAAATATGGACAGCAAAATCATAAAAGAAAACGCAGCGGAGAAACCTAGCACTGCCATGTCGGGAAGTGGTCGGAGAAAGGGGAAATCAAGAAAATGTATGCCGTTCACTAGCAACAAGGCCGAATAGACCTTGGTCATATATTTTTCCTTTACCGAAATGAAACACTTTAGTGCTGCATATAACATCGGAAAGGCAACGGCGATCGCAGTAGGTGCACTGACCAGGGTAAAGCTAGCACCTGTGGCATCCAGAGCAATGGATGCGGATACACCTATTGCGAACAACATCAGGAAGCGAGTATAAGGAAGTCGTATCTCTGCTGTCTTTTCCATTATCAGTGCTAACAACATGGAACAGACAAAATAGGTAGAAAATGCCAGGGTAATTTCCAGGGCGCTTTTGTCCAGCATCCCCTGCAGACCGAAATTGACAAAGGTTCCTACCCACAATCCCATCGACAGAAGATAAAGCCTGTTCTTATAAAAAAACCACAGATTCGTCATCAGTATAAAATTGACGACTATAATTCCCGCATAAAAAAGTAAAAGTGGTTTTAGTATTTCCATTCTGCCGTCCATTACATGTAAAAGCTCCTTTCATTTTTCGGCGATAATCGACAATTCTTGATTCTGTTTTTATCTAACAATTTATCGAGCAATTCCGGCCTCGACAGCTCGGGGTCAGAAAGAATATATTTTGAATGAAAATTCCTACAATTCGATGAGGATTTTGAGCGAAATGAAAATACACCTGCTGCAGGTAGTGAATACTATGATGATTGTAAAAAATTATTTAACTATAGGCTAAGCACAGATATGACGAACAAATTGAAATACAGTGCTGAGCGGCCTTTATACTAGCTGTCGCCCAGCGAAGGCGTGAGACAAAGTGCCACTATCAAGATGTTCAAGCTCACCACCAACAGGCACACCGTAAGCAATACGACTCACCCGTATATTAAAGTTGTGCGCCATTTGTGAGATGTAATGTGCGGTCGTCTCGCCTTCCACAGTAGAAGATAGTGCGAGTATGATTTCGTCCACGCCACCTTCTCGCAGACGATTCTCCAACTGCCCGAGTTCGAGTTCGTCGGGACCAATGCCGTCTAAAGGTGACAAGCGCCCCATCAACACGAAATACATACCGCGAAATCCGGTCGACTGTTCAATTGCCACCAGGTCTGCCGGACTTTCCACCAGACACAGACTATTCGGATCACGTCGCTCGCTACTGCAGATATCGCAAATCTCAGTTTCGCTAAAATTTCGACACCGTTGACAGTGACGAATTTTTTCCAGCGCATCGTTAATCGCTATATACAAGGTTCGCGCGCCTTGACGATTGCGCTCCAGTAAATGCATCGCCATGCGTTGGGCAGTTTTTTGCCCAACGCCTGGCAAGCAGCGCAATGAATCAATCAGATGTTTTAGCGAAGGCGTAGACATGGATTCTATAAGCGTTAGAAAGGAAGCTTGAAACCTTCTGGCAGATTCATACCGCCAGTTAATCCGGCCATCTTGTCGCGCGTGGTTTGTTCCAGTACGCGATTGGCGTCATTCATTGCCGCTGCAATCAGGTCTTCCAGCATTTCCTTGTCTTCTTCCATCAAAGAAGGATCGATAGTCACGCGACGAACATCGTGACGCCCGGTGACAACAACTTCCACCATGCCGCCACCGGCCTTGCCAGTGACTTCCAAGTTGGCTATTTCTTCCTGCGCCTTCTGCAGATTGGCCTGCATTTGTTGCGCTTGCTTCATCAGATTGCCTAAACCACCTTTCATTGCTTTCTCCTCATGTATTACTAGTCTGTCAGTTGTACTGAATCAGGGTCCAGTACCGCATCGAATGTTTTAACCATAGATTGAACCGCCGGATCGTCACCAAAACGTTTTACCGCGTCTTGTTTACGCTCGGAAACTTCACGTTCATGTTGTTGCGCAGGGGTTTCCTGTTCCGCTTTACCTTCCTCAACGCGGACTTGAAACCGCCGACCATAAAATTCGCTCAAGGCCTCTTCCAGTCGTTGAAGCGCAGCGACACTCGCCAATTGCACATAGGCCGGCGCTATCGTTAGATATAAAGTACTGCCTTCCCGTTTCAAGACCACGCTATTGGCCGCCACCTGGCGCGCCATGCCATTCAGCGGTAAACGCGCCACGACTTCAGCCCAGGATTGCGGCTTTTCTGTTGTGTCAGCAGCCACGACAGGAGATTCCCGAGTAGTCGCCGTATCGTTTGCATATACCGAATCACCAATTGGTGGCGCATCATCAACGATATTTGTCGGCGCAGCGTCTTCCTGTTGCACGGTGTCCTGACCGCCGAGCGCTGCTTTCAAATGCTGACGCGCACTGTGTGTCTTCTCATTTTCGATTGATGGACGCTTGGGAGGAATATTTTCCAGCGCAGCGTTTTCAACAGGCGTCTGTTTCAAGGCGGCTTTTAAACTGGCGCGCGTGTTGGCAGAGTTGGCAACTGGCGTGACACTTTTCGCCACCACCGCAGGTTTTTCTTCCACAACACCTGTCGGTCTAAACGCCAACATGCGCAGCATAATCATCTCGAATCCGGCGCGACTGTCATCGATTTGCGGCAAGTCTTTCATCCCCTGCACGGCAATCTGGTAATACAACTGGGTATCTTCAGGTGAAATAGCGCTGGCCAGCGCCGCAATCACCTCGCCATGTTCTTCGTGTTGTACGCCGGCGATCTGGGTCAAAGCGATTTGATGCATCAAGGACATCAGCTCGGACAATATCACGGAAAAATCCACGCCAAACTGGGCCAGGCGGTGTACTTCTTCCAATAAACCCGCGCCATCTTGCGCGGCCAATGCCTGCATCAGACCAAAAACTTCTTCGCGATTGAGCGTGCCCAACATCGCGCGCACTTCTTCATCACGCACTTCACCTCGACCGTGAGCGATCGCCTGATCAAGAAGACTCAGGGCATCACGCATACTTCCAGCGGCAGACCGTGCGATCTGCAACAAGGCGCTGGATTCACAAGGGGTGTTTTCCTGTTCCAGTACATATTGGAGATGGGACTGGATGCGATCGACCGGTATAAATTTGAGATTAAATTTCAAACAACGGGACAATATCGTCACCGGCAATTTTTGCGGATCCGTCGTCGCCAGTAAAAATTTCACATGCGGTGGCGGCTCTTCCAGGGTTTTCAGCAGCGCATTAAAGCTGTGATTGGAGAGCATGTGTACCTCGTCGATGAGGTAGACCTTATAACGTCCACGGGTCGGCGCGTACTGCACATTCTCCAGTAGCTCGCGGGTATCCTCGACCTTGGTGCGCGAGGCCGCATCCACTTCGAGCAAATCGACAAAACGGCCCTCGTCTATCTCGAGGCAGGCACTGCACTGACCACAAGGTGTGGAACTGACCCCGTGTTCACAATTCAGGGACTTCGCAAGGATACGCCCAAGCGTGGTCTTACCCACGCCGCGCGTGCCGGTAAACAGATAGGCATGATGTAACCTGTTGTTATCCAGAGCATTTATCAAAGCACGCAGGACATGCTCCTGACCAACAACTTCGCCAAAATGCCGGGGACGCCACTTGCGCGCGAGAACCTGATACGCCATTACGATCTGTCTTCTGATGACTATTCGGGACCGGCGATTTTAGCAGAATTCTGTGGAGAATACCGACTTGAACTGCTGAGAAAAAGAAATTGGAGGCAACCCATACCAGCCACACCTCGGCGCCCGAGTCCATCGTTACGGCTGCTCCCTTCCGGGCCTGACCGGGTTCACGATCTATCGTCGCGAGGGGACCGATATGGGTCACCACGGAAACTAACACAAATTTGAAGGTCGCGCATTATCCGTTATGTAATACGGTGATGCAAGGAAGTCCGAGGTTAGTGAGCCATCGCATGCAACTCCACGCAAGCCTCGGGTCGGATGACTGTCCAGGTCTCGCTCAGGTGATCGACCCGTTGCTGGAGAATTTCACTATCGGAGGCGGTAATCAGACAAAGACGCGCCGTATGCGTTTGCCCCATACGAAACACAAAGGGCTGGTCCCGGCGTTCCAAACGTCTTTTCGGGCCAGGAGGGATTTTGGCGCCGTGAAATAATACATCGGGTTTCTTTCCGTCTAACATTCCCGCAAGCGAGACATTGACAGGACGGATACTGGAAAGATCAAACACGATGTCCTTATCGGGATCAATCTCATCATTGGTCGAAAGATTGGCAGCGCCGGCTTCATTGTAATGAGCCGCAAGCGTCAAAGGCGATACCTGCATGTGCTGTTCGATTTCCTGTTGCACATCTGACGGCGAACGAACCTGCAGGAAAAACGGGATAGTAATCAAGATAAATATGGCAATCGCTACAAATGACACCAAGGTGCTGCGTCTGTTTATGCGTTGCTCACGCTGGAAAGCGCGCGCTTTTTCCTGATCATCTTTATACGGACCCGGCACAGATCTCCCCCCTCATTCGACAGGCGCCTAGTATAAATGCATTTCCTTACTCAAGCTCTGAAATTTAAACCGCGAATAATGTAAAAGATTGCAACGTTTCTTAACAGTTCACCAGGCTATTGATTTCTTGCCAAAAAATCATCTGCCCAAAATTTGAAGCTTTAGCGCAGCGGTCGATAAAGAGACCAAGCTCAAGTAATCGTGTGCAACTGACGAAAAAGCTTGCCAAGACGATGCTTATTTCTCGCAATAACAAACATTGTCTGGCCGAAAGTGGAAACGTTACTGGTTCAATGTCCTCCGGATACTCCGGGATGCGCATTCCTGAGGCCCAAGATTCAAGGTTAGCGAATATGATGTATGCAGGAAACACCGCCTTAAGTGGCGACTATGACAACTATATGGAACGCAGAAAATCCATGCGCCGTCCATCGGAAGGAACAAACGTATTGCTCGACATTTATGAGTTGGGCTATCTGCGTGGAGAGATTTCTGACGTCTCATACGAAGGCATGTTCATCAATACACTGCCGACGATTTTATATCCCAATACCAGCGTGGAATTACTGTTCAATATCGACGGTGATGTACGACGCGCAGAAGCCTATGTCATCAGGCGCAACTCAAAAGGCGTTGGCTTGTGGATAGACCGCCAGCAAAAATGCAATGAGTGGCTGATCGACAACATCCTCCCCAACTCCTGATACCTGGTTTGAAATAACAGCCCGTACCCCAAAAGGATACGGGCTGTTTATATTTGTACTGTTAAAACTCCAGCCCGCATTTGCTATACTTCCGCAGCCCAGAGCCGGGCTTTAATCATCAAACCCGTCTTACCCGGTAACAAAATCATTCACAGCAAAAAGGCTATCATGCAAACACCTAATACTCCTACGGTCAGCATCAGTCAATCAGTCGCCATCCTGGTCGACGGCAATAACATTGAGCGGTCTATCCATGACGCCAGTGATGATCCCTACACCATGCTTAATTTCGATACGCTGATACCCAAATTACTCGACAACCGGGGCCTGAATCGTCTCGTCTATTTTCGCGAAGGCCGTTATATCTCAGAGAAGCTACAGGAACGACTGCATCAGCACTATCACGGTTCGGTCCAGCCCTGTCACAAAAGCGCGGATATTCCGCTCAGCATCAAGGCCATGCAACTGGCCAGCAAAGTCGATACGATTATCATCATGTCGGGCGACTCGGATTACATTGAGTTGGTAAGACACCTAAAAGTAGAAGGCGTACGTGTGGAAATCGCTGCAGTTCCCCATGCAACGTCTAATCTTTTGCGCGAGGAAGCAGACTATTTTCATGAAATAGGCAAAGACGATTGGTTTAGCCTGCCGAAAAAATCTCGACCATACCCAAAGAAAACTCAGACGACCACTGGCAGTAGTAGCAGCAGTAATTCCAATCCTACGACGTTTCAGGTGGAGTAAACAGACTCAGTTTCGCCTTTCTGTTTAATTGTTTAATCTCATGTTCGCGTTTCGCTGCGGCGGAACGCGAATGTACTTCTTCTGAATAAACCAAGGTTACCGGCCTGCGCGCCCGCGTGTATTTTGCCGCCTGTGGCGAAGAATTATGTTCTTCCACCCGGCGCTCAACATCGGTTGCTATACCCGTGTATAAAGTCTCATCGGCGCAACGAAGTATGTAAACAAACCAACTCATCGTCAGTCAGGATTCCAGGTTCAACAACGGGCACCATACTACAGAATTTCTGCTAGCTTCAACTGAGTGGGATAAGGTTCGAGATACCATTGCCCGGCAATATATTCATCTGGATATTGTTGTAAACACTGTTTTATCGATTCGATTGGCACATTCAACGGGAGCTTCCCCGCGTGATATTTTTCAATTGCCTGGAGTACGCGGCGCTTTTCGACGTCATTCACGCGTGTTTTGAAAAAGCCATAGATATGCGTCAGAACGTTTACGTGGCTGTCACGGGTAACATGCTGTCTTAATACCTGCATCATCGTCTTAAAGTAATCCTGCGCAACAATGTTGATATCCTGGTCCGACATTTCGGCCACCATTCTTCCCAGTGTTCGATATCCACCTTCATGATGCGCCTGATACAAGAATTTGTGGTGTTGATGAAACATCAATAATGCGCCAGGCGTTATGCCTTGTTGCTGTATGTCTTGCCAACGCTTCATAACAAATATTCGGGTAAGAAAGTTGTCACGCCTATATGGATCATCAAGCCCCGCTTCATCTTCCACTGGCAAATCAGGGTTTTGCTGCATAATCTGCTGCGCAAACATGCCTACGCCATCCTCTTCAAATTCATTTGTTGAGCGAAAGCGTTTCACACCCTGAATTCCACAACTTGGAGAGCCTTTTTTGAAGACAAATCCACTATACGCCGCTGTTTGTAAGGCGACGGTTACACCGTATTCCCGCAATGCCTGGGTGAAATCGGTGTGCGGCGCATCCACTCCCCTGACGCGGACCGTATCAGCCGCCATCACCAGCTGTATCGGTGGCCGAGGCACGCCCAAACCGATAGCGACTTCAGGGCAAATCCCAAGCAATTCGACATGGACCGCCAGGGTTTCGGAGAGCCAGGAGTAAACCTTGTGCTCCCCGTCATAACGGACCGGCTGACCGAGTAGACAGGCACTGACGCCGATTCGAATTTGCCCCATATATCTCATCCCAAGCTACTGAATTTCAGTCAAGTTTAGCCCGTTTTTGCCGATCTCTATTGAGTTAATACACTGATTTGAAACACTGTAAGGGCCTACTAATCATGAACACTCGATTTCATGGGAGTACGAGACGCATACGCCTACTGCTTCTCGTCATTTTTCTTGGACTGGCGCAAGGTGTCGCCGCGGAAAACCTACCCATGCTGGACGAAGACCCGTTGCTCGACGACTTACTCAAGGAGTTGAAACAGGTCACCGCCATCGCCACACGCACCAAACTCAATATCGACTATGTCCCCGGGATGGTCAGCGTACTACATGGGCATGACCTACTGGAAAGCGGACTGTATACCGTACACGACGCATTGCAAACCGTCCCCGGCATCGAAATCACCGTATCGAACGAAGGTCAGTCGCATTATCTCATGCGAGGTATCGGTAAGAGCTTTTCGTCTGGCAAGGTGAAAATGCTGGTTAACGGTCGACCGCAAAACGCCACATTGAGCGCGGCGAGTACGGCGTCAGCCATTCCCGTGCAGATGATTGATCGCATCGAAATCATTCGCGGCCCTGGCTCAGCGATTTATGGTGAATACGCGTTTGCTGGCGTTATCAATATCGTTACTCGTCAAGATCAACAGGCCTATTTTTTCGGCAGTCACTTAAACCGCAAAGGCGCAGGCTTTGCCTGGGCCAATACAAACAGCAACCATCCATTCAAATACGCGTTCAATTTTTCTGTTTCGCAACAGGCTGGCGAAAACGTGCAAGCGGGAAATGACTTTTTGAAAGACATTAGTACTGGCAATACTGCTGTAGACGATCTGTTCCACAACATTTCGAATTCGCCCGGCACCAGCAACGAATTTGAACAGGCATTTACATCTACGCTCAACATGTCGTACAAAAATGTGAAGTGGGATAATATTTTTCTTTCACAGTCGATGGGTGACTACTTCGGTATCGCCAACACATTACCATCAAATGTCACACCAATAAGACAGATTAATACGTTTGCTTCTGACTTAGAAACCACTAAGAACCTGAGCGAACACAGCTCGTTGAAGGGAGGTATCGGTGCACGCGCCTATTTCCTGCGCAGCAAAGAACATCAATTTTTCCCCGCAGGATTTCCAGACACATCAACTTCTAATGGCTCTGGCTACGATAACTATTTTGATAGCGGTGTTCTAGGCGGTCCGAATTACACTGACTATGAAGTCAGAGGCAATATAGAACTCAACTATTCACGGCAGGAAAGTCACGAGATACTACTCGGTGTATACGCCTCGTTTGCTCAACAGGGCAATACCTGGGCAACACGTAACCATGCGCTCTTGCCTGACGGAAACATACAAGAAATTCCACTGACGGAATTTCGCGGTTCCGAAAACTGGCTAACTGAAGGCAACACGCGCACGCTAGTCAGCTTATACGCGCAGGATCAGTGGCGCGTATGGAAGCCATTCACATTTACGTTCGGCGGACGCATTGATTACTATGCAGAGATTGGTAGCAGCATAAACCCTCGCATTGCCGGCGTGTACAATATTCAGGATCGTCACGTGTTCAAGGGGCAGTTTTCCCGGGCTTTTCGACCACCGACGTTCATCGAAATGTTTGCGCAGAACAATCTGGTTACCTCGGGCAATCCCAATATTGAGGCAGAAACGATTGAGTCGACAGAGGTTGGCTATATTTTCAATGGCGCGCTAACGCGAATAAGGGCGACGACGTTTTATAGCGTACTCGATGACCTGATCATCTTAGATAGCAATGGTCAGTATCAGAATCTTGAAAGCACAAAAACAGAAGGCGCTGAGTTTGAGTTTCAACAACGTTTTCCTGGCAATATTACCTTCAATGCCAATGCAACCTACTTGCGGGTTCGAGACACGCTCAGCGATCAACCCATCCCGAATATCGCTACCGTCTTCGGCTATGCCGATTTACATTACAAACCCGTTGCCGATACGGCCTTATCGCTCAATACGCAATATATCGGGCCGCGCAAACGCGAAGCCGGCGATACCCGTGAAGCGTTGTCATCCTATTACCTGCTCAATGCCAGCCTATCCTTGAGCAATCTGTTATCACGGGGACTGGTCTTACGCATAGGCGTGAAAAACATACTCGATCAAGCGGTTTATCATCCGGCGTCACTCGTCTCATTTTTTCAACAAACTCTGCCCGCCTTTGCAAGCGACTACCCTCGACCGGGGCGGGAAATCTGGGCCAACCTGAGTTACGAGTTTGACTAAACATGATGCGTAGAACGACTTATCTTCTGGCCACTTTACTGCTCTGCATAGCAGGTGTCGTGCATGCAGACTCTGACCAGGAGCGTCGTCTCGCGATTTCTATTTCCATATTCCCACGCATTGTTGCAGTCGATGTGGATTTAGAAAAGAAACTGGTACAGGACAACATACGCCTCCTGCTTATCTATCGTGATCACGCAGAAAATGCGCAATCCGCGGCATCACTGCTTATGAGCAAAGTTTCCAATATCGCCGGACGAAAAGTCATCGTCGAGCCTATATCGCTCGAAACCCTCGAATCTGGCGAAGCCCAAGCGTTCAGCGGCGCGCTATTGGTGGAACCACTATCACGCAATGAATTAGAAAAAGTCATCCAGCTAACATCTGACAAGGGATTACTGCTTTTTTCTCCCTATGAAGGCGACGTGGAATCGGGCGTAATCGCCAGTATTTTTGTCGGCGCCAAGATCCAACCCTATTTCAATATTACTACCATTAAGAAATCGGGGATCAGGCTAAAACCTGCGATCATGGGAGTTTCCAAGCTGTATGAATAAACTCACCACCAAGATCAACAGCCTCTATTTCGGCACACTGTTTTTCCTGCTGATCTCGCTCATTATTGGCTGGGTGGCGATATTCATTCCCTTTGTACACGAAAGCGAACAAACCAAGGCCGATCTGTTAATGACGCCTTATGTTCCGATCTTCGAACAGTTTCTCGATGAAAAACGCTATGACGAACTGAACATATTGTTTCAGAAATTGATGCTGCTCAAAGACGAACGCTATGGAACGCCTTTCATACTCAAATTGGCCATGAAACTTGACGACGGTAAAACCTTCACTCAAGTCAACAACGACAGACGCAGCATTTTTAAAAACAGTACGCCCATATTTTCTCCAAGCACTTTTGAGCTAACCGGCACGTTGGAAATGACGTATAACGATTTCTTGTACAAAAAAATCATACGCAATTCCGAACTAACGATTTTTAGCGCCATTTCGATATGCGTTTTACTAATGGTAATTGGACAACGTGCGCTACGACAATTTTTACGACCGCTCAGCGTACTTTCCAATTTTCTTGCCGGCACCGAATCCATGGATATCAAAAATATGCCCGGCATCGGAATTAACGCCAGCACGGAGATCATTAATGTCTGGCACGCCACGGAAATCATGCTGGCACGCATACGCCAGCGAGAGAAAGAGCTAAACGCGGAGCACGAAGTTGCGCAAAATGCACTACGCCTCAAACTGGAAGCGGAAGATGCGAACAAGGCCAAGAGCCAGTTTCTCGCCAATATGAGTCACGAGCTTCGTACGCCTCTTAACGCCATCATAGGCTATAGCGAATTAATGGAAGATGACCTGGTTGAATCCGGTAATCAGGAATTACTCCCGGACTTGCGCAAGATAAGAGATTCGGGTTTGCACCTGCTTTCCCTTATCAACGACATTCTCGATCTGTCCAAGATTGAAGCTGGCCGCATGGATATCTATATAGAAGAGATATCGATTACAGACATGTGTCAGACCATACTGGCCACCATCGAGCCACTGGCGCAAAAGAACAATAATCACCTCATCACACTGCTTCCGCCTGAGGGAACTAAGATCAATACCGACGTTACCAAACTCAAGCAAAGTATTTTGAACCTGCTCAGCAATGCGGCAAAATTCACGCAAGATGGTGAAATCGGTTTCGAAGTCAGAATTTTTGAGGACGAGGAACCAAAGCAGTTACAGGTCACGATTTCTGACTCCGGTATCGGCATGACCAGTGAGCAACTGGAAAAACTGTTTCTACCGTTTACTCAGGCAGATATTTCCACAACGCGTAAATACGGTGGCACCGGACTCGGATTAGCTATTACTCAGAAATTTTGCCAGATGCTCGGTGGTGATATTCGGGTTAACAGCACTGTCAACCAAGGCTCAACGTTCGAAATGCGTCTGCCTTTATACGACGACAAACGGCAATTTTCCGTAGCGCAATCCGATACACATTTGAGAATAAACTCCATAGACCCTGAACGATTGCGGTTCGCGCTGGAACAACCGGCTGTGGATAAAGATGAGCGTCGCAGTAAGGTCAGCACGGTACTGGTTATTGACGACGATGTTTCGACGCTGGATTTGCTCACCACTATTTTGTCCAAGGACGGATTCAAAGTTCTGACGGCAACCTCAGGTGAAGAGGGATTGGAAATCGCCAGCAATGAATATCCCGATGTCATCTTGCTGGACGTCATTATGCCGGGGTTCGGCGGCTGGGATGTTTTGGTGCATCTACGCTCCGATCCAACGCTGTCGTCCATCCCCATAATCATGATGTCTTACGAAGACGAGAAAGCCGCATCGACGGCTATGGGCGTACCCTATTTTTCACTTAAACCGCTGGACCGGGACACCATCTTGGGATACGTCAAATCCTGCGTCAGAAAACAAAAAGAAGCGTCAGTGCTCATCATTGACAGTCACAAGGAAGTGCGAAAGCTGTATCGTAGCGTGTTCGAAGATCAGGGTTGGCGTGTTTATGAAAGCGCAGACGCAATCTCAGGATTCGAGATGGCGCGGCGACATTATCCCAAATTGATCATTACGGATGTTATATTACCTGACCTGAGTGGACAGGATGCGATCAGGCAGTTTAAATCTGATGAATCGACCAAACATATCCCTATCATCGTGGTGACGATGCTGGAGATGGATGCACCTGAAACCGAAGGTCTGGAGCCACTTATTGCCGGCTACTTTAAACGTGGCAGCTACTCAATCGAGAAGCTGGTGATGCAGATAGATGGCATATTGAAAGAACAAGTACAGAGATCTGGCTAAAGATTGCCATCTCTTAAACCCATGAGAAAACATCTCTCGTCTATATGCTCGAATTTTCCGATATTCTCGTCATTACGCTACTGGCTGCGATGGCGCACTTCTGGTGGAAGACCATGCAGGCACGGGAACAGGCAGTGAAACTCGCTCGCGATGCATGCGCGCGCGAGAATGTTCAGTTGCTTGATGCAACCGTTGCCTTGAAAAAGCTCAGTTGGGAAAAGGCGCCGAATGGCCGTCGTTATGGCTTGCGTTATTTTGGTTTTGAATTCAGTTGCGATGGCACCGACAGACGCGAGGGGTATATTGCCCTACACGGACTGAACAAATACTCGCTAGTGATGGACTTACCCGTAAGCGAAGGAGTGACTATAGAGGAAATGCGGGACGGAGACGATTAATGTTCTGGCAATATGGTTGAAATCGCTCGTTTGAAAACAATCTGTGAAATATCGTGTGAAACTTCCACAGAATACTGATCGTAGCGAATAATTGTCCCAACTAATTTAATTCCATTCACCAAGAAAATATTCACAGGGACTTTTCGCGCCACGATGTCCGCTAAAAATTCATCCTGTATGTTTCCTGCCTGCTTGCTCATTCCTGAAAATACTCTGATATCGACAATTAAGTGGGCGCTTATTATGGTGCTAATACTGCAAAGAGTCCAGTGAAATGCAAGAAAACAAAACAATTTTTCCGAGAGTAAGTAATTACTTACGATTTTATCTTCAAGCAACAATCCATAGAATTACCTTGAAGATCAATCAATTGAACTCAGGATTTTGCGAACGGTTTCTGCCTTGATTGGACTTGCCAAGACCTCTTGCACACCAGCCTTGGACGCGAGCAACACAAATTCTTTATCGACTTTTGCACTCACCAATACCACGGACATATCGGGGAATTTTCTTTTGATATCGCCGACAACTTGCGCAACATCCAGATCAGGCATATCGGCATCCATAAAGAGCACGCCAACTTTGTGCTTACGTACCAGCTCGAGCAGTGCGCGAATATCTTTTTCTTTTCCTAAAATCTGAAAACGCATATCACGCAACACACTTTGCATGGTATCCAGATCTTCCTGGGGGAAATTACTCAATATTACTCGACGGCGGCGCGAATCAATTACTTTTCCTTTTTTGAAGTCGTAGCTTTCGATGCTCACACCGATTTCCTTTTTTTCAGATTGATTCCGAAAACTGTATCGGTAGAGATGCGGCTCGACTTAAGCCATTAGCCCCCTGGCAACCGTCAGGAGGACACAGAGCACGATTGCCGCTGTTTTTCCCTGCAAGAACGCCGAAAACTACGACGACGCCCCTGCCGTACCTCGCAAAGAGAAAGGAATATAGTGCGACATACTGCCGACTCTGTGTCCTCCTGACGACTGCGTATTGGATGCGCTTGCCAATATCGGCAAAGGCCGACACGCGAATTTTTCTCTACAAAAAAAAGTGGCCCATGTGGGCCACTAAAGGTTGCTTTGGTTGGAGCTCGTAAAATTCATGCTTCCCACGAGAGTATGTAATGTGTCACTCAAATCAGCTTAAAGCAGTAAACGAAAACAATGACAATCGGTCTTTTCACTGGCCTAAGCCGGTTACTCCTTAACGTTTACGTTTCCAATTGTTTCGTCGTGATGTCATTATCACGCTTTACCCTTTCACCTGCATTGCTGAGACATTACATTTTGGTAATGATTCTGCGTTAAAAAATGATTATGATTAGAAGTATGAAGATACTGGTAATCGAAGACGACATTGAAGCTGCAGGCTACCTCATCAAGGGATTGAATGAGAGCGGTCATGTTGTCGATCATAGCAGCGATGGTAATGACGGTCTGGGTCAGGCCCTCACCGGCAAGTATGATGTGATGATAGTTGACCGAATGCTGCCTGGACGCGACGGACTTTCTGTCGTAGCGGCCTTGCGCGCGGCGAACGTCAGTACGCCCGTGTTAATTCTCAGCGCCATGGGCGAAGTGGATGACCGCGTCGAAGGCCTACACGCCGGCGGCGACGATTACCTGACCAAACCTTATGCCTTTTCCGAATTGCTCGCCAGAATCGAAGTACTGGTACGTAGAAAGCAACCCGATCAGGTCTCGACCAAGATTCGTATCGCCAATCTGGAGCTAGACCTGATTAAGCACAAAGTCACTCGCGCTGGAAAAAACATCAATCTGCAACCACGCGAATTCCGACTACTGGAATATCTCATGCGTCATCCTGGCCAGGTTATTTCACGCACCATGCTGCTGGAACAGGTTTGGGATTATAATTTCGACCCGCAAACCAATGTCATCGACGTTCACATCAGCCGTTTGCGTAACAAGATAGACAAGGGATACGAGCCTCCACTACTGCACACGATACGCGGTTCCGGATATAAACTCAGTGAGACTGGTTAAAACCAACGTATTCCGAATCTCTATCAGCTTCGCGGCACTGTTCGCTCTGGTCTCCGCCGTTAGCCTCTTAACCGTTTATCGCGTCACCCTGGAAGAGATAAAGTCTCAATCCGACCGCGCATTAAAAACTGAAGTCAAAGAACTGCAAGCCATATACGATGAAGGCGACCTCGAAGAAGTCATCGAGATCATCAATTTCCGTAATCGCGCCAGCAGCCTGATTCACCATCGCTACGCCCTCACCTTTAACGATGGCACATTTTTGGTTGGAGATGAAAACGTCTTAAAGTCTCTCGGCCAGAACTATCAAAATCCCATGAGTTCCGAGGACAAGGAATATATCACTGAAGACGACGCGCATATCCCGGTGAAGATCCTGTTCCATCCCTTGAGTCAGGATTTCCAGATCGTGATCAGTGAGTCGCAGTACGCGTTCTATGAATTGCGTGAACACACTTTATCTGGCGTAATGATTGCTATTGCCATGACCATAATCCTGGCAGTAGTGATCGGTTATTACATGGGGCATCTGGTAATGCTGCGTATCAACCGTATCAACACCGGCATCCAGGATTCCATTGCCTCCGGATTTAAAAACAAATTACCTCTATCCAAGCGCGAAGATGAGTTTCAGGCCCTGACGGTTAAACTCAATGCCATGCTCGGGCAAATAGAACGCTTGATTAGTGGTATGCGTCAAGTGACGAATAATGTTGCGCACGATTTACGTAGCCCCCTCACGCGCATGCGCAGCCGCCTTGAAGTGACGCTGTTGAACGCACGCGATACGGAAGAATATCGCGAAGCCATGGAAAAGACGATTAACGATATCGGCGAGGTGCTCAAGACATTCAACGCCATGTTGAGCATTGCCCAGGCACAGGCAGGAATAAACCGTGAAACGCCAAGTACCATCAATATTTCCAATCTGTGCGAAGAATTGGCCGAACTTTACCAGGCTGTTGCAGAGGAAAAACAGTGTGAGCTACTGTGGCGTACAGAAGAAAAACTTCAGGTCATCGGCAATCGACAGCTTCTTGCACAAGCGATCAGCAACCTGCTTGAAAACGCCATCAAGTTTTCTCCGCCGAATACCGCAGTAACATTATCAGCGACCAGTGAAGGAAATAGTGCCATTATCACGGTCGGCGACAATGGCATCGGCATTCCGGAAAAAGATTACGAAAGTGTTTTCGAACCGTTTCACCGTCTTGATAGCGCCAGAAGTACGCCGGGAAGCGGACTCGGCTTGAGCCTGGTTAAAGCCGTCATGGATTTACATAAAGGCAGTATTTCATTACACAACAACCATCCTGGTTTACGCGTCGAGTTGCGCCTAACTCTGATATAACCACAAACTCGGAGAATTTAATGACAGAATTTGCTGCGCAAACCATTTTGGATTTTTGGTTTCATCCGGATAACCACTCCGTGTGGTTTCAATCGACGCCCGACGATGACACGCGCATACGCGAACAATTTCTACGCGTCTATGAAGCCGCGAGTCGGGGAGAATTAGACAACTGGCAGAACACTCCGCAAGGCGCGCTAGCCTTATGCATTATCTTTGATCAATTTCCATTGAACATGTTTCGAGATCAGGCACGCAGCTTTGCCACTGAAGCGAGGGCCCGTGCTGTCGCTACCGAGGCGATACATCAGGGTTTTGATCACGACATGGACAAGGAGCAGTTGCTGTTTCTCTATTTGCCGTTTATGCACAGTGAAGACCTCGCCGACCAGGACAGAGTCATCGAACTGTTCACGGCGGCCGGACTGGAAACCCGCTGGGCTGAGCATCACCGCCAGATCGTACAACGTTTTGGTCGTTTTCCTCATCGCAATGCCGCATTAGGACGCCAATGCACAGAAGAGGAGGAGGCCTGGCTAAATTCAGATGACGCTTTCCATGGTTAGCAACCTTCCACCTATGACTATTTATCTTTTTTAATATCATAAAGTTACCTAACTCCCGAAGGCGCTTGCCCGACAGCAACCATCCCCCTCGACGCTCTTCACTCTCCTTGCCCGGCTGAAGCTCTTTCTGGCGTCTTGGATAGCGTCCGGAATTCCCCTAAAGAATCTATAGATCAAGACGATACAGCATTAGTACCCCCCGCAGTATTAAAACAGATAGCATGAGGTGGCTGTGTCCAAGGGTATTAACATACGTCCGACGCCAGTTGCGGCAACCGGTTTGCCAGACAACAGGCTGGCAGCCCTTGCCTATATTTCCGCGCAACCGGATCTCGCTTCTCTGATTAAAAACCTTGCACACGTCCTGAGTCCACTCAGCCAAGCGCAATTTTGCGCCTTGTCGATTTTCGATGAAGCCGAACAGGAATTATCAACACATCATCTCTTTGGTCACTGTCCCAGTTTTATTGGACAGCGGGCACTCGACATTACAAAACGCAGCGACGACGCAAGCTATTACCTGGATAGCTTTGAAGATATGAATCTCCTGACTATCCCGTTAATGGTCAGTGGCAACCCGATAGGCGCGATTTTTTTCGGTCAGAAAAAAAATAATGAATTTGATGAAAATATCGTCGGCAACCTACACGCTGTTACGTATACGCTTGCACTCGCCGTAGATCGTTTCATGCAGGAACAACAGTTCGACACCTTATCCTCAAAACTCTACCGCGAAATTCAGGAACGTCAACGCGACGGTCAGACCTTGATGAATATCGTACAAGGCGTGGGTGCCGAAATAGGCAACAACTTCTTTCTCTCGGTGGTGGAACATCTGAGCGATGCCCTGTCAGTTCGTTATGCCTATATCGGCGAACTGATCAATGATGGCTCGCATATTCGCACTATTGCCGTCTGCAAAGACGGTAAACATATCGACAACTTCGAATATCGAATTGAACGTCACAAAACAAACGCTTGCCAGGGCAATACCTGTTTTTGTGAAGACTCAGTAAAACATCTACTTCCCGGACAGAACACGCAACAACAGATGCATGTTAAAAGCTGCTGGGCACTCCCGCTCACCTACTCCGGCGGCAAGACGATAGGCGTTCTGGTGGTTATGCATGACAAAGAAATTGAACGCGAAGACAATATACTCCCGGTCATGAAAATATTTGCTGCCCGCACAGTGGCGGAAATGGAGCGTATCAGTACGGAAGAGCGCTTGTTCATGGAAAAGGAACGCGCGCAAATCACACTGAGTTCAATGTCCGATGGCGTAATCACAACAGACGCGCATGGCCTTGTCGAATACCTCAATCCCAATGCGGAACGCATGTTGGGCTGGTCGTCTGAGGAAGCATGCCGACAGCCGGTGCAAGACATTTTCAATATTCTGGATGAAACGACGGGCAAATCGATATTTGCCCTGCTCAACTCGGATGACTCACAAGCGGCGCTATCCGCGCACCACTCACGTAGCGCGACACTGCTCACCCGACAAGGCGAAGAACTACATGTCGCCTGCACCTTTGGACCGATCAAGCAACACGATGACAGCATCGTGGGCAACGTACTGGTATTTCACAATAACAGCACGTTCAAAAATCTGATAGACAAGGTGTCTTACCAGGCCAGTCACGACGCCCTGACGGGAATATACAATCGCCACGAATTTGAGAAAGTGCTACAGAAATATATCGACGCATCACACAAAGACAAGGTGCAACATGTTTTGCTGTTTTTGGATGTTGACCATTTCAAAGTCATTAACGACACCAGTGGACATACCGCAGGTGACGAGTTGCTGAGACAAGTCTCATCACTGATGCTGGAAAGCGTGCAACAAGGTGACCTTGTGGCCCGCATCGGTGGCGATGAATTTGCCATTTTGCTACAGAACACATCGATTGATGCTGCGAAGAAAGCGGCAGAATCCATACGCCACAAAATACACACCCACCTCTTCGTGCGTGAAGGTAGAAGTTTCAAAATCAGCGCCAGCATCGGGCTTATGCCGATTAACGCCGATAGCGGTAATCTGTCCGAGGTACTCAGCTCTGCAGACGCCGCCTGCTATCTTGCCAAGCACCGCGGAAGAAACACCGTCTATATCTATAAGCCAGACGACTTGTCGCAGATGCAATACAAAAATGAAATGCAGTGGGCAACGCGCATACATTTGGCCATAGAGGAAGATCAGTTTTGCCTGTTCAGGCAAAAAATCATGTCCTTACACGACTCTGGCAGAGACACGCCGCGGCATGAAATTTTGCTCCGTCTAAGAGAGCCTGATGGAAATATTGTGTCGCCTATGTCTTTCATCCCCATAGCCGAGCGCTTCAAACTTATGCCGGTTATCGATCAATGGGTGATACGCAAAGTATTTGAATACTTCCACGTGCAAATGCAAAATGCCGGCGTACAAAACGATTGCTATACCATTAACCTGTCAGGACAATCACTGGAAAGTGACGATGTTTTATGCTTGATATTGGGACTAACGGAAGAACTGCATGTTGATCCATCGAAGATTTGTTTTGAGATTACCGAAACCGCTGCCATCGAAAATCTGTCTAACGCCAAGCGCTTCATACAACGACTCAAAGACGAAGGATTTCAATTCGCGCTTGATGACTTTGGCGCGGGCATGAGTTCGTTCACTTATTTAAAACACTTGCCGGTAAATTATTTAAAGATTGATGGTGAGTTTATACGAGACATCAAAAACAACAGTGTTGATAAAACCCTGGTTGATTCCATACACCGGATTGCCAGCGCTATGGGCATAAAGACGATTGCCGAGTTCGTGGAATGCCAGGAGACTCTTGAGCTCCTAAGAGAGCTGGGAATCGATTTTGCCCAGGGTTTTGTCATCGCCAAACCACAGCCGTTTTATATTCCAAGTAAAGACTCAACCATACTTGCCTCTACACTGACCTGCCCTGAATGTGGTCACTCCGAAATCACCATCATGCCGACTAACAGTTGCCAGTACTATCACGAATGCAAAGGCTGCAACACCATGCTCAAACCTAAGAAAGGCCAGTGCTGCGTGTTCTGCTCCTACGGCACCATGCCTTGCCCCGACGTTCAAAAGAAAAACAAAAACTAGATCTCCCCAAAACTGCCTCGGCTACACCTCTCGTACAACATAAATCGAACGCATTTACTTTCCATCTACTGAAAATTTCTATACCAGGCACAGGGCCTCAACCGTCTGGCGCTAAACACTTTCGTCTACTGTTTACACCACATTATTCAATACGATTTCGCTGCCGGCGTGTATATTGAGTTGCCCATCAAAAGCGCTGGAAACATCCTTCGGAAAAATCGCCATCGTGTGTATGGTACGACCATTGATAAACTTGAGGTCAGACGACATATGCCGACACTTGATGCGCAGATCCACATCTGCCTCCGATAACAACTCAAAGTCGAAGGCATCACTGGCGACGATAAAACCCCACTCTGACCAGAAACTGGGCACGTAGGTATAGTAAGGCTGACGATAGTTAAACAGGCCATCAATATATTTCAGACTATCAACAAAACTGTCATTCTTGCCTACCGATACTGAGCCCGCCTGTAATGTCATCACGCCACGGTTCGTAAGCAGTTTGGAAACATCATCAATGAATTCATGTGAAATCAAATGCCGACCAAAGTCACGCCTGACCAAACGATCACCACTATCAATGACGATGATATCAAAGCGCTCCTGGACATTTCGCACATAGCGCCGACAATCGTCGATTATCAACTCAAGCCGTGGATCATCAAACGCACCCTGGTGCCACTCTGGCAGGTGGATATAACACTGGTCAATCAACAACTCATCATTGTCCACCATCACAAGACGTTCTATAGACGGATGACGCAGGATTTCACGCGCAACCGCGCCGTCAGCGCCACCGATCACCAATGCGCTTCGCGGACTGGGATGAGACAACATCGCGGGCTGGACCAATGATTCATAATAACGGTATTCGTCTTTTTCCGACGACTGCAAAACGCCATCCAGAAGCAATATCTTGCCCAGCGCTTGTGTCTGACAAATTGAAATCTGCTGAACTGGTGATCGCCCGAAAAAAAGACATTCCTGTATATCGATCGATATACGCTCGTGTGTAGACCCTACTTCATAACAATAAGTAGAATGATATAGATTCATGCGCTTCCCCTTTGTCATTCCTTGAACGCGGGGTTTGCCCTAAACGGCAAACGCGCCAAAGAACGCCCCTTCCCTGTTATCTTTTGTTATTACCCTTATTAGAGCGGTCGTATTCGCCGCGCATGATGTTTCAGCAGCTCACGACACCGGATATACCTGGTTAATCAGACTAAATTCTCTGAACAACAAAATCAAGGCAACGACGATGATTAGCATTCCCATATTGCGCGCATTTTTTTCCTTGATCAGACGCACGGTAAACGGCAACCGCATCCCCTTAGGTGGAAGTTGCGAGGTCAACATGACCTGATAGCCAAACCACATGAATAATAAAATGGGAAAACTGCGCGCCACGCCAAAGGCAACCGTCGCAATATACGTCTTCTGCATGTTGTATTTTTCTATCGCCCCCAATTCCATGTCAGGCGCGCGCAGAGTGAGAAAAAAATCGATAATGGGCTCCAACCACACCAGAAACAGCACGTATATAAAGATCAGAATCAGCCAGTTTTTTAACAGCCGTCGATCACCATGTACGAATTCTTCGTCGTTGCGTTTCATCGTGCTCCTGCATGTCGCTGGTGAGTCGTTGCTCTATCTCACCTTCTGCCACCCCAAATTGTCGGGATGCCTGTTCTATTTGTTGTTGCATCGCCGACACAAAGGCCTCGAGTGAATCGTAACTGGAATTATCCACACCTTGATTCAGACTTTCAATCGTCTCCAGATCATCGACCAGTTCATCAAACGCATATTCGGCCTCGCCGAGTGACTGCCGGGCTCTAAGCATGTGCTGTTGAACAGTCAGATCAATCATACTACTGAGACCGGTGAGATCAGCCGAGTTATTCTGCTGACTATCGCCACCCAAATTGAGATAGGCCTCGGGCATACTCAGTTGCGCCGCCCATACCTTTTCAATACCGGGTACGTCGAGATCCATGAGCTGCGGGCCCTTGCCCCCGAATGCGCCCGCAAGACTATTGGTTTTACCTGTCGCCATTGCGCTGCCAACACTCTTTGGCTGCATATAATCCAGCAGTTCAGACTGGAAATCCTGCGTATAGCGCGACAGTGCATCGTGACGCTTACGTGTCTGGGTATCGTGAACAGTGTGTGCGGATGTAGACCCACCCCAATAACGAATCTCAGTCATAACCGTTACCTCTGTGTATCTGCCTGACTAATTCACAATACATGCCATTATAGTAAGCGCTTACCATTCAGCGAGATATACGCAGCGAAGTCCAGCGACTCTTATTCAGCAGGCAAACCCTTGCCGTGCTGACGGCGTGCTTGCGCTGGCATACGCCGGCGCAGCTCGGCAAGTTCCTCCGCAACCTCACGCGGCAACACCGGCTGCGTGGAACTCGTATAAAACTGGCGCAAATAGGTTTCGTATTCCCTGTAACACAGGCGTGCAAAAGCGTGTTCGGGGTAGCGCCGAATACACGCCTTCAAATAGACATCGGTCATGGAAATATCACCGCGCCCTAAAGCTCGATCGAGTATTGCCAACCAGTACAGCAGGTTTGGCATCTGTGTGCGTTCCGCCTTTTCATTCAAGTAACGATAAAGCAAACCCCGCAACCACACACGTTGCACTTCCTCAGCCGGTGAGGAATGTATCACCGGCGAAGGCGACAGATAGGCGCCAAGCAGACGTGTTACTAAATCCTCCAGAGCCGCAAAATCGGCATCGGATGAATTACTCATCCGTGCGTCCAGCTGCGTCAATCCTTCGATAGCGCCCTGCAGATAAAGACGAGTGTCAGCGTCTTTCATCCGCGGCAACTCCTGATAATTACGTAGCGTTGTCACGCCATCCAGGGGTCGGTTCTGCACCTGAGCATATATCGTGATCAAACGCTGCACCGCTTTGATCACATCCTGGTCGCCAGCTTTTTTTGTTAAACGTATGTAGCGATCAAAATATAACTGCGCCTGTTCGTAGTGACGCGTCGCGAAATTAAATTCCGCATATTCGAGATCGCTCTGGAAACGGTCGCGCGGCAAACCTGCAAACACATGGCGAAGATGCTGGTCCTGAGTGTGACAGGCGCTGCACAGACGCGTGGCCACGCGATAGCGATTGCGCATTAATGTGTAGTCACGCTCTTCTGCCGCCTTCAGACCAAGCGCCAGGTTTTCCAGCATGACGTCCAGAGTCAGTTGGTAGGCGTCAGACCGTTGTTGAATCAGCGGCACCGCCTGTTGGAAAAGCGACTGGATGGCCGCCATATCGCGTTGTATTGTCCCTATCTGCTTTTCATCCAGCGTGGTAGTGGACCAGAGCATGGAAAATTCCTGCGCGACCACCGCCGCAATACGGGCCATGATATTGTCCAGTGCCACAGACTCTGCTGACAGGGTCTGGGCGCTGAAAAACAGACCGAATATGATACATATGCCTTTGACAGGATGACACATCTGCACTCGTCAGCCCCCTGAGTCCGGCCCTAAAGAATAGATTAATCGACCCTCCCTACAATGCCCGCCACTGTGTTAGATTGCAAGCCACCCACACCTGGAAAGGGCCATGAAATACCGCATCATCCCCGTTACCCATTTTGAACAAAATTGCTCGATTATCTGGTGTGAGCATACACGCAATGGGGCTCTGATCGACCCAGGTGGTGACGCGGGCAAACTCTTGCGTATTGCCAGGCAACAAGGTTTACATCTGGAAAAAATCCTGCTCACCCACGGCCATATTGACCATGTCGGCGCTGCGCAGGCGATATCGCAAAAACTCGACATTCCGGTCATTGGCCCTCATCTAGCCGATGCCTACTGGCTGGAAATGCTACCCGAAGAAGCCAAACTTTTTGACTTCCCCAGTATGCAGGTGCTGACTCCTAATCAATGGCTCAACGATGGGGATACAGTCCACGTCGGTGAACTAAAACTCGACGTTATCCACTGCCCCGGACACACCCCAGGCCACGTGGTGTTTTTTGAACCACAATCTCGCATGGCCTTCGTTGGTGACGTACTCTTTCGTCACTCTGTCGGTCGCACGGATTTCCCTGGTGGCAACGAACAGGATTTGCTCGACAGTATCCTGAATAAACTTCTGCCTCTTGGTGATGATGTGTTGTTCATCCCTGGACACGGAGAGACATCGACCTTCGGGCATGAGCGTCTGTTTAATCCCTATCTGACTCAACCAGAAACCGCCTAGTTACACATAGCCCAAGGCGAAGTTCACAGTGATGTTCATGGGCACGCCGTTGCCTTTATCGAGTGCCGCGATTTCCGCTAAGTGATCACGCTTGAATTCCTGTAGCTGCTGCTCGTCTAACTGCGAAACCAGGCCACGAAAACCCGCATACCAAATCACATCCCACCATCTGTCTGCACTATCGAAGGTAAAACTTAGATTTTTTTCCTGCACCGATATGTCACGCAGTCCCGCGCTTTCATAAAGCTCGCGATACAGGTCTTGATTGCCGACGCGATGCCAGCTTATTGATGGCAGCTCAATGCCATAGGTTTGAATGCGATTCAAAAACAAATCGACATTAGGTTCAAACGAACTCATCGAGAATGCGCAAGAGGTAATTTTGCCACCAGGTCTGACCTTGCTCGCGATGTGTTTTAGAGTAGAGACCATGTCATCGACAAAGAAGATGCCGAAGGAACAATTGGCCACATCGAATTGCGCGTCATCAAATGTGATGGCTTGCATATCCATCATCTGCCAATCGATATTATCCAGTCCTTTGGCGCGGGCATTTTTGTTCGCCTGCTCTAACATGCCACTGGAGAAATCGATGCCGGTAACGCGCCCATGTGGTAATTGTGCAGCGAGTGAACACGCGCCTAGCCCTGTCCCCGTCGCGACATCCAACACATGCTCTTTTCCCTGCAATTGCAAAATCTCGGGCAAGGCCGCTGCGCTACTTTGGAAAAAAGCCATCGATGGGCCGCCATACCCTTCCGCAACCGTATTAAAGGTCTTTTTCACATTTTCTTTTTTTTCTGGGCTGTCCACTAATCACCTACTCCTGTGTCGAATTTCACAACATCATAACGTCGCGCTTGTCGACACGCCATGTTTCTTGCATCATGAAGCGAATACACTCGCTTGAGGTATTGCCCATGAAACTCCCGCAGACAGTTGATGCTGAACTACACCAGCTTGTCGAAACGATACAGCACAATTGCGATATCGCCGACGCCCAAAATGCACAGGAAAACCCCATGTGTATTTACCTGCTCAAAATGCGCGATTATTTTCGCTGGATGCATCAGCTACCACTCAATGCCTCTATTCCGCGTGAAAAACTGGGCAAATGGATTAACGAACGCGAGCGACACTGGGATGTCGTTGCTGAGGAAGAGATGTCACCGTTATGTATCGAAGGCGAGGAGTTCGATGCCTTTGATACCGCTGGCGTTAACAAGACACTTGCGACGCGTGGACTGATCTATAGCGCAGGTATCGGTCGCGGTGGGCAGATTCATTTTCACTTGGGCAATGAGATTCCTTTTCTCACCGATAGAGAGCAAGGGATATTCGTCACCTCGCAGGAATACGCGCGTGACCTGACGGCCAATCCGGCACACTCTATTGATAGCCGCATTTTTTTACGCAAAGAGGCTTTGCAACACTATATCTGGGGCAAGTATGAAGAGTGGCGGCTAAAGCGTGCTGATAATGCGATGTCGCGGGCGATTAAGGCCTACCCTTTTGAGCATGATCCAATACGCGCAATTAACCAGATGAGTGGCATTGAGATTTACAGCGCCTGGTTGCACGAGCAAGGGGAAATCGCTGCCTGTAAATTACTCGGCGGTGACTGGGAAAAACTGCTTGTCGCTGTCCAGGGCTCGCGTAGTGAGATTATTTGTCGTGCGGTGCGAGATCATCTTGCGGACACATTGGTGACCTTGCCGGCATTACTCGAAGACGAGAATTTCGCCTCGATACATTTTTACATGGCGAATCTTGAGGGTTTTCGCAAAGTCATCTGGCCTGAGTTAGTCCAGGTCTATCGAAATCACCCGCACGCGCCTTTTTCTTCCTCGTTTACCGATACCGCCGTTAATCACCAACCCTGGTTAGCGCATGCGAATGAGATTCTGGCGATATACCGCGCGGAAGGTAGTGATTGTGGCCCGGCTTTGAAGGCTCATTTGAAGGTTTTTGAGTTGTGAGTATTGCACCTTGGAACATTGTAGGTGTTTTCATATTGCCAATACTTGCACTCTGCTGACGGGTCAGGTTCGGAGGGGTTGGGCATACAAAACCGTCGGCCGCATGGACGCGGCCGTCGAGCGCCCATGGATGGGTTCACAGCGCGTTTTGTATGCCCAACCCCTCCGAACCTGACCCAACACCACTGACCTCAATCAACGACACCCCAAGGCCAAAACAAAAAAAAATAACAGGCACTACATCACACTTTTCTACAGACAAAATAAAAGCCCGAAATCCTCACGGATGACGGGCTTTTCAAAAATCGGTGTTATTGTGGATTAACCGCGAGCGCCTTCTCTGCTGTAGATTTTCATCGTCAACCAGGTACAGAGACCACAAGCTACGACAGTAATCAGAATAATCGCGCTAAACAAAAAGTCGGTATAAGCCATATTTCCTCCACTTATCTTGTGTTCCAAGTCGAGCTATCTTGCCCGATTTATGACGAGCCATCAAGCCCTTTTATGCCCGTAAACAGCTCATAAATAAGGCCGTTCCAGCGTTGGGAATATCGGCTATAAATCCCAATAATTTAGTTAATTACAGTGAGTTAATTCACATTTCTAATGTGATGAGCATCGTTTAAAGAAATCTTTTTCACGGACGTTACAGGAAATGATTCGCATGCCTTGCAGCGAAAAATAAATGAAAGTAGTCGTTATAACCAATAGATAAAGAGTGGTATATGCAGGGGAGTAGAGAGATATCGCCAACAGCTTACAGGCTGGTTAAAGGCGTCGACAAGTTGGTTTCATTACCTGAGGTTTGTTTCCTGGTTAATGATCTGGTTAACGATCCACTCAGTGATATTGAAGAGATTGGGCACGTCATCAGTCAGGACCCGGATCTAACCGCGCGACTGTTAAAACTGGTAAATAGCTCCTTTTACGGATTCCCCCAACGAATCGAAACAGTTTCGCGTGCGATCCTGATGGTCGGACTAAAAGAGTTACAGAATATGGTTTGGGCGACGTCTGCGGTAGAAACATTTTCGAAGTTGCCGCCCAAACAAGTCAACATGGCGAGCTTCTGGCGGCACAGTATCTTCACCGCTGTAGTGGGTCGTATTTTAGCCCGCGAGTGCAATATCCTGCATCCTGAGCGTTTATTCGTTGCAGGGTTGCTACACGAAATTGGTCGCTTGCTGTTCTATACCAAGCTACCCAAACAGTCGATGCGTATATTAAAAGCGGAAGAGGAAACCCCAGAGCGCAATCCTATACTGATAGAACGCGAAATCGTCGGTATGGACCACGCCGAGGTAGCTGCCGCCTTACTGGAACAATGGTTTTTGCCAGACAGCCTGATCGAAGCGGTTCGTTTCCATCATAGCCCGGCATTGGCTCAGGAATATGTACTGGAATCCTCCATACTCCACATCGCAAACGCCATGGCCCATGCCCTGGAAAGCGGAGAAGAGGATGCCTTGAAGGACAATTGCGATAGCACTGCCTGGAACCTGCTGAACATCCCTGAAGCGAGGGTCAAGCGGATACTCCACGAGGCCGTCCTGCAATTTCTCGAGGCCCTGGAGCTACTGCTACCCGGAGCCAGCCAGAAAGTGTGATCAACAACGCCCCTTAAGGGGCGTTTTTGTATTTTTTACTTTAAGAATTACTTCTAACATGCCGCTATTTATAAAAGTAGTGCCTTTGAACAATCTCTAAGGAGAGCCGAGATGAACGTCCCTGGATTTAGTCTATTTTCCCGGGAAGACAGCAATGAACCCGCCAGCCTCGACGAGCGCCTGATGGCGCGGCTCGCGCATGCGTTTATTGCCCATACGGTAGCCGATGGCGATAGCGCCTCCCGAGAGGTAACCGACGCTTTGTTATCCATGCAAAAACAGATGATGAAGGCCAAGTACGAACTGGAGAAGATTGTCAAAGTCGGTTCAAGTGTGAAAACGAACAAAACCATACACGATACCGTCAATAAGACACTAGCCGATATATCAGACGCCGTGGTTGCGATGCAGTTTTTTGATCGCATTTCCCAGCGCCTGGAACACACCAGCAATGTCATTCGACTGTTATACGACATTGAGTACAGCGTTAATTTCGATGACCCGGCGGAAGTACGTCGTGCCCTGGTCCGCATCTACAACAGCCTGAGCATGGACGATGAAAGAGAACTGTTCCGTTCCGTCAAAGATGGCGACGATTTGAAAAAGGCATTGCGCGCGGCCCACAAGCGTCTGCGTACCATGCTGAACTCTTCCGGTAGCATCCAGCTATTCTAAATCCTGGCGTTGCTTCTCATCCCAATCTGGTTTAACCTTAGCGCCCTTCTATATATTCGCGACGAAGAATTTTGCGCAATTTTTCCTAGCTAGTTGAAAAATAGCATTATTCTTATTCAAACAAATACCGGAGAGATGGCCGAGCGGTCGAAGGCGCACGCCTGGAAAGTGTGTATACGGCAACGTATCGAGGGTTCAAATCCCTCTCTCTCCGCCATATTCTCCAGGTGAAGCGACAATCCTGCTAAAGAAAGCGATGCGCTCGCATCGCACTCTCTACGGTGATCGAAGCAAGGCACACAACAGAAACACCGACGCGATTGTAGCCTCGCATTAGACTACGGTTGGTCGCACACTTGCCGCTGCTTGCTTGGCACGCTCGCGGGCATCCTCCACGTTATCGCCATAGGCTAAAGCAACTCCCATGCGTCGTTTTTCGAAGGATTCCGGCTTTCCAAACAAACGCACCTCTGTGCCCGGTATCGTCAACGCGGCATCCACATTGTCAAAGGCGATGCCTTTCTTTTCCATACCACCATAGATGACAGCCGATGCACCGGGTGAGAGTAATTGCGTCGACACCGGCAGGCCGAGTATGGCGCGTGCGTGTAATTCGAATTCGTTTTGGCGCTGACTGGCCATGGTGACCATGCCTGTGTCATGGGGGCGCGGACTGACTTCGCTAAACCAGACGTGATCGCCTTTCACAAACAACTCAACGCCGAAGATGCCGCGTCCACCGAGATTACCGGTAATTTTTCTGGCGATCTCCTGCGCACGTGACAAGGCGTTTTCACTCATGACCTGGGGCTGCCAGCTTTCCACATAATCGCCTGACTTTTGAATGTGGCCAATCGGCGCGCAGAAACTGGTTTCGATTTCACCGTTAGCGCCACGGGAACGCACCGTGAGCAAGGTGATCTCATAATCGAAATCGATCATCTCCTCAACTATCACTTTGCCACGATTCACGCGGCCGCCACTCATGGCGTAATCCCAGGCCTTTTCCAGTTCTTCGCGATTCCGCGCCGTCGACTGACCTTTCCCAGATGACGACATCACCGGTTTGACGATACACGGATAACCAACGGCAGAATCTACTGCCATTTGTAATTCGTTAAAACTTTCGGCAAATGCATAGCGAGAAGTAGGCAGTTCGAGCTCTTCTGCGGCGAGACGACGTATGCCTTCGCGATTCATGGTTAATTGCGCGGCACGCGCGGTAGGAATAATTTCAGCAACGCCTTCTGCCTCGAGTTTCGCTAGCGTATCTGTGGCAATCGCTTCAATTTCGGGTACCACGAGATGGGGTTTTTCCTGTTCGATCAGTTCGCGTAAAACTTCGGGATCGGCCATGTTTATCGTATAGGCGCGATGGGCCAACTGGTGTCCCGGCGCATTATCATAACGGTCGACGGCAATCACTTCCACGCCATAACGCTGCAGGCTGATGATGACTTCCTTACCAAGTTCTCCGCTACCCAGCAACATCACTTTCGTTGCCGTCGGCGATAATGGCGTGCCGATTTTCATATTGTTCTCTCCCCCAAGTGAACGGTTTGGCCACACTGTAGCGTGACCGGTCAGAGATAACAAGACAGGCATTTCATGAGAATTAGTGAGCGTGATTATTTCGTGCGCAGAGGATACGAGCGCAAATTTTGGCGGGGGTAGCGACTGCCCGCAATGAGCAGAAAAAAGCCGAATAGCAGCGAGAAATCTAGGCTCGAAACGGCTGGCCCTTTGCGCGGATAACGGTCTTCTTCCATGATGCTGACATTCTGATCGATATATCCTTCGGCGCGGATAATAAGCGTCGCCTGATCATTGGATTTATCCTCGTCCTTGCCCACTTGTATGACGATCTTCTGATCCTGATCCCAGTTCTCCGGGGTAAAGCGTATCGATGCGCCCTCGGAAACTTTTACCGTATCGTCACCGATGATTTCGTAACTCACCACAATTTCCGACTTGGGCGCGGTACTCAAACGTAGCTTGAGGGATTTGCTTTCGCCCTCGCGTATGCTGAGACGAGATTCCGACACAATCAGACGCGCCACTTTGAGTGATAAGGTGTTACCACTACCATCACTAACACCCGCAGGTACCGCACTCAGCAAACGCTCTCCGCTCGCGCCCAATTGCCCTTTTGCTCCGTCGCCCCAGGCTAGCACGTTGCCACCTTCACCCAGCGCGACACTGTGCAAACTTCCCGCGGCAATCGCGATAATATTTTCCAGCGGCGTGTCCGTTTCCTTCCACAACACCAGCGGGGACTCACTAAACTCCATGCTGTCCAGCGGACGCGCCAATTGTCCCTTGGTATTATCTCCCCATGTACGCAAACTACCGTCGCTGAGCAGAACTAAGGCGTGCCCTTGCCCAATAGCGATATCCGAGATGGAAACTCCCGCGTCCAGTGCCAAGTCCAGTTGCGTTGGCGTGAATCGCGGTTCACGATCTCCCAATCCCAGTTGCCCAAACTGATTCTCACCCCAGGCCCAAAGTTGGCCCGATGCATCGATTGCAAAGCTACTATTTTGTCCGGCGAATACCGCTTTGACTTCGGCTTCAAAGGGAATGTCCACCACCTGTAGTTTGGGTTGCGCACTGCCATCACCCAACTGACCGGCGGTGTTATCACCCCAGGCCAGTAAACGTCCGTCATCCAGTATCAGTAAATTGTGATTGGCGCCTACCGCTACTGACTTCGCAGTACTCACGCCATTGACCAGCGTTGGAATATCGCTGTCATTCTTGGACAGGTTACCGAGTTGTCCAAGATGATTTCTGCCCCAACTGAGTACTCGACCATCATTGAGTATCGCAACACTATGCCTATCTCCAGCATTGATATCTGCGATGCTGGAAAGATTCGCAAATTCTCCACCGGATACCAGCACCGGCGTAATTGAGGCTGCACGACTTCCGTTACCCAATTGTCCGTTACTATTGTCTCCCCAGGCCAATATCGAGCCATTGGACTGTAATGCCAGTGCGTGTTGTTGACCTGCGGCGACCTTGATCACTTCTTCGATGGTTCGACCATCGGCATTGCGTATCCCTGCGAAACTACTTGTCTGCGCCTTGTCGATACCCAATTGACCCACGCTGTTATCGCCCCAGGCAATCACGTTACCACCCAAGCCAATGACCACGGTAAATTCACCACCGGCGTCAAGTGTGCGACTACCCGTCGTCAACGGACTGCTCGGCACCGCGCTACACGAGGCGGTAGTAAACGTAAGCTCGTCACCCAGCGTTGTACCGTTTTCATTTGAAGCAATGATTTTGAATGAATACTCGGTTTCACATTTGAGACCGTTGAGCTTGTGCGCAACAAAGGAATCGACAAAGCCGGCGCCGACAACTTCGGACGTCGTGTTGGTGGGACTGAGTCCACCGCTTTGATATTCAAAGTAGGCCGAGGTACTACTGCCGTTAGGTGTTACCTTGGCGCTTAACGTCGCCGAGATCGCCGTAACGTCCACCGCGACCTGCGTCTGTACTGAGGGTGGTTGCGCGCAAGCTTGCGTCTCGATGACCTCATCGTTACTGACCAGCCCACCATTGGCATTGCTCGCCACCACACTGAAAAAATAGCTTGTACCGCAAGTCAGGTCGAGCAGTTGGAAGTGAACAGTTGCTGTATTGGAAATTTCAAACGTACTGGTTTGTTTTTCCTTGAGACTGGTCTCACCATAATTTAAATAGACAGACGTCGGTAATCCATAGGTGTTGACGATAACGTCAACGGCGGCACTGATATTGGTTGTCGAGGAATGAATCTTAGTCAGCTTCAGTGCTTCGCACGCTGGCATGGTAAACGTCAATATCGCACCGACGCGCGTGACTTGGTCGCCAACAGGCGGCGTTGATATGGTGACTACTCGGTACTGATATGGCACTCCACATTGCAAACCACTCATCGACCATGAAAACTCTCTTTTCAACACTCCGTCACCCAACTCGAAAATCGGCGTTGTCTGATCTAACACATCACCAACGCCGTATTCAAAATAAACCTTGGTCGGAATCCCATCAGGATCAACAGATGCTCGAAATTGTACGCTGGTAGCGCTTTCAATTTGCGGGTCCAGTGTTTCCAACAAGGCATTGGCGGTTACACACGGGTTGGTCTTAAAGGTTTTGGTTTCGCCAATAATCGTCTCGCCACCGACTCTGCCAACAACGCGAAATTGATATGTCGTGTCGCAAGTGAGACCCGCGATAAATTGAGACACATTCACCGCATCCAAAGGCGCCTGTTTTATTTGTGAGCGTGTCTGATTCTCGGCCACACTCACCGCGCCATATTCAAAATAGATTTCGGCGGAAAGGGGTTGCGGATTCAAAGTAGCGTTCAAGGTCACGCCAGTCTGACCCACACCACTGATTTCACCCGTCAATAAATTGCTCCCTATACTGGCGCAAATTACGGTTGAAAACTGGTTTTGTTCGCCTCGAAAAACCTCGCCACCACGACGCAAGGCGCCGCGCACATAGTAAATGGTATCGCAACTCAGATTTATCAACGTAAACGACAGTTGTGTTTCAGTCGTCAGGGTCTGTACAGAAGTGCTATATGAAAAATTACTAGTGGGACCATACTCCAGAAAGACCTCGTCACCGATTGCACCATTAAGCACGTCAAGCTGAATGAGCGCACTGGTTTCACCTATCGAAGCCGGAATCGGTAAATCTGGTTTAGGTGTAGCCGCACAATCTTTCGTCGTAAAGGACTTTGTTTCGCCGTTATATACCTGACCTGCCGCGTTAACGCTGAATCTGAACTGGTAGACTGTACCGCAGGCCAAACCGTGAATGGATTGCGAAACGATAGTCGGAAATCGCACATTCACTGATACAAATGCAGTACGCTTTTCCAGTGCGTCACTTACACCATACTCAAAAAAGTACTCGGCATCCGCGCCGTAGGAATTCAATTCACCGTTGAGCTTTGCGTCGTCCAGTAAAACCGCAGTCGCCGATAGGGTGAGTAGTTGCACGGGTTGTTGCGCACAGGCCTCGGTCGCAAAGCTCTCTTCTACGCCCTGCACCACACCATCGGCATTGCTCGCGACTGCGCGAAAATAATATGTCTTACCACATTCCAAAGCGGATATGGTTTGCGCCACATCTTGCATCAAGATATCTGCTGTTATGTTCTGAACTTCAGTTTTCCACAGATAGTCTGCGCTAGTCGTTCCATATTCAAACCAGGTTTCAGTGAGCAAAGCACCGGGATCGATACTCGCATTCAACTGCGCGCCGTCTTGCGTGATATTACTAGCAGGTAGTGTATTGGCCGTGGGCACTTGATTAATTTGCGGCGCAGCATCAACGAATGCTTCAACAACTGCACGCGTTTCATTTAAAGAACGCGCATTATCTGCCAGACCTTCCACGCCACAGACACGCCCAAAACAGGTATTGATACGCGGATTGGAAAAGCGTCCGCTTTGTGGCATGAGATAACTCATGATGGTACCGAATTGCCCGCTTACGCCGTAGCCGTAAGAATAGGTAAACACTCCAGCATCTTGTGCATTGCCTGCACCGTGGGTACTGCCAAATCCGTGCACCAATTCATGCGCCAGCGTGTAGTCATCGCAAATGAAATTGCCGTCTATGCCATCGGCGACGACGGAAAAACCCTTTGCCGCATCCAGTGCAGTTGCCGATGCGCCGTTGCGCAAGGCCTTGCCGCAACTATTGCTGCCGTCATTGACAAAATCACGCACAAAGGTGACGAGATCCGCACCGTATTGAATGCGCATATTCTCGACATTGGAAAACGGCGCAAGACTCCTGCTCATCGATGACAGAGCGGCCTCATGACTATAGCTGTCCGAGAAGTCAATCGGCGCCAGATTGACCATGCGGAAACGCATCTGCACATTGCTGTCGACCAAGGCTGTGTTAGCACGATTCAAGAGATAATGGATTCGCGTGTTGACTGCCTGCGCAGAACCGAGGCGATTTTCCAGACCGCGCGAATACAACACTAAAACATCGACAAGAGAAAAATCATTCGCCCGTGTCGACGTCCTTGGCTTTATGCCGGGCTTAAACCCAGGATTTGGCGTATCCGACAGTTGCACCTGATCATTAATTAAAGGCGCAAAAGAAATCCCGGCTTTCTGCACATCGACTATCCACACGCCGTTCTGATCTGTCTTTATGGCGATGAGTCCGCTTGGGGTACGTATGCTGCCAAATGCCGCGCTCTGCCCCTGTGTAAGCGCCACCGGCCACTCAGGTCCAAGTGATTTGAGGTAACCATTCAAGGACACATCGCCACTACGGTGTACCACGCGTTGTGTAAACACGATGGTGTATTGCTGCCCATTACCAAGCGCGAGGGTATATGGCGTGTTGAGTGGGGAAGTAAGTACGGTGGGATTGGCCAGGACGGCTTGAATACCATTGTCTGCGGCAACACCTCGTGGCTTAACGCCAACGTCTCCGCGCTGATAAAACAGTAATTCATGATGTGGGACGACGGCACTAGATGTCTGCGGAACCGATTCGGTGCAGGCAGTCAATAACAGCACGACGCACAACAAAGCTGTTCGCCATGCCGAACTCTTCCCAAGGACGCTTCCCATTTATCGATAAACTCTGTTTTATTACCGAAACCAGGCCTGTTATACGTGTTTCGGCACTTACTGTATTAATAGCGTGAATTCTAGTGTCGGGGGATAAACTGAATATTAAACCTATGGGGAGAGGCATAAAAAAACCGGGAAATACCCGGCTTTTTTAGGCTTATTCAAATACTGAATTACAGATGGACAAGATTGGCGTAGACGATCAAGACAGTGATCACAAACACGGGAATCCCGATCATCCCAATACCCTTGCCAGGTTTGGTAACCTTTGGTCCAGACATGCGCTCTCCTCGCTTTCGTTGCCCAAATCAATAAAGCGATTTTATAACTGAAAAGCAGGTTTGATGTCAATTCAACAAATCCAAGGCATTTCTTAAGCAAAGGCTAATATTCCCGGCGGTAGTTCCTGTTCATCTAAAAGAAAACCCGGCAGCGCCGGGTTTTCCTGATATGCAACAGACAAGTGATGCGATTAGACGAAAAACACTTTGCTAGTCATCGTGATCATCGTCGTCATCATTGGTCGCTACCACAACATTCATGTCGCCACCCGCAACGCGAGAGATATACAGATCTTCTTTGTCTTTGCTCAACACAGGGCGTCGTTCTTGACCTGGTGTGTTTACATTAGGCACGGGTACTGGTTCGCCAAAGGCATCGTCTTTGTGCGCGCGTGTCGCCATCCACACATCGTCTCCGCCACCGCCGACAGCACCGGGACGATTGGTATCGAATACCACCATACGGCCGTCATAGCTAATGAATGGGCGATGATCGTTGAATTCAGTGCTCAATACATCTTCGTGCTGAACGGGTCCAACAGGCATGCCGTCATCCCCTACCTGCACATACCAGATATCGTGACCGCGATTTACACCCGCTACCGGTCTGTTTGACGAAAAGTAGATAAAGTGTCTTCCATCCGCGTCACGGAAAAAAGATGGTCCCTGATCAACCTTTGCCGTATTCACATCACAACCAAGATTTTGAACCGATTCCCATTGGTCCCAACGACGGGTGTCGGCGCGATAGGCAACATAGATATCTCTGTCACCGCAACTGCCTTCGACATTACGCACGCTTGCAAAATACAAGAAATGTCCATCATGACTGAGGGCGGGACAAACATCGGTAGTATCGCTGTTGATGCCCTCGGGCAGGCGATACGCGTTGCCAAACGGCTTGTCATCATCTTCACGAGTAAACACATACAGGTCCATATCACGTGGACTTTGACCTGGATTGTCTCGCTCTGAAGCGACAATCATTGTTTTACCATCAAGAGTGAGAAACTGACATCCATCGAAATAAGACGAATTGACGCCATCAACAGGCACAGGCGTTGACCAACCTCCCGAATTGCCGGCGAAGACAGATCCTGAAACCAAAACCAAAGACAATAAACAAATAGAACGATTTAACAGACGTGATGATTTATTTAATTGTTTCATCTACGGCTCTCCTTGCTCAAGTTAGTCGGGCATATCCAAGCCCGGTGAATTTGAATTGACATGTGAACTCCTGACTCAGTCACATGCGAGGCAGAGCGTAACATCGACACTTTGATATAACCAGAAAAAAAAGTGCTCGTGTCGAAATTAAATTTTAATCGTTAATAGGCGTTTTTGTGGCGAAATCCGCGCGTCAGCGTCAGCGCGATCACCTTCAGATCGAGGAGTAATGACCAATTGCGAATGTATTCAAGATCGTAGTCTATGCGCTTAGCCATCTTGTCCAATGTAGCGGTTTCACCGCGTAAACCATTCACTTGCGCGAGACCGGTTATTCCAGGCTTAACTTTGTGACGTAACATATAACCGCTAATGAGTTTTCGATATTCCTCGTTATGCGACACCGCATGTGGACGAGGACCTACAATCGACATATCACCTTTCAATACATTGAAGAATTGCGGTAATTCATCAAGCGAGGTTTTACGCAAAAAACCGCCAAAACGGGTAACGCGCGCATCGTTTTGCTGCGCCTGCAAAACATGTTCACCGTCTTCCATCACCGACATGGTACGAAACTTCCACACCACAATATCGCGACCATCAATACCGTAGCGCCGCTGCTTAAAAAACACGGGGCCTCTGGAAGTGAATTTTATTCCTAAGGCAATCACCAACATTGGTACCGCAATCAACGCGAGTATGACAGAACCCAGCAATAAATCCTCTACGCGCTTTAGTGCGCCATCAACACCGCTATGAGGATTCTCATGTATGCTCAGAACAGGCATATCGCCGACATGCATCCAGCGACCGTGCAGAATGTTAAAGACGTTGAAATCAGGCACCACATACACTGAGGCCGTGGAATTTGAAAATCGCGCAATCAATTCCTTTACGCGATGCTCTGCTCGCATAGGAAAAGTAATGTAGACGATATCGATGTCACCGCGATTGGCTTTCTCGATCAAGTCTTCCGTGCTTCCCACCAGGCTGTCACGTAACTCATCGTCGATACGCTCGCTGCGGTCGTCATAATACCCATCGAAAGACAGCCCCATCCATGAATCGTGAACAATTCGCTCCGCCAGGTCTGTCCCTAGTTTATTCGCGCCAAGTATGGCTACAGAACGGGTATTAAAACCACGGCGACGCAATTCGTGTAACACGTTGCGCGTAATGATGCGCAGTGATGACAAGGCAAGCAAGCTGGATACAAACCAACTCCCCATTACCAGACGTGAATAATCATGTGATGTCTTGAACATGAACACGATGACCAGCACAGACATAAATGCCAGGCCCCAGCAAACCCAAATCTGTATGATTTCCTCGCGTATACGGTGTATGCGCCAGGACCGATAGATATCGAGCTTGCTGGCCATCAACATCAGCAAGGCTACCGCCAGCAAACCAGCGAAGGCATAGCGCTCATGCCAGGGAATGTCGTAAAACCAGGTAGAAAAATACAATAGCGACATGATAAGGATGATGTCGATCAACCTTAGCAATAGAGAAAACGTACCTTGATATGGTCGAATTAAACCCTGATGCTTGCCCAAAACTACCTGCCGTTTTTTATGGTACTTTTATCACGCAGCTACTAGCGCAGCATTGTTTGATGGCCGATGATTCCGGCGACGCGTCCAATAGATCACAGCCCCCAGGCCCAGGAACATCATGATCCAGGTTTCCAGCTCTGGGACCATTGCGACCTGCACCCCATAGCCGCCAATATAACTATGTGAACTCGCGTCAAAAGAAGACTCATTAACAAACCCAACGAAGGTTGCGTAATATGTCCCCGGTTCGGCATAAAAACTAAACGATCCGCTACCCTCAATCACGCCCATTCTTTCGGTGGCGCCTTGAGTCACCATAAAGCCAATATAATCGAAGGGAACGGGAAAATTGAAGTCGGTGAGCGTGGCCTCATACATGCCAGCATTGCTGATCTCAAAATCGTCGATATAGGCATCGAAGCCAAATACCTGGCGCGTATCGCCACCGTATACGATACTTTGAAAACTCATGTCTTCCGTGACGGCAAACGAGAGCGTGGGCAACATCAGGATTAACACCCCTAATCCACGTTTCATCCAACACACATCCATGTCAACACTCCTTAACGTTATTGTTCATATCCGGCTAAATAACCTCAACTTTCTAATCCTGAAGGCAATGAGATCACTGCACGCGATATTACTATACCAGTTGAAGTATCCCCTGTTTCTTTTACAGGCGCAAGTCGTTATTTTTTGCCTATTTTATAGTTTACTTTAGCTTATTTATACAAGCAGCGGTCGAGCATAAAGGCGTATGTTGTTATGACGTTTTTTGTCGAAAATCTTTACGATCGTTTTTAAAGCAATATTTGTATTGCATCAATTGCCTACATATAATTGCGCTTTAACGGAAGGATCCGAACTGTGACGCTTGTGGGAATTCGAAACGCATACCTGATAGGCCTCATCGGCTTTTCACTACTGAACGCATGCGGCGTTGCCAACCAGGCAGGTGGCGAAGCAGGCATCATTATTTTCCCAACGGAAACGCTTTATACGTCTGAACAAGGCGGCCACGTACCCATTTCCATCAAACTTAAAACGTCACCCAACAGTGAAGTTCATTTACAACTCTCCAGCTCTGACACCAGTGAGGGAGTGCTAGACATCAGCGAATTGCATTTCAACGCCAGCAACTGGAACGTCGAACAAAAAGTCATACTGTCAGGCGTTGACGACAACGACAAGGACGGCAATCGTGAATATGCTGTCGAATTGCATATTTCCTCCGACGATAGTCGTTATGCAAATTTGAATTTGGAATCATTACCCGCGCTCAACCTCGATAACGACGAAGCCAACATCACCATTTTCAGTCCCGTGCATTTTCAAGTCGGCGAAACAAATAACAGTTCGGCGATTGCCGTTGTGTTGAATGCGCGACCAACGGCAAACGTATCTTTCCCGGTGAGCATACCCGAGGCGGACGAGGCGCGCACCGAAATTACCCAATTGACATTCACCGTGGAAAACTGGGACAAACCACAGTTAGTCACTATTTTCGGCGTCAATGATTTTCTTGTCGATGGACCTCAAAGCTTTACGGTGGTTTTTGGCGCCGCCAGCAGCGATGACGGCGACTATAACGGATTAGATGCAGGCGATATTATCGGCACTACGCTTGACGATGATGTCGCAGAATTCGCGATAAGTGTGAATTCCGCTACCACAAGCGAATCCGGCGGAAAAGCCAGCATGGGTGTTCGCCTCCGCGCTCAGCCTTTGCATGATGTGAGCGTTACGATTGCATCGTCAAATGTGAATGAAATTATTGTAGACAAGACAACACTGACATTCACGTCGTCTAGTTGGGATACGGAACAAACCGTCATCGCCAGTGGCGTCGATGATGCGCGCGACGATGGAAACCAATTCGTGCAAATTGCGTTTGCCATGGAGAGTAGCGATACCAATTTTGATAATGAAACATCACAGCTGTTGACCAATATTGATGACGATCAGGCGGGCATAACCATTAGTTCGACACAAACCTGCGTAACAGGAGAAGACGGACAAACAGCACTTGTCGACGTGGAACTAAACGCACAACCTGCCAGTCAAGTGGCATTAGCAATCTCCAGCCTGGACACCAGCGAGGCAAATGCCAGCCCCGAGACATTGCTCTTTACTGAAAACAACTGGAATATAAAACAACAAATTCTTATCAGCGGAGTTATTGATACCACGAATGATGGAGATCAGCCCTACCAGATTCACGCCAGTGTAAGCAATACGACGGACTCTGCTTTTACGACACTATCGAGCAACATATTGTGCAAGAATCTGGCGCTGCAATCGGAAGGCAATATCAATCAGTTTGTTGACGTGGGCCTTGAAGAAAGCAAACGAGGAAAAACCGGTCCGTCAGCACTTTCTTATTACCGGCTAAACGATTTAGCGCAGGGAAATCAATACCTGTTTCATATCGACAATGCGAGCGCTATGGTTGATGCCGCGATTTATTCCAGCAGTCTACCACTCGAAAAAACTGGCCACGGTAGTGGTAGCGACATCCTGCTCATTGGTGTTGCCGTTAGTGATGCGCTTTACTTTACCGTCGGCAGCAAAGACACTGGAAGCGGAGGCGCTGTCTACGATATTTATGCCAGCGACCTGGGCCCCTTACACGCATCGGAAGGAAGCGCCGACGAAGAAGTCCTAGTCCCGAGCAATAGTGATCAATACGCTGGCCAGGTCGGCATAGGTAGCAGTTATTACCGCAGTCCGGTAGACGAGACCAGTAAATCTTTTGCTGTAGAACTCACGCAATTGAGTTTGAACAGTCAACTCCACGTCTATTTTCGTCAGGCAGGCGAATACCTGCGCGCTACTGCCTGCTTGCCTGCCACGGGTGAACATACGTTTCTGTTCTGCCAGGTCGCGCCTGATGACGATGGACAGATTCATATCATGATTAGCGGCGAAGCCTCGCCTGCGGGCAGTGATTACTTGATCACGGTTAAAGCCAATCCATAAATAAGCACCTGCCAACAGACACAACCCGAATAGCCTCCTCACATTCTGGAGGACTCAAGATCTTGCGCGGATATGCCGACAACATAATGCGTTATTACGTTTTCATTTACGCCTATTTCAACTCACTGTCGATATACGAGCAGCAATGCCTAAGACCAGACTACCCAGCGCTACGAGCCACAAACTTGAATCCGTTGACTCGGCTGCTGTACCGCAACAAGTGCTGTCTCCCAGACAAATTCTGCATTACCTGATCGCTATCCTGTTGATGAGCATCTATGGGGTACAGGTCTGCCCTTTTGTCGAGGAACTTACCCTAGCGGAAATAATGTCACCACTGGTGCTGATTGGTATCGTTCAGTACGTTTTTCGCTATTTTGTTGCGGCAAACTATATTCCTGAGCAGGCATACGAAAAACAGGCGACGACAGTGTTTGCCACAGAATGGGGGCTTTTTCTACTCTCGGGCGTATTTCTGGCGGCGCACAATACGGTGACCTATGACTTTCCTCTCCATAGCGGAATGAAATTGATTGTCGGCTATCTGGCTATCGGATTTTTCGTTGCCACGGATCTCGCCTTAGAAAGGGATTTTCGCGTAATCACCCACTTACAAAAAACAACGGCAGCGCTTGCTCTTCAATCCAGCGCAACATTGACAAGAAAATTTAGCCTGTTTATATCTTGCACCTTGATACTATTGACGACGGTTCTGTTTCTCATTATCAACAAAGATCTGACGTGGCTCGAAGAAGCGTCTGCCAAGATACCTTTTGATATCGCACAACAGGCTATTATGGGAGAGCTGGCGTTCGTCGGGGCAATAATCCTGTTTTTTCTACTCCTGTTGAGCCACGGCTTTACGCGCAATCTTTCGCTACGGCTCGATGCTTCCGCCCAAACCCTATAAATTCACCTGGGTATACACAATATTTCTAAAGTTTATTTTGGCGGCAGCCGAAGAATTTCCTACGCCGATACTTTCCATAAAACTCAAGCAAAGTGGAGCACGACTAAATGATTTTACGCCACTACACTAAAACCAGTCTGTTACTGCGTATTCTTAACCTACCCCTTTACCTTATGAAACGAGCCAGTCACTCAAATTGGCTAATTCCCCTCACGATTGCCGTCATTGTTACCAGCACGCTCATCACCACCCAGCAATTTGTCAATTCGTGGATTACCGTCGTAACCACGATATCGCTCTTATAGTCTATCTCAAACCAGAAAGCCCGCTAATTTCTCATTAACTGTTCTAGTCTTGGGTAATTGGTAATTCTCCAAGCCATGCGACTCAAAAACCGTTAAAATACCGCGCAGTCTTTTAGAACCGGATTCCTTACTATGCGGCAGAAATCACTGGTGCTTACTTTATGTCTTTTCCTTGTGCCATTTAACAACGTTTTATCCGGTGACGAGATAGCGTATTCAGAACAGGCGTGGCCCGAGAAAAGAATTGAATCCGAGAGCTTGTCATTAGGCACATTGCAATTCCACGTGCCCGAAAGATTTAGCGCCAGCTTTGTGGGTGAACAAATGCTGGTTTTCAAAAATGCGGAAAACGACAAAATAATTTTCACTCAACATCAACGCCATGAACTTGCGCCATCGATTAAAGACGCTATGCAATTACAAAATTGGGCGCAAGTCGTTTTTGAGCCGAGCGAACCGGACGATTCAATAGATTACCGTTTAATAGCGGAATTCCGCCGCGTTCTTCTCGATCAAACCGAAGAAATACGCAAATTTCAACATCGAGAACTGACCGCTTATCTTTTTTCCGGAAAACAACAAGCGCCTTATCCCATTGTTGTGATGCTGTTAGATGCCACACAGGAGCAGGTTTTCTATTTACTGGAAGTTAGCATAGCCTCAGACGACATTACCGAGCAGGCCTTGTCAGGCATACAAGTGGCAAAAGAAAACAAACACGAGATCATCATACCTCCCTCGCCTGCACAGACCGAATCTGCTGAACCCGGATTAATTGAAGCCGCAACACCGGTGGAAAGTCTGCCCAATATTTCAACCACCGAACCAACCGCGCTAGACGAACAAACAGTTCAGACCGAGTAAAATATTTCTGCCAAATTCTCATAGATTAATTCCCAGCGCATGACTGGAAACAGATTAAAAAACGAGTCTTGTTGACCGATACAACACGAGCACCATCACAAACTGAATAAGTATCTCAGTACGGAGCCTCTCATGAAAAAACCCGCTATTCGTCAGTCATTCATTAGCCAGCTATTTTTCCTCGCTACTCCCAGGCAAACGCTGTCGAATTTCATCCCATATTACAAATGAACCTGTTTGGCACCAACGGGGAAGAATTTCTAACCACTACCAAAGTGAGTCAGGACGCCTACGGCAACACCTCTATATAGGACACCACGATATACGCTGGAGGAATGGTTTTTCTAGCTGTAGTTCTATCTGTTGATCGTAACCTGCCTTCTGGCAATGGCAATTTCCAGACAGACGTTTAATCTAATTTCCAGGACCAGTGCGACAGGAGGTTCAGACGTTGTAAAATTCACTCAAACATCTCTTCAACCCCTTGCGAATCTATCGTTTTCCTGTCGGTAATCCACAGGCGCCGATTCGTCCGGAAGTTCGAATCGTATGAACTTGAAGCTGGCCAGATCATACTTCCCTCTGGCGGCACCACAATCGATGGCTTGTGTCTCGCTTTCACCGCCGGTGTGGGATTTAGGATCCAGGCTATATACAATTGTTTTCAAATTTCAGGTATTGAAATAGTTTTTTATAAACTGTCGTTTCATTTAAGTAAATGTAACATTTCATATTGGACACTCCAATTATTAGAAAATATTCCTATATCTGGACGATATATGACTGCATCAATCAGGATTAAAACTGGACAGAATACATGCAGCAAAATACCGTTCGTATTGGAATTGGTTACGGCACACCTACTGCTCAAACTACGCCTGTCCTGGTCGCATCAAATGATGAAATAAATGCGAAAGAAAGCACGGCAACTATATATTTGCTCGATGACGATCCCGTATTTCTGGGAGCAACACATGCGCAATTACAACAATACGGCTATGACGTAAAGTGTTTTGGCAGCACCCAGGAATTTTCTGCCGCAATAGAGAAGAAGCTGCCCGACCTGATCATTAGTGATATTGAACTTCAGGAGGAAACCAGCACAGAATTCTTTATCAGAGAAAATTACGTAGACAAATTTCTGGGAACCCCTATCATTTATCTTTCGGGCTATAATGATTTTCATCACCGACTGGAGGCTGCCCGCACAGGAGCCTCTGCTTTTTTTCACAAGCCGGTAGATATAAATGCCCTAACAGAACGTATCGATATTGTTACCCATCGACAGAAAGAGGAGGCCATCCGCGTTTTGCTAGTTGATGACAGCCGATCTCAAAGTGCGCTGATATCTTATGTTCTGGGAAAACACAATATGCAAGTTGATTGCATAAATCGACCCGAGACTACTCTTGACTACCTGGATGAACACAGACCTGACATTATCATTCTCGACATCAACATGCCGGTCTGTAGTGGTATAGAGTTAGCCACGGTTATACGTCAACTTGATACCTATGTTAGCATTCCGATTGTCTATCTCTCGACAGAATCCGCTATCGACAAACAGTTAGAGGCAAAAAAAGTCGGTGGTGACGACTTTCTCACCAAGCCGATTAATCACGACACACTGGTGTCTACGGTAACATCCCGCGTTAGGCGCTCACGCTCCTTGCAGAGCCTGATGATGCGTGACAGCCTAACCGGACTGTACAATCACACCACCACAAAGGAAAAACTTAGCAACGAAATCAATCGTAGCCAGCGCGCCAAAAACCAGTTGGTCTTCGGGATGATTGATATCGACAAATTCAAATCCGTAAATGACACGTATGGACATCCCACCGGCGACAAGGTGATAAAAAGTCTTGCCCGGTTATTACGGCAACGACTTAGAACAACCGATATCGTGGGTCGCTATGGTGGCGAGGAGTTTGCTTTTGCCCTTCTAGACACCGACATGAATAATGCCATACGCATTATGAACGAAATACGGGAATCATTTTCACAAATTGTACACACAAGTGAAGGCAGGCACTTTAACTCTACCTTCAGTTGTGGATTAGCCAGCTTTCCGGATTTTGATAGTGTAGTTTCCTTAAACGACGCGGCAGATAAGGCCTTATATATGGCAAAAAACAACGGGCGCAACCAGGTTGTGGCGCACAAATAGTAAATCTATTCTCTGGAATTTATTTGCCAGCCTCGGTTAGCAACAAGCCCGATAACAGTCGATCTACCGGGGCGAAGTCGTCGGTCAGCACCGGAACCTCCTTCATCGAAGTTCCCGTTGTATACAAGGGCTCGGATATATCCAGCCAGGCGCGAGAGAATCCTCTCTGTGCCTGCACGACTTCAGGAATCGGCATGGCGTTTGATGCAGAGACAACATATGTCACACGAGCCGATGTTTCCGGTATGCTTTCCAACCACACCTGCACATATTTGAAACTCGCCGAAAGCGTCTTGATCATGGATTTCAAAAACCGTGGATCAGGAAATATGTCGACAATATTCGTCACGTAGAGACCATCAGGCGCAAGCCTTTCCTTGACGAGTTGATGGTACTCGTTTGTTACAAGATGATAGGGTATAGCAATATCGTGATAAACATCGCTCACGACAACGTCAAACAATTCTGTTGTTTCCTGTAATACCAGACGCGCATCTTTATGGATGACATTCATACCATTGGTATCAAGATATAGATTCTCCTGTGCCAATTGCGTCACGTAGGGATCAAGCTCTGCGACCGTCACTTTGGCGTCGGGAGCAAAATAGGCCACCCCTCGCGGCTGCGTATATGCGCCACCGCCTGCAAAAAAATAATTCAGGGTTTGCGCCCTGTCTCCGCCGAAGAAGCCAAGAACAAGTTCATCCATTAGATGAACATAGGGCGAGATAAACATACCGGGTTCCTGTTTGTGATTCACGCCGTGTAGCAGGTGATCGAGTATCATCGCCTTGGCTTCACCGAAGGGAAGGTCTTCGTTGTAGGCATCTACACGGATGCAGAAGTAATTACTTTCTTTGTTGCAGGGATTGGAAAAGCCGTCACGTATAGCCGTGACACCGGAAACCAATAACACTGCCATCAAAACACCGATGTACGCGCCTTGCCGCGGAGGACGAAAGAACGGCAAGCCAAGCACCAGCAACACGGCCGCGCATATCGCGACGATATTGCGCGTTCCAAAATACTGCACCAGCCAATAGCCGGTAATAAAGGTGCCTATGATGCTGCCCAGGGCGGCGAGCGCATGCATACGCCCGACGATATGCCCTGCACGACTGTCAAGCTTTAAACTCATGGTGGTCAATAGCGGCGTAACAATACCTAACAACATTGCAGGCAACAGAAACAATACGCACATGTAGATAAAGCTGCTGCTTATCAGACTAAGCTCCGCGCCTTGCAGACCCGGCGCAATTAATGTCAGCAGCCCCAAACTCGCGAGCGTTAACACCGCCGCAGTCGATAACACAATGCCGATATGTTTTTCGCCCGCCCCTGCATCAGCCCAACGACCACCGAGCCAACTGCCCACAGACAACCCCGCCAATACCACGCCGATGATAGACGTCCAGGTATAGAGCGACACGCCGACAAATGGCGCCAACAATCGACCCGCCGTGATTTCGAGAACCATGACGATAGCCGAACTGACAAATACGACAAACCCAAACCACGTAAGCTTTGCACGAGCCAACTGCTGCGACATAAAACCTAACCTGCTAAGAAATATGATGGCTAAATATACTCCACTTTTTCATTCTCAGCTCCTTTTCAGTTTTCCTTTGTTCAATTAGATCTAATTTTTTGCGGTTGGATGTCATCAATACGCAAAGCGGATGTACTACTCTTATAACAAGGACATAAAACACAAGGAGGTGCCGCGCAATCTACTATCCTACAATTAACTGAAACGGAACATCAGAAGCCGCAATGGCTGCTGTAATTTTAAATACATGGAGGATAAAGGAAATGACTTCCTTTCAAAACAGAACAATGAATCAAATTTGCGCAGGCGTGTTACTCGCGCTAGGTGTTAGCGCAGTCGCCGTGGCAGAATCTACAACTTACCGATGGAGTTCGGAAACCGCTTTTTTCAACGGCATGGTAGATAACGGTTTCTTGAATGTGTACGTATCTCACAACACCAGTAGTGGCCAACCTCCCATGCCTGGCCCCATGCCGATTCCTGTAGAACCGGGAATGGAACCGCCCGTGCCAGGACCAGGTTTGCCCACCGATGAGATTTATCTCTTTGTCAATCATTCCCAGGACATGGAAAGTAAATGGGGATTTTATGCCGGGCAACTGGATCGTAGCGCCTTCCAATTTTCCAACGAAGGCGCGACGCTAAAAGCGCATATCTGTATGCAATACACAGATGGAAATTATCGTAATGAGCCACCTCCTCCACCGGGTGAGCCCAAACCAATTGATGGCGCCGTGAGTGACGGTTCAAATGTCAATCCTGATGACCCAAATACACCGCCTATGCCTCCACCACCATTCCCGCCCATGCCGGAACCGGTTGAAGTGTGTGGCGATATCAATCTGGTATGGACTGCAACGCGGGACACCATGCATAGAGACGAGTCTACGGGTTACAGCAAGTACTTTGACCTCGTTACGCGTCATCATTCGAAGTCGCGTGGCAACAGTGCGGTTGCAGAAGGAAGCTTTATGGAAATGCCTGTCAGTTCCAACGCTCCAGATATGGGATATGAAATGGCGAATCTTTTCCGTGTAAGTGCCGATGAAACATATTCCACAACGGGAGATGCGTTCGACAGAGGCCATAAACACTAGGTAGAAATAAGCGGGGTCAGTTACGACTTTTTGACCCCGCTTTTCTAATACTCGACCTGAAGACGCAATAACATCGCGCTTTCGTTGGAGAGTGTCGTGTATGCACCGGCTTCTTCGTCGAAAGCTTGCGCCACAGTCTTTATGTAATTCAACATCACGCGGGATTTAGAGGTAGGATACCAGTTCACACCGAGCGTCCAGGCTGTACCACGGCGAGCATTGGCCTCAGGGTCTACGCCTTCCCAGGCATCAAACAAACCACCAGCGGTAAAAAAATTATCATCGACTTCAAACCAGCTATAGCGAAGCGCGACTTCCCATGCACCTATACCATTCGCTGTGTCGACAGGATTTTTAATTTTTTGTCTTTCCAGCAAACCTTCTTCAACCGTGCGTTGCTCGCCAGTTAGAAAGTAACTGGCAAACACATAGCCACCTCGCACCGTCGCCTGGTTTTCGTAAGTAAACACGCCGTTCAAGAACTCACCTGCCAGCGTTGCGGAGCCGAACAATACTTTTGCATCGACATCGTAGCGCATACGTTTATACGCCTGATCATTGGGCAGGTCAGCCGCGAACAAGGCAAAACCACTTTCCGTTTCCGGCGCTATTTCTACAGATTCACTTTCTGAGGAATCACGTATTCCGCTTTCAAATGAACCGCCCACCCATAGCGTTAATTGGCGCTCTTTCTCTTCATACAACAAACCTTGGGCCTGGCCGACAAAATCCATAGAGTTATTACGATCAGGGGTGTTATCGCCAGTACCATTTACGACACCGGCTGAGAAGAATAGTCGTTTGTCCAGAGCATTTCCTAACACCAACAATCCGCGGTCACGACTGCCAGAAAATGTTTCACTGAGAATAGAAGGTTCAACAAATTCATAGTAGCGGCTGGAGCTGATGTTTTCGCTCCCCAGCGGATAAGAGAACTGCCCGCCTTCATAGGTCAGGCCGCCTAACTTGACTTTGATATATAAATCTTTGGCCTTTACTTTATCTGCCATTTCGATACTGGTTTTGTATTTAATTTTTGGGCTTAACTCGCCGCGTGCATCCAGACGGGCACGGCGCAGCGAAACAAACATCCCGGTCGAAGACGGATCTTGATACGTCGCACTCTGTTGATGGCGGCGAGCATCGATTTGAATACGCCCGCCTATCTTGATCAGTTCTTCGGCGTCGTTCTTCTTTTTACTTTCTGGCTGAACGGCTGGTAGCTCTGTTTCCGTTGGCGTTGTTGTCTTTGCAGGTTTTGCGGGTGCAGGAGACGATTTATCCTGTGGATGGGGATCGACAGGATCTGCCATTTTAGGAATAGCCATTAATGATTGTCGCGCGCGTTCGAAGGGATCTTCCACAGCATAGGCTTCGACACTAGCCGCGAGCGCTATCAACAACACGATGAAACAGAATTGAATTTTTCTCATTGTTTGTACAACCAGTAACACTTAATCCAACTACAAAACCATATTGCCCGCAGCACCTATGGTTTGCTTGCGCGGCGCAAGCTTTACCGCCAGCTTCTTGCTGATCTGCGCCAAATCGTCCTCGGCATTGGAAAGCGAAAACTCATTAAACACCACCGGAATCGACACCTCTTCCAGCAAGGTTTCAAGCTGGAAAAAGTTCTTGTCCAGATCCGCGTCCAGCTCAACCAACATTGCGTCCACGCGCGTGTCACGCAAAATTCGCCGCCAGTCCGCCGCATAGCGATCAGCAAGCATCACCGCGATTCCCTCGGACTCAAGTGCCTCGACCAAAGGCGTGACCACAGCACCCTCGGGATAGGCTAACACAATACGGACACGGTTTTTTCGCGGCATTGTAACCGGCGTTTTACGCTGCAGTGGCACCTGTGGAGGATGCGGCTCGAACCAGCGTGCGATCGGTGAAAGAAAACCCGCAACGGCCACACCTGTGACGACCTCGTATAAGAGATAGATGAGTGCAATCTGCGTGCTCGGGCTATCCGACATATGGTGCACCAGGTCTTTCATCAGATGTACTTCACCATAGACCTCGATAGCCAGCAGCGGCACCATCACCACCACGCCGATGGTCTTGAAAAAACCATGAAACAGGACCAACTGACGCCCGAGACCCGACAAACCCAGGCCGAGCATCGCGGTACTAATCCCGGAACCGACATTAGTGCCAAACACCAGCATCACCGCCTCATCAAAACCGAGCAGATTCGCATTGACCAGGGACATGGCGATAATCGCCACACTCGAACCGGACTGTGACAAAAACGCCAGCATCGCGCCAACCAATAACGCCACCATCCAGTGCCCCTGACTGGCGTGCATATAATCATTAAACCAGGGCAATTCCTTTACCGGTGCTGCCCCCATCTTGATTAGCTCAAGGCCGTAAAATAGCAACGCAAACCCAAGCACCACATTGGTAATGAGTTTGATGTTTCCGCTTTTTTTGTTGCCGAACTGGCTAAGCCCGCCGGCGACGGCCATGAGGATAAAGACCAGGGTTTTGAAATCGAGGGATGCCCACAACACAATGAATGCGGAGCCTACACTTCCACCCATCACGATGGGCAAGCAGCGACGAAGGTTGAGTTGTCCGAGTTCGGCTAGTGCGATCAGGGTAAAGGTAACCGCCTTACCACTACTGGTTACTGCCCCAGCGAGCAAACCACCGATACTGGAACTGAGGTCATTTCGGGAATAATGCCGGATGATGCCTGGGGCATAGCCGCTGCCGAATTTCTTAATATTGTCACTAAGGAGATTGATGCCGACGAAGAAAAGCCCAATACCGCCAAGGACTTCAACCATAATATGGAACATACACCCCCGCTCCAGAATCGCGCTGCCGTTCCCGAACATCAACGCGATAGTTTTCTTGTTCTTACTCAGGTCCGTTTAGCAAACGGGGAGTCTAAAACACCTTCATTATTCACAAATTAACTTTTCTAAATGGGGTCATATCTCAGTGGGTTCAGATACCACTTTTGACTCTATAACAACCAGGCCCGGCGCATATTATCAAAAAGCGGTATCTGAACCCACTGTTGTTATAAACATCGAAAAAAAGGAGGTATCCGCCTAGTTTCAGTAGGTTATACTCGGCGCATCAGCCAGTAGGGAGAGGGGCTCAATGAGGGAGTTCTTAAAGGAAACAACGCCTGTCAATATACTGACCGTTAATTTTGATTTCGATACAAATACTGTATTTCAAAAGCTCTTTTCCTCCACGCCATATGTTGTGCAAGCTTCGACAAATGATGAAAACCTTCTGCGCGAAATCCAACAATGCCATCCCGACCTCATATTGCTGAAGCATGACATTGCTGGCATCGATAGGGCATTCGAACACATCCGAGCAATAAAAAATCATCTTGCGAGTCGTGATATTCCTGTTGCAGTTATCGGCACGCCGAATGACGACACGGATAGGATCCGATCATATGAAGCAGGTGCCGTCGACTACATCGTCGAGCCATTTCTGGAGAACGAATTACGCATACGCGTAATCAACCATATTTCTAATGCACGCGATCGAAATTCTCTAAAGGCACTGACCAAAGAACTCGAACAGCGCGTCAGCGAAAGAACTGCTGAACTTGTAGAAAATGAAGAACGTCTCGCTTTTGTCCTTGAAGGAAGTCAACAGGGATTCTGGGATTGGAATATTCAAACTGGCGAAGTAAAGCGCAATGAAAATTGGGCAAAAATGCTTGGATATAAGTCCATATTGGAGTTTGAAAACAACACAAAAACCTGGACTGACAAAATACACCCTGATGACCGGGAGACCGCATGGGCAGCAATAACTGATCACCTCAACGGCCGCTCCTCACACTATAGAGTTGAATATCGTATGCTCACCAAAAATGGTGAGATCAAATGGATACTGGATCAGGCTAAAATCGTCAAGCGGGACAGCGACGGAAAACCGTTGCGCATGAGTGGCACACATACTGATATCACTGAGCGCAAACTAACCGAGAATAAAATACGCCATCAATCGAATATTCTCGAGATGATTTACAAACACACCCATGACTGTATTGTCCTTTTGGACAAACATTTCAATTTTATCCAGGTAAACGAAGCTTATGCCAAGGCCTGCGCACGTGATGTGTCAGAGTTTCCTGGTCACAATCACTTCGAATTTTATCCTTCGATATTGATTTATACTTTCGAGAATGTTGTCAAAAGCAAAGCACCTTTTCATATTTTGGCCAGACCTTTTGATTTTCCCGATCACCCGGAATGGGGAACGACATACTGGGATTTGTCGCTCATCCCTATACTCGATAGGTCTGGCGAAGTTGAATTTTTACTTTTCACCCTAAAGGATGTTACCAGCAGGGTATTGGCAGAACACGAAAAGGAACAACTGCAAACACAACTACAACAAGCACAGAAAATGGAAACTATTGGTCAGTTAACGGGTGGTATAGCCCACGACTTCAATAACATTCTGGGCGCAATTTTAGGATTCGCTGAATTGAGCGAACACCGCTTGTCTTTTATTCAGGACAATCAACTTGAACAGTATAACAAACAGATTTTAACTGCGGCAGAGAAAGGCCGCGACCTGGTAAGCAGCATGCTGGCCTTTGGCCGAAACAACACGGGAGGACTTCGAGCGATAGATGGAGCAACACAGCTCAATGAAGTGGCCACGTTGATGCGGTCGACTATTCCCAAAAGCGTAAGCATTAATTTGGATATAGCACCAAACGTTCCGCCGCTCCTGACGAATGCTGTTCAACTACATCAGGTTCTTACGAATCTCATCATCAACGGCTATCATGCCAGCGGTGAACATGGCAAGTTAACGCTGAGCATTGGCGGGCCAATTGAAGTGCAAGGTGTATGCGCGAGTTGTCACCAGTCGTTTTCAGGTAAATATAACGAAATTGATGTTTGCGATAACGGCGTTGGGATTTCGGAAGAAAACATTAAACACATATTTGAACCATTCTTTACCACTAAGCCCACAGGTAAAGGCAGCGGCATGGGTTTACCCATGGTACACGGCATCGTTCACAGTTGCGGTGGCCATATTTTGGTAGAATCCGAAAAAAATACTGGAAGTACATTTCGATTGCTATTCAACGTCGCTCAATCCGAAATCGAGCCCGACATACTCGACAAAGCCACCCCCTCCAAAATGAACGCCAGAAAGAATCGTATTTTGGTGGTCGATGACGAGACATCCGTAATGGTATTCGTACAGGAATTACTCAAATTCGCTGGTTACAATGTGGAAGCGTTTAGCAATCCCCTAACTGCACTTGATCGGTTTACTTCCAGCCCGCATAGTTTTGATCTCCTCATAACCGACCAAACCATGCCCGGCATTACCGGCGTGGACCTGGTTCAACACATTTTGTCTCTGAGGCCCGAGTTGCCGGTTGTATTATGTACGGGTTTCAGTGAACGCGTCACCGAGGAAACTGCGCACCAATTCGGAATTACAAAGTTTCTAAAAAAACCGGTTCCTTCCACCCTACTCTTGAAAACCATAGCCGAACTTCTTAATAAATCTAACGATGTCTCCACACAACAGAAACTAGTTCTGTCCGACCAATAAGGTATGCAGAGCCAGATACCGTCACTATCCGCGGCGGCGAAGTGCTGAACATTCACATACAAGTGTGTTCGCATAGAGTGGGCGCTGTTAGCAGACGACTCGATCGGCTTGAACCCAAATCCACACCAATTTTTCACCGGCGGCAGTAATCAGAATCTTCTTTCCCGACTGTTCATACAAAGGATGTCCAATACGTGTTCGCATCTGCTTTAGCTGTGTCGACACGCTTGACTGAGTCATGAACAGTTCCTCGGCAGCCCTGGTCACACTATTGTGTCTTGCAACGGCTTCAAAGATTTGCAGTTGTCGAAAAGTTGGCTTGTACATGCGAGTCCTTTGCGCTAGACCTTTGTGCCGCAGTTACAAGCTAGAACGAAATTATGAATGTAGCTTTACCGTTGTGTTAAAGTTTTGTGAAATAGCCTCGACTGATATTGCTCTCACCAAAGAGATCTGGCGCATATCGGTATCGAATACAAATCATGAATATACATACAGGTAATATAAACCACCAGGAAACTGCGCTAAAAAAACCGGCACTCCTGGGAGCGGACGATTTTTCGTCAGAACTATTCCTGGCCTCTTCGTTGGAAGACGCATTGGGATCTCCAGCATCTACATCACTCGCAGGATTCGTGTCAGTAACGCTGCTCAAACAACTGGTATCGCTAATTGCAGAATTGATATCGCCGGTTACCGTCGAAAGGTATACATCCGTTGTTGGCAGATTCGACGCTGTGTTTTCATTGACCACCAGGGTACGATTAGCAATTATGATGTCCCCGCCCGCATTAACAGCGAGTCGTGCCGGTGTAAGTACCGGCCTTGCTTCGTCGCTGACGCCGCAGTCCCCAGCACGATTAACCCCAAGGCCCGGCAGTGGTAGACGATCACTCCATCCATCCGCAGAACTATATATTCGCGCAAAATATTCCTTGCAATCCTCGGCACAACCTAGAACAACAAAACGTTCATTTGCTGACCCACGAAACTCTACCTCCGAATAGAGAAAAGCATTGAGGGCGTTAACGTATTGTATATCTTCGACATCAGTCTGAAAGAGCTGTGGAGTCTTCCAACCATTTCGTTCGTCATACTCAACAGTATAAACATTGGTGTTGCCCGCGTCGTTAACAGTTGCTGAAAACAAGACTATGCGACTCGCATCATTGCTACTGTCCACAAAAAACGGCCGGTAACCGGCCATAAGATAATACGTTGTAAAAAACGTAAACGTCGCGCCTGCCTCATCTGTTGACCACATTCCTGTATCCGATTCATATTTGTACGGTACAAGTCTCATCTCAAGCGAAGCGGGAAAGTCGGTATACGTCGGGATAAAACAAAAAATATCGCCTCCAACTCCTACATAAATCATCTCAAACGGGCATTGATCTGGCAGTTCGATTGCAGATTCCCATTGAGCAGAATCGATATTAAAAAAAGTTAACGTCGTTTCATCAAAGCGAAACAGTTTATTATTACCGAGACCAATATTTTCAGCGGCGATATCCTTAAATACGCTTTGCCAAGTATTGTCGCTTTGATATCGAAATACAGAAAAGTTTTTATTGCTCGATCTGACGGCAAGATAAAAAGTCTCTCCCGCAACAAACACAGCAATACCACCAATACTGCTAATCCCATCAAATCCGCCTGTTACCGGTATTTTTACGGGAACTCGCCAACCATCATTAGCTATATAGGCGACTGCCCAAGCCTCGCCTATCGCCTCGTCTGTTTCAGCCACATAATAAAGCACCGCATTACCGCTATCTGACTGGCGTATGCGTGTGTAAGGAGACGTAATATTCTCCACGATTAAAACTGGATCGCCAAGGCTATTAGTTGCGTCGATTGCCTGAGAAAAAAGCCCATACTGCGCCTTCGAGGACTCGTTTATTGATACACGAGGCCAGATGACCTGTCCGTTGCCTGTCGGGTCAATAATGACATGATGGGATGCGAGTGGTGCAAGTGCGCCGAGAACAAAGCCAAGATTGGTTTCTATCGCCGTATTTTTGACGGGACCTAGTCCCGCGTGTACAGTGGGTAGTGTGACCACTAATATGAGGCTTATAACAGCTATCAATATTCTCATGACGGGAATCCTTTCCGAAAAACATAAAGTAGTGACTGCCTGAACCACGATCATTCTACCTAACACTCGGATTCACGAACAGATCCCCTTGACAGGAATCTCTACAGCAACGCTTTATTATTGACTGAACGAGAATTCTTTAGAGGCAACGGACTCTTGTTATTGGGTGCAACAGGATATTGCAATTGAGCGAAATTCCGTCACTAAGCAGCTAAACCAAGGGAATTGTAATCGGCCAGTCTGGCGGTGAATAAGGTAGCGTTTTTATGGATGTCCCTACTAAATTTCAACATAGACGAGACCTTTCTAACAAAATTGACTGGCAGGTATTTGTCGACAAATTCGTATATTTTTCTCTACGGTACAAATACCGAATTAAATTCTCAAAAGCCAGGAAATCCGTAGAAAATATATAGGGCCGGATACTACTTTTTGTTAATATACACCGATACCAGGCCGGTATATAAGCGAATCGTTGTAACTGATCCTACTAATTCACACTGGGAATTGTATATGTTGCCAAGCACTTTAGAACGAGGATGGCCTGAATTATTCGCTCCTATTCTGTTCGTCATTACAACGTTTTTTATGAGCGGATGCGGGGTTTCAACCGTCGGGCAATCAACAGTAAATATTGGCAACGGTCAAATTGTTATCGAATTTCCCGAGTCCCTGGACAGACAGCTGTCCGAATCCACCGACGTAGTGGCAAAGATTTCAGTGGATGACGGCAAACAGCCGGAATTGTCGATAGATCGCAAAACGAAAAGCAATGCCTATTTGCGCGTATGTTCTAATGATGGCGCATTGGGGTTCCAAAAGCTTTCGGCTGACCGTCCCTTGTTGAGCGTAGACAGTGCCGCTATTTTAGACGGCGCCATCGGTGCAAAAGAAATGGTTGTCGTGTCGCGTATACTGTGAATAAGGTTTTGCCTTAGGCTATAAAGAGTCAGATACTCGCTTGATCGAAACCATCGCTCAAGCGTATCTTTTCTCGAAAAATGAAATGCCGGATTTTTGGGGAAAGTGTGATGCGCTCAGGTTTGACTATCGCGCTATACGTTCTACTTATCGTACTATCCGCTTGCGGCGAGCCAGGGCAAGGGGCTCGAAGCAATCGATTCTTATTGAATTACAGTTCTCCCGCGGATGGCGCTACGAATGTACGCCTGGATGAGCAGATCGTAATCGGTTTTAACCAGGCGATAGATGAAAACACCGTAAACAAAAATTCGTTTCGCGTGCAGGATAGCAAGGCCAAGAAAGATATCGCAGGCGTATTCACTTATCTGAGCGAGAATAGCAAGATCCTGTTTACCTCCGCCGCAGGCTATTTGCCTAACACATTATATACTGTCACCGTTGATCACACCGTCACCAATGAAAAGGGCGTGCACCTAAAAGACGTCGTAAAGATTTCCTTTACCACCGGCGAAAGTGATAAAACGCGGCAATACTTTCCCGATGTTAACGACATTGAGATTGGTCTCAACGCCAAGATAAAAGTCAATTTTGAACGCGCTGTTTTACAGTCCACACTCACATCACAGTCTTTTTATCTTGAAAAATTGCCTGAAAAGACCATCGTCGCCACCGGCATCGAGTATAACAACACCGAACAGGTCGCCACGCTGGTTCCATCAAGCCCGCTAATCGCCAATACGACGTACGCCTATGTCATCTCTAATACTGTTACCGACATCGCGGGAACGCCATTTTCGCAAACACCTATTTCAATACCGTTTAAAACCCGCGCGGCGAGCACCATAACAACATTGATCGGGACAAGCGAAGAAGAGGCATTGTTTGGCACTGCACTCTTTAATGACGTGCTGTTCGCGGTCGGGTACACCGAGGGAATACTGTCAAATAGTCCATCGGGAAGCGGAGATGCTTATATAGTCGCGGTGAATGCAAACACCGGCGAAATTCTTGCGCGCCATCAATTCGGAACCGCTTTACATGACATGGCAACTGATATCGTTATAGGCGGAAGTGGCGAGATCTATGTTCTAGGTGAAAGCGAGGGCTCGGTACAAACCGGCGCCGAAACCGTAAACACCATTTTTCTCGCGCAATACACGTTCATCAACAACACCTTTGCGCAGTCCTGGATGACAGAACTTTCCGCCAATATCATAGGCTCACAAGCGTTAGCGATCGACGTATCAGGCAATGTGTATATCGCCGGATACAGTGACGCATCATTTGGATTAAGTACCATTTATGGAAACGCCGACGTATTGGTATGGAAATACAATAAAACCGGCGCATTGCTCTGGGACTATAATGTCGGTAGTTTTCACGACGATGAAGTAGAAGACATCGCAGTCAGTAACAATTATGTTTATGTTTCCGGCCGTACCTATGGGGTGTTAGGTTCGTCGGAGGAGACGCTCGATCCAATTGATATATCGTTTATCAGCCAATTCACCAAGCAAGGCGTCCTGGTAAAGAACTATACGATTGATGAGCTGACTTCCGGTTTCAAATATATCGTCAAGGGCATCACCAATATCGGTGATGATTTGTACTTTACCGGTAATGTTGTACAACAGGTCGACCCCAACGTCACGCCAGGGACACAGCCATCCATCAATGACATAAAATCCAATATGTTTATCGCCAGGATAGACGCATTGACCAGTACCGTGGTCTTACTCAAAACAGAAGACAGTTATTCATCCCTAGGACATTTATACGGAAAAGTCATTCGGCCCGCCGCAGACAAATCTGCCTTGTTTGTAGGCTCCGAATGGGTACTGGACCAGGCAACTGACGACGTGAACATGAAATCAGTCGTTGGAAAATACAGCTTGAGTGGCGAAACTCTTTGGAACCCAGGCAATGGCGAAATCAGCGCCAGCGATCATGCAGAAGTCTATGACGTCACTGTTAGTCCATCGAATGAGGTCTTCGTCTCCGGACTCATACACGGCGATATGGACGGACTGATTTCAAACGGTATGGGTGATGGATTCGTCGTTAAGTTTGACAGCCAGGGCGTTAAACAATAGATTGTATCTATGCCCTTCTCCATAGCGGTTCTCCAACCAACTCATCTCCCTCACATAATGTTTAGCCGAAGTTTATTCACTCGTAGACACACTCAGAGTGTATAAATGATGTCATCAATACTGTCGGCAGACGCGACGACATCGCGCATCCGCAATTGGGCACTGGCTGGTGCGTGATACCGTTTCTGTTCCAATGCCAGCTACACTTCCTCTGATGGCACTTGGAATTCTCGGCCTTATGTTTCGCCGTCGGTGAGTTTTGCGAGATTGCGGGGACAGATTCCGCTTTTCAATCATTAACGAAAAGTTGTATCCGCCCCCACTTTTGACTATGCACTCACAGAAGTGAGTCCTTCGCAATCACCAGGCACATCATAATATAGTCTTTCCGGTATGCCTGCTTCTCTGCGGATGGCATTTTCGGAGATGCGCGTGTTTCTGTAGATTCCAAGTCCCACCGTACGCGCTTCCTCATGCTTTTCATAGGTATCCCCTGCCGAGTCAAAGCCATTTTTTAATTTGTAGCGATTAGTATCACCGCTCATGAAGTGCATGCAATGAATAAGTTCGTGTCCCAGGGCAACGTAAACAGGCGTACGGAGGCCGCCGAGAATGTCAGTATAATTGGCACGAGGTTCGAAGGCAGCGACGGCGCTGGTACCCACACGGGCGACAGAAAATTGATGCCCACCGACACCTGTCACCATGCGCCGTTTCGTTTTAAAAGGACCATAGCCTTCCAGCGTATCGATACCGCCGGCAACATTGTTGTGGTTTACCGCACGAAAGGCAAAGGTATTACCCGCTCTTTCTGATGCAATACTTCCGGGGCCTCGTCGAATGACACACCGAAGTCGATCGGGTGCTAACGTCGCACCACTAATCCCAACCCCTTGTGCCCGTTTGCTGATAATTTTTAACAAGTCGCTCCCTACACTGAGCAACTCTAAGGACTGTAACGCTCGTCTTGCATGCCCTTCAAAACCTTCATTGTCCTGCTCGATGAATATCCCCGGTAACCTTTGTTGATCGTATGGTACCTGTGCCATTTCGCCCTCCTAGTGAAAATAACTAATAAATTGTTTGAGTATGTGATATGGGCTCATAGTAAGCAACAACTGGCGACAAGAATATGAATTAGCTCACACCGAGATCAAGACAGCATTTCATAGCCTTCTTCTCAAACGAGGATACCCAGTCCTGCGGCCATCAGGGGCAAGATTTCTTTTTCCTGCGCGGATTTTCCCACATCCTATTCCAATTGGCGGAGCCGTAGCACGCGCACGAATGAATTTTCTTACTTACCACAGTAGGGCCACTTCGCCAAAAGCGGTACACCGACACGAATTAATTCATAGGCTCGCAGGCAATATCAAAATCGACATGGTAGTGCTCGTCATGCCTGACCCAGGACTTCTTTTCTTGAATGCGTATGTGTCTGAAAATGAAGTTGCCGTGTGAGCTTGCATAAAGCTGCGCCTGCAAATCCGGCTTGAACAAAACACGATGAAGGTAACTCGACCGTATTTTCAAAGCGCTCTTATGCACTGGTAGCATAACACCGGTTCTCGGCGCACCTTGTCGTGGACAACAGTGGGACTGTGCCGCCGACTAAGGAATGACTTTCCATAAATACCACCGAACCCCACTGAAAACCTTCACCAGACATTCATATCAGAAGGAGGTTGTCACTAAATAGGTTAATTGTAACTGAATTTAAAATAATTAGACCCCATCAGGTGAGTAGAAAAACATTGAATGTAATGCGACTTGAAGTATATATTTAGTCGACAAGTAAATTAGAAAAGCTAAATATTCGCCATGGAAAGCAAACGTCGTTCTCACATTCTATTTTCGCTGCTAATTACATTCGTCATCTACCTCACTTCTTGCAGTCACTCCGCAGATACTAATTCCCTGGCCGATAGTGGAATTACAGAAATCGAACTCAATAGTAATACCGTGGCCGTAAAAACCGGGAACGTTTGGCAAATAAAAGATAAGAACGGCATACCAGTTATAGAAATGACATTCGAAGAGGTATACGAAGGGCCGTCAAGGATACTCGTACGGAAAGGGCCTATCGAATGGGAATTGGATCTCGAAAACAAGCGTCTTAAACTACCCTATATTGTTCGCGAAAACCCCCTCAATCGAACACAAGTCATACCGATAGAAGATAGTCGCTATCTTATTCAAGATACGAGCGGAGTTGAGTTCGTGGATACGGATGGCGGCTTGCATCAAATTCTGTTCGACAACGGAACACGCTACCGGCAATTTACACCGTATTCGGCAGAGGAAGTAAGGGCCGATGAGAACACTTCTCGGTTTGAGTTGACGATTGACAAACAACGCCGGTTAATATTGCTTCTCATAGCAAACAATGAAAGATGCTGCGTTCATCGAGTTCACGATTTCGAGAGTAATTTACTATTCGAGGTTGATGCAATCTTTCTTCTTCCCGTAGGAGATAATTTATTCGTCACAAGGACTGTGGATGATAATAAATTTCGTATTTTAGACCGGCAAGGAAAATCAGTGTATGAATTCGAAGAAATATACTTGCAACCAGAGACAACACTTAGATCGAATATTGTCTTTAAGCTCTACACTGGTGAATACGGGGTATTTTCGCTGGACAGCTATGAGTGGACAGCCAAGTTTTATTCAGACAATGTCACAAGCATCGGCCAAAATGTCGTGGCTACTATAAACGGCAGAGTCTCTATCTACAAGCCAGACTCAAAGGCTTTTGTTGAAACATCATTTGAAGATTTTTCTATCGAGAATTCGAACGAAACACACATCACGGCGAGTTTAGATGGAAAATGGGGCATATTGGATCTGGACGGAAACGTCATACACGAAGCACTCTACTCGGAATTACAAACCACACCCGATGGCAGCATCCTGGCAAAAGATGGAAATAATTGGGCCATCCTAAACATTCAAGGAGATGTTGTCAGCCTCAAGGGCGACGGAATTTTTGAAAGCCCCGATCCAACATCTGAAAATGGAATTGTCTCTTTTGGGACGCCTCGGCAGTCACACTTTCTAGATTTTGACGGCAAGGTCATTTTCAAGGACTCACCAGCATCCAAATTCCAATGGGAAGTTGACCCTGGCGAACAGCAGGAAGACATAGCGTTATTGCAACAGTTAAGTCCAAAATTCGATGGACTTGGCCAACCATCAGAAGGTTTAATTGCCTTTTTTAAATGGATTGAAACACCGGAGGGCCTGAGCTACGGATTCGGATACATTAATTATCTCGGCGAGATTGTTATTGATGCGCAGTATAAATTTGCTTTCCCCTTCCATAACGGAGTCGCCATCGTAAGCAAAGACAATGAGTACTATCTTATCGACAAACAAGGAAATAGAGTCACTCCTGAGAATGCCTATCGGCTTATTACAAATTCTGATGGAGACGATTACTACATTACGCAAAAAAATAATCTATACGGAATTCTCGAGGTTACAAACGATTCAGAAATAAGAGAAGTAGTCTCTCCGAAAACTTGGCTCGTATCAGAACTTGGTGACGAAAGATTCCTGGTCCTGCGTAACGATGAGCCCAAAGAGTTGGTTATTGATGTGGAGGAAAATACGTATTTCACAGACTTCGAATCAATATCTAAGTTCAATGAAGGCGCGGCAACATTTAGACGAGACAATTTGTGGGGACTTGTCGATACCCAGGGGAATATCATTACGCCTCCAGTATACGATGCGATACAATTTGAGAGTCTACATGGCCTAAGAGTAATTGAAGACGAACGCCGCAAAGGCGTGATCGATAGCGAAGGCGTACTAGTAATTTCACCGGTTTGGGGCGATGTCGAAATATTGAGAAAAGATAGATTCCTGGCAGCTAGCTATGTAGAAGAGCTGAATTCGATTTATGGACATGACATTTATCTTACTCAACTTTTGGATTTAGATGAGAATAATTTGATTGAAGGTGAATATTTTTCTCTTGATTTGTTTAACAATTTTTTAAAGGCCGACTACTGTGAGATTAAGGCCTTTCATAAAGAGAAGCAGATAACAGAACACAATTTGTGCTGGATAGATTCATCTGAAAGCAGCAACATAGTCATTACAACCACGCAGTACGGCAGAGGAAAATTCGAATTATTTGGGAAGTACTATCTGGACAGAAAAACTGACTTTGATATATACGACCTACAAGGAAATCATTTATTTCGAACTACCCTGGATCGCAAAGTCGAAACGATGATCGGTAACGCGTTATATACCTGGAAAATTGATTCGGTCAGCCTCGAACACAATTACCTTTTGGTGACTCGCTTTTTGAGCGATCAGCCGACGGACAGTACTGTTGGCCAGAATCTCAGGCCTGTTCACGAATCGGATTGGAACGAACGCGACAAAAATCTAAAAGGTATTTTAGACATATACGGACATGTCCTCATTCCTCTAGAGTATGAGGCGATTGCATATATCCCAGATAAAAACTCATTTGCCGCAGCAAATACAGCTGGAGAGCTGGTCATTTTTGACAGTGTCGGCCATGAAAAAATGCGATATCCCAAGGGAAAGGAACGATTACAGGCCATGGTCCCTGGATCGTATCCCTGTACGGAACAACAATTACCCTGGACAGAGTGCCTGGACAAGGCACTGGGACTTGATCCTTCTGAATTGAGAGTGCCTATAAACTAGTTTTGGTTGGGACATTTGGCTGTATCTAGCCTCACTTAGTTCTTGCTCATTCCCCAAACAAATCCAATTCTTATAAATCAAAAGCTATACTTTATTATTGTAAACAATCCCTAGAGACGCATCTAACACCGGGGAAAAACTGGCCAAAGGCTTTGTCCATTGTAGTCCTTACAGGCCCGAGGCAGTCAGGGAGTGATACGACAATCACAAATTGTGGCAAAGTGGGTTTAGACACCAATGTCTCCAACATTAGAGAACATGTGCGTCCACCCCCACATTATGCATTAGCGCGGCCGTGTGGCGTACCATCCACTTTGCGAACCCACGGCGATATCACCAAACTCGCCGGCTATTCTATACTTCGGATCACGAGTGTCGAAGGGAAACAGAAAACCCGAATACTCTTGCGTGAGAGTTGGCAGAACACGCTTAAAAGTTAGGAGGCCGGTACCAATAGTTGGATCCCAACGACCGTCCACGAAGTCGCCACTATTTATACTGCCCTCAACAATACCATCTTCCACCTTGAGTATTGTTAGCTTATAGATTCGTCCTGCGGCCATCATATGCCAATCCCCCAAAGGAAGCGCGCTGGAAGACGCGTATGGGCCAGGCCATATAGCTGAAGACGGAAAGCTACCCGGTAGCGATATATCTGCCGCGCGCGCATTGTTGAATGTAGTAACCGCAAGCAATGCGAGCATCACCAAAGTCACTTTGCGAAGAACGCTTACATAGGAAATTTTGTTATCAACGTAAACCATACTTACTCTCCCGAAGTTATGTTGTAGAACAGATCTTCAGTATTGCCGAGGCATTTGGAAAAGGCTGTGCGAAAACTAACAAAATGCCAGAAATCGTATCGTCGATAGAATGGGAACCGGATACTACTCCATTGTCAACAATACGGACTCGATTTCTTCCGCAGAGATACGTATCTCGTTGCTGCGAAATTTTGTATAACTATTTAGCATCGCGTCTCTGTTTGGCTTGTCACTATGAACCGAATACACATATCAACAGGGGATCATGTCTGCAAACAATATGTGTCAGGGCTGTCATCACAACCCCGGCATGATTGGTCAAAAAATTAAAGGCATGCCAACGTCGATACCGCAAAGTCATTACACAGATTTACGCAACACATCGGAAGTGCAAATAAAAACACCGGTCGGCGCGCGATATGTTTGTACACAGTGTCATGTACCTCAGGCGAATGTTCAGCCGTTGGTGGGGAATACGTTTCAGGAGTGATTCGCTTCAAAAGGGGTAAATAAAAGTGGCGCCTCGGCGTTGAATTTGGCCCCCACTTAATTCTTGCCGAATCACTATACGAAACCTACACTTACAAATCGAAAGTTATGGTTTGCAATTGTAAATGATCCCCAGAGACGCTTTTAACTCGCTGATAAGACTAGCTAAAGGCTTTCCCATTGTCTTCCTGACGGGACCAAGACAATCTGGAAAAACCACCTTGGCCAGGGAGCTGTTCAGCGAGAACGACGTCAACAGAACCATCTTCCAGTGTGAGTTTTTCGGTGCTTAGAGAGGGAGAGGTATCGGCATATGCTGCACATAGACAAATTGAAGTCTTTACCAGCCAAGAGGATTTCGAGACTGCCTATGATCTTTCTGGCTCTGAAATATCTCCGCCGCCTATACCCGTTGTAGACTTTTCGAATTCGCTTGTCATAGGCCTGTTCTTACATGAGCTCCCATCAATGGGTGAGCAGTCGATTGGTGTAAAATCGATAACCAAAAATAGTTTGGCAACCACAGTTAATATCGAACTAGTTAAACTAAAAGAAGGATGCCCCAGCGATTCCGCTATTTCGCAACCGTATCAGTTTATCAGCATGCAGAAGACGGATGTCCCAATGGTATTCAAAGAGACTTTGGTTGAGAAGGCTTGTGAATAGAAATATACGCATTCATGTTTACGATCGTAACTATATAAGCCCCACGCTTACCGAAGCTTAGTTTTAGAAATCTTTACGACACCCACATTCGACACGGTCTTTACGACGTCTACTAGCCGACAACCTTCTTCCAACTCAAAGATTGAACGAGAATTTACCAACTAAATACATGTTGATAGGCAAACCAAATAGGTGGTAAATAGGTTGGAGATCTTCACACGGAACGTGTAGCGTTTTCGATCCGGCTATTCAGTTACGTAGCAAATTACAAGGAGGTAATATGTTACACAATCGATTTTCCCCTGTTCTATTTATCGTATTTCTCGTTGCTTGTGCCGATAATGATAGCACTACTTCAAAACTCCATGGAACCTGGGTTACAGACTTTAGTGCTTTAGGACATGAAGGTCACTCTCACAGCACTTTCAATTCTGATGGAACCTATAAATTGGATATGGAGTTCGTTGTGGCGGGTAGCGACTGCTTTCTCGACGTGACGACAACGGGTACGTACGTAGCGAGCGCCACAACACTAACGATCACTCACGTGTCTGGCACCAAGGCCGTCACCCACTGCACAGAAACAACTTATAACCATGAGGAACGCGCAATGACGGATGAGGAAATCACCGGTTACAACGCTACCGGCGAGTTGACTTGGAGCGTCATTGATAACGTTCTAACGCTTACAGACGGAAGTAACGTAAATCGAACTTACAGTCTGCTGGTCGGCGACCCGGCGGAAGAACTTTATGACAAGTGGGTTACCGATTTAACACCTTTAGGCCACGATGGTTATTCTCACAGCACCTTTAATTCCGATGGAACTTATGAACTGGATATGGAGTTTATCGTAGCGGGCAGCGACTGTTTTCTTGATGTAATTACAAGCGGTACTTTTGTAGCAAGCCCGACAACAATCACCATCACCCATGAATCAGGCACTCGAGCAGTTAGTCAGTGCTCAGACACCACAAATAATCATGCTGAACGTGCGTTAACGGATGTAGAACTTGATAGTTATAACGCTACTGGAAAAATGCGGTGGAGTGTAGAAAATGGTGTGCTTACCCTGTCAGACGGAGTAAATCTTAACCGAACATATACGCGCCATGTGAGTAATTAGGGTAGCGTAAAGAATTTGCGACATAGAAACCGCTTTCGCTTGAGGGCAATTCACGTGCGTGTTTTATAATTAATAAATCAGAAATACCGGAATCAAATATACTAATCGCAATCATACTTGTCATAAAGAGAAAGCGTTACTGTCAGTTTATTATTCTTCGGCGTGTTATTCACTTTCAATGCGGATAATGATTTTTCCCTTTGCTCTGCCTTTGGCGCTAATTTCAAAAGCTTTTTTTATATTTTCTAATGTAAAGACAGAATCGATTACCGCTTTTATTGACTTCTCATCAATAAGCCCGGCAATTTTTGCTAATTGGCCGCCGTCTGCATACATTAAATGATGTTTATAGACGGCACCATATTTGGCGGCAAGTTTTTGATTTTTCCATAGGTTGATTTTACTGACCAACCTAACAATAAAGTTAGAGGTGTATTCTGAAACCGTTTGTGGATCCGGTATACCCAGTATACTGACTAAAACACCACCCGGTTTTAGAACCCGGTAGGACGACTTATGCACCTGGCTGCCAAGCGTATCCAATACAATATCATAATCGCTTAGTACATCTTCAATCGCCTGGTTATGGTAATCAATTATTTCATCCGCACCCAAACGTTGTAGCAGTTCAAAGCTGGATTTACTGCCTGTTGTGGCAACATATGCGCCCATTGCTTTGGCAAACTGGATAGCAAAGGTACCCACACCACCGGAACCGGCATGAATCAGAACTTTGCTCCCGGCAACCATGCCTGCTTTTTCGACTAATGACTGGTAAACGGTAAGCCCAACCAGAGGAATAGAGGCGGCTTCTTCAAAATTCATAGATACAGGCATCTTGGCAACAAATTTTTCCGGCAGGGAAAAATAGTCTGCGAATGCGCCCGTCTCTGTTTTTTCGCTGCGAAAAAAAACCTTATCACCCGGTTTAAAATGACTTACATTAGATCCGATACTTTCGACAACTCCGGCCCCATCACTACCTAAACGGGCGGGAAATTTAAACTTGGCCAGGGCTTTTAAATCACCATGAACTGTTTTCCAGTCAATCGGGTTAACACTGGCAGCCTTAACTTCTATAAGGACTTCATTCGCGACAGGTGTGGGCTTCTTAATATCATCAATAAAAACGTTTTCAAAAGTCCCGTACTTTTTAAATAAGGCTGCTTTCATAATCGTATATCCTTAATTCTTGCAAAAAATCCATTAGTGGGGAAG